>Ga0209564_1000502_pt1 | contig 64443 bp, 49 predicted proteins | sample AraplaCol_mMF_r2_FD_184272 | JGI IMG/M metagenome (GOLD analysis project Ga0209564, IMG submission 184272) | Arabidopsis root microbial communities from North Carolina, USA - plate scrape MF_Col_mMF_r2 (SPAdes) (version 3) | ecosystem: Host-associated > Plants > Roots > Endosphere | place: USA...
CTGGCCGGATCGGCCGCCGTCTTCCGCATCAAGGAAGAGATGATGGTCCGCGCCACCGCCACGCTGGGCGACGGCAAGGTGAAGGACATTCTGATCCAGGATCTGGTGCAGCAATGATCGATCTCGAGGATTTCGACCTTCCGGATCCGCCCGCCCCTCCCGGCGACATGATCGGCGGCAGCTTCGACCAGGCGGACATCGACGCGCTGTTCGGCGATTTCGGGCCCACCGTGGGCAAGAAGGGCCTGCGCGCCGTCATCGAATCCAAGGTCATCAGCCACGAGCGTCTGCCGATGCTCGAAGTGGTGTGCGACCGCGTGGTCCGTACCTTCGCCAGCTCGATGCGCAACCTCACCTCGGACGGCGTCGATGTCAGCCTGGAGGAAGTGACCTCCACGCGCTTCGGCGAGTTCATGAACCGCGTCGCGCTGCCGGCGATGGTGGGCGTGTTCAAGATCGAGGAGTGGGAGAGCTACGGCCTCGTCACCGTCGATTCCAGCCTGATCTACTCGGTGGTCGACGCGCTGCTCGGCGGTCGCGGCGGCGGTTCGCCGGTGGTGATCGACGGCCGCGCCTTCACCACGATCGAGACCGGCCTGGTCTCTCGCATGCTGACGCTGGCGCTGAACGACTTCTCGGAGGCGTTCGCGCCGATCGAGGAGGTCAACATGAACCTCGAGCGCATCGAGACCAATCCGCGCTTCGCGGCGATCGCCGGCGTGTCGAACATCTGCGCCACTGCGACCTTCCGCGTCGACATGGACGGCCGCGGCGGGCGCTTCACCCTGGTGTTCCCCTATGCGACGCTCGAGCCGGTGCGCGACAAGCTGCTCCAGCGCTTCATGGGCGAGAAGAGCGGCCGCGACAGCATCTGGGAGGCGCACATGGCCGCCGAGGTGCGCAAGACCAGCGTGTCGATGAACGTGCTGCTGGGCGAGAAGGCGATGTCGATCGCCGAGCTGCGCGGCCTCGAGATCGGCCAGACCATCGCGCTCCACAAGAGCCCCGACGATTCCCTCGATATCGCCTGTGGCGGCGTGAAGCTCGCCCAGGGCCAGATCGGCCAGCGCAACGGCAAGGTCGCCGTCCGCCTGGTCAACGACGTTTCCTCCGACAAGAAGGTGAAGCAATGAGCATCGCGCTACTCGCCAATGTGCTGACGATCATCCTGTGCATGGCCGTGCTCGTGCAGAGCGTGCGGATGATGAAGAGCCTTCGCACCGTGAAGGACGGCGCGCTGACCCAGGTGGTCGAGGCGCTGCAGGTCGCCACCGTACAGGCCCGCGCCGTGCTGTCGGACATGAAGCACACGCTGGGCACCGATTGCGCCCGCCACGCCCAGCTGGTCGAGCGCGCCCGTGAGCTGCGCGACGAGCTGAGCCTGATGACCGGCATCGCCGACGCCGCCGCCGAGCGGATCGTCAATGCGGTCGGCATGGCCAATGCCCAGCGCGACGATGCCGGCGAGATCGAGGGCGAGCAGGCCGAGGGCGACGCGAAGATGGCGGAAGCCGCATGATGGCCCGCCCCTCCCTCCTTCTCCTCACGGCCGGCGTGGCCGGGCTCGCGGCGGTCGCCAATGCGGCGACGATCGCGACCGGGCAGCAGGATACGGGCGGCCAGACCCGGCTCGGCAACGAGATCAGCCAGGACATGAGCGCCCGCGACGCCGCGGCCGCACGCCGCAAGCGCGGTCTCGACCTGCGCGAGCAGGCGGCCAAGGCTGCCTCCGCACGGCTCGCCGCCGATGCGGAAGCGCGCAAGAAGCAGGACGAAGCGCAGCAGCAGATGGCCGGCGGCACGGGCGGTGCTCCCGGTGCGGCCAATCCGGCGGACTCGCAGTTCGATGAGCTCGCCCGCATCTACCAGGCGATGAAGCCCAAGGCCGCTGCGGTGGTCTTCGAGCAGCTCGACATGGAAGTGCAGATGAAGGTCGCGCAGCGGATGCGCGAACGCTCGACCGCGATGATCATGGCGGCGATGACGCCCAAGGGTGCGGCGGCGCTGAGCATGGCGATGGCGCGGCGCAATGCCGGCGCGCGTCCGGCGGCCCAGCCCCAGACCGCGGCGGCGCGTCCCCAGAGTCAGGCGGCGGGTGGAGCACCTGCCGCCCGGCGCTAGGCGAATAGGAACGGCAAGAAAAAGCCCACCCTGGCGCGGTGCCGGGGTGGGCTTTTTCTTGTCCAGGGGAAATGCGTCAGCCCGTGCGGGCTTCGACCTCGACGATCAGCACGCGGACCAGGCCGGGCTCGGCGGCCTTGAGCGCGGCGGTGAGGTCATGGTCGAGCTGCTGGGCATCGACCGCGCGCAGTGCCGAGGCGTTGAGCCGCGCGAACTCGAGCCCGGCGGCGACCGTCGCGGCGCGCAGCACCGGCATCTCGCCGTTCAGCTTCGTCGCGACCTCGGCAGAGCCGGCGTCGATCACCAGCTTGAAGCGCAGCGCACCGTTCACCCGATCGGAATCGATGATCGGCACGGTGACTTCGTCCATCGTCACGAGATGCAGCCCTTCGCCGGCAGCACCACCGCCGCCCGAAGCCTGCGCGCCGCCCCCCAGCGGCAATGCCGCCAGACCCAGCGCAACCAGCGTTTCGCGTCGCAACATCTCGTCCTTCCGAATCCATGACTCGGCGCCGCACGGGCGCCCACCCCTCTATAATAGAATGGAATCAGCGAGCAGGTGATGAGTTGAGCCACGATCAGCGCCCGGGAAAGATGCGTGTCGTCCGTGATGCGGGCCCCAAAGTGCGGACCACCATCGAGGGCACGGCCGAAGTCGTGCGCCCGTCGGCCCCCGCCGCGGCACCAGCGGCCAAGGCCGGGCTGCCGATGATGCAGGCCGTCCTGTTCCTGCTCGCCTGCATCGGCGGCGGTGTCGCCGTGATCATCGTCCGGCCGTTCGGGCTCGGCTGATGCGCACCTTGTTCCTCGCGCTTGCAGCCGGTGCCACGACGACCGCACCGACCGTCGCACCGCACGGCACGCCGGCGCCTGCCGCTACGCCGAGCGCTGCCGCTGCGCCGGCCACGACGATCCCGAGCGTCGCCCTGCCCCGCTTCGCCGCCACCCTCGCCCAGATGCCGATGATCACCGGCGGCGACGGCTGGACCGGCGTGACCGGCACCGAGGCCTGGCACCAGCTCGCCACCGCGACGCCGGACACGCGTCAATCGATCCGCTGGAACTATGCCAGGGGCCTGATCGGCACCGAACGCGGCGGCGAGGCGATGGGCGTGCTCGAGGCGATGCGCCTCGCTGATCCCGACCTCGCGCTGGTCGCCCCCTTCCAACTCGCGCGCGGCGCGGCGCTGACCCTACTCGGCCGCGATGCCGAGGCAGTGGAATCGCTGAGCTCGGCCGAGCTAGCCGGCAATGCCGAGGCCTGTGCCTGGCGGATGCGCGCGCTTGCCCATTCGGGTGCCGCGCCCGAGGCGGTCGGCCAGATCGAATGCGCCCGCGGCGCGATCAACGCCCGCGCCCCGCGCGATCGGGTGCCGTTCATGCTCGCCGCCGCCGGCGCCGCGATCGATGTCGGCCAGCCGCAGCCGGCGCTGCAATGGCTCCAGCTGTTCAGCGACCGCAATCCCGACGCCAACCTGCTGCGCGGCCGCGCGCTGCTGGCCCAGAAGGACCTGCCCGGCGCGCGCCTGCGCTTCGAGCGCGCCGCGCTCACCGGCTCGCCCGAAGTCAAGGCCGGCGCGCGGCTCGGCACGATCGAAGTGTCGATCGCCGGCCATTCGATCGCTCCGTCCGAAGCGATCAAGCAGCTCGACGGGCTGCGCTTCGGCTGGCGCGGCGGCGCGGTCGAGCGGCGCGCGCTGACCATCGAATATGGCCTGGCCAAGGAAGCGCAGGACCTGCGCGCCGAGCTGAAGAGCGGCGCGACGCTGCTGCGCTATTTCAAGCTGGGCGGCCAGGCAGGCCCGATGCTCGCCGAGCTCCAGCAGACGCTGAGCGCGGTGCTGGCGCCGGAGAGCGGCGTGCCGCTGCCCCAGGCCGCCGGCCTCTATTGGGATTTCCGCGAGCTGGCCCCGGCGGGCGGCGACGGCGACGTGCTCGCCAATCGCCTGGCCGACCGGCTCCAGGCCGCCGGCCTCTATGCCCGCGCCGCCGAATTGCTCTCCTACCAGCTGACCCAGCGCGCCCAGGACGTGGCGCAGGGCCCGCTCTCGGTGCGCGTGGCGATGCTGCAGATCCTCGCCAACCGGCCGGACCTGGCGCTCAAGGCGCTGCAGGGCAGCGAGCAGCCGAGCTATTCCCCGCAGATGCGCTGGGACCGCAAGCGGATGGAAGCCGTGGCGCTCCACCGGCTCGGCAAGGACGATGCCGCCGCGGCGGCGCTGGACGGCGTGCCGGACGGCGCGGCGGTGCGTGCCGAGATCCATTGGCGCACCCAGGATTGGGGCAGCTTCGTCACTGAGAGCGAGAAGAGCCTGCCCGGCGCCAAGGCCGGGCTCGGCGCGCCGCAGCAGGCCGCCGTGCTGCGCTATGCCGTGGCGCTGGCGATGCTCAACCGCGAGGACAAGCTGCGCGGCCTGCACGGCCGCTATGCCGCCGCGTTCAAGGGCCAGCCGACCGCTGGCGCCTTCGACATGCTGACCGCGAGCATCGACAAGATCGATCCGGCCAAGCTCGATGCCGCGATCGGCGCGATCCCCGAGGCGAGCCCGGCGGGCTCGATCGGCGACCTGCTCGACGCCGGGGGCTGATTTCCCAATCCTCCCGCGCGGGAGGATAATGCCCAACTTCGCGTACTGGCTGTTCCCCGGCGAAGGCCGGGGCCCAGTTGCGATGGCGTTCGAGAGGCTTGACCACCCCAACCGCTGGCGACGAAACTGGGCCCCGGCCTTCGCCGGGGAACCAAGAGTAATGCGAGCCGGCGTGGTATTTGCGATCGGGACCGGGGCCCGGGGCGCATGAGCCAATCAGGCCTAATCCTGCATTGCAAGCGGTGCGGGAGATGTCGCTCCAAATAGAAAAGGCCGGGCATCGAGCCCGGCCTTTTCTTTCTGACCCCTTGCCCCTCCTTTGCAGGGAGGGGAATGAAGGCAAGCTTACTTCAGATAGGCGGTGAGGTTCAGGCCCGAGAGCTGGGCGAACACCGAATAGCTCGCCTCGAGCACGCTCTTCTGCTGGGCGAGGTCGATCGCGACCTGGCCGAGATCGGCGTCCTCATTCTCCTGGATCACGTTCTTGAGCACCAGCCCGCGCTCCTCGCCGCGCGAGGCGAGCGTGTCGACCTGGTTCTGCTTGCGGCCATTCTCCGCGTTGACTGCGCGCAGGTCGCCCAGGCCCGTATCGAGCTGCGACACCGCCTGCTTGACCGCGTCGAGCTGGGTGCTGGTGAGCTTGGTGCCGATCGCGCCGGCACCGCCGAGCGTGCGGAACGCCTCATAGAGATTGGCGCCGATCTCGCTGGCGCCGACGCCGTACTTGACGTCCACGCCTTCCCCGACACGGGCATTGGCGCGCACATTGTCGTTGTGGAAGGCGGCGCTGCCCGGGGTGGCGACCGCATCGGCGAGCGTGTCCACCGAGAAGGGCGGCTGGTCGATCTGGCTGCCGCCGAACAGCGGCGTGCCCCCCTCCGAGGCGTTGAGCGAGGTGCGGAACTGATCGAACGCCTGCTGGATCGCTTCCTGCAGGCCGGCGGCATCGCCGGTGCCCACGGCGTTCATCAAGCTGGAGCGCAGGTCCGTGGTGGCATCCTCGATGCCTTCCATGTTCGCCTGGTAGAGCGAGAGCGTGGTGCCGACACGCTTCGAAACGGTCGACTGCGCTTCCTGGCGCGCGAGCAGCGTGTGGGCCGACAGGTTACGCACGGACTCGGTGCCGAGATCGGCGAAGGTCGCGGCCTTCTTGCCGGTCGAGAGCTGGGTCTGGGTGTTCGCGAGCCTTTCCTGCGCGCGCATGATCGCGCTGGACATGGTGCTCTGGAGCGGAATGGTGGCGACGCGGGTCATGGGTCTTCCCTTCTTTCTGGCCCTTAGCGGAGCATGCCGAGGAGCGTGTCGTACATGTCGTTGGCGGTGGAGATCACCCGCGCGGCGGCGGAATAGCTGTTCTGCAGCACCACCATCTGCGAGAGTTCCTCGTCGATGTTGACGCCCGCGAAGCTGTCGCGGCGGTTGATCGCATCGGCGCTGCGCGCCGAGGCGTCGGCGAGCTTGCCCTGGGCCTGATTGGCGTCGAGGCCGATCTTGCCCATCAGGTTGCTGGCAAAGGCATCGACCGTGGACTTGCCGTCCTTGCCGAGATCGATCGCGCTGCCGAGCTTGTTGACGAAGGCGGTAGCTCCGCGCGTGTCGCCCGAGCCGAGCGCCTTCGCGCCGACCGCGACGTCCTGCAGTTGGGCAAGCCCGAGCCTGGACGGATCGGCAAGGATCTCCGGCCGCACCTCCGCCATGCCGAGCCCGCTCGATGCACCGGTGAGGTTCATCATCTGCGAGAAGGAGCGGCCGGTGCCGAAGCGATTGGTCGAATCCGCCGGGATCGACAGCGTCGCGCCCGCGACGTTCGCCGAAGGCTGGAAGCGCATGCGGCCGGCATCGTCGAGCGAGAAGGTGCCGAAATTGGCGAGCGGGCTGGCGTTGAGATCGCTGACCATGTCGCCGACGGTGCCGCCGGCGGCGGGCGACAGCGTGTAGCTGGTCAGCGCCCGGCCCGAGCTGTCGCGCAGGACGATCTGGGCCGTCTCGCCCGCAGCAAAGCCATGGGGGTCGCTGCTTGCGAGACCCGAGGGGACCAGCGAACTGCTATCGCTGCGGACGAGATCGTTGAGGCCGAAATATTGCGAGACGCCCTGCCCGGCGCGCGCGCTGGGCTTGGTCGCGTCCTGGCCGACCGCCACGCCATTGCCGGCACCCGCGGCGGTGATGGTGAGCTTGCCGTCGACGAAGCTCGCCGTGCCGGCGCCGCCCAGGCCCGAATTGATCGCACTGATCATGTCGTCGACCGTCGCGGTCGGACCCAGCGCGTCGAAATCGATCTTGGTGCTGGCGACGAGCGTGCCGTCGGCCTTGGTCACCGCGAAGGTGGCCGCGCCGGTGAAGCCCAGACGGTCGGTGCCGACCAGGCCGCTGTTGCGGCCGGTGAGGCTGGCGGGCGGCGGCACGGTGCTGTTGGCGTTCGAAACCGCGTTGAGTGCCTGGGACAGGCCGGTGAACAGCGTGCCGAGCTGCTCCTGGACCGCCGGCAGCGCACGATCGCGCAGATCGAGCAGGCCGCCGAGCTTGCCGCCGATCGCGGCGGAATCGATCTTGTCCCCGGTCGCCGCATCGGGCTGGGCCAGGCGGATCTCGATCGGGGGATAGGTGGCCTGCGAGACCGAGCCGCTGCTCGGATAGTTGAGCTGGCGCAGGCGCTTGTCGAGCAGGGTCTGGCCATTGGCGGTCTCGATCGAGACGCGGCCGTCCGGCTGCTCGCGGATGTTGACCTGCATCAGGCCACTCAGCTCCTCGAGCGCGCTCATCCGCTGATCGGCGGCACCGCCGGCGCTGCGGCCGAGGCCGGTCGCCTGGGCAATGCTGCCGTTCAGGTCGTGGATGCGCTGGAGCAGCGTGTTGATCTTGTCGACCGAATAGCCGACCTCCGACTCCACGTCGGAGCGCAGCTGGGACACGTCCTTGTCCATCTGCTGCATCGAGGTGATCGCGTCCTGCACGTCGTTGGTGAACTGGGCCACCGTCTGCGTGGAGGCGAGCGAGCCCGTCATCGCCACGGCCGAGGCCGAAACGTCGTCCAGGCGCGCGGAGAGGCCGGACTTGCTGCCGGGCTGGCCGAGCAGCGCCTGCATGCGATCGAGATAGTTGGAGACCACTTCCGAGCGGCCGAAATCGCCCGCGCGGCTATAGACCGTCGCTTCGAGGAACTTGTCGGCGACGCGGGTGGGCTCGCCCACCACCACGCCGCTGACCTGTCCGCCGACCACGCCCGTGGTGAGGCTGACGCGCTCGCGCGCATAGCCAGCCACCCCGACATTCGCGATGTTGTTGGAAACCGAGCGAAGACCGGCCTGAGCAGCGTTCAGGCCGGTGATCGCGGTACCGAGAATGTCGTTGAGTCCCATGATCCCCTGCGTTCAGTCCTGAGCGTGATCCGACCGGGATCAGATCACGCTCAATTTTGTCTTCGGCATTTTCCGGGCCGTCAGGCGATTCCGCCTGCCTGGGAAATGCCGCGATATTTTAGCGCTTCAGGTCGCTGACTTCGCGCAGCATGTCGTCGACCGTCGTGATGATCTTCGACGACGCGCTGTACGCACGCTGGAAGCGGATCATGTTGGTGAACTCGCTGGCGAGATCGACCGTCGAGGCTTCGAGCGAGTTCGGCGCGATGGCGCCCGCGCCCAGCTCGCCCGGCTCGTTCAGCGTGAAGCCGCCCGAGGTACGGCTGGCGGTGTAGGCGTTGCCCGACACGCGGGTGAGGCCGTCCGGGTTCTGGAAGGTCGCCAGCGGAAGCTGGAACACGGCACGGGTGGTGCCGTCGTCGAACACCGCGTTGACCACGCCTTCCTTGGTGATCTCGATCTGCGACAGGTTGCCCAGCGTGCCGCCATCGGTGTTGCCCGAGATCAGCGAGCTCGGCTGGCCGAACTGGGTGAGACCGTCGATCTTGCCGTCGCTGCCCAGCTCGAGCTTGATCGGCACCGAGGATGCCTGGTTGGCATAGGTGATGTTCAGCGCGCTGTTCAGCCAGCTGCCCGACGGAAGGTCGAGGCTGCCGTCCGGCTTGAAGTTGACGTCGCCGCCCGCGATGAGGCCGTTGGTGCTCGGCACCGCCGGCGTCACGCTGGTGTCCATGATGTCGCTGGCCGGGACCGAATAGACTTCCGCCTTCCACGCGTTCGGGCCGGTCTTGATGAAGGCCATGTTCAGCGTGTGCGAACCGCCCTGCTGGTCATAGACGGTGAACGAGCGCTGGAACTGGTTCTCGGTCTTCGGCGTGTAGCTGTTGTTCGCCGCATACTTCGCCAGGTCGCCCTTGGTGTAGCCGGCAGCGGCCGGCGAGACGTCGGTCGCGGTGTTGAGGTTGATGCGGGCCTGGATGCGCGACGTCGCCGCGGCGGTGCCGGTCAGGTCGCTGACGCGGATCGCTTCGAGATCGTCGATGTTGCCGGTGTTGTTGTACTTGCCCTCGGCATCGAGGCGATAGCCATAGAGGTACAGGCCGGTCGCCGGGTTCTTGAGGAAGCCTTCCTCGTCGGCGCGGAACGAACCGGCGCGGGTGAAGGCGACTTCACCCTGGCCGCCCGAGGCCGTGCGGGTGACAAAGAAGCCCTTGCCGTCGATGGCGATGTCGGTGCTGCTGCTCGAGGCCTGCATCATGCCCTGCTTCGAGATCATCGCGGTCGGCGCGGCGACGACGCCGCCGGCGGAATAGCTGGAACGGGCGCGGCCGTCGGTGACCATCGTCTTGAACTGGGCTTCGACGCCCTTGTAGCCGATGGTGTTGATGTTGGTGATGTTGTCGGCAACCGCTGCCATCGCGCTGGACTGCGCGTTGAGACCGGAAACGCCGGCGTAGAGAGCGGAATAGAGGCTCAAGACGTATACTCCCTCGATGCCCGCGAAACGCGCGCAGGCCCACGCCCCAATTGTAGGATAAGGAAAGCAAAGACCGCCGAAGCACGCGCAAAAAGATCGTGCTGGGCAAAAATTGCCGGGTGCGGCGCCGGTGATGCGAAAGGCATCCTATAATGCAGCCAAACGAACGAAAGGCTGTATCCCCATGCTCCGCATCACCCTTCGCGACGGCGAGAAGGCGATCGTCAACGGCGCGGTGATCCGTGCGGTGGGCCGCACCCAGATCGCCGTGGAGAACAAGGTGTCCATCCTGCGCGGGCGCGAGATCATGCGCCCCGAGGAAGCGACCACCCCGGCGCGCCAGCTCTATTTCTCCGCCATGCTCGCCTATATCGACCCGGCCAGCCGTGACATCCACCACGACACCGTGGTCGGCCTGGTCGGCGCGCTGATCGGCGCGTTCGAGACGCAGGAGGCCAAGGCGGCCTGCATCCGCTTCGCCGGCGAGATCGCCCAGGGCGAATATTACAAGGCGCTCGCCAGCGCGCGCGAAGTGATCGCGTTCGAGGACGCCGTCATCGCCCAGCAGGCGGCCTGAGGACCTATAAGGTGCAGACGCTTGCCAGCGCAGCCCGTGCGATCCGGGACATGATCCCCGACCGCCGCTTCGGTCGGGTCGTCGCCGTGCGCGGCGCGCTGATCGAAGTGGAAGGGCTCGCCGGCGCCGCGCAGATCGGCAGCCGCATCGAGATCACCTCGCCCAACGGCATCGTCCAGGCCGAAGTGACCGCGCTCGACCGCGAAGTCGCGCTTTGCCTTCCTTTCGTGGACCCGCAGGGCGTCGGCCTGGGCGCGCGCGCCGAGCTCGGCGCCGGCCAGTTCAGCGTCCGCCCCTCCCAGGCCTGGCTCGGCCGGATGATCAACGGCCTCGGCCAGCCGGTGGACGGCCAGGGCCCACTGCCCAATGGCGCCGACCCGCAGCCGATCAAGGCCCCGCCCCCCGCCGCCGCCAACCGCGCCCGCGTCGCCGAGCGGATCGAGACCGGGGTGCGCACGCTGGACCTGTTCGTGCCTTTGTGCCGCGGCCAGCGCCTCGGCCTGTTCGCGGGCTCGGGCGTCGGCAAGTCGGTGCTGCTCTCGATGCTCGCGCGCTGGACCCAGTGCGACGTCGCGGTGATCGGCCTGATCGGCGAGCGCGGCCGCGAAGTTCAGGAATTCATCGAGGACGATCTGGGACCGGAAGGCATGGCCCGCTCGGTCGTCGTCGTCGCCACCTCGGACGAGCCGGCGCTGATGCGCCGCCAGGCCGCCTGGACCACCCTCGCCGTCGCCGAGCATTTCCGCGACCAGGGGCTCAACGTGCTGTGCCTGATGGACTCGGTCACCCGCTTCGCCATGGCGCAGCGCGAGATCGGCCTCGCCAGTGGCGAGCCGCCGGCGACCAAGGGCTATACCCCCACCGTCTTCGCCGAGCTGCCCCGGCTGCTCGAGCGCGCCGGCCCCGGCGAGCCGGGCAAGGGCATGATCACCGGGCTGTTCACCGTGCTCGTCGATGGCGACGATCATAACGAGCCGGTCGCCGACGCGGTGCGCGGCATCCTCGACGGCCACGTCGTGATGCGCCGCGCGATCGCCGAGCGCGGCCGCTATCCGGCGATCGACATCCTCAAATCGGTGTCGCGTACGCTGCCGCACTGCATGAACGACGAGCAGAACGACATCCGCGTCGGCGCCCGCAAGCTGCTTTCCACCTATTCCGACATGGAAGAGATGGTGCGGCTGGGCGCCTACAAGGCCGGGTCCTCGCCCGAGGTCGATCGCGCAGTGGCGCTCGCCCCGCGGATCGAGGCGATGCTCAACCAGGGCAAGAACGACCAGGGCAATGCCGACGCCGCCTTCGCCGCGCTCGGCGAGGTCGTCGCGCTGAGCATGGAGATGGGCGAATGACCCCGTTCGATACTGCGCTGCGCGTCAAGCGTCGCGAGGTCGATGCCGTGAAGGTGTCGATCAGCGTCGAGATCGAGACGATCACCACGCTCGACCAGCAGACCCTGGCGCACGAGATCCGCATGCGCGAGGAGCGCGCGCTCGCCCTCACCGTGCCGGTCGCCAGCGACGCCTGGCGGCTGCGGATGAAGGCGGAGCGCGCCCGGCTGGACCAGCAGGCGCAGCTCGCCAATGTCCGGCTGACCACGCTGCGCGCGCAGGCCGTCGAGGTCTATGGCACGATGCGTGCGATCGAAGGCGCCGCCGGCCGCTTCAAGGACGAGGCCGAACGCGTCGCCGCCGGTGCCGAGCAGGCGATGATCGACGACATCGCCGCCGCCAAGCTGGTCATTGCGCGCCGCGCCGCGGAGCGCGACGCATGATCCCGCGCGCAGAACTCGCATCGCTGAGCCCGGCCAACCGCGCCAAGGTGATCTACAGCGAGGCGCAGACCGAGCTCGCCAGCCGCCTCTGGCGCGCCGCGCTCGGCGATGGCGACCGCGACGACAAGAAGAATGGCGGCATCGGCCAGAACGGCCTGGCCGGGGATTCGCTGCTCGAGCTGCTCGGCAAGCAGAACGGCGTGCAGCCGGGCGGCGTCCAGGGCTGTCATTGCGCCTGTGCCTGCTCGTGCCACCAGAAGCCCGCCAGCGCGAGCTTCGCCAATGACTGCGTCGAGGATTTGCGCGACGCGATCGGCGACGCAGCCGAGCAGGGCAGCCGCCGGATGGCGGCGATGATGAGCACCAACGCGACCGTCTCGGCCGCCAAGGGCGCGGTGGACTCCGGTCTCGCGCTCGGCGCCAACAGCCGCTTCGGCCCTGCCCTCGCCATGGCCGAGGCGCGCACCGGCATCCCGGCGACCGCGCTCGCCGCGATCGTCGATGCCGAGGCGGCAAAGGGCCGCGACGGCAGCTGGAACACCATGTCGCGCAACCCGCGCTCGAGTGCTGCCGGCCTCGGCCAGTTCCTCAGCGGCACCTGGGAGCATCTCGCCGAGACCTCGGGCACCTGGCTCAACCAGGTCGCCTCGGAGCGCGGCTGGCTCGACGGGCGCGGCAAGGTCGTGGCGGGCGCCCGCAGCGAGCTGCTGGCGCTGCGCTATGACGGCCAGGCCTCGATCCTGGCGGTCGCCGACTTCGCCAAGGTCAACCTCACCCGGCTCGAGCAATCGGGCATCCGGGTGAACACCGATGCCGAGACTTTGGCCAAGTCGGCCTATCTCTCGCATCATTTGGGGCTGGGCGACGCCAAGAAGTTCCTTGCCGGGGGGATCGAGCCGGGCCGCGCCCGCATGCTGCTGGCGGCCCAGATCGGCGGCGGCGCGGCGGAACAACGAATCGCCGCGGCGGGCAACGCGACCCAGGCGCACCGCCAGTGGCTGCTCGGATTCATCGATCGCAGAATCCGTCCGCAACAGTTCGCTGGTTAAATTTTTTTATCCTATAATGTTTTTGCCGACGCCCTCGAGGCGCGGAGAACCGGATAAAAACACACATTTTCCGAGTTTTATGGTTAACGGGGAACTCCAAGGGGATTCCACGATTGGTAGGACTACATATAGGAATTTAAGGGTTCTGTTAAAGGATTAGAGACCATGTTGCCCCTGTCAGCGGCGGCCGAGAACGGCGGCCTACGAAACAGGGGATTTGCAATGTCGAAGATCACGATCGCGCTGGAAGCAGCCGTCGCCACCGTCATCGAGAATACGCCGCAGGACGGCGCCGCTCGCAGCAACCGCCAGCGTGTCTATGTCGATCGTGCCTTCGCCCAGATCCTCAAGCTGATCGCCCCGCGCATCCGCCACTTCGTCCGCCAGTATGGCCTGACCGCGCACTGGGAAGACGCCGAGCAGTGCTGCGCCATCGCCGTGCACCGCGCCATCGAAGCCTATGACCCCGCCAAGGCCCAGTTCACCACCTTCGTGAACTGGCAGATCCGCGGCGAGCTGCAGAGCCTCCGCTTCCGCCTGATGACCGACCAGCGCCCGTCGGCGAAGAAGGTCGAGGCCACCACCGTTTCGCTCAGCGCCCTCGCCACCTCGCCGGACGGCGACGAGATCTCGCCCGAGGCGATGATCGAGGACGAGGATGCCCTGAGCCGCACCGAGGCCGCCGCGTCGGACTATCTCGCCGAGGGTGCCGTCTCCGAACTCATCGACGCCTATGTCGACCAGCTCCGCAAGGTCGGTGTCGAGGCGCTCCGCCGCCGCCCCCGTCCGAAGCGTGCCGAGGCCGCGCTGCGCCGCGCCGAGGGTCCGCGTCTGCGCTCGGCCACCCATGGCATCGATCCCGCCGAGCTGGAGAAGCTCGAGGCCAAGCTGGCCCGCGACCGCGAGATCGTGGAGCGCCGCGTGTTCCAGACCGCCACGCTCGACGACCTGTCGCTCGAAACCGGCGTGACCAAGGAGCGCGTCCGCCAGATCACCAAGCGCGCCGCCAAGGCGATCGCCGAGATCGCCGCCAAGGATCCGCGCTTCGCCGTGATGGCCGAATATGGCCAGCCCGGCACCCCGAAGCGTCGCCCCGCCCCGGCCGCGCGCACCACGCCGATCCTTCCGGACGCCAGCCTGCCGCACAACCGTCTGGCGAGCGTCCGCGCCGTCGACCCGACCACGCTGTCGCCGGTCATCGCCACCGCCGCCGTCCAGCAGGGCGAGCGCGTCGAAGCGATCCAGCTCACCGTCGCGGCTCCCTCGACTGCTTCGCTCCACTGATCGCATCGGAACGCCCGGCGTTTCCAACCCCATCCTATAATGCCCCTGAGAGGGTAGGAGGAACCGATGCATCGCAATTACGACTGGAACGGCAGCGGAGAGGCACAGGGCTCACTGCCCCGCCCCAACCGTCGCCTGACCGCGCTCGCGCAGGACGTGGCGCGCCTGGCCCAGCCGCTGTTGCCCGCCGGCAATGACCTGATCCTGGGTCTGGAAGCCACCGCCGACGGCCAGATCCACCTGATCTGGTGGCGCCGGCGCGACTTCAAGCGCGTTGCAGCGATCTCGGCCGCGCCCGACGCCTTCTGCCCCGAAGACAGCGACGAGGGCGCGCTGCAGGACGCCGCCGCCGCGCTGCTCGACTATCTTGCCGGCCGCTGGCCGAGCCCGCCCGCCGCGCTGGGCGTGATCACCGACGGCACCGGCGTCGCCTTCGCGCCCGATCATCCGGCGCCTTCGGCCGAGGGTTGGCTGCTCCGCCATGCCATCGGCGAGAGCACGCTGGCGATGATCCTGGACCTGGATCCGGCGGGTACTTGCGGCCTGCTTTCCGGCAGCCAGTCGGCCGGGTCACTCCATTAAGGAAACCCCGTTTACCTTGTATTATCCTTGAATTGCTTCAAGGTACGCCGAGTCTCTGGGGAATCGGCATGGCAAGCGCGAATGGGAAGGGTAAGATGCGGACGGGATCCGCAGGCCAACCCATGATCGACTTCTATCGTGCCATTGTCTTCCCGAACCGGATGCGCGAGCAGCGCCAGTGGCGCGGCTTTGCCAAACTGCTCCGCCTTTCGACCAAGATTCCCGAGATTCCCTATATTCGTCTTTCGAAGATCGAACGCGGCGAAGTCGTGGCCCGGCCGGACGAGCTGCGCCGCGTTGCCGCTGCGCTCGATCTGGCACCGACCGACCTGCTGATCGACATCGACGCACCCGGTTTCGACATTGCCGCCTGGGCCGAGCCGTTCAGCGACGGCGCCGCGCTCGACCAGGACGAAGAGCGTTTCGCGGTGCTGCTCGGTGCCGCGCTGCGCGCCCGCCGGACGCTCGATCCGGCGCTGACCATCGCAGTAATCGAGCGCGACTATGGCCTGCCCCCGGTCAATCTCTCGCGGGTCGAGAACGCGCAGAAGCCGTTCGCCCGCTGGAACGCCGCGGTCCAGACCGCATTGTTCGCGCTGTTCGACGTCGCCGACGAGGCAGGCCTGCGTGCCGAAGTGGAGCAGCGCCATGCCGCAGGGACGCTCGACGCGTTTCTCACCACCATCGCCAATCCGGAGACGCGGATCGCGCGCACCCGCGAGCGCATCGCGGAGCTGGTGGCCGCGCTGAACCAAGAGGCGCCCTTGGCTTCCGCACCGGCCGCCGTGCCGCTGCCCCTGCCGGGCGGGCCGGTGAGCGCGATCCGCCTGTTGCCGATCTTCGGCATACCGCTGCCCCAGGGGCTGATCGGCCACCAGCCGATCGGCGAGACGGTCGAGGCGCCGCACATCGCCGGGCCCCGCGCCTTCGGGCTCAAGGTGTGCCGCGCGACATTGGGCGGCGGCCTGCCTGCCCAGGCGACGGTGGTCGCCGATCCCGATCGCCTGCCGCTGCCCGGCGGCCTTGCGGCGCTGCGCGAAGGCGAAGGCTGGCGGCTGCTCTCGGTCGCGTCGGGCCGCGACGGGCGGATGATCGGCTACAGCGTCAACCCGGACATGGAAGTCCCGCTCGACGACTGCGATCCGGCGAGCCTCGCGGCGATCGTCTCCGCCGTCTTCCTCTGATCGCGGCGCCCGTGCTAGGGCGCGGCCCCATGGGGATCATTGTCGCGATCGAAGGCGCCGACGGCGTCGGCAAGAACACCACCTCCAGGCTGCTCTGCGAGACGCTCCAGGCAGCAGGCAAGACCGCCACGGTGATCGGCTTCCCGCGCTATGGCGAGACCGTCGCCGGGGTGACGATCGGCCGCTATCTGGCCGGCGACATGCCCGTGCCGGTCAGCCCGCATGCCGCCGCGACGCTCTATGCGCTCGACCGGTTCGAGTGGCGGGACGAGATATTGAAGGCCGTCGCAGCCCATGACGTGCTGATCTTCGACCGCTATGTCGCCTCGAACATGGCCTATCAGGGCGCGCGCGTGCCGGCGGAGGAGAGCCGCGCGCTGATGGACTGGATCCTGGCGCTGGAGACCGGCCAGTTCGCCCTGCCCGTCCCCGCCCTCTCCATCTATCTCAACACGCCCTGGGACCTTGCCCGCACGCTCATCCTGCAAAAGGCCGAACGCAGCTATACCGCCAGGAGCTTCGACGAATACGAAGCCGATGTCGCGCTCCAGCAGCGCGTGCGCGGCAATTACGAGTCGATCGTGGAAGCCGGGCTGCTCGGGCCATGGCGCATGGTCCACGCCAGCACGGATGGGGCGATGCGCCCGCCCGCCGATATCGTCGGCGAGATCGTCACCCTGCTGGAAGCGGTTCCGAAATAACCCCTAAAGCCGCGCGACACGCTTGACAGCGCTACCCGCGCCGCAGCATGGTAGCGCTATCACAAGCTAATATCGAGGCGAGAGGATTTTGAAAGCGTCCCCGGCGGAAATGCTGCCTGCCGATCATGAGCAGGCAATTCTGGTTGGCCGTGTCCTGACGGAAGCGGGCCCCAGCCCCGTGATTCTCCGCGGCGGACGAATCTACGACGTCTCGGCCAGCGCCGCGACCGTATCCGACCTGCTCGACCTTGCCGATCCGGCCAGCGTGACCGGCACCGACATCGGAGCCGTATCCGAACTTGGTAGCGATAACGGCCTTGCCCTGCTCGCGCCGATCGACCTGCAATGCGTCAAGGCGTGCGGCGTGACCTTCGCGCTCTCGGCGATCGAGCGGGTGATCGAGGAGCGTGCGCGCGGCGACGCCGACAAGGCGAACGAGATCCGCGGCGACCTGGAAGCCAAGGTAGGATCGGGCATCCGCTCGGTGGTGCCGGGCTCGCCCGAGGCGGCGAACCTCAAGGCCGCGCTGATCGAGGCGGGCATGTGGTCGCAATATCTCGAAGTCGCGATCGGCCCGGATGCCGAGGTGTTCACCAAGGCGCCGGTGCTCTCGGCGGTGGGCGCGGGCGCCGATATCGGCGTGCGCTCGGACAGCGACTGGAACAATCCCGAGCCCGAGGTGGTACTGATCGTCGACAAGACCGGCACGCCGCGCGGCGCGACGCTGGGCAACGACGTCAACCTGCGCGACTTCGAGGGCCGTAGCGCACTGCTGCTCGGCAAGGCCAAGGACAATAACGCCTCGACCTCGATCGGGCCGTTCATCCGCCTGTTCGACGCCGGCTTCACGATGGACGATGTCCGCGCCGCCGAGGTCGACCTGGTCATCGACGGACCCGAGGGCTACCGGCTCGAGGGCACCAACAAGATGAGCCAGATCAGTCGCGACCCGACCGACCTGGTCCGCCAGGCGCTGAGCGAGCATCAATATCCGGACGGCTTCGCGCTGTTCCTCGGCACGCTGTTCGCCCCGATCCAGGACCGCGACCATGTCGGCCGCGGCTTCACCCACAAGGACGGCGACGTGGTGCGCATCTCGAGCCCCAAGCTCGGCGCGCTGGTCAACCGGGTCACCACCTCCAAGGCCGCCGCGCCCTGGACCTTCGGCATTCGCGAGCTGATGCGCAACCTGGCGGGCCGCGGCCTGCTGTGAGCGCCGCGAGCGGCCACCCCCTTATGTTTTTCCAAGGTAATTCATTCTCATGTCGGAAGCTGATCCCATGCACGTGACCCAGACTCGCGATCAGCGTGCCATCTATCCCAGCCTGAAGGGCAAGCGCGTGCTGATCACCGGCGGCGGCTCGGGGATCGGTGCGGGGCTGGTCGAGGGCTTTGTCCGCCAGGGCGCCGACGTCACCTTCTTCGACATCGCCGATGCGGATTCGCAGCAGCTGGTCGCCAGCCTCAAGGGGATCGGCCAGGCGCCGGTCTACGAGAATGTCGACCTGACCGACATCAAGGGCGCCAAGGCGAAGATCGCGCAGCTGATCGAGGATTTCGGCAGCTTCGACATCCTGGTGAACAACGCCGCCAATGACGACCGCCACACCATCGAGGAAGTGACGGAAGACTATTGGGAAAACCGGCTCAACGTGAACCTGCGCCACCTGTTCTTCTGTGCCCAGGCGGTGATTCCGGGGATGAAGGCCAAGGGCGCCGGCGTGATCATCAACCTGGGCTCGATCTCCTGGCACCTCGCGCTGGAGGGGCTGACGCTCTACCAGACCGCCAAGGCCGGCATCGAGGGCATGACCCGCAGCTTCGCCCGCGAGCTGGGCCCGGACAATATCCGCTCGGTCTGTATCGTGCCGGGCAATGTGAAGACCCCGCGCCAGATGAAGTGGTACACGCCCGAGGGCGAGGCCGAGATCGTCAAGGCGCAGTGCCTCAAGGGCCGGCTGGTGCCCGACGACATCGCGGCGATGGCGCTGTTCCTTGCCTCCGACGACGCGCGGCTTATCACCGGCCATGAGTATTTCGTCGACGCAGGCTGGAGGTAAGCGATGAGCGTGGTGACGTCGGCACCGGAGAGTGTCTGGCAGCTTGCCGCGCCGTTGCTCGAAGGGCCGGTCTGGGTGGCGCGCGACGCCGCCCTGTGGTTCGTCGACATCAAGGGCCACAAGGTCCATCGCTACGACCCTGAAACCGGGGACAAAAGCAGCTGGGACGCGCCGGCGCAGGTGGGCTTCGTGCTGCCCGCCGAGCGCGGCGGGTTCGTCGCCGGGCTGCAGACGGGCCTCGCCCATTTCGACCCCGCGGACGGCAGCTTCACCCCCCTCACCGACCCCGAGCCGCATCTGCCCGGCAACCGGCTGAACGACGGCACCGTCTGCCCCGATGGTCGGCTGTGGTTCGGGACGATGGACGATGCCGAGGCGGCCGATACCGGCATGATCCACCGGCTGGGCGAGGATGGCCTGTGCGTGCCCTCCAGCCCGCCCTATTCGATCACCAACGGCCCGGCGCTGAGCCCGGACGGCCGCACCCTCTACCATGTCGATACGCTGGGCGGCGTGATCTATGCCTGCGACGTCGCCGAGGACCGCAGCCTGACCAACCGGCGCGAGTTCGCCCGCATTCCCAACGAGCAGGGCTATCCCGACGGGCCGACGGTCGATTCCGAGGGCTGCCTGTGGATCGGGCTGTATATGGGATCGGCGGTGCGGCGCTATTCGCCCACGGGCGAACTGCTTGAGATCGTGGAATTTCCCGTCGACGCGATTACCAAGATCGCTTTTGGCGGGCCGGACCTCAAGACGGTCTATGCCACCACCGCCAACAAGCACCTCTCCGCCGAGGCCAAGGCGGCGAACCCGCGGGCAGGTGACCTGTTCTCCTTCCGGGTCTCGGTGCCCGGGGTGGCGGGGACGCTGGTCCGCGAAGGGGTCTGAGCGGACACTTTCGTTCGCCAAGGTTACACCCAGGGGTGCTTTGGCGGATACATAGTCAATTTAGTTGACTATCAATATTTCGGACTGTAAAGTACTTCGCATCATTCCTGCCTTTGTGGGCATGACGGAAGGAAGCTTGTCCCATGCCCGACGATACCCCCTCCCCGCTCCTCGAAGTCGCACTGCCTGCGCTGCTCCGCCATGCCCGGCATACCTATGGCGCGGCGATGCGGGCGGCGCTGGCCGCGCGCGGCTATGACGACATCCCCGGCAACGGCCTGTACGTGATCGGCGCGCTGGCGCTGGGCGAAGCGCCGCTGAGCCAGATCATCCGCGAGCTGCGCGTCTCCAAGCAGGCGGCGGGACAGCTGGTCGATGCGCTGGTGCTGCGCGGCTATCTCGAGCGGCAGGTCGATGCCGAGGACCGGCGCCGGCTGACCGTGACCCTCACCGAGCGGGGCCAGGCAGCGGCGGACACCCAGAAGACGGCGCGCGAGGCGATCGATGCCCAGCTGCTGGCGCGGATGGGCGACGAGCGGCTGCTGCACGCCCGCGAAGTGCTGGCCGCGCTGATCGAGATCGGACGCGAGCAGGCACCAGCGGACTGAATCCGCTCCGGAAGTTTGCACCTGCCCGGCTCAGGCGGGCACGAGGACCGTAATGTGGATGTCGGCGCGCCAGCGATAGCCGAGCCGCTCGTACAGCCCGATTGCACCCGCATTGTCGGCATAAGCGTGGAGAAACGGCGTGTCGCCGCGCGCGATCATGCGGCCGGCGACGACGCGCATCAGCTGCCCGGCAAGGCCCTGGCCGCGGGAATCGGGGTGCGTGCAGACACCGCTCACTTCCGCGTATCCGGGGACCGCCATGCGCTCGCCGGCCATTGCGACCAGCCTGCCGGCGCGGCGGATTCCGATGAAACGGCCGAGCGCGTGGGTGCGGGTGAAGAAGGGGCCGGGCTCGGTGAGGGTGGCGAGCGCGAGCATTTCCGCCGCGTCGGCGTCGCCCAGCTCGAGAAAGGCAAGATCGGCGTCCGCTGGGGCCGGATGCTCGGCGAGCATCTGCACGGCCATGCGGTGCTTCTGGACGACCGTGCCCGGGACCGGCGGGAGCGGCGCGGCCTCGGCGATGATGGCCGGTCCGGTCTCGGAGATTAGCACGCCCAGGGCGGCGAGCGATTGCGGGCCATGGTCCGGCGTCGCGGCGAAGATGGCGTGGTCCTGGTCGTAGCGGAGCGCCAGGGGTGCGCCGCGGGCGAGGTGGCGCTGGCTGGTGGTGAGCGCAGTCCAGGCGGGGTTGTCGAGGGGGTGCATGGGGGGTGTTTGGCGCGGTTGGGCCGTGGGGGCAAATCGTGGCGTCATTGCCCCTTCGTCACCCCGGACTTGCGCCGGGGGCCACCGGAGGGCGAGGAGGTTCGACGGATTGTCGGTGCGGCACCGTGGACCCCGGCACGAGGCCGGGGTGACGTGGGTGGGGTGGAAAACCTATTCCTCCCCGAGCTTGTCTCGGGGAGGGGGACCGCGCCCGAAAGGGCGTGGTGGTGGGGCAATGGCAGGGCGCCGGCGGTGCCGGCGGCCCCTCCACCATTCGCTGCGCGAATGGTCCCCCTCCCCCAGCAAGCTGGGGGAGGAATTTAGGAACCTCAGTGGTTGTGCCGGGGCACCTTCTCGCTGGTCTTGCGGTACTTGAGTGCGAAGTCGAGGACGCCGCCCTCGCCCAGCTGGCCGACCTTTTCGCGGTAGAGCTCTTCCCAGGGGGTGTTGCTCTCCGGGATCGGCGGGGCCGGCTCGGCCTTGCGGCGGGCGATCTCTTCGGCGTCGACCAGCGCATCGCAGGTGCCGTTGTTGAGATCGACGCGGATCGTGTCGCCGGTGCGCAGCCACGCCAGGCCCCCGCCCGCCGCACTCTCGGGCGAGGCGTTGAGGATCGAGGGGCTGTCCGACGTGCCCGACTGGCGGCCGTCGCCGAGCGTCGGCAGGCTCATGATGCCCTTCTGGATCAGGTGATCGGGCGGCTGCATGTTGACTACCTCGGCCGAGCCGGGCCAGCCGATCGGGCCCGAGCCGCGAATGACGAGGATGCAGTTCTCGTCGATGTTCAGCGCCGGATCGTTGATATTGTGGTGATAGTCGTCCGAGCCGTCGAACACGATCGCGCGGCCCTCGAACACGCCCTCGGCGCCGGGGCGCGAGAGGTAGCGGGCGCGGAAATCCTCGCCGATCACGCTGGTCTTCATGATCGCGATGTCGAACAGGTTGCCCGACAGGACGAGGAAGCCGGCCTTCTCCTTGAGCGGCTTGTCCCAATCGAAGATCACCGCGCGATCGGTGACGCCGTGGCCGGAGACGTTCTCGGCGAGCGTCCTGCCGGTGCAGGTCATCACCGAACCGTCGAGCGCGCCATTGGCCAGCATCTCGGTGAGGACGGCGGGAATGCCGCCGGCGCGGTGGAAGCGCTCCGACAGATATTCGCCCGCCGGCTGCATGTTGACGACGAGCGGCAGGTCATAGCCCGAGCGCCAGTCGTCCGGGGTGATCTCGATGCCGGCATGGCGAGCCATGGCGACGAGGTGCGGCTGGGCGTTGGTCGAGCCGCCGATCGCGGTGAGCAGCTTGATCGCGTTGAGGAAGTTCGCCTTGGTCAGGATCCTGGACGGGCGCAGGTCCTCATAGGCCATCTCGACGATGCGCTTGCCGGTCTCATAGGCGATCTGGCCGCGCTCGCGGTACGGCGCGGGGATCATCGCGCAGCCGGGGAGCGACATGCCGAGGCCTTCGGCGATGCTGTTCATCGTCGAGGCGGTGCCCATGGTGTTGCAATGGCCCGACGAGGGGGCGCTTTCCATCGCGCGCTTGAGGAACTCGGCCTCGTCGATCTCGCCGGCGGCCATCTTGCGGCGGCTGCGCCAGATCACGGTGCCCGAGCCGACCAGCTCGCCTTCGTGCCAGCCGTCGAGCATCGGGCCGCCCGACAGGACGATCGCCGGGATGTCGACGGTGGAGGCGGCCATGAGGGACGACGGCGTGGTCTTGTCGCAGCCGGTGGTGAGGATGACGGCGTCGATCGGATAGCCGTTGAGGATCTCGACCAGGCCGAGATAGGCGAGATTGCGGTCGAGCGCCGCGGTGGGGCGACGGCAATTCTCGAAGATCGGGTGGAGCGGGAACTCCATCGGCACGCCGCCCGCCGCGAGGATGCCGGCGCGGGCGCGCTTCACCGTCTCGAGGTGGATGCGGTTGCACGGGGCGATGTCGGACCCGGACTGCGCAATGCCGATGATCGGCTTGCCCGAGGTCAGCTCCTCCGGGGTGATGCCGTAGTTCATGAAGCGCTCGAGATAGAGCGCGGCCATGTCGGCGCGGCCGGGCGCGGCGAACCATTCGCGCGAGCGGAACGGACGGACGGGTTGGCGGGTCATTCGACAATAAGCTCCAAACAAATTCCTCCCCGAGCTCGTCTCGGGGAGGGGGACCATTCGCGCAGCGAATGGTGGAGGGGCGATGGCGGGACGCCGACCCTGTCGGCGGTCCCTCCACCACGCCCTACGGGCGCGGTCCCCCTCCCCGAGCCAAGCTCGGGGAGGAATTGGGACGTCAGCCCTCCATCGCCTCCAGTTCCTTGCCCTTGGTCTCGTGGATGAACTTCTGGACGAGGAAGAAGCTGATCACCGCGCAGACGGCGTAGAAGGTGTAGGCGCCGGTGAGGCTCCACTTGGCCATGCTCGGGAAGGTCTGGGCGATGAGGTAGTTGGCGCCCCACTGCGCGAAGCCGCAGACCGCCAGCGCCGAGCCGCGGATCTGGTTGGGGAACATCTCGCCGAGCATCACCCACATCACCGGGCCCCAGCTGACGTTGAAGAAGACCACATAGAGGTTCGCAGCGATCACCGCGACCATGCCCATCTCCTTCGAGAGAACGAGCTTCCCATCGACCAGCGTGCCCTGGCTGAAGGCAAAAACCATTACGAACAGGGTGATCGCCATGCCGGCCGAACCGATCAGCAGGAGCGGCTTGCGGCCGATCTTGTCGATCACCGCGATGGTGATGAAGCAGGCGGCGATCGAGACGACGCCCGAGCCGATGTTGATCAGCAGCGCGTCATTCTCGGTGAAGCCGGCGAGCTGCCACAGGGTGGCGCCATAGTAGAAGATCACGTTGATGCCGACGAGCTGCTGGAACACCGCGAGCAGCAGGCCGGCCCAGACGATCGCGCGGATGCCGAGGAAGCCGCCCGGCGCGAAGATGTCGGCGAGGCGCGGACGGTGATCGGTCGAGAAGCTGGCCTGGATCTCGGCGAGCTTGAGGCCGCCCTCGGTCGCGCCGAACAGGCTGGTGAGCACCTTGAGGGCTTCCGGGTTGCGCTGCTTGGCGACGAGGTAGCGCGGGCTCTCCGGGATGAAGAACAGCGCGACGAGGAAGACGCCGGCGGGGATCGCCTGCATCAGGTACATCCAGCGCCATGCTTCGATCCCGCCGAGCTGGCCGAGCGAGCTGCCGGCGGCCTGGGCGAGATAGTAATTGACCACGAACGCGGCGGTGAGGCCCGAGATGATCATGATCTGCTGCACCGTCGTCATCCGGCCGCGGATGTTCGCGGGGGCGACTTCGGAGATATAGGCGGGCGACAGCACCGAGGCGGCACCGACGGCGATGCCGCCGATGATGCGGGCGATGACGAAGATGGTGTGATCGTGCGCGAAGCCCTGGACGAGCGCGCCGCCGAGGAAGAGCAAAGCGGCAAGGCGCATGACGTTACGGCGGCCCATCGAATCGGCGAGCGTGCCGGCGAAGAAGGCGCCGAACACGCAGCCGATCAGCAGCGAGCCGACGGTGAAGCCGAGCCCGGCCTCGTCGAGCGCGAAGGCGTGCTTGAGCCCGTCCTGCGTGCCGTTCACTGCGCCGCTGTCATAGCCGAAAAGCAGTCCGCCGATCGTCGCCACCGCGACGATGGCGCCGATCAGGCCGATATTGGCCTTCTGCGCCGTATCATTCATCAGGTTCGTTCCCCTCCATCGCGGCCCCGTCCGGGCGGCATTGTTAGCGGTAACGGTGGCTCGATCCGACGGGAAAAGCAAGTGGGGTTACGCCGGAGGAGCGACTCTGTCCCGCGTTGTCATGCTGGACCTGTTTGGGCCGGGGGCCAAGCCCCAAGACGACACGCGGCTTACCACCCCTGCCGTTCCCCGGCGAAAGCCGGGGCCCAGGATCACAGGCGACACGTCAGAGAAACCCTGGGCCCCGGCTTTCGCCGGGGAACAGGGGTGGAAGATACCTAGCGCCGGACCGGCTTGGTCGGGGCCGGCCTGCCCGCGCCCGGGGGCGGGCCGCAGGATTCGCGCTGGATCAGCTCGAAATCGAGCACCTGCTCCTCGAGCTTGTCGGTGGTGCCGGCGCGGTGCGCACGAAGCCGGGCGAGGAGCAGGGTGAGCGCGCTCTCGGCCATGGCGGCGATCGGCTGGCGGACGGTGGTCAGCTCGGGCCACATGGTGGTGGCGAGCGCGGTATCGTCGAAGCCGACGATGCTGATGTCCTGCGGCACGTGCAGCCCGCGGCGATGCGCGACCCCCACGGCAGCGGCGGCCATGTCGTCGTTCGAGGCGAAGATCGCGGTGGGCGGATCCTTGCGGTCGAGCAGCCGCTCGGCGGCGACGATGCCCGAGCGGAAAGTGAAATAGCCCTGCTCGACCGGCATCGCCTTGATGTCGAGCCCGGCGGCCTCGACCGCCTCGACGAAACCGCGATGGCGCTCGGCCGACGAGGTCTGGTTGGGGTTGCCGCGGATGAAGCCGATGCTGCGATGGCCGAGGTCGATCAGGTGCCGGGTCATCGCGGCGGCGGCGGCGGCATCGTCGATGCGGACGTTGAGGCTGCGCTCGGGCGGCAGGCCCATCGCGACCGAGACCCAGGGGATGCCGGCGGTCTCGAGCTCGGCGCGGACGGGCGCGGCCTCGGACAGCGGCGGCGGCAGGATCACGCCCTCGACGCTGGTGGCGGCGAACTGGCGGGTGGCCTCGGCCTGCTCGTCGGCGCGCTCGCCTTCGCAGGCCTCGAGCACGAGGTGGCAGCCGGCGCGGCGGGCAGCGGCCAGCGCGCCGATCAGGAATTGCGAGAGATAGGCCGCCGACGGGTTCGAATAGAGCAGGCCGATCTGGGTCGCCTCGCCCGCCGCGAGGCTGCGCGCCGCGCTGTTGGGCGAATAGTTGAGCTTGGCGATCGCCTCGAGGACGGCCTGGCGGGTTGTTTCCCTAACATTGGATCCGCCGTTGACCACGCGAGACACCGTCATGGCCGACACGCCGGCGGCGCGTGCGACATCCTGGACGGTGACCGTGCCTCGGCTTCTGCGGCTGGGTCTGCTCATCGTTTCGGGGATATGCTGCGATTAGCAATAATGCAATCGGGCGTGCGTCGCGGTTGACCGTGCGGGACCGGCGCTGATAGTGATAGCGCTACCATATTCGGGACAGACCGGCGCCCGAGCGCCGCGATCCACCAGAGGGAGAGGAACGTGCGTAATTTCCGCCGCATCGCCGCGCTTGCCATCGCCGCCACGGCGCTGACCCCGGTGCTTGCCGCCCCGGCCCAGGCGCAGACCGCAACGGCCGGGAAGCCGCTCTACAAGGACGCCAGCCAGAGCGTGGAAGCGCGCGTCGACGACCTGCTCGCGCGGATGACGCTGGAGGAGAAGGTCGCGCAGCTGGTGGCGATCTGGGAGCACAAGGACAGGATACAGACCGCGGCCGGCGATTTCGATCCCGCCAAGGCGAGCCAGGCCTTCCCCAACGGCCTGGGCATGGTCTCGCGCCCGTCCGACCGGCGCGGCGTGACGCCGGCGGCCAATGGCGCGGCGGGCGCCGCCGCGGGCGTGGGCAACCGCAACCCGGCGGACACCGCGACCTATATCAACGCCGCGCAGAAATGGGCGGTGGAGAAGACCCGGCTCGGCATCCCGATGATCATGCACGAGGAGGCGCTGCACGGGCTGGTCGCGCCGGGGGCGACGAGCTTCCCGCAGTCGATCGGCCTCGCCTCGACCTGGGATCCCGCGCTGCTCGAGAAGGTGTTCTCGGTCGCCGCATCCGAGGCGCGGGCGCGCGGCGCGAACCTGGTGCTGGCGCCGGTGGTCGACGTGGCACGCGATCCGCGCTGGGGGCGGATCGAGGAGACGTACGGCGAGGATCCGTACCTGGTCAGCGAGATGGGGCTGGCGGCGATCCGCGGCTTCCAGGGCACGACGCTGCCGCTGGCGAAGGACAAGGTGTTCGTCACGCTCAAGCACATGACCGGGCACGGCCAGCCGGAGAACGGCACCAATATCGGCCCGGCCTCGATCGGCGAGCGGACGCTGCGCGAGGACTTCTTCCCGCCGTTCGAGAGCGCGGTGACCCAGCTGCCGGTGCGCGCGGTGATGGCGAGCTACAACGAGATCGACGGCATCCCGAGCCATGCCAACAAATGGCTGCTCCACGACGTGCTGCGCGGCGAATGGGGCTTCAAGGGCGCGGTGGTCAGCGACTATTTCGCGGTGCGCGAGCTCGTGACCCGGCACAAGATGTTCAAGGACGTCAAGGACGCCGGCGCGCGGGCGATCGACGCAGGCGTCGATGTCGAGACGCCGGACGGCGAGGGCTTCAATTTCCTCATCCAGCTGGTCCGCGAGGGCAAGGTCAGCCAGGGCCAGATCGACAATGCGGTGCGTCGCGTGCTCGAGATGAAGTTCGAAGGCGGGCTGTTCGAGAACCCCTATGCCGATGTGAAGACCGCGGCGAAGAAGACCAACACCCCCGAGGCGATTGCCCTCGCCCGCCAGGCGGCGCGGGAATCGGTCGTGCTGCTTAAGAACGCCAATGGCCTGCTGCCGCTGGATGCTGCCGGCATCAGGAAGATGGCGGTGATCGGCACCCATGCGAAGGACACGCCGATCGGCGGCTATTCGGACGTGCCGAACCATGTCGTCTCGGTGCTGGAAGCGATGCAGGCCGAGGGCAAGGGCAGGTTCGCGGTCGACTATTCGGAAGGCGTGCGCCTGACCGAAGGCCATGTCTGGGCGCAGGACAAGGTCACGCTGACCGACGCGGCGACCAACGACAAACTGCGCGCCGACGCAGTGGCGGCGGCGAAGGACGCCGATGTCGTGGTGATGGTGCTGGGCGGCAACGAGGCGCTGAGCCGCGAGGCCTGGGCCGACGAGCATCTGGGCGACAGCGACAATCTCGACCTGCCCGGGCCGCAGGACCAGCTGGCCAGGGAGATCTTCGCGCTGGGCAAGCCGGTGGTGGTGATCCTGCTCAACGGCCGGCCCTATGCGGTCAACTATCTCGCCGAGAAGGCGCCGGCGCTGATCGAGGGCTGGTATCTGGGCGAGCAGACCGGCAACGCGCTGGCCGATGTGGTGTTCGGCCGGTTCAACCCGGGCGGCAAGCTGCCCGTGTCGATCGCCCGCAGCGTCGGCCAGCTGCCGATCTACTACAACAAGAAGCCCACCGCGCGGCGCGGCTACCTGTTCGGCGACACCAGCCCGCTCTACCCGTTCGGCTATGGCCTGTCCTATTCGAGCTTCGAAATGGGCGCGCCGGTGCTCGGCACCGGCACGATCGGGATCGCCGACAACGTGAAGGTGAGCGTGGACGTGACCAACACCGGCAAGCGCGCCGGCGACGAGGTGGTCCAGCTCTATGTGCGGGACGACGAGGCGAGCGTCACCCGGCCGCTGATCGAGCTCAAGCGCTTCCAGCGGGTTACCCTGCAGCCCGGCGAGAAGAAGACGGTGTCGTTCGAGCTTACGCCGAAGGACCTGTCGCTGTGGAACGTGGCGATGAAGCGGGTTGTCGAGCCGGGCACGTTCACGATCTCGGCCGGGCCCAATTCGGTGGATCTGAAGAGCGTAACGCTGACGGTGAAGTAGGCAGATCCTCCCTCGCGCAAGCGGGGGAGGTGGCGCGCGTAGCGCGACGGAGGGGGCGGCTCAGCGAGCGACGCGCTCGCGGCCAGGCCCCCTCCACCACCGCCTTTGGCGGCGGTCCCCCTCCCCCGCTTCGCGAGGGAGGATTTACTCAGCCAACCACGCCGCCACCCACACCAGCGGCGCGTTCCAGTTGATCGCGACTTCGTTGAGCGCATAGGCATGGACGTCGTCCGCCCAGCAGCGTTGCGGCGCGCAGCGGCCCTTGAGCTTCATCGCGACCGGATCGGCCATGGCGGTGGCGTTGGGGCCGCCCGAGAGCACGCCCGGTGGCGGGCCGGGGAGCTTCGGATCGAGCGACGGCGCCCAGAAGCGGTGATGCGGGTTGCGCATCGAGACGCTGCCATAGCCGCTGACATAGGAGACGCGGTTCGGATTGCGGCCGAGCAGATAATCGGCGACGTCGATCACCCCTGCCCGGTATTTCGCGTTGCCGGTCAGGTCGAAGGCCAGGCCGAGCAGCATCGCGCGGTTGAGCAGGTTCGAATTGGAGCCCCAGCCATAGCGATTGGGGAACGGAATCCGGTAACCGCTGGCCCGCGTGTCGGCGAGGAAGCGGTCGGCGGCGGCGACCAGGCTGGCGCGCAGGCGCTCGGTCTCGGCGGCGGGCAGCAGGTCGGGCTGGGTCGCGAGGGTGATCGTGCCGAGCGTGGCGACCTGGGGCCAGCCGGGCTCACCGGCTTCGCCGCGGAAATGCGGCGAGGCCTCGACCGCCGCGCGATATTCCGGCTTGCGGGTGGTGGCGAACAGCTCGGCTGCGGCCCAGTAGAATTCGTCGGACACGTCATTGTCGCCATAGCCACCCGAGCCGGTGAAGCTGTTGGTGGCGTACACCTCCGGGTTGCGCTTCGCGGCGGCGAAGGCACGCTCGGCGGCGATCAGGCAGCGCGCGGCGAAACCGGGGTCCGCCTTTCGCCAGACGCGGGCGCACTGCGCGGCGGTGGCGGCAAGGTTGAGCGTCGCGGCGGTGGTGGGCGGATAGAGCAGCCGTTCCTGGGTGTCGCTTTGCGGCGGGGTGGGCAGCGCCGTCCAGGCGCGATCGGCGACCTTCTGGTGCGCCATGCCCGAGGCCTGGATCTCGGCAAAGGGCGGCGGCGCGGTTTCCCAGGCAGGCTTGCCCGGTATCGGCCGGGGCTTGCCGACGGGCACGCGCAGCCGGGTGCCTTCGGGGACCTGCATCTTGAGCAGGAACTCCATCTCGTAGCGGGCTTCGGCGAGCAGGCCCGGGGCGCCACTGGCTGGCTGCCGCAACGCCTGGGGATTGCCCTCATAGGCGTTGAGCAGCGTCCATAGCGAGATGCCGCCATTGACGACATACTTGCCGTGGTCGCCGGCATCGTACCAGCCGCCGGTCACGTCGAGGCTATAGGGGCAGCCGGTCCATTCGGTGCCGCGCTCGTCCTTGCCGGCGAAGCATTTCGCGACCTCGCGGGCATGGCCGGCGGGGCGCGCCCATTTGGCGCCGACGATACGCGCCTCGATCGGGATGCCCGCGCGCTGGTGGTAGAAAAAGGCGAGCGCGTCGCGGGCGAGCGGTCGGTAGAGATTGGGGCGGATGTCGAAGGGCGCGCTTTCGCTGGTGCCGATGCGGATCCGGTAGCCGCTGCCGGCGGTACGGAAGCTCGAGAAATCGATGCGCTGGACGGTCGTGCCCGAGGCGCCATCGGGGCCGAAGGGCTGGGCCTTGCCGCTGGCGACGGGGTTGCCGGCGGCGTCGAGGAGCTGCCAGTCGAGCGGGGCGCCTTCGGCCTCGACGATCGCGGTCTTGGGATCGCCGGGCTGGAAGCCGAGCTGGTTGAGGTTGATGACCGGGTCGGGTGCGGCGGCGGCGGTGAGGAGCAAAGGGGCGACAGCGAACGCCAAATCGCGACGGCGCACCACCTCAATCCTCCCCCGCCAGGGGGAGGGGGACCAGCGAAGCTGGTGGAGGGGGAGGTAAGCAATCAACTCCCGATTTGCTTACCTCCCCCTCCGTCGCGCTGCGCGCGCCACCTCCCCCTGGCGGGGGAGGATTTAAAAGGCTCCTCACTCCCCTGCCCCGGCGAACAGGCCGAAGACCGAGCCGACGAAACCGCCGGCGACCTTGGTGGTCAGGCTGTCGGTGTCGATCTTGCCCAGCGGTTTCCAGGCCGGCCGGGCGCCCGGCGCGGCATAGCTGAAGGCATAGCTGCGGCCCTGCACCGCGATGCGCAACCTGACCGTGCCGGCGGGTGCGGCGGCGGTGAAGAGGGTCTTGCCGAGCCTGGGGCTGTCCGGCCCTTCGCGCTGGTCGACCGTGATCACGTCCTTGCCGTTCACCCGCTTGCGGCCGACGAAGAACCAGTAATCGTCGTTCTGGAGCACGACGAGGCCGGCGCGGTCGCCTTCCTTCTCTGGGGCGAACTGCACCATGGTCTCGGCCACGGCATTGGTGTGCTGCTGGCGGCGGGCGAGGAACGACGGGTTGGCATTGTCGCCCAGACCCACCGGCCGCGCCTTGAGCATCAGGCCGGCGGCACCGGTGCGGTACCAGTCGTCGCGGGGATTGCGCAGCATCATCCAATAGGCGGGAAGCTTGCCGCGGAAATCGTCGCGCAGGGTGAAGGCGCCCGAGGTGGGGATCGGGGCCTTGCCCTGGGGCAATGCAGGCCTGGCGTGCGTCCAGGGGATCGCGGTGGCGGGCGGCAGGATCACCGGCCAGCCGTCTTTCCATTCCACCGGCAGCAGGAAGGTCTCGCGGCCGGTGGTGTAGAAATCGCCCGCATAGGGGCGGACAGCGAGGAAGGTCGCCCACCATTTGCCGTCCGGCGTGGTGACGAGCTGGGCATGGCCGGCCGAGGTGATCGGCATCGGCCGGTCAGCGGCCAAGTCGCGCTGGGTGAGGATCGGGTTGCCGGACCAGGCCTCATAGGGGCCGGTGACGCTCTTGGAGCGCAGGATCACCTGGCTATGGCCCTCGGCGGTGCCACCCTCGGCGCAGCTGAGATAATACCAGCCGTCCTTCCTGAAGATGTGTGGCCCCTCGATCCAGATCGGCTTCTTCGACAGGTCGATGCCGCCGTTCACCAGCACCTTGCGCGGGCCGAAGGTCCTCAGCGTCTTGCGGTCGAACTCCTGGATCCAGATGGCGCGATGGCCTTCGTAGAGCGGCTTGCCTTCGGGCGGGCCGTTGTTGACCACCCAGGTCCGGCCGTCGTCGTCGAAGAACATCGAGGGATCGATGCCGCCCTTGAGATCGGGCAGCCAGACCGGGTCGGACCAGGGGCCGGCCGGGTTCTTCGCGGTGAGCAGGAAATTGTCGCCGCAATCGACGCAGGTGTTGAGCAGGTAGAAAATGCCGTCCCTGGCCTGGATCGAGGGTGCGAAGACGCCGCGCGACAGGCCGAGCTGCTTGAAATCGAGCTGGCCCGGCCGGTCGATCGCGTTGCCGATCTGGGCCCAGTGGACGAGGTCGCGGCTGTGGAAGACCGGGATGCCGGGGAAATAGCTGAAGGTGGAATTGACCAGGTAGAAATCGTCGCCGACGCGGGTGACGCTGGGATCCGGGTAGAAGCCCTTGAGGACCGGGTTGCGATAGTCGTTCGGGCCGGCGGTGAGCAGGTCGGAGGCGTCCTTGCCGCTATAGGTGAAGCTGGAGAAGGTCGCGACCGGCTGGGCGGTGGCGGGAATCGCCGCCAACCCCATCGTCATCCCCGCGCAGGCGGGGATCCAGGGTAACAGAGCGAGCACCTTCGCGACTCTGGATCCCCGCCTGCGCGGGGATGACGGAATCAGGAAGGGTGACGAAAGGGAAGCGGTGGTGTTCATGCTGCGCAATGCTCCCGGATGAAGTCGCGGTGTTTGGGCATGTAGTCGGCGGAATTGGCGATCGCCTCGCGGATATGGGCGAGCCGGTCGCGGGTCTCTTCGAGCGACATGACGTCGGCGACCGGATCGTGGCCGGCCGGTTCCATCAGCTGGCCCAGCATCACCGCGAACCAGCTGGTGTCGTTGAACAGCTCCTCATTCTCGCGGAAGGCGCGGCCATGCGTGCGGAACACGCGCATCTTCTCGGCGAGCCGCTCGGGGATCTCCATCGTGCGGCAATAGTCCCAGAAGGGGGAATCGGTGCGCTCGGTCGCGTGGTAGTGGAGGACGAGGAAGTCGCGGATCTCCTCGTAATCGGTCTGCATGATGCGGTTGTACCGGTCGATATCGGCCTGGTTGAAGTCGCGGTCCGGGAACATCGTCAGGAAGCGCGACAGGCCCGACTGGATCAGCCAGATCGAAGTCGATTCGAGCGGCTCGAGGAAGCCGCCGGACAGGCCCATGGCGACGCAGTTCTTGACCCACATGCGGTTGCGGTGGCCGGTCTTGAACGGGACGGTGCGCGGATCGGCGAGCGGTTCGCCGTCGAGATTGGCCATCAGGATCGCGGTCGCCTCGTCGTCGGACATGTAATCCGAGCAGAAGACATGGCCGTTGCCGATGCGGTGCTGGAGCGGGATGCGCCACTGCCAGCCGGCGGTATGCGCGGTGGAGCGGGTATAGGGCGTCCAGGCATCGACGCTGGCGCAGGGCACGGCGATGGCACGGTTGCAGGGGAGATATTGCGACCAGTCGGTATAGCCGGCCTTCAGCGCCTGCTCGATGATCAGGCCGCGAAAGCCCGAGCAGTCGATGAACAGGTCGGCCTCGAGCTGGCTGCCATCCTCCAGCTGGACGGACTGGACGAAGCCGTCCTCGCCGCGCAGCTTCACATCGACGATCTTGCCTTCGCGGCGGGTAACCCCGCCCTTCTCCGCATAGCGGCGGAGGAACTTGGCGTAGAGGCCGGCGTCGAAATGATAGGCATAGGCGATTTCGGAGAGCGGGGAGTTGCCCGCGTCGATCGAGCGCATGAACTTGTCGTCGCGCGCCGCCATCGCCTGGAGCGACCAGTCGTCCACGTCCGGCGCCTCGCCCAATTGGCGGAGGCGGAGATAATAGGCGTGGAAGGACACCCCCTTCATGTCGAGGCCGTATTTGCCGAAGGGGTGGAAATAGCGGTGGCCGACGCGGCCCCAGTTCACGAACTGGATGCCGAGCTTGAAGCTGCCCTTGGTCTCGCGGACGAACTGGTCCTCGTCGAGGCCGAGCATGCGGTTGAAGGTGGCCATCTGGGGGATGGTCGCCTCGCCGACCCCGATGATGCCGATCTCGTCGCTCTCGACCAGGGTGATCTTCGCATAATCGGGGCCGAGGATGCGCGAGAGGGTGGCGGCGGTCATCCAGCCGGCGGTGCCGCCGCCGACGATGAGGATCGAGCGGATGTTGCGATTGTCGGTCATGCAGGGGTCCTTGCGGGCGCGTTGCGGGCGAGCCAGTCCTCGTGGCGGGGCATGGCCTGGGCGGCGCGGGCGAACATCTCGTGGATGCGGGAAAGGCTGAAGGCGAGCTTGTCGTCGTCGAAGGCGTCGGCGAGCGGGTCCCAGCCTTGCGGCACGATCCCCTGGCCGAGGAGCACCGCGATCCAGCTCGATTCGGCGAACAGCTCGTCCTCGTAGCGGAAGAAACGGCCGCGGCCCCGGAACAGGTCGAGCTTGCGGCGGAGCGTTTCGGGGATCGCCATCTCGCGCATGCGGCGCCAGAGGTCGCCGTCCTGGCGCGCATTGGCGTGATAGTGGAGGATGATGAAGTCGCGGACCTGCTCGAGCTGGAGGTCGGTCAGGCGGTTATACTCGTCGCGCTCGACATGGCTGAAGCCGGTGTCGGGGAGCAGCGCCATCAGCTTGTGGATACCCGACTGGATCAGGTGGATGCTGGTCGACTCCAGTGGCTCGAGGAAGCCCGAGGACAGGCCGAGCGCGATGCAGTTCTTCTCCCAGGCGCGCTTGCGGCGGCCGGCCTCGAACTTGAGGATGAAGGGATCGCGCAGGGGCGCGCCGTCGAGATTGGCGAGGAGAGTCTCGCGGGCCTGGTCGTCCGAGATGTCGGCGCTGCAATAGACATGGCCGTTGCCGACGCGGTGCTGGAGCGGGATGCGCCATTGCCAGCCGGCCTTGTGCGCGGTCGCGCGGGTGAAGGGGGTGATCTCGGGGCCCGGGCTCGCACTGGGGACCGCGACGGCGCGGTCGCATTGCAGCCAGTGCGCCCAGCTCTCCCAGCCGGTGTGGAGGGTCTGCTCGATGAGCAGGGCGCGGAAGCCGGTGCAGTCGAGGAACAGCTCGCCTTCGATCCGGCGATCGCCTTCGAGGACCACCGCCTCGATGAAGCCGTCCTCTGCGCGGAGGGGCACATGGGCGACCTTGCCCTCGATCCGGACGACGCCGCGATCCTCGGCATAGGCGCGCAGGTACCGGGCGTAGAGCCCGGCGTCGAACTGATAGGCGTGCGCCATGCGCGACAGGATCGAGCCGGGATCGGTCACCGGGGGCTGGTAGCGCCCCGCCTGCATCGCCAGCGCGCAGACATTATAGGCGTCGATCGCCTCGGCGCGGCCCGCCTCGCGCAGCTTGCGCCAGACCTGGTGGAACTTCACGCCCTCGATATCGAATCCGAACTCGCCGAACGGGTGGACATAGCGATGCTGGTCGCGGGTCCAGTTCACGAACTCGATGCCGAGCTTGATCGTGCCCTGGGTGGCGGCGAGGAAATCGGCCTCGTCGATGCCGAGCAAGGCGTTGAAGCTGCGGATCGGCGGGATCGTCGCCTCGCCGACGCCGACGGTGGCGATCTCGTCGGATTCCACCAGCGTGACCGAGACGCCGGCGGGGATCAGCCGGGTGAGCGCGGCAGCGGCCATCCAGCCGGCGGTGCCGCCGCCGACGATGACGATGCTGCGGATCGGCGCGGGGGCGGTCATGGCAGCAATCCTTCCTCGCGGAGCGTCGCGCCATGGTGCGGCATCCGACGGACCGCGTCGACGATGACTTCGCGGATGCGCGCGGCATGGGCGCGGAGCTGCGGCTCGGGGATCGCGTCGGCAAGCGCATCGTGGCGGCGCGGGCGGACGCCCTGGCCGTCGAGCACCGCGATCCACTCCTCAGGGTCGAACAGCTCCTCGTCATAGACCGGCAGGCGGCCGCGGCTGGCATAGAGGTCGAGCTTGTGGGCCAGCGTCTCGGGGACGGGCGCGGCCCGGGCCTGGTCCCAGAGCGGCTCGCCGGTGCGGCCATTGGTCTTGTAGTGGAGGATGGCGAAGTCGCGGACGCGATCGGCCTCGCTGGCGGCGAGGCGATTGTACTCGGCCGGCTCGGGACCGTCCGGCGCGGCGGGAAGCAGCCCGATCAGGCGCGTGATCGCGTTCTGGAGCAAGGCGAGATTATAGCCGTGGAGCGGCTCGACCAGCGCCGCGGCGGCACCGAGCGCGACGACATTGACGGTCCAGGCGCGGGTACGGCGACCTTGGACGAAGGGGATCGCACCGGGCTGTTCAGGGAGGAAGGCCGAGGCGTAGAGCAGCGCCCCGCTTTGCCCGCCGATCAAGGGCACGGTGCGCTGCCAGCCGGCCTCGAAGGCGCCGGCATGGGCATAGGGCGGCGGCACGCCCTCGACCTCGGCCCATGTCTCCACTGCGCGGTTACAGGGGAGCCATGACGCCCAGCTCTCCCAGCCGCTGTCGAGATGGCCGATCAGCAGGGCCGTGGGGCCGGAACAGTCGAGCCAGAGATCGGCGGTGACCTGGGTGCCGTCCTGAAGCTCGACTGCGGTGATCTCGGCATCGCCCAGCGCGCGGCGGAAGCGGCCGACTGGCGCCAAGCCAGAGGCGAGACGGAGCGTCTCGGCCAGACCGGCGCGATCGAGATCGAGGCCGTATCCATAGCTCGACAGAACGGAACGCGGATCGGGGCTCGGCCGGGCGAAGCGGCCCGAGGCGGCGGCGATGGCGGCGAGCGAGAAATCGGCGAGGCGGAGCGCCTGCCCTCCCGCGCGCAGGCGGGCGGCAAGCTGGTGGAAGGCGATGGTGCCGATCGGCGCGCCGATCGTGCCGAAGGGCAGGAACCAGTCTGCCTCCTGCCCCGCCCAGCCGGAAAAGGCAGTGCCGAGCGAGAAGCTGCCCCGGGCGGCGCGGAGAAGCGCGCCTTCCTCGACGCCGTGGTCGGCGAGCCAGGCCTCGAAGCCGGGCAGGCAGGTCTCGCCCGGGCCGAAGGGCCCCAGGCTCCAATCGGGACCTTCGGTCTCGACGACCGAGATGCTGGCGCCGGGCAGCGCGCGACCGAGCGCAAGCGCCGCCATCCAGCCGGCGACACCGGCGCCGACAATGCCGATGCTGCGGATCATGCGCCCATCCCCAGCGCAGCCTCGTGGCGGGGCATCGCCTCGGCAGCGGCGGCGATGTCGGCGCGCATCGTAGCGAGCGCGGCGGCGACGCCCTCCCCGCCCGCCCGTGGGTCACGGTGACGCGGGGTGACGTGCTGGCCGAGATAGACGGCGAGCCAGCTCGGCTCGAGGAACGTGCCCTCGCGATACTGGACCACCACGCCGCGCTCGCGGAACAGCTGGAGCTTGTATGCGAGCGAGTCCGGCAGAACCATGTTGCGGCAGTGGCGCCAGAATTCGGAATCGTCGCGCTGCGTGGCGTGATAATGGAGGATCAGGAAGTCGCGGACGCGCTCATATTCGAGCGCCATCGCCCGGTTGAACTCGGCGGCGTCGAGCGGATCCCAGTCGCCGGTCGGGAACAGGTCGAGCAGCTTGCCGATCGCGACCTGGATCAGGTGGATCGACGTCGACTCCAGCGGCTCGAGGAACCCGGAGGACAGGCCGATCGCGACGGTGTTGCCGACCCATTGGCGCTTGCGCTTGCCGGTGACGAAGCGGAGCTTGTTGGGATCGGCGAGCGGTTCGGCAGGCAATTGGGCAAGCAGCACCTCCAGCGCCTCGTCGTCACTTGTGAAACCGCTCGAATAGACATGGCCGTTGCCGGTGCGGTGCTGGAGCGGGATGCGCCAGCACCAGCCGGACTGCTTGGCGGCGGCGCGGGTCAGCGGCGCGAGCGGCCCCTTGTTGGCACAGGGAATGGCGATGGCGCGGTCACAGGGCAGCCAGTGCGTCCACTCCTCATAGCCGGTGTGGAGCGCCTGCTCGATCAGCAGACCGCGAAAGCCCGAGCAATCGACGAACAGCTCGGCTTCCAGCGTCTCGCCGCTTTCGAGCGTGACCGAGCGGACGAAGCCGCTTTCGCCGTCCAATGCGACATCGACCACCTTGCCCTCGCGCCGGACGACGCCGCGCGCCTCGGCATAGGCGCGCAGATACCTGGCATAGAGCCCGGCATCGAACTGATAGGCATAGTTGTAGGGATCGCCGTCCGGCCGGCGGAAACGGCCGCGACGGGCGGCCTGGATCGGGAGCGAATAGTCCTCGAACGCCCCCGCCCCTTCGGTCGCCAGCCACTGGTGGTGGAAGGGCACGCCGTCCAGCGGATCGCCGAACGCGGCGAAGGGGTGGATATAGCTGTCGCCCTTGCGGCCCCAGTCGACGAATTCGATGCCGAGCTTGTAGGTGCCTTTGGTCGCGGCGAGGAAATCGGCCTCGTCGATGCCGAGCGTCGCGTTGAAATGGCGAATGTGCGGGATCGTCGCCTCGCCCACGCCGACGGTGCCGATCTCCGCCGATTCGACCAGCGTGATCGCCAGCCTGGTGCCGGCGAACTTATGCGCGAGCGCGGCGGCGGCCATCCACCCCGCGGTGCCCCCGCCAACCACGAGTATGCGCCCCACCAGCATTCTTGCGATGCCCCTCTCCGATACGAATGTTAGCGCTCCCGTCGCGAAATCGTCAATCGGGAGACGGGACGACTCGCGGCCGGATCGGCCCTTTCGCACCTGCGAAAATCACGCCGCAGTGCAGCGAAGCCATTGCAAAGCACAGGAAATCAGACGTTTTCGTAAATCTGCAACAAGGCGCTTGATCTTTTCATAACTCCTACTTTAGGTTGGACACAAACAAGAAACGCGCATTCAAATGATAGCGCTAACAACGGGAGGGGACAGCTCGATGCGAAAGCACGATTCTATTCATCATGCAGACATGGCCAGCCGGTTCCGGACGGGGGCATTGCGTGCCGGCGTCTCGGCGGCGGCACTTGCCTGCCTTTCGGTCGCGGCACCGGCATGGGCGCAGGACACCGCGCCTGCCCCGAGCGGCGCGCAGGATGCGCCGGCCGAGGATACGATTGTCGTCCAGGGCTATCGCCAGTCGCTGCAGAACGCGCAGGCGCTGAAGAAGAATTCGGACGTGATCGTCGATTCGGTGACCGCCGAGGACATCGGCGCGCTTCCCGACCGCTCGGTCACCGAGACGCTGCAGCGCATCCCGGGCGTGTCGATCAACCGCTTCGCCGCCGGCGTCGATCCCGACCACTTCTCGGTCGAGGGCTCGGGCGTGGTGGTGCGCGGCCTCACCTATGTCCGCTCGGAGTTCAACGGCCGCGAGGCGTTCAGCGCCAATAACGGCCGCTCGCTGAGCTTCGCCGACGTGCCCGCCGAGATGATGGGCGGCGTCGACGTGTTCAAATCGCCCTCGGCCGACCGCATCGAAGGCGGCATCGCCGGCGTGGTCAACCTGCGCACCCGCAAGCCGTTCGATTCCAAGGGGCTGGTGATCGCGGCCTCGACCGAAGTGAACTATGGCGACTTCGCCAAGAACCCGGGCGCCAACCTCTCGGCCGTGATCAGCAACCGCTGGAACACCCCGATCGGCGAGATCGGCTTCCTCGCCAGCGCTTCCTATTCGAACCTGAAGAGCCGCGCGGACCGCCTGCAGATCTCGAGCTTCCGCCTGCGCAACCTCTATTCGGACGGCGACGTGAACGCCAATGGCGGCACCACGGTGAACAAGCGCGTGCTGTTCCCGCGCGGCGCCGCGATGGGCAGCCAGGAATTCGACCGCACCCGCTATGGCTATTCGGCTGCCGCCCAGTGGCGCAGCAATGACGGGTCGATGGAAGCGGTGGCGCAGTTCCTGCGCTCCGACGCGCGCCAGGCCTGGACCGAGCACGCCATGGAGATCGCGACCGACAACGTCTCGTCGAACGGCGATTCGCGGCGCGTGCCGGGCACCACGCTCAACTTCGACAGCGACGGCATGTTCACCGGCGGCACGATCACCGGCCCGACCGGCTGGCGCGCCGACCAGAACACCGGCGACGACGCCCGGGTGCCGATGCTCGGCCTGCAATCGAACAACATCGCCCGCGCGCATGACGAGCGGCTGGTGACCGACGATTACAGCTTCAACTTCAAGTGGGACGTGAACGAGCGGCTCGGCGTGGTCGTCGACTATCAGCACGTCGATTCGAAGACCAACCTGATGGACAACGGGTTGTGGAACTCGACCTATCAGAACGCGTCGATCCAGCTGCGCGGCAAGGATTATCCGATCGTGCAGTTCCTGCCGCCGCAGGTGTGCAGCGGCCCCGCCGCCAATTCGCAGGATCCGCCGGGCACCGACAATGACTGCGCCGGCTCCGGCGGCCGGCCGGCAGGTGCGCCAGGCTCGCAATTCTCGCCCAACTACTATGGCGCGGGCCACACCAGCTTCACCGATCCGTACAACAGCTTCCCGCGCGCGGCGATGGACCATATCGAGGACAGCAACGGCAATTCCGACGCCTTCCGCCTCGACCTGGAATATACCCTGCCCGAGAATGGCTTCCTGAAGTCGATCCGTGTCGGCGGCCGCTGGGCAGACCGCGACCAGGTCTCGCGCTTCTCGACCTATAACTGGGGTGTGCTCTCCGAGCAGTGGGGCAATAACGGCCCGGTCTGGCTGAGCGACAATGTCGACGGGGTGACCGGCGGCAATGGCGGCTCGGCAGTGCTCGGCGGCTACAACGCGCCCTATTATTTCAGCAACTTCTTCCAGGGCCAGGCACCCAACCCGCTCGCGGGCCAGGGCCGGCTGTTCTACACGCCCAACTCGACCGCCGATTATGCCGCCTATATCGCCTATGCGAACATGGTCGGCCGCGAATGGCAGCCGGGCGTGGCCAACTGCCCGAGCGACAGCGTCGTGCGTAACGGCGGCTGGAACGCGCTGGCCGCACGCTGCGGCGTGATCTCCGGTACGCCGTTCCTGCCGAGCGAGATCAACCCGATCCGCGAGACCAACAAGGCCGCCTATGTGATGGCGCGCTTCGACACGCAGCTTGGCGGGCTGCGCCTGACCGGCAATGCTGGCGTGCGCTACACCACCACCAAGCGCAATTCGCAGGGCGTGCAGCAATATACCTATGGCAGCGTCTACCTGCCGACCGAGGCGACCTGCCTGGCGCCGCCGGCCGACGCATCGGCGGTGGTCCAGGGCTTCTGCGCGATGCCCCAGGCAACGCGGGACTCGGTCCGTGCCTTCCAGAACGGCGCGATCGTGCCGACCCCGGGCAAGACCAAGTACGACTATTGGCTGCCGAGCGTGAACCTGAAGCTGGAAGTGGGCGGCGGGCTGCAGTTCCGCGCGGCCTATTTCAAGGGCATCTCGCTGCCGGCGACCGGCCTGATCCGCAACTATGGCGACATCCGCGTCAACGCGGTGCAGAACACCAATGCCGACGGCACGGCGATCCCGGGCAGCTTCCGCCTCCAGGCGGACGTCAGCCGCGGCAACCCGTTCCTCAAGCCGGTCGAGGCCGACAATTTCGACCTGACCGCGGAATGGTATTTCTCCAGCGTCGGCCAGCTGACCGTCTCGGGCTTCTACAAGCGCCTGAAGAACGTGGTGACCAACAACACCCAGCGCCTGAACCTGACCAACAACGGCCAGACGTTCAGCACGGTCTACACCAAGCCGGACAACGCCACGGAGACCGGCACGATCAAGGGCGTCGAGGTCGCCTATCAGCAGACCTTCAACTTCCTGCCGGGGCCGCTCAAGGGCCTGGGCCTGCAGGCCAACTACACCTACATCGAATCGAGCGGCGTACCGCAGAGCACGCTGTCCGAGACCGATCCGGACGTCGGCGCGGGCCGCGTGACGACGGTGCGGCTGCAGGACCTGCCGCTCCAGGGCCTGTCGAAGCACCAGGTGAACATCACCCCCTTCTTCGACTATGGCCCGCTGTCGCTGCGCGCGACCTATTCGTGGCGCTCCGACTTCCTGCTGACCATCCGCGACGTGATCACGCCGAACGACCCGATCATCAACAAGGCGACCGGCCAGCTCGATGCGTCGATCTTCTACTCCTTCTCGCCGCAGGTGAAGATCGGCGTGCAGGCGTCGAACCTGCTCAACGAGGTGGTCCGCACCACCGCGATCGTGACCGACGCGGCCGGCAAGAATGTCGAGGTGCCGCGCGGCTGGTACATGAACGACCGGCGCTTCGCCGCGATCATGCGCTTCAACTTCTGATCTGAAACACACCCTGCCTGGCGCTGCCGGTTCCCGCCGGCGGCGCCATTTTTTTGTGCGGCGTACAGAAAAGTCATGCGACATCATGGACATGCGGCAGACATGAACCGCCGGGACTATGTCCGGACATTGTCGGGGACAGGAAGCATGACGCCGCTGCGGGAGATGGAGGGGCCGCTCGACGCACCGGGGCTGCGCGCGTTGATCCAGGGATATGCCCCGGTGGTGCTGCGCGGCGTGGCGAAGGACTGGCCGCTGGTCGAGGCAGGCGCGGTGTCGGCCCAGGCGGCATGCGACTATCTGCTCGGCTTCGATCATGGTGCGGCGGCCGAGGCGTTCGTCGGCCCGCCCGCGATCAAGGGCCGCTTCTTCTATTCGGACGACATGCGCGGCTTCAATTTCGAACGGCGCAAGGGACGGTTCGCCGACCTGCTCAGATATCTGCTGCAGCTGCAGGGGCGCGAGGACGTGCCCGCGGTCTATGCCGGCGCGGTAGGGACGGCGCAGGCCCTGCCGGGGTTTGCCGGGGCCAACCAGCTCCCCGCCCTGTTCGGCATGGGCGCGGAGCCGCGGATCTGGGTGGGCAACCGGACCAGCATCAGCACCCATTTCGACGCATCGGACAATATCGCCGTGGTCGCGGCAGGGCGGCGGCGCTTCACCCTGTTCCCGCCCGACCAGACCGCGAACCTCCATATCGGGCCCTTAGACCATACGGTCGCCGGCCAGCCGCTGAGCATGATCGACCTGGCCGAGCCCGACTTCGAACGCTTCCCGCGCTTCCGCGAGGCGCTGGCGGTGGCGCAGGTGGCGGAGCTGGAGCCGGGCGACGCGATCTTCATCCCCGCGCTGTGGTGGCACCATGTCGAGGCGCTGTCGGACTTCAACGCGCTGGTGAACTTCTGGTGGACGGACTCGCCCGACCAGGACGCGCGATTCGACGCGATGATCTATGCGGTACTGACGCTGAGCCGCTTGCCGGCCGAGCGGCGGAACGCCTGGTCGGAATATTTCGACGCCTTCGTGTTCCAGGAACATGGCGACCCCGCCACGCACCTGGCCCCCGAACATCGCAGCGTGCTGGGCGAGCCGACGCCGCAGCTGCGGCAGTATATCAAGCAGTATCTGATGCGGGGATTGCAGCGGCCGTGAGATTTCCTTCTCCCTCTCCCCTCGGGGGAGAGGGAGGGAGCCGCGAAGCGGCGGAAGGGAGAGGGGCAGAGCCGAGACCGGCTAGCCTGCTGCTAGGCCATGCCCCTCTCCCCTGCCCTCTCCCCGCGAGCGGGGAGAGGGAGTTTGGCTATTTCCCCTGCCCCGGGGCGTAGGGGTTGGTGATCGCCTTGTACCAGTCGAGGTCGTGCGCCGGAGCGGCGTGTCCCGCCGGGAGCGGGCGCTTCGAGATCGACTGGAAGTACGCGATCGAAGCGTCGCGCCACCAGGTCGCTTCCGCATGCTGGATCGCCAGGAAGTCGCGGACCTCGGCCCAGCGGACCTCGTCGACCTTGCCGCGCAGTCCGGCCCAATCGGCCTGCATCGTGCCGACCGCGCCGACGCCCGAGTCATAGCGGGTGACCAGCTCGTCCCACAGGTTGCGGCCCGATTTGGTGCGATAGTCCCAGGGGACATGGTGGAACCACAGGAGCAGGTCCTCGGGGATCGTCTTCGTGCTGCCCCAGGCCTCAACGATCTCGGGCGCATATTGGCCGAGCGCGTCGCTGCCGCTCTTCGTCCGGTCGAAGCCGATGCCGGCGGCGTCGGCCTTGTGATAATAGACCGGGTTCCATTCGGGGCGGGCGAGATCCGAGACCCAGGGGCCGGGGCCATAGTGATGCCCGGTCGCCATCAGATGGCCGAGGCCGAGCGGAGTCATGTAGTCGACCACCGCCTCGCGCGAGCCCATCATCATCGAAACCACCGTATCGACCACCCGGGGATCATTGCCCCAGGTCATCCGCGCCCAATCGCGCGCCACGGCTTCGGCCTTGGCATCGGGATCCCAGGCGAAACGGCCGAACGCGTACCAGTTGGCCTGATCGAACTGCGAGCCCGACCAGTTGCGGTCGTTGCCGATATTGGCGACCCCGGCCATGCCGGTGGCGGCGCCGGCATCCACCGGCGCCTCGATCACCTTGGCAACGGTGCTGCCCTTGCCAGGGCGGAAGGTATCGCTCTGCAGCGCCTCCTCCCACATCGTGCCCAGATAGGCGAGGTGGGTGGCGAAGCCGAGATATTCCTTGGTGATCTGAAATTCCATCATCAGCGGCGTCCTGGGCATCGCGCCGAACAGCGGATGGAAGGGCTCGCGCGGCTGGAAGTCGATCGCGCCGTTCTTGACCTGCACCAGCACATTGTCGCGGAACGTGCCGTCGAGCGGCTCGAACTCGGTATAGGCCTGTTTGTGCCGGTCCTCGGCATTCTCGGCGGCATAGACGAAGGCGCGCCACATCAGGATGCCGTGATGGGGGGCGAGCGCATCGGCCAGCATGTTGGCGCCCTCGGCATGGGTGCGCTTGTAATCGGCCGGGCCGGGCTGGCCTTCCGAGTTCGCCTTGACCAGCAGGCCGCCGAAATCGGGGATGACCGAATAGATCTCGTCGATCTTGGCCTTCCACCAGGCCTCGACCTGGGGATCGAGCGGATCCGCCGTCTTCAGTCCGCCCAGCTCGATCGGCGCCGAGAAACGCGCGGTGAGATAGACCTTGATGCCATAGGGCCGGAAGACCTCGGCCAGCGCCTTCACCTTCTGCAGGTAATCGGGGCGCAGGATATCGGCATTGGCGTTGACGTTGGTCAGCACCGTGCCGTTGATGCCGATCGAGGCGTTGGCGCGGGCATAGTCGGTGTAGCGCGGGTCGAGGTGCAGCGGCAGCTTCTGCCAGTCCCAGATCGACAGCCCGGAATAGCCGCGCTCGACGTGGCGATCGAGATTGTCCCAATGGTTGAGGACGCGGACCTTGAGCCTGGGCGCATCGACGATGTCGAGCTTGTCGATCGGCTGGCCGGACTGCAGCAGCCTGAGGAAGCGGAAGACGCCGTAGAGCGCACCGACATCGCTGTGCGCGACGATGATGGTCGTCGGCTTGCCCGATAGATTCACGGTACGGATCGCATAGCCTTCGTCGCCCAGACCGGGCGGACGACCGGCGACTTCGAAGGCCACCTCGTCCGTGGAGATCAGGATACCGCCCGCCTGGTCGATCTTATCCCGCTGGCTCGGCGCGGCGCCGAGCATCCCGGACAGGCCGCGCTTCAACTCGTCTGCCGCCGCGGCGATGACCGGACGATCCGTGGGCGCGACAAAGTAGCGAAGCGCCGGCGCAACACGCGCTTTCGTGGCGGATTCGACCGGCCGATAGCGCAGCCACAGGTCATATCCGTCCTCGGCATGCGCTTGATTCGCAAGGCCGAAACACATAAACGCAGACAAAATAGTCAGCAATTTCCGAAGCATCGCTCTTCCTACCTGCAAACGGTCATACGCCGCCGTTGACAAGCTTGTAACAGGGCAACAATGGTAGCGCTACCAAGCAGATAGGCGCGCCGAGCGATGCGCCAGAACGGGAAGGGGAAGCAGAGACGTCATGGCCGAGATCCTGTCCGCGCGCGTGATCGTCACCTGCCCCGACCGCAACTTCGTGACGCTCAAGATCGAGACGGCCGACGGCACGACCGGCATCGGCGACGCGACGCTGAACGGGCGCGAGATGGCGGTGGTCAGCTACCTGCAGGATCACGTCATCCCCTGCCTGATCGGGCGCGACGCGCACCGGATCGAGGACATCTGGCAATATCTCTACAAGGGCGCCTACTGGCGGCGCGGCCCGGTGACGATGTGCGCGATCGCCGCGGTCGACATGGCGCTGTGGGACATCAAGGCCAAGGTGGCGGGCCTGCCGCTCTACCAGCTGCTCGGCGGGGCGAGCCGCGAGGGATGCATGGTCTATGGCCATGCCAATGGCGCGACGATCGAGGAGACGATCGAGGAAGCCGTCCGGCATGTCGAGGAAGGCTACAAGGCGGTGCGGCTGCAGGCGGGCGTGCCGGGGCTCAAATCCACCTATGGCGTCGCCAAGCCGGGCCAGCGCTACGAGCCGGCCGACGGCTCGCTGCCGACCGAGAGCCTGTGGTCGACGGAGAAATATCTCCGCTCGGTGGCGCCCCTGTTCGAGAAGGCGCGCGAGGTGCTGGGCTGGGACGTCCGCCTGCTCCATGACGTCCATCACCGGCTGACCCCGATCGAAGCCGGGCGGCTGGGCAAGGAGCTGGAGCCCTACCGCCTGTTCTGGCTGGAGGATGCGACGCCGGCGGAGAACCAGGCCGGCTTCCGCCTGATCCGCCAGCACACCACCACCCCGCTGGCAGTGGGCGAGATCTTCAACACGATCTGGGACGCCAAGCAGCTGATCGAGGAACAGCTGATTGATTATGTCCGCGCGACGATGGTCCATGCGGGCGGGATCACCCACATGCGCCGGATCGCGTCCTTCGCGGACCTGTACCAGGTGCGCACCGGCTGCCACGGCGCGACCGACCTGTCGCCGGTATGCATGGCCGCGGCGCTGCACTTCGGCCTGTCGGTGCCCAATTTCGGTATCCAGGAGCTGATGCCGCACACGGCGAAGACCGACGCGGTCTTCCCGCATGCCTATTCGTTCAAGGACGGAATGATGCATCCGGGCGACGCACCCGGGCTGGGGGTCGAGATCGACGAGGAACTGGCAGCGAAATACGAGTACAAGCGCGCCTATCTCCCCGTCGCACGGCTCGAGGACGGGACGCTGTTCAACTGGTAAGCGGGGAGGCTTGCTGATGACCGAGATTACACGCCGTGGATTGCTGGGTGCGGGCGCGGCACTGGCCGCCCTGCCCCTGCCCGCCATCGCCCAGGCCGCCGAGGGGTTGAACGCGGTCGCCAAGAGCAAGGGCATGCGCTTCGGCTCCTGCGTCGCCTGGGGCCCGCCGGGCGCCGATCGCGGCTCCTTCGCCAATCCCAAATATGCCGAGCTGCTCAAGCACGACTGCGGCATGCTGGTAGCGGAGAACGAGTTCAAGTGGCAGGCGATCCGGCCCGACGCCAAGACCTTCAACCTCGATCATTTCTCCGACATGCTCGATTTCGCCGAGGCGAACGGCATGGCGATGCGCGGCCACACGCTGCTGTGGCACAAGACGCAATATTTCCCGAAATGGCTGAACGAGCATGATTTCGGCGCCAGCCCGGTGAAAGAAGCCGAGAAGATCCTCGGCACGCATATCCGCACCCTGTGCAAGCTCTATGCGGGGCGGATCACCAGCTTCGACGTGGTCAACGAGACGGTGGAGGAAGGCAGCGGCGCGCTGCGCACCTCGTCGCTGTCCAAGGCGTTCGGCGGGACCGAGGCGATGCTCGACTTCGCCTATCACACCGCGCGCGAGCATGCCCCGGGCGTGGAGCTGACCTATAACGACTATATGAGCTGGGAGCCGGGCAACGAGGGGCATCGCTACGGCGTGCTCAAGCTGCTCGAAGGCCTGCGCAAGCGTGGCGTGCCCTGCGACACGCTGGGCGTGCAATCGCATATCGGGCTGACCGATGGCGGCACCGTCGGCGCGCTGGTGGGCCGGCAGGAAAAGCCGTGGCGGACCTTCCTCGATACCGCGGTGCAACTGGGCTACCGCCTTGCGATCACCGAGTTCGACGTGAACGACAAGGTGCTGCCGACCGACGCCAAGGTCCGCGACGGGATCGTCGCCAATTATGCCGCGGCCTATCTGGAGATCATGTTCTCCTATCCGCAACTGCGCGACGTGCTCGCCTGGGGCATGTGCGACCGCTTCACCTGGCTCAACGGCTTCACGCCGCGCAAGGACAAGACCTTGCAGCGCGCGACGCCCTATGACGACAAATACCAGCCCAAGGCACTCCATGAGGCGATCCGGGATGCCTTTGCGGGTGCGCCGGCGCGATAGGTCGATCTTGTTCAAGATCGTTCAGAAAACTCGTGCTAGGGGCTGATTCGACGGATCTATTGCGGGAGTGGAACGATGGCGGCGGCAGCCGCGAGCCAGGAACCGAGCTTCGAGGCGCTGCTTTCCGGTGACCTCGATACGGGCCAGCTGCATGCCCTTGCCGATCGCATCGCCGCGCTTCATGCCGCCGCGCCCAGGGGAGATGGCGCGTCCTTCCGCAAGATGCTTGCCCTGGCCGCGACCAGCGAGGCGCAGAAGGCCGAACTCGCCGCGCACCAGGACTCGATCGCCCGCCGCATCGCCACCGGCCGGATGCGCGCGGTGATGGGCGAGCCGATGGACATGCTCTACGACCTGGCCCGGCCGGTGCTGGAAGTGATGCGCGGCGGCATGGCGGGCGAGGCGAACACGCTGGCCAACCGCTATCTCGACATTGCCCCGCAGGGTGCGACCGGCTGGGCGCTGCTCCCCCTCTACGTCTCGCTGCGGGCGAGTGCCGACGGGGATACCGAGCTGGCCGACAGCCTGCTCGCCCCGGCCCAGCCGCGGCTCGTGGTGATCGGCGGGCTTTCGGGCACCGGCAAGTCGACGCTGGCGCGGCTGCTGGGCAGCCGGATCGGCCGCCTGCCCGGCGCGCGGGTGCTGCGCTCCGACGTGTTCCGCAAGCGCCTGGCAGGGGTGAGCCCGGAAACCCGGCTCCCGCCCAGGCATTATACCCGTCGCAATGACGACGAGACCTATGAGGCGCTGTTCGAATCGGCGGACGATCACCTGGCCTGTGGCAACAGCGTGATCCTCGACGCGGTATTCATGGCGCGCAGCGAGCGCGACGTGGTGGAGGCGCTCGCCGACCGCTACCGCGCGAGCTTCACCGGCATCTGGCTGGAAGCCCCCGAGAAGGACCGCATCGCCCGGGTGAAGTCGCGCGAGAACGACGCGTCGGACGCGACCGAGAAGGTGGTGCGCGAGCAGTCGCGCCGCTCGGTGGGCGAGATACACTGGCACCGCATCCGGGTGAACCGCCCGCAGGAGCTGATCGTCGCCGCCGCGCGCGCCGCGCTGGACCGGGCGCGCTGATGGCGATCGCCACGCTGACGCTCAACCCGGCGCTCGACGTGACGACCTGCACCGAGAAGGTGCGGCCCCAGCACAAGCTGCGCTGCTCCACGCCGCGCTTCGATCCGGGCGGCGGCGGGATCAACGTGGCGCGGGTGGTGACGCATCTGGGCGGCATGGCGACGGCGGTGTTCCCCAATGGCGGGCCGGCGGGCGCGACGATCGTCAAGCTGCTCGAGGAGCAGAGGATGCCGATCCTGCCCGTGCCGATCGCCGGCGCGGTGCGCGAGAGCTTCACCGTCGATGAGGGCCGGCCGGGCGACCAGTATCGCTTCGTGCTGCCCGGGCCCGAGTTGAGCGAGGACGAGCAGGCGGCGCTGCTCGATGCGCTGTTCGGCGTGGCGGACGTGACCCATATCGTGGTGAGCGGCAGCCTGCCGCCGGGCTGCGATCCCGCCATCCTCAAGCGCATCGCGGAGCGCTGTCGCGCGGCGGGCGTGAAGCTGGTGATCGACACCTCCGGGCCGGCGCTGGCCGCCTGCGAGGGCGCGGAGGCCTGGCTGATCAAGCCGAGCCTGCGCGAAGTCGCCGACCTGCTCGGGCGCGAGATCGCGAGCGAGGCGGACGAGGCGGCAGCCGCGCGGGAGCTGTGCGACCGCGACTTTGCCGAATGGGTGGTGGTCTCACTGGCCGAGCGCGGGGCGCTGCTGGTCGGCAAGGACAAGGAACTGCGCGTGGCGGCGGTGCCGGTGGAGGCCAAGGGCACGGTGGGCGCCGGGGACTCGATGGTCGCCGCGATCACCCTCGCCGCTTCGCGGGGCAAGGGGATCGAGGACGCGCTACGCTATGGCATCGCCGCCGGCGCGGCGACGCTGATGACTCCCGCGACCGAACTGGCGCGCAAGGAGGATGTCGAACGGCTTTACGCCGGAATGGCTTCCTGAACGCGCTCTGCCTCGGTCTCGTCCTGCTTGTAGAACAGGCCGTACATCGCCTCGAGCATCTGGCGCGCCTCTTCGCTGGCCAGCGTGTAGAAGATCATCTGGCCGTCGCGGCGCGCGGCGACCATCCCTTCGCGGCGCAGGAGCGCGAGCTGCTGCGACACGGCGGTATCCCGCGCACCGGTAAGGCGCGCGAGCTCACCCACCGACTTCTCGCCATCGAGAAGGTGGCACAGCAGCAGAAAACGGCTTCGACCCGATAGCGCCTTCAGGAACGCGGAGGCGCGATCGACAACTGCGATCATTTCATTCTTCACGGGGCGGACAGCTAGGGTGCCAGGGCACCGGTTGCAACCGGTATCGCGCGGGAAATGCATAGGAATTTTATATAAAGTTGAAGATATTCATCTGTGGCAGCGCAAGCAGGCGATCCCCATATCCGGCTCGTGTCCACCTTGTTTCCAACACTTTTCGAAGAGGCCCTGCCCACCGGCATCGAACAGGTGAAGAATATCATTTCACCTATGGAAGAAGCCGAACTGATTCGGGCCATCGACATGGCGGGCCTCGAGCCGTTCCGATTTCAGCAATGGCTGGGCAAGCGGCTGACGCGCAGCTTTGGCTGGCGCTACGACTTCACCGATTCAAGCTTTGGCGAGACGGAGGCGCTTCCCGACTGGCTGTTGCCGCTGCGCGCGCGGGCGGCGGAATTCGCCGGGCTGGCGGCGGACGCGCTCGTCCAGGCGCTGGTGATTCGCTACGATCCGGGCGCCGGCATCGGCTGGCACCGTGACCGGCCGGTGTTCGAGCATGTCGTCGGCGTGTCGCTGGGGGCGCCGGCAGTGCTGCGGCTGCGCCGGCGGCGGGCGGATGACGGGAAGTTCGACCGGGCGGAAGTGCCGCTGGAGCCGCGCGGGGCGTACCATCTCTCCGGCGAGGCGCGGCATGTGTGGGAGCACAGCATCGCGCCGATGGACGCGCCGCGTTGGTCGGTTACGTTCAGGAGCCTGGCCTCCTAATTCCTCCCCGAGCTTGTCTCGGGGAGGGGGACCATCGCGATAGCGATGGTGGAGGGCCAATGGCGGGACGCCGACGATGTCGGCGACCCCTCCACCATTCGCTGCGCGAATGGTCCCCCTCCCCCAGCAAGCTGGGGGAGGAATTATAGGGCGCTGAAATCGATCGGTCCGTCCTTGTCGAGCGTCTTGGACTGGTCGGCGAGCGGGTATTTCAGGCCGGTCGCGCAGTTGAACAGCAGCACCTTCTCCTCGGGCGAGACCAGCCCCTCGGCCAGCGCCTTGCGCCAGGCCGCCAGCGTCGCGCCGCCTTCGGGGCAGAGCAGCAGCCCGTCGCGGCGGGCGGCATCGTCCACCGCGCGGGCGATGCTCTCGTCGCTCACCGCCATCGCCACGCCGCCGCTCTCGCGCACCGCATCGAGGATCAGGAAGTCGCCGACCGCCTGGGGCACGCGGATGCCCATCGCGATCGTGTGTGCGTCCTCCCACCGCGTCGCGTGGCGCTCGCCGGCCTCGAAGGCGCGGACCATCGGGGCGCAGCCTTCGGCCTGGACAGCGATCATCCGCGGACGCTTCGAGCCGATCCAACCCAGCGCTTCCATCTCGGCAAAGGCCTTCCACATGCCGATCAGCCCGGTGCCGCCGCCGGTGGGATAGAAGATCACGTCGGGCAGTTCCCAGTCGAGCTGCTCGGCGAGCTCCAGGCCCATCGTCTTCTTGCCCTCGATCCGATAGGGCTCCTTGAGCGTAGACAAGTCGAACCAGCCGCGCTCCTTCGCGCCCTGGCCGACAAGCTTGCCGCAATCGTCGATCAGGCCGTTGACCCGGTAGACCCGCGCGCCCTGGGCGGCGATTTCGCGGACGTTCACTTCGGGCGTGTCGGCGGGGCAGAAGATCACCGACTCGATGCCGACCCGGCTGGCATAGGCGGCCGCGGCGGCGCCGGCATTGCCGTTGGTCGGCATGGCGATCGTCCTGACGCCCAGCTCCTTCGCCATGGCGATCGCCATCACCAGCCCGCGCGCCTTGAACGAACCGGTGGGCAGCCGCCCCTCGTCCTTGACCCAGAGATGCTTCGCCCCGGCTTCGGCGGCGAGCTTGTCGAGCGCGATGATCGGCGTGGCGATCTCGCCCAGGCTGACGATGTTCTCCGTGCGGCGCACCGGGAGCAGCTCGCGATATTTCCACAGATCGGCCGGGCGACGGGCGAGTTCGTCGCGGGACAGCGCTGCCTTCGCAGCTTCGAGATCGTAGCGCACCAGCAGCGGCCGGCCGACGCGCGACAGGCCGTGGAGCTGGTCCGCCTCATAGCGCTCTCCAGTCATCGAGCATTCGAGATGGGTGACGAAGGTCTGGCGGTCGGCGGTGATATTGGCGTCGTGGCGCAACTTGCTACTCCGGTCGGGCGAGCGATTCCTCCACCGGCGTATAGGCCGATCGTTTCCCGGGCACATCCGGAACATCGGTGGCGAAATAAACCATGCCCGTCCCCGCCGCCCGATCGATCCACAGGCCGGACTTGAGGCCATAGGCATCGCCCGAATGGCCGAAGCGCCTGCGCCGATCGCCGACCGGATCGTCGCGGCAGCCAGGCGCGCCGGTGGCGGTGAACATGACGGCCAGGCCATAGCCGCAGGTCGCCCCGCCCGTCGGCACCGCGACCGAGATGTCGCCGCCGATGTCGCCATTGTGCCCGTCAAAGGTCCAGAGCGGCGTCTCCAGCATACGGACCGAGGACGGGCGGAGAATCCGCACCCCATCGAGCCGGCCGTCGTTGAGGAACATCCGGCCGACCCGGGCCAGCCCGCGCGCGGAGATGCGCAGCCCGCCCTGGGGCGAGAAGATCGCGCCGTTCCTGCCGGGCCGCCAGGTCGAGAGGTCGCAGCTGCCGTCGCTGGCCGGTGTAACCGGACAGGCGGGCATGGCACCGCGATTGTCGTCCTTGGCCGGCTGCCCCTCGCGATACTGGACGATCGCGCGCCCGGCGGTTTCCGGCTTGCAGCTCGCCCAGTTGTAGCAGGCGTCGAGCTGCATCGGCTTGAGGACGAGACGGTCCATCAGCCGATCGAACCGCTCGCCGGTGGCGCGCTCCATCACCGCGGCGATCACCGGGAAGTTGAAATTGGTATAGGCCCACCAGCTGCCGGGCGCGTGCTCGGCGTCCCATGCCCTGGGGTCCTGGAGCACCGCGCGCATGTCGGCGTCGAGCGGCAGGGCGTAATCGACCCGGTCGGTTAGGCTCGAGCGGTGCGAGAGCAGCAGGCGCAGGCTGATCGGCCTGTCGGGAAAGGCGGGATTGCGCAGCTTCCAGCCGAGCCAGCGCGAGACGTCGGCATCCAGATCGAGCCTGCCCTGCTCGACCAGCCGCAGCACGCCGATCGCGACTACCAGCTTCGAGATCGAGGCGATGCGCACCGGATCGTCGGCGGTGACCGGCCTGGACGAAGAAGCGTCGGCCAGCCCCTTCAGGCTGACCGACGTCTCTCCTCTCCTATCGAATGTCACGCGGACCGCGGCGACCGGGCCCGCTGCCGCCGCGAGCAGGAGCGCGGCGGCGATCATGCCGGCTCCATCATGAGGGATGGAGCCGGCATGAGGATCACTTCAGGTCCACGCGGATGCCGACGCGGAACTGACGGCCAAGCATGTCCGAATAGGTGCTGTTCGCGGCAAGGCCGGTTTCCGGCACCAGCAGCGGCGCGCGGTTGAACAGGTTGGTCACGTTGAAGAAGAACTGCGCCTTGTTGTTACCGAAGGGCACCGTCTGCGCCAGGTTGAGATCGGCGTAGAACAGGCCCGAGACGCGGTTGTTGTCATAAGTCGGGAACTGGGTGGTCGAAACCGGGCAGCCGGTGGTGCACTGGATGCTGCCGGCGGAATAGATGCCCGCGCTCACGCCGCGGCCGACGACCGTCGCCGAGAAGGTCGGTGTTTCGTAGGACACGCTGCCGCGGAAGATCCAGGTCGGCGTGCTGGCCTGCCCGCCATTGGCCCCGACGGTATCGACAGGAACGACGCCGGTGATGCCGGTGGTGATGATGTTGTCGATATAGCGGGTGGCGACCGCATGCAGGTTCACGCTGCCTTCGGCACCCACCCGGACCCGGTAGGAAGCATCGAAGTCGATGCCGCGGACCAGCTGCTTGGTGAAGTTGTACGGCCGCGTCGTGAACAGCAGGCGGCTCGCGTTGTTCGGATCCTGCTGGATCTGTGCGCAGAAATCGGCACGGCCTTCGAAGCAGCGGTTGATGATCTGCGATGCGCTGAACGTGCCGATGGCATCCTTCATCTCGATGCGGAAATAGTCCGCCGAGAAGTTGAATCCGGGCAGAAAGGTCGGCGAGAAGACCCCGCCGATGTTCCAGGAATTGGCCTTTTCCGGCACCAGGTTGAGGTTGCCCAGGGTCGTCATCGTGTAGCCGACGCCCGTGGCGGCATAGCTTCCGCCGTTCGGGCCGGAGCCCGCGCCGAACGGGTTGGTCACCGAATCGCTGTTCTGCGCCACCTGGTACAGGTCGGCGAGGTTGGGCGCGCGGATGTCACGCGAGCGCGTCACGCGCAGGCGGATGTCCGGGATCGGCGCCCAGGTCGCGCCCGCCTTCCAGGTGGTGACATAGCCCGACGAGGAATAGTCGGTTGCACGCACCGCGCCGTTGAATTCCAGGCCCAGGCCGAGCGGGATCACCGTCTCGAGATAGGCTTCCTTCACGTCATACCGGCCGCGGGTCGGCACGTAATTGCCCACCGACCAGCGGGTGGTGACGACGTTGCTGGCCACGATCGGCTGGAACTGGGCCGGCACGGTGCCGTTGATGCTCTCCTCGCGATATTCCGCACCCACCGAAACGCTGACGTCGCCCGCCCAGGTGGCGAACGGGGTGAGCGCCAGGTTGCCGCCGAACAGATATTGCTTGGTCGCTTCGTCGCGATAGGGATTGCCGAGCACATAGGAGATCGCCGCCGGATCGGCGACGCCGATGCCGAGGCGATTGAGCGGACGGCAGGCGGCATCGTCGTTGGTGGTGACGGCGTCGACGTTGATCGCGCACTGGATCGAGCCGACCGCGTAGCCGCCGGGGTTGCCGGCCTGTGCGAACACGGCGTTGGTGGCCGCCGCCATCCGGGTGGTGTTCTGGATGTTCTGCAGCTCTTCGTGCAGGTCGGCACGGCCATACTGGCCGTAGATGTCCCAGTGACCCGCCTTGCCGAACGCCTCGAACGAACCCTCGGCACCGATCAGGTAGCGCTGGACCTTGCGCTTGTTCTCGACGGCGCGGAACGGCAGGTCGGCGCTGGTGGTGGCGACGGTGACCGAGGTCAGGCCCGTAAGGGTCGCCGCGCCCAATGCGTTGTAGAGATAGGCGTTGCAGGTGATCGGTACCGGCACGACGTTGCAGTTGGTGGCACCGAGCGAGATGCCGGTCTGCAGGTTGGGCCCCGCGTTGAAATAGACGCGCTGGCGATTGAACGACGCCTCGCCGAACAGCTCGACACCGTCGGAGACTTCGAAGCTCACCCGCCCGAACGCGCCCCAGCGGTCGTCCTCGGGGTCGAGGCCGATGCGGCGGCCCGAATCATTGACCTGCCAGCTGCCGCCCTGGGTGAGCGACGGGGCGGAGGAGCCGCCCACCGCCGGGAAGGTGAGAGCGCCATATTGATACTGGAGCACCTGGCCGTTCTGGCCGAAATAAGTGCCGCGCAGGCGATTGGCGACGCCACCGGCCGAACCGGTGATCAGGCCGCCCGGCGTCGAGTTCGCCGCGCCGACCTGGCGCCGCGTGGTGATATATTGCGGCGTCGTGCTCGTCGACGTCCAGTTCGGATCCTGGATGCGGACATAGCCGGTCTGGTTCCAGTCGCGCTCGGTCGTATCGAAGATGCCGTCGCGGTGCGCGATCTCGGCGTTGAACAGGATGTGGCCGCGGCCGCCCGCGAACGACTTGCCGCCCGCGATGCTGCCCGAATAGTTGAAGCCGTCGCCATAGTTGGTGACGCCGCTGTCTGCGGTGATGCGCAGCCCCTCGAACTTCTTGTTGAGGACGAAGTTGACCACGCCGGCGACGGCGTCCGAGCCATAGGCGGACGAGGCGCCGCCGGTCGACACTTCGACGCGGTCGATCAGCGCCTGCGGGATGGTGTTGACGTCCACCACGCCGCTGACCGCCGAGCCGACCGAGCGCCGGCCGTCGAGCAGGATCAGCGTGCGCGTCTCACCCAGGTTGCGCAGGTTGAGCGCGTTGATGCCGGCCTGGCCGCTCGACAGGTTGAGGCGCGAGTTGGCAGGCTTGGTCGAGCCGGCGAGCTGCGGCAGCTGGTTGACGAAATCGGCGATGTTGTTGGACGGCGAGCCGTTCTCGATATCCTTGCGGGTCAGCACGGTGAGCGGCGTCGGCGCCTGATAGCCGTCGCGGACGATGCGCGTGCCGGTGACCAGGATCTCGCTTTCCTCGGCCGGTGCCGCCTGTGCCGGCGCTTCCTGCGTCGCCGGAGCGGTGGTCTGCGCCCAGGCCGGCATTGCGAGCGCGATCGCCGCAAACGCCGAGCCGCTGGCCAGAACCTTCTTGAACGCCCTTGCTTCGATCATGTCTCGAACCCCCTGAATCCCGCAATATCCCGCGCGGTGAGAGGGCATTAGGTACCAATAATGTTGCGTCGCGCCATAGTTTCTCTTCCCCGCGCCATAACCCGACGGCATCAAATGTGACGAATACGCGTCAAAGCGTGACACGGCTGCAACACAAGCCTGCCAGCATCGCCATTGACTGCGCGCCCGACCCGTCCGAGCCTTGGGCGAACAGGACGAGGAAGGCCCTTCATGACCCGTTTTCACCCCGTGACGCTGCGTGACTGAAGCCCCGAGTCCCGCCACGCCGGCGATCCGCCCGGGCTTCGGAAGGCTCGCGCTGTACCTGTTGCTGGGCTTTGCCGCGGGCCTGCCCTTCTACATGTTCAACGCGGTGCTGCTGCTGCGGCTGGCCAAGCATGGCGTGGACATCGTGACGGTGGGCTTCTTCGCCTGGGTGGCGCTGCTGCCGACTTTCAAATTCGCCTGGGCGCCCCTGCTCGACAAATACGACGTGCCCGGCTTCGGGCGCTTCTGGGGCAAGCGCCGCGGCTGGATCATGCTCTCCCAGCTCGGCATCTTCCTCTCCACCGTGGCGATGGCGTTCACCTCGTCCGACGCCAATCTGCAGGTGACCGCGCTGTTCGCAGTGCTGCTCGCCTTCTGGACCACCACGCTCGAAGTCGCCGCCGATGCATGGCGCATCGAGCTGGCACCGACCGCCGAGCAGCAGGGCCCGATGGTGGCGGCGAACCTGTGGGGCTATCGCAGCGCGATGGTCGCGGCGGGCAGTGGAGCGATCTACATCGCGGCGAAGAGCGACTGGACCACGGCCTATCTGGTGATCGCGGCGGCCGCCTTCCTGCCCTTCCCGATCCTCGCCTGCATGCGCCCCGATGCCGAGCATGGCGGCGGGCGCGGCACGGCGCTCGTCACCGGCATCCTCGCCAGCGCGGTGGTGCTCGCCGGAAGCCTGGCAATCGCCGCGGTGGTCGGCTGGACGTTGCTCACCGCGATGGGATCGGTCGGGCTCGATAACCCGGACATCGTCAAATATTGGGTGTTCGCAGTGGCGCTGCTGCCCTTCGTCGCGCTCGGCGCGGCGGTGCCGTGGATCCGGCGGCTGCCGGCAAATCACCGGCTGCTCACCAGCTCGGGGCTGGCGCCCTATCTCAACGTCGCCTGGCGCTACGGGCTGGTGGTGATCCCGATCCTGCTGTTCGTCTCGGTCTATCGGATGGGCGACGTGATGGCGCTCACCCTCTCCCACCCGCTGTTCAACGCGCTGGGCTATAGCCTGGAGGCAATCGCCGTCGCCGATGGCGCGGTGGCGTTGCTCTCCTCGATGCTCGGCGTGGCGCTGGGCGGCTGGCTGGCAGCCAAGGCGCCGATGGGCTGGGCGCTGGTGATCGGCGCGATCATGTCGGCGCTGAGCAACTGGATCTTCGCCTGGCTCGCCTATCAGGCACCGGGCGGGCCGGTGTGGTTCTCCCTGCTCGGCGTGCAGGTGACCGCCGGCGATTTCGACCTGTACCTCGCCATGGCGCTGGATCAGTTCGGGCATGGATTCGAAGGCGCGGTGTTCGTGGTCTATTTGTCGATGCTGGTGAACCCGCGTTTCCCGGGTACGCAATATGCGCTGCTCTCGGGGCTCGCCTTCCTGATCCCGAGGCTGCTCGCGGGGCTTTCGGGCGTGTTCCAGAAGGCGATCGGCTATGACGGCTTCTTCATCATGGCCGGCACGATGAGCGTCGCGGCGCTGATCTTCGTGCCGTTCATCGTGCGGGCGAAGGCGCGGCCCGATGGCGAGGCGGTGGCGGCATGATCGAGGCGGCTTTCGCCCCCGCAGCCGAGGCAGTCGCCTCCGGCCGCATCCCGGGCGCGACGCTCGGCGTGGTGGCGGCGGACGGGCGGCGCTGGGTGACGCATACCGGCATGGCGGCTTTGGTCCCCGAGCCCGAGCCGCTGACCCTCGACCATTGGTTCGACCTCGCCTCGGTCTCCAAGGTCATAGCGACCACGACAATGATCCTGCGCCTGGCCGAGGAAGGGCGGATCGACCTTGACGCGCCGCTGACCACGGCGATCCCGGACCTGCGGCAGTACGACGTGGCTGGCGCCTATGAGCGCACCCTTACGTTCAGGGATTGTCTGGCGCATCGCACGCTCTTCCCCGCGGTCGAGCCGATCTATACTTATGGGGACGATCCGGATCGCCTCCGTGCCTTTGTGCTGCAGCGCGAATGGAAGCATATCGCCGAGCCGGTCTATTCGGACATCAACTTCCTGCTGCTCGGCATCGCGATCGAGCGGGTGACCGGCAAGCCGCTGGGCGAGTGGCCGCTGGGTGAAGGCCTGAGCTATGGCCCGCCGCCCGGCCCTGCCGTCGCGACCGAGCGCTGCATGTGGCGGAACCGCGTGCTCAAGGGCGAGGTGCATGACGAGAATTGCCGGGCGATGGGCGGGCAGACCGGCCATGCCGGGCTGTTCGGCACCGTGGCGGGCGTGCTCGACTTCGCCCAGGGCGTGCTGTCCGGCAGCTTCTCGCCCGCGATGCTCGAGGCGATCCGCATCCCGCAATACAGCCACCGCACCTGCGGCTGGGAGCGCAAGTTCCCCGGCTGGTCGGGTGGCCAGGCCTGCTCGGACGAGACGATCGGCCACACGGGCTTCACCGGCACCGGCCTGTGGATCGACTTCGAGCGCGGGCTCGCCTGGACCCTGCTCACCAACCGCGTCCACCCGACGCGCCATTTCGACAGCGGCATCTTCGTGCTGCGCCCCGCGACGGGGGATGCCGTCATCACTGCCTGGGAGGCCTAAATGATCTCGCTACTCGCCCTCGCCATCGCCCTGTCCGGGCCCGATGGCGACACGCCCTCCCCGGCCGACCGGCTGGCGCACCAGCAGATGCTGGTGCTGGACACGCACCTGGACACCCCCGAGCTGTTCGAACATCCGGGCTGGAAGTTCGACGAGTGGCACGACCGCGACTTCGACAAGAGCCAGATCGACCTGCCGCGCATGGAGCAGGGCGGGCTCGATGGCGGCTTCTTCGTGATCTACACCGGCCAGGGCCCGCTGACGCCGGAAGGCTATGCCAAGGCGCGCGACGCCGCGCTGACCCGCGAGATGTGGATCCAGCGCGTGGTGGCGGCGAACAGCGACAAGATGGAGCTCGCGACCACCCCTGAGGACGCCTACCGGATCGCCAAGGCGGGCAAGCGCGTCGTCTTCCAATCGATCGAGAACAGCTATCCGCTGGGCACCGACCTGACCCTGCTCAAATGGTATCGCGACCAGGGCGTGCGGATGGCCGGGCCGATCCACTTCCGCAACAACCAGTTCGGCGACAGCGCTACCGACAAGGTGAAGCAGTGGAACGGCCTGAGCCCCTTGGGCAAGCAATGGGTCGCCGAGATGAACCGGCTGGGGATGGTGATCGACGTCAGCCACTCGTCGGACGATGTGTTCGACCAGGCGCTGGCACTGTCCAAGACCCCGATCATCGCCTCGCACTCGGGCCCGCGCGCGATCTTCAACCACCCGCGCAACCTGGACGACGAGCGGATGCGCAAGCTCGCCAAGGCGGGCGGCGTGCTGCAGGTGAACAGCGTCTATCTGGTCGAGGGCGACCATGACGATGCCCGCAACAAGATCTCCGACCGCCAGGACAATTGGCACGCGCTCTCGGATGCCGAGCAGAAGAAGCTGATCGCCGACAAGGCCAAGGCCGACGCGACCAATCCCTATCAGGGCGCGGACTTCGAGCTGTTCATGAAGAGCCTGCTCCACTGCATCGCCGTGATGGGCGTCGACCATGTCGGCATCGGCGCCGACTGGGACGGCGGCGGCGGCGTGCGGGGGATGGAAGACATCACCGCGCTGCCCAAGATCACCGCCCGGCTGCGGCGCGAGGGATTCTCGGATGCGGACATCGAGAAGATTTGGAGCGGCAACGTGCTGCGCGTGCTGAAGCAGGCGGAGGACTGGGCGGCGAAGGGGAAGTGACCGACTTATCCCTCTCCCCTCTGGGGAGAGGGAGGCGAGGCGCAGCCGAAGCCGGGAGAGGGGCATAGAGAGCGGCCGTCACTGCCCCTCTCCCTTCCACCGCCTTTGGCGGCTCCCTCCCTCTCCCCGGTGGGGAGAGGGAGAAGTGTCAATTCCCCGCCGCCACCAGGTTCAGCGCGTCGTCCATGTACTTCGTCCCGCTCGCGTCGCGCGGGACGTCGTTGGCGTAGAAGGCGAAGGTGTAGGTCTTGCCGCTTGCGCCGGTGAAATAGCCGGCCAGCGCATTGGTGGCGTTGAGCGTGCCGGTCTTGGCGAAGACCTTGCCCTCCAGCGGCGTGCCCTTGAAGCGATTGCGCAGCGTGCCGTCGACGCCACCGATCGGCAGCGTCTCGCGATATTGCGCGCCCCAGGGCTGGGCGGCGATCCAGCGCAGCAGCTTCACCGTGCCGCGCGGTGCGACGCGGTTGTAGCTCGACATGCCCGAGCCGTCGGAGAAGTCCCAGGCGGTGCGCAGCACGCCGGCGGTCTCCAGCATCTTCTCGACCTGCGCGACACCGTCCGCGATCGAGCCGCTGCCCTGCAGCGACGCAACGCGGCGCAGGGTCAGCTCGGCATGGAGGTTCTGGCTGACCTTGTTGACGTGCTTGAGGTCCTCGGCGAGCGGCGGCGGAGTCAGGCTGGCAAGGGCCGGCTCGCCCGGCGCGGCCTGTGCCACCGCCAGCCCCTTCTTGGCGCGATAATCGGGATCGTCCTGCGGGGTCAGCGCGCGGTGGCGGACCTGGACCTGGCCCTTCACCTTCACCCCGCGCGCTTCGAGCAGCACTTTCAGCCGCCAGGCGGCATAGTCGGCGGGATCGTCGATACCGAGCTGCCAGCTCTTCGGCTTGGCGTCGGCGCCGATCGTGCCGGTGATGCGGAGCTGCTTGCCGTTGGGATCGCGGTCCCAGCCCAGCTCGGTCTCGGCGCCGGTCACGGTCCTGGCCCGGTTGTCGATGGTGAAATAAGGCCAGAGATCGACCTTGGCGGGCTCCCCGGCCTTGGCCGGGGTAATGGTGAGCTTGAGCTCATTGTCGTCTAGGGTGAGCGCCGAGGCGCCCGTGCCCGAAGAGCTGGGGATGTTGTTCCAGCTCATCCCCGGGCCCCAGCGCTGATCGGGGAAGAGCGTGTCGTCGCCGATGACGTTGCGGACACGCTTCGTCTTCGCAGCGATCGCATCGGCGAGCGTGGCGAGGCAATCGACCGTGCAATCGTCGGCGCTCGACAGGCGCGCGTCGCCCCGGCCGCGCAGCACCACGTCCTCGCCCCGCAGCGCCACGGTGGCGCCGCCGATGGTGTCGGGCTGGTTGATGCCGGGCAGGTTCGCGAAGGCGGCGGCGGTGGTGTAGATCTTGGTGTTCGAGGCCGGGATGAAGCGGCCGTCGGGATTGATCGCGACGATCTCCTTCCCCGCATCGTCGACCACCACCAGCCCGAAGCGCGTGCCGGTGGGCGCCTCGGCGAGCTTGGCGGCGACGCGCTGCTCCAGCGTCTGCTGGGCGAGCGCCGGCGTGGCGAGGACAAGGGCGATGCCCAGTGTGATACGACCAAGTGCGATATGCTTCATGCCGCAAGCGTAACTCTCGCCGGACACAGTGCAAACCCGCGATCATTCTGAGGAGTCGCCCGGGCATAACCGCCGCGCATGCCAGCATTGTTTGGGCAACATAGGCCCGGCACGCTGGCGTAATGAAGATGATGCGGACCACCCTCACCCTTAGCTGCACCGTGACGCTGGCCCTGGCCACGCCGGCGCTGGCCCAGACCCTGGCCCAGACCGACGACCTGGCGGCGGCGCTCGCCTTGCCAACCGCGAGCCAGATGGCGGGCGCACGCGACGTGCCACGCTTCGCCTGGGTGGAGAACCGCGCGGGCGCGCGCAATCTCTGGGTGGCCGATACGGGGCAAAAGGCCCGGCAGCTGACGCATTATGCCGAGGATGACGGCATGATGCTCTACGATCTGGCGCTGAGCCCGGACGGGCGGCGCATCGCCTTTGCGCGCGGCGGGGATGACGAGTTCCCCGACGGCAAGATTCCCAATACCGCCTCGGCAATCTCCCCGCCGGGGCAGCAGCTGTTCGTCGTCGAGGACGGCGGCGATCCCGTGGCCATCGGAGACGGACACCTGCCCATCTTCTCGCCCGACGGGCAACGCATCGCCTTCACCCGGCGCGGGGAGCTGTGGCTATGGCAGGGCGGCAAGGCGGCACGGATCGCGACGGTGCCCGGCGAGGTGACCGACCTGAAATGGACGCCGGACGGCCGCAAGCTGCTCTTCGTCGACAATCGCAATGACCATGCCTTTGTCGCGCTGCTCGATGTCGACGGCGGCAAGCTGACCTACATGGAGCCGGCGCTCGGCTATTCGGTCGAGCCGGCGCTGTCGCCCGACGGCACCCAGGTCGCCTATATCCAGTATCTCGATCCGCCTTCGGGCGCGGCGCGCGACGGCGGACCCTATTGGTCGCTCCGGGTGGCCGATGCGGCGACCGGCAAGGCGCGCACGGTCTGGACCGCACCGCAGGGCATGGGCGGGCGCTATTACGGCACGCGCCAGCATAACCTCTACTGGAGCAAGGGTGGCCAGCTGCTCTTTCCCTGGGAGCGGACCGGCTTCCTCCACGTCTATGCGATCGACGCCACGGGCGCCGGCGAGCCGCGCGAGCTGACCCCGGGCAGGTTCGAGGTCGAGACGTTCGTGCTTGGTGCGGACGACGTGGTGACCTTCGCCGCCAATGCCGACGAGACCGACCGGCGGCATTTCTGGCAGGTGCCGGCGCGCGGCGGCGCGGCGAAGCGGATCACCAACGGCAAGGGCAGCGAGAGCCTGCCGCTGTTCGCGGGCGGGCAGCTCGCCGGCATCGGCGCGGACGCCAGCCACCCGGCGCATCCGGTGCTGGCCAAGGACCTGGCGCCGCTGGGCGAGGTTGCCGAACTGAAGGGCGCGATCGAGCCCGAGGCGGTGACCTATGCCGCCGAGGACGGGGTGACCGTCCATGGCCAGCTGTTCCGTGGGCGTGGCAAGGGGCCGCGCCCGGCGCTGATCTTCGTCCATGGCGGGCCGCGCCGCCAGATGGTGCTCGGCTTCCACCACAGCCAATATTATTCGAACGCCTATGTGATGAACCAGGCGCTGGCGGCAAAGGGCTATACGGTGCTCTCGGTCAATTACCGCAGCGGCACCGGCTATGGGCAGGCCTTCCGCGACGCGCCCGAGATCGCCCGCGACGGCGCCAGCGAATATCGCGACGTGCTCGCCGGCGGGCGCTGGCTGGCGACGCAGAAGGACGTGGCGCCGGAGAAGATCGGCATCTGGGGCGGCAGCTGGGGCGGATACCTGACCGCGCTGGCGCTGGCGCGGAACAGCGACCTGTTCAAGGCGGGCGCGGACTTCCACGGCGTCCACACCCTGCTCCGCAATGTCGACAACGGCATCGCACCCGACCGGCAGGCGGCGGTGCGCCAGAAGCAGTGGGAAAGCTCCCCGATGGGATCGATCGAGACATGGCGCTCGCCGGTGCTGCTCGTGCACGGCGACGACGACAGGAACGTCGATTTCGCCCAGTCGTTGCTGCTCGCCCGCGAGCTGTCCGCCCGCCGTATCCCGCATGAGGAGCTGGTCTTCCCCAATGAGCGCCACGAATTCTTCCGCTATGCCGACTGGCTCACCGCCTATCGCCGCACCATCTCCTTCTTCGACGGACATCTGAAATGAGGTGGCTGATGGCAGTGGCGGCGATGGCCGGAGCGGGCAGTGCGCAGGCGCAGGAGCGCGCGACGCTGATCCACGGGGGGCGGGTGTTCGACGGTACCGGCAAGCCGGCGAAGGTCGCCGACGTGCTTATCGAAGACGGCAAGGTCGCCCGGGTGGGGAAGAAATTGCGCGTGCCGGAGGGCACTGAAGTGGTGGACGCGACCGGGATGACGCTGATCCCCGGGCTGCACGACCTCCATATCCATACGCGGCGCGAGGCGT
>Ga0209564_1000505_pt1 | contig 64298 bp, 47 predicted proteins | sample AraplaCol_mMF_r2_FD_184272 | JGI IMG/M metagenome (GOLD analysis project Ga0209564, IMG submission 184272) | Arabidopsis root microbial communities from North Carolina, USA - plate scrape MF_Col_mMF_r2 (SPAdes) (version 3) | ecosystem: Host-associated > Plants > Roots > Endosphere | place: USA...
GTGACGAAGGCCGTGACATCCTGTTCTTCGTCGACAACATCTACCGCTACACGCTGGCCGGTACCGAAGTGTCGGCACTGCTGGGCCGTATGCCTTCCGCCGTGGGCTACCAGCCGACGCTTGCTGAAGAAATGGGCAAGCTGCAGGAGCGTATTACGTCGACCAAGACTGGCTCGATCACGTCGATCCAGGCCGTGTACGTGCCTGCCGATGACTTGACCGACCCGTCGCCGGCTACCACCTTCCTGCACCTGGACTCGACCGTCGTGCTGTCGCGTGACATCGCCGCGCTGGGTATCTACCCCGCCGTCGATCCGCTCGATTCGACCTCGCGCCAGCTGGATCCGCAAGTCGTGGGCACGGAACACTACGAAGTGGCCCGCCGCGTTCAGCAGACCCTGCAGCGCTACAAGGAACTGCGCGACATCATCGCGATTCTGGGCATGGACGAACTGTCGCCGGAAGACAAGCTGGCCGTGTCGCGCGCTCGTAAGATCCAGCGTTTCCTGTCGCAGCCGTTCCACGTGGCCGAAGTGTTCACGGGTTCGCCGGGCAAGTACGTGCCGCTGAAGGAAACCATCCGTGGTTTCAAGATGCTGGTGGATGGCGAGTGCGATCACCTGCCGGAACAGGCCTTCTACATGGTCGGTTCGATCGACGAAGCCTTCGAGAAGGCCAAGAAGCTTCAGTAAGCGGCGTCTTTCGCCTTGGCGCCAGAGCGTGGCTGCCGTGCCCCGGCACGCGGCCGCAACCGGCGCGAAGGCGAAGATCGTGCTTCCTGATTTGCGGGAAGCCAACGCTTTCTGGAGAAAGGATCTTATATGGCAACCATTCTTGTAGACGTCGTCAGCGCCGAAGCGTCGATCTTCTCCGGTCAGGCGAAGTTCGTGGCGCTGCCGGGCGAGACGGGTGAGCTGGGCATTCTGCCGGGCCACACGCCGCTGATCACCCGCATCCAGCCGGGTGCGGTGCGCATCGAGAAGGAAGACGGCAGCGAGGAATTCGTGTTCGTTGCTGGCGGTATTCTCGAAGTGCAGCCTCAGCACGTGACCGTTCTGGCCGACACCGCCATCCGCGGCAGCGACCTGGACGAAGCCAAGGCGCAGGAAGCCAAGCGCGCCGCAGAGGAACTGATGCAGAACCAGAGCAGCGATCTGGATCTGGCTCGCGCCCAAAGCGAGCTGGCCGTGGCCGCTGCGCAACTGGCTGCAATCGCCCGTCTGCGCCGTAAGAAGTAAGCATTACCTGCAGACGCCACGCTGTTGTTTTTCGGCGTGGCAAATGAAAAAGGCAGCCGATCAGGCTGCCTTTTTTTCTTCCGGACGCTATATTTCGTTGCCTGGACCACAAAAAAAAGCGCGCGGGCCGGGGAGGCTCCGCGCGGACGGGAAAATCCCTTCGAGGGGTCAATTCGAAGGAACGGGTTCGGTCCAGGATTCACTTACAAGCGCAGCGGAACTTCGTGTCCGCATCATTGGCGAGTTTCCAGTTATCGGAATCTCAAGCCACGCGCTACCGGTCTTCCTGGTAGTCCGGATCAGTCGATTTCGATCGGCTGGTCCGGATAAATCGGGAACTGCTCAGGCTTTCTTCCACACCCCTTATTTTTCAAGGCTTTAGCGGCGGGGGTGCCTCACACCAAGCGCTGGTCTGTCAATGCATTGTGGGGGAAACTTCTGGCGATGGCAGTAACAAAATGTATCCTTTTGCAAGAAGATGAAAGCCCGGGCGGCAGGAATCCGGCTTTTTGGACACTTTTGTTCGTTTTTGAAAGCGTTTTCACTACGCCACGTAGCGATTCAGCTAATCAAAAATGTTAAGACATTGTCGCCGTAGTGTACTGAATGCATTACGTTTTTTCGGCTAGTGCTTAATACCTTCCCCACTTTCGTGGGATGTCCGAAATGTGGCCCCGGAAAGTGTGTTCGCTGGCGCATTCAGCGTTACGATTGGAAACGGTTCCAAGGGCACATTTCGACGCAGTCAAAGAGTCCCGGCACGCGCATCACAGGCGCTACACTGGCGGACGTTCGTCATTCCGCCAGAATTCCCAGCCATGGCCATTGATCCCCAGCTGCAAGCCTATTACCGCCAGATGGCGGAAGCGTATGCCGGCCAACCCGTTGCGCAGAGCGCCGTCGAGCGTCGCGCGCGATTTGTGGATGTGGCTGCGCGCTCGCAGTTGCCTGACCCCGAAGGCCTGGCGGTCACGGATCTTGAACTGCCGGTGGAGGGCGCATCTCTGGCCGTTCGGCTATTCCGACCGGTCGACGTCGACCACCCGCGGCTGATCGTCTATTTCCACGGCGGCGGCTGGGTTGTCGGATCGCCGGTCACCCACCATACCGTCGCGGCCTTGCTGGCGGCCGATACTGGCTGCGCAGTCGCCAGCGTCGACTACCGGCTTGCGCCTGAGCAGGCATTCCCGACACCTTGCGACGATGCCATTGCGGCAGTGCGTTGGCTCGCCAACGCGCGTGAAGAACTTGGATTCGCGCCCGAATTCCTTGCCGTCGCGGGCGACAGCGCAGGCGGCCATCTGGCTGCCGTCGCCGCACGGCATCTCAACGACGAGGCCGGCCGCCACGTGGTCAACGCCCAGCTGCTGATCTATCCGGTGGCCGCGCCTGTGCTGACAACCGAGAGCTACCGCGCCTTCGCCGATGGCCCGGGCCTGACGCGTGACGAAATGGCGTGGTTCTGGACCCAGTACATCGGAGCCGATGCCCTGGCGCTCGGCGCCGCGCATACCGACCCGCGCATCAACCTGATGGCGACCCCGCCGCGCCATCTTCCGCCTGCCAGTGTGGTCATCGTGGCATCCAATGACGTGCTGCGCGACGACGGTCTAGCCTACGCCGATTTCCTTGTGCGCCACGATGCGCCCGTCGTCACGATCGAGGCCAGCGGCATGACCCATGGATTCGCCCGGCTGCAGCCCGACGCCCCACGTGCGCGCGAATGGATGCGTCGCGCGGCCCAGGCCTTTGTCGCCGCGTTCGACGAAATCTGACGGACGCGCGCCGGAAGCTGACGCGGATATGACGGCCATCATCTGCCGGGGCGGCTGCACGCAGCGGCGTTCCCGTAGAATGGCGGTCTTACGAGGATGACCATGACCGTACTGCAGAACGACACCTTCCTGCGCGCGCTGCGCCGGCAACCCACCGAATACACGCCGCTCTGGCTGATGCGTCAGGCCGGCCGCTACCTGCCCGAGTACAACGCCACGCGCGCTCGCGCGGGCAGCTTCCTGGGGCTGGCGAAGAACCCGGCGTATGCCACGGAAGTCACGCTGCAGCCGCTCGACCGCTATCCGCTCGATGCCGCGATCCTGTTCTCGGACATCCTGACGGTGCCCGACGCGATGGGCCTGGGTCTGTCGTTTGCGCAGGGCGAGGGCCCGCGCTTTGCCCATCCGCTGCGCACCGAAGCCGACGTGGCAAAGCTGGCCGTGCCGGACATGTCGTCCCTGCAATACGTATTCGACGCGGTCAGCGAGATCCGTCGCGCGCTGGTGCAGGATGGTGCCCAACGCGTGCCGCTGATCGGGTTTTCGGGCAGCCCGTGGACGCTGGCCTGCTATATGGTCGAAGGCGGCGGTTCGGACGACTTCCGCACCGTCAAGGCAATGATGTACGCCCGGCCCGACCTGATGCACCGGATCCTGGAGATCAACGCGCAAGCCGTCTCCGCCTATCTGAATGCCCAGATCGAGGCAGGCGCGCAGGCCGTGATGGTGTTCGACACCTGGGGCGGCGCGCTGGCCGACGGCATGTACCAGACGTTCTCGCTCGCCTATATGCGACGGGTGCTGCAGGGCCTCAAGCGCGAGCACGACGGCCAGCAGATTCCGGTGATTGTGTTCACGAAGGGCGGCGGTATCTGGCTGGAGCAGATCGCTGCCATCGAACCCGATGCAATCGGGCTGGACTGGACGGTCAACCTGGCCCAGGCGCGCCGCCGCACCGAGGGCAAGGTCGCGCTCCAGGGCAATATTGATCCCACGGTGCTGTTTGCGTCGGAATCGGCAATCCGCGAGCAAGTGCGCGGTGTGCTCGATAGCTACGCGGCAGGTGGCGGCAGCGATGGCCATGTCTTCAACCTTGGACATGGCATCTCGCAGTTCACGCCGCCGGAAAACGTTTCGGTGCTGGTGGACGAAGTGCACAGCCACAGCCGCAAGCTGCGCAGCGCCAGGGTTGCACCTGCCGCCTGACCTGGGCGGTTACCCCGCGACGCAGCGATGTGATGGGTATTTGCCGCGCAGTGCTGCGGCAGGCGCTGCGCGCGTCCTGTCAAGTAAACTATTTAACGATATTTCGCCAAAAAGGTGCCAGGCGCTTGTTCTCAAGGCTTGACTTATGCACACCGATAGGTTTGCGGCACTGCACGAGCGGGTTACCCCTTAACTCAGTTGGGGGGTCTTTGCAAGTCCTTGATTCATAAGGCTTTGAATGTTCTGCAATGGTGGGTGCAAGGTCGATGAAAGCCTTGTGCCAAGCGCCTTGCCGGGAAGTTGGTGCGACTTTTCAACAAAGTTATCCACAGGGCCGATTGAAGGGGTGGAAAACCATCCGTGGATCATCGACTTAGGGTCACATTTGAAGTTTTACTTTAAGTTGATGTTGCGCCGCACACAGACACTCGCCCCCGTCCTCTGCTCCTCGCGCATGCACAATGACAGCGCAACCGGGCTGCACCAAGCAGGGGTCTGCGCATGACCTCGCGCATGCCCGATGCGGATCAAGCTGGCCCCGCCTTGCAACCTGTGGCGTCCTTCCCACAGGCATCTTCCCCGCGCATTGTTCGCGTCGCCCTGGACACCCCGGCCGACGACTGTTTCGACTATCTGGCCGATGACGGCGTGACGCCTGGCGAACTGGTGGTGGTGCCCTTTGGCAAGCGCCAGGTGGTCGGTGTGGCGGTTGCGCTTGTGGATAACTCTGACGTGCCGGAGGACAAGCTCCGTCCTGTCGTCGAGCGAATTGGCTGGATGCCGCCGTTGAGCACCCAATGGTTGGCATTGAGCCGCTTTGCCGCTCGCTACTACCATCGCCGGCTTGGCGAAGTGATGCTGCCAGCGCTGCCGCCATCGCTGCGGGAATCAGAAACCTGGGAACGCCTCGGACAGCGCGCGCGCACCACGCAGTACCGGGTACGCCCCGGCCAGGCCGAAGCACTGCGCCAGGCTGCCCCGCCGCGCGCGCGCACCGTACGCGCGCTGGCGGACGCCCTGATCGACGCGCAGGACTGGGTACGCCTGGCCGATGCCCGCGAACTCTGCACGGCGGCACCGGCCCGGCTGGATGAATGGACGGCCGCCGGCTGGCTCGAATGCATGCATGCCGATCGGCCGCTGCTGGAAACGGATACGACCCGCGAGGCGTCCGTCGCGCCCACCCTGCATGCGGAGCAGCAACTGGCGGTGGATGCCATCGCTGCCGTAGAAGGGTATGCCGCCTTCCTGCTGCATGGGGTGACCGGCAGCGGCAAGACCGAGGTCTATCTCCATGCCATGGCCCAGCGGCTGGCTGCCAATCCCAGGGCCCAGATGCTGATGCTGGTGCCTGAGATCAATCTCACCCCACAACTGCAATCGCGCATCGCCGAACGCTTTCCGCATCTGCCGCTGGCCGTGCTCCACAGCGGGCTGGCCGACCAGGAGCGCAGCCTGCAATGGCTGGCGGCCCATCGCGGCGAGGCCCGCATCGTACTGGGTACGCGCATGGCGGTGATGGCGTCGCTGCCGCACCTGAGCCTGATCGTGGTCGACGAAGAGCACGATACGTCCTACAAACAGCAGGAAGGCTTGCGGTACTCGGCACGCGATCTGGCCGTCTGGCGTGCCAACCAGCTGGGGATCCCCGTGGTGCTGGGTTCGGCAACGCCGTCGATGGAGACCTGGTATCGGGCGGAGCAGGGCGCGTACCGCAAGCTGGTGCTGCGCGAGCGCGCACAGACCGATGCGGCCTTGCCGGTCGTGCGGCTGATCGACCTCAATCACGAGCGGCAGCGGCAGCGCGCGCTGTATGAAGGCTTGTCGGTGCCGCTACTCGATGCCATCCAGCAGCGGCTGGACCGCGGCCAGCAGAGCCTGCTGTTCCTGAACCGGCGAGGCTATGCACCGGTGCTGGCCTGCGACAGCTGCGGCTGGCTTTCGGGCTGTCCACGATGCTCGGCGTACCTGGTGCTGCATCGCCCAGAGCGGCGCTTGCGCTGCCACCACTGCGGTCTGGAATCACCGGTACCTCATCATTGTCCCGACTGCGGCAACGTGGATATTGCGCCACTTGGACGCGGCACGCAGCGGATCGAGGAAGCATTGGCCGCACGCTTTCCACAAGCCCGCATCGCCCGTATCGACGCCGACTCCACGCGGCGCAAGGGCAGTGCCCAGGCGATGTTCGACGAAGTCCATGCAGGCGAGGTCGATATCCTGGTGGGCACGCAGATGGTGGCCAAGGGGCACGACTTCCAGCGCGTGACGCTGGTCGGCATCGTCCATCCCGACGCCGCGATGTTCAGCCACGATTTCCGGGCCGCCGAGCACCTGTTTGCATCGCTGATGCAGGTGTCGGGTCGGGCGGGCAGGGCAGGGTTGGGCGGCGAAGTCATGATTCAGACTCGGTACCCGGACGCCCCCGCATTGCAGGCGCTGGCGCGCCATGACTATGATGGATTCGCGGCCAGCCAGTTGCGCGAGCGGCGGCAGGCCGGGTTGCCCCCGTTTGCCTATCAGGTGCTGATTACCGCCGAGCACGGTCAGCTGGAACGCGCGCTGGCGTTTTTGCAGGCGGCCCGCGAACAGGCCGATGCCTGCGCGATGGCGCCAGAGGTGCAACTGCACGACCCGGTGCCGATGTCGATGGTCCGGTTGTTCAACAAGGAACGCGCCCAGATGCTGGTGGAGGCGGGCTCCCGTCCCGTCTTGCAGCGCTTTGTGAGTGAGTGGGTGCCGACTTTCGATGAAGTCGGCACGCGTGTGAAGGGGGTGCGCTGGCAGTTGGAAATCGATCCGCTGCGGATCTGAGGGCCTGTCCCGGCGAGTGGAAATGTTGCGTTAGTGCAACCTTTTCGGGGCGGTAGAACTAAGTGGTTGCACTAGGTTGCACCTAGTAAATCTCCGAGAGTAAGATCGCGCCAGCCCGGTAGTCTGGCCGGTACGCTTGCGCGTATTGCCGGCACTGCCAATCGTCTTACCAAGATCCGCTGGAGAACTGCCCGCATGGCCACCACCACCCTTGGCGTCAAGCTTGATGATGCTTCGCGCGAACGCCTCAAACGTGTTGCCCAATCGATCGACCGCACGCCGCACTGGCTGATCAAACAGGCGATCTTTACGTATCTGGAGCAGGTGGAGCGCGGTCATCTGCCGCACGAGGCCGGTTCGGCCGGGCTGGCCGACGGCGATGGCACAGATGCGGGCGATACTGCGCACGGCGACGCCATGCCGCAGCCGTTCCTGGAATTTGCCCAGAGCATCCAGCCGCAGTCGGTGCTGCGCGCCGCCATTACCTCGGCCTACCGCCGCCCCGAAACCGAATGCGTGCCGGTGCTGCTGGAGCAGGCCCGTCTGCCGCAGGCCCAGGCCGATGCCGCCATCAAGATGGCCAAGGCGCTGGCGCAGAAGCTGCGCGAGCAGAAGGTGGGCACGGGCCGCGAAGGCCTGGTGCAGGGCCTGATCCAGGAATTCTCGCTGTCGTCGCAGGAAGGTGTGGCGCTGATGTGCCTGGCCGAAGCCCTGCTGCGCATCCCCGACAAGGCCACGCGCGACGCGCTGATCCGCGACAAGATCAGCGGCGCCAACTGGCAGTCGCACCTGGGGCAGAGCCCGTCGCTGTTCGTCAATGCCGCTACCTGGGGCCTGCTGCTGACCGGCCGCCTGGTGGCAACGCACACCGAAGCCGGCCTGTCGAAGGCGCTGACGCGCATTATCGGCAAGGGCGGCGAGCCGCTGATCCGCAAGGGCGTGGACATGGCGATGCGCCTGATGGGCGAGCAGTTCGTCACCGGCGAAACCATTTCCGAAGCGCTGGCCAACGCCCGCAAGTACGAAGCCGAAGGCTTCCGTTATTCGTATGACATGCTTGGCGAAGCGGCCATGACCGAAGCCGATGCCCAGCGCTACCTGGCATCGTACGAGCAGGCCATCCACGCCATCGGCCAGGCCTCGCGCGGCCGTGGCATCTATGAAGGCCCGGGTATCTCGATCAAGCTGTCGGCGCTGCACCCGCGCTACAGCCGCGCCCAGCACGAGCGCGTGATTTCCGAACTCTATGGCCGCCTGAAGAGCCTGACGATGCTGGCCCGCCAGTACGACATCGGCATCAATATCGACGCCGAGGAAGCCGACCGCCTGGAAATCTCGCTCGACCTGCTCGAACGCCTGTGCTTCGAGCCCGAACTGGCCGGCTGGAACGGCATCGGCTTCGTGGTGCAGGGCTACCAGAAGCGCTGCCCGTTCGTGATCGACTACCTGATCGACCTGGCGCGCCGCAGCCGCCATCGCCTGATGATCCGCCTGGTCAAGGGCGCCTACTGGGACAGCGAAATCAAGCGCGGCCAGGTGGACGGCCTGGAAGGCTATCCGGTCTACACGCGCAAGGTCTATACCGACGTGTCGTACGTGGCCTGCGCGCGCAAGCTGCTGTCGGTGCCGGACGCGATCTACCCGCAGTTCGCCACGCACAACGCGCACACGCTGTCGGCCATTTACCAGATCGCCGGGCAGAACTACTACCCCGGCCAGTACGAGTTCCAGTGCCTGCATGGCATGGGCGAGCCGCTGTACGACCAGGTGGTGGGCGCCAAGGCCGACGGCAAGTTTGGCCGGCCGTGCCGCATCTACGCCCCGGTGGGTACGCACGAGACGCTGCTGGCGTACCTGGTGCGCCGCCTGCTGGAAAACGGCGCCAACACGTCGTTCGTGAACCGGATCGCCGATGAAACGATTCCGCTCGACGAACTGGTGGCCGACCCGGTGGCCGTGGTCGAGCAGATGCACAAGACGGAAGGCACGATGGGCCTGCCGCACCCGCGCATTCCGCAACCGCGCACGCTGTATGGCGACTCGCGCGCCAATTCGGCCGGTATCGACCTGTCGAACGAGCACCGCCTGGCGTCGCTGTCGTCCGCGCTGCTGGCGGGTACCAGCGATGTGCTGCGCGCCGACCCGCTGCTGGGCGCCGATGTGGACCGTGCCGATGCCAGGACGGAACCGGTGCTGAACCCGGCCGACCACCGCGACGTGGTGGGCCATGTGAGCGAAGCCACGCCGGCCGAGATCGAAGCGGCGCTGACGGCTGCCGTCAATGTGGCGCCGATCTGGCAGGCCACGCCGCCCGAGGTGCGCGCCGCCGCGCTGGAGCGTGCCGCCGACCTGATGGAAGCCCAGATGCAGTCGCTGATGGGCATCATCATGCGCGAGGCTGGCAAGACGTTCTCGAACGCCATCGCCGAAGTGCGTGAAGCCGTGGACTTCCTGCGCTACTACGCGGTGCAGGTGCGCGAGACGTTCTCGAACGACACGCACCGCCCGCTGGGTCCCGTGGTCTGTATCAGCCCGTGGAATTTCCCGCTGGCGATCTTCACCGGCCAGGTTGCCGCCGCGCTGGCCGCCGGCAATCCAGTGCTGGCAAAGCCGGCCGAACAGACCCCGCTGATCGCCGCCACTGCCGTGCGCCTGCTACGCGATGCCGGCGTGCCGGCCGGTGCCGTGCAACTGCTGCCGGGCCGTGGCGAAACGGTGGGTGCCGCGCTGGTGGGCGATGCCCGCGTGAAGGGGGTGATGTTCACCGGATCGACCGAAGTGGCACGCCTGCTGCAGCGTAACGTGGCGGGCCGCCTGGACGCCGCCGGGCGTCCGATTCCGCTGATCGCCGAAACCGGCGGCCAGAACGCGATGATCGTCGACTCGTCGGCGCTGGCCGAACAGGTGGTGGGCGACGTCGTGAACTCGGCGTTCGATTCCGCCGGACAGCGCTGCTCGGCGCTGCGCGTGCTGTGCCTGCAGGAAGACGTGGCCGACCGCATCCTGGAAATGCTCAAGGGCGCGATGGGCGAGTTGACGCTGGGCAACCCGGATCGCCTGTCGACCGACGTGGGCCCGGTGATCGACGACGAGGCGCGCGGCAATATCGTGCGCCATATCGAGGCGATGCGTGCCAAGGGCCGCCGCGTGCACCAGGCCGATCCGGGCGCCGCGCAATCGGCGGCCTGCCGCAACGGCACGTTCGTGCCGCCGACGCTGATCGAACTGGATTCGATCGAGGAACTGAAGCGCGAGGTGTTTGGCCCGGTGCTGCATGTGGTGCGCTACCCGCGCGCCGCGCTGGACACAATGATCGGCCAGATCAATGGCACCGGCTACGGGTTGACGCTGGGCATCCACACGCGGATCGACGAAACCATCGCGCATATCGTTGATCGCGCGCATGTTGGCAACCTCTACGTGAACCGCAATATCGTGGGTGCAGTGGTGGGCGTGCAGCCGTTTGGCGGCGAAGGCCTGTCAGGCACCGGCCCGAAGGCGGGCGGCCCGTTGTACCTGCATCGCCTGCTGTCGGTCTGCCCGCAGGATGCGGTGGCCAATGTCGTGCGTGCATCGGATGTCAACGGCGGCGTCGCAGACGCGCCGGCATCGCCCGAACTGGCCGCGCTGAAGGCGTGGGCGCAGTCGGCACAGCCGGAACTGGCCGCCGCCTGCGACCGCCTGGCGGCCGCTTCGGCTTCGGGCCTGTCGGTGACGCTGCCCGGCCCCACGGGCGAGCGCAATACGTACTCGCTGCTGCCGCGCGAGCGCGTGCTGTGCCTGGCCCAGCAGGAATCCGATCTGGCGCTGCAACTGGCGGCCGTGCTGGCCGTGGGTTCCGAAGCGTTGTGGACTGACACACCTGTTGCAAAGGCGCTGTTGGCGCGCCTGCCTGCCGCAGTACAATCGCGCGTCCGCGTGGTTTCCGACTGGCTGGGCACGGACATCGGCTTCGATGCCGTGCTGCACCACGGTGATTCCGACCAGCTGCGCACGGTCTGCGAACAGGCGGCCACGCGCCCCGGCCCGATCGTCGGCGTGCAGGGCCTGGCCCAGGGTGAACCGAATATCGCGCTGGAGCGTTTGTTGATCGAGCGTTCGCTGTCCGTCAACACGGCGGCGGCGGGCGGCAATGCAAGTCTGATGACGATCGGCTGAGGCCACGGGCCACTGCGGATTGTCAGCAAAGTGTGTGGCGGGGGCCGGCGATCCCGACCCTGCCGCGCAACCCAGGAACGGAACGGTGCTGCCAACGCCGATCCGCAAATATGCCGACACCGGCACCATATGGCACCCTATGGGACCCAAGGAGAACTGATGAGCTCGACATTCCGCAAGACGGCCATGACCGTTGCCATGGCCGTTGCTGGCCTGACCGCTGCCTCGGCCGCTTTCGCCCAGGCACAGGAAATCAAGCTGGGCTACGCCGGCCCGCTGACCGGCGGCCAGGCACAGTACGGCAAGGACATGCAGAACGGCATCGTCCTGGCCATCGACGACATGAACGCCACCAAGCCGAAGATCGGTGGCAAGGAAGTCAAGTTTGTCCTGATCTCCGAAGACGACCAGGCCGACCCGAAAACCGGTTCGGTGGTGGCCCAGAAGCTGGTGGACGCCGGCATCCAGGGCATGCTCGGCCACTTCAATTCGGGTACCAGCATTCCCGCGTCGATGGTCTACAACCGCGCCGGCATTCCGCAGATCGCCATGGCGACGGCGCCTGAATACACCCGCCAGGGCTTCAAGACCACGTTCCGCATGATGACGTCCGACACCCAGCAGGGTTCGGTGATCGGTGCCTTCGTGGTGAAGAAGCTGGGCGCCAAGAACATCGCCATCGTCGACGACCGCACCGCCTACGGGCAGGGCCTGGCCGACGAGTTCGAGAAGGCCGCCAAGGCCGCCGGCGGCAAGATCGTGCGCCGCGAGTTCACGAACGACAAGGCCGTGGACTTCAAGGCCGTGCTGACCAACATCAAGCGCAGCAACCCGGACGTGATCTTCTACGGCGGCGCCGAGACCCAATCGGCCCCGATGGCCAAGCAGGTCAAGGAACTGGGCATGAAGGCACCGATCGTGTCGGGCGAAATGTCCAAGACCGACAACTTCCTGAAGCTGGCCGGCCCGGCTGCCGAAGGCACCGTGGTGTCGCTGGCCGGCCTGCCGCTGGAACAGATGCCGGGCGGCAACGCCTACGAGAAGAAGTACGAGAAGCGCTTCGGCTCGAAGGTCCAGACGTACTCGCCGTACGCCTATGACGGCGCCACGGCGATGATGAACGCCATGATCAAGGCCGGCTCGGCCGATCCGGCGCGCTACCTGCCGGTGCTGGCCGCCACGAACATGCAGGGCGTGACCACCAAGACCCTGGCCTACGACGCACGCGGCGACCTGAAGGACGGCGGTATCACCGTCTACAAGGTCCAGGGCGGCAAGTGGACCGTGCTGGAAACGGTCGGCGGCAAGTAATCGCCTCGATTGCCACAGCTTTGAAGCATTTCCTGTAGTACTTCAGCGCGCCGGACGGCTTTCCTACGGACGGCGTGTTCTGAACTGGTAGCACTGACGCCACCCGGGCCTGGCCCGTGGTGGCGTTTTTTATGGTGTCTGCCCATGGGCATGGGTCTGTTCTGCCCTGGAAGGCCCCGGTCCCCGCCCCCGTCAACCCAAATCAGACCCCTTTCCGCCCCTGTTCTCTTCCAAGCGAGTCACGCCAATGGCGCATAATTCCGCTTTTGCCGAATTCTGAAGGAGCGGGCCGTGCAGGATGTCCGTTACGAGCACGCGATCGCGCTGGCCAATGCCGGGCGCCATGACGAGGCGCTGCAGATTGCCGACCAGCTGTGGGAGGCACACCCCGAAGTAGTGGATTACGCCGCGTTGCGCGCGCAGATCCAGTCTGACCGTGGCGATGTGGCTGCCGCGCTGGCTGCGCTGGACGACGCCATGGCGCGTCTGCCCGAGTTGCCGCTGGCGCCGATGCACCGCTGGGCGTCGCGTGGCGCGCTGGTCCATATGTATGGCACCTTGCTGATGCGCGATGGGCGTGACACCGAGGCGCAGCCCTGGCTGCACGAGGCGGCACGCCGCAACGGGCTGGCCACCGGCGAGTGGGCCGCGCACTTCTATGCGGGCTTTGTCGCGTTCCGGCTGAACGACTTTGCGCTGGCGGGCCGTTACTGGCACGACCTGCTGTACCGTGCCCCCGACCTGGGTGCCGGCGACATCCTGCCGCTGGTGCAGGATTACGTGGCACGCAGCGATGCCGCCGAACTGCTCGGCGAGCCGCTGCTGCGCATCTGCCTGGGGCGCATCGCGCTCGATTCCCCGGAACTGCTCGACCTGACGCCTGCGCAAGGCGACGCACTGGCGGCCGCCCAGGCCGAGCGCGTGCTGGCCGAACAGCCCGATCACGCCGAGGCACGGCGCCTGCGCGCACCGCTGCGGCTGGGTTCGGAACCCGCCGCTGCGCTCGACGATCTGGAAACCTATCTGCGTCAGCGCCCCGATCCGCTGGCCCAGGTGCGCGCGCTGACCTGGCGCCACCAGGCCAATGTGGCCGCCGGTGCCAGCGCGCCTGCGCAACCGGCATGGACCGGCTTTGCCGTCACGGCCGATGCCGACGACGGCGCGCTGTACTTCCATGCGGCCACCGCGCTGGGCAGCTTCCTCGATGAGGTTCCCGCCTCGCAGACGGCGCTCAAGCCGATGCTGGAAGCCATGTGCCGCAAGGGGCTGTCCTGCTTCGAAACGTATTTCGAGACCGGGGAAGGCGATGCGCAGGGCCACGGCGGCAACGCTGACCCCCATCTCTATTCGCTGCTGTGCCGCCTGATGGCGCGCACGCTGCCGGCCGGTGCCACCAACCTGGAAGAGAAGGTTGCGCTGCACCGCAAGGGCATGGCGGCCAGCGACTTTATCGATCACTGGATCGACCTGCTCGACGCCTATGCATCGGCGGGCCAGCACCAGCAGGTGGTGGATATGGCGGGCGAGGTGCTGAACCGCTATCCGGTGGAACGCAATCCGGCGGATGTCAGCTGGGCCTTCAGCCGCCTGGTGGCGGCCTGGGCCGCGATCGGCGGGCGCGAGGCCACCGAATCGGCCAGCGCCGCGCTGGCGCATATGGATACCCGGCTCGATGCGCTGCCCGTAGAGGCCCGCACCGAAGGCGCCCATGCGATGGCCCATGCACGTGCCCACTACGGCACGCTGCTGCAGACCGGCATGGGGTCGATGGACGAGCACGACAAGGCCGATGCCATCGCCGAACTTGAGGCACTGCAACGGCGCTCGCTGCTGATCGACGACGCCTGGGTGTCGGGCCGTTTCGGCCAGATCTGGCGCGACCTTGGTGATCACGAGCGAGCCATGCCGCTGCTGGAGCAGGCCGTGCATCTGGGCGAGGGCGATGCGCGGCAGCAGGCGCCCGCGCGGGTGCAGCGCGCCAGGCTCCTGGTGGACCTTGAGCGTCATCCCGAGGCGCTGACCGACTTCCAGATCGCCTTTGCCGCACGCGACGACTGGGACGCGCAGACCTGGCTGGCCGCCGTCCAGGCCGCCCTGGCCATGGGCCAACGAGAAACGGCGTTGGGATGGTTCGAGCGCGCGCGCGTGCTTGACGCCGAAAAGGGCGGAACACGTGGCTTGTACGCCAAGGTGGAAACGGCACTGAAGGCCACACGGCCCAAGTGGAAGCTCTGGGGCATTTGATCGCCCAGCCGGAGAATGTGAGCCACCGCACGCGGGACAATTCTGATTTTGCAAGTCCTACAAAAGCGCTATCGGAGACGATGGCGCTTTTTCGTTGGAGAAGGCGAGAGTTGTCGGCATGTTCGGGAAAGTGTCGGACAAGCACTTACATTTCCTGACGTGTCCTTCCGTTACCATGTCGCGCATGAACGGATTGAGCCAACTATTTCCCTCGCTGCCGCTGGCGCCGGGCGGACTCTTCTGGGTAGGCCTTGCGCTGGTTGGCGCGGGCCTGGCTGGTGAAGTCTGCCGCCGCTGGCTGGGCTGTCCGCGTATCGTCGGCTACGCGGTGGTAGGGCTGTTCGCCGGCATGCTCGGGCGCAGCATCGTCGACGACAACATGATCGCGCAGACCCGCGTGCTGATCGACATGGCGCTGGCCCTGGCGCTGTTCGAGCTGGGTCACCGGCTGTCGTTGTCATGGCTGCGCGCCAACCCGTGGCTGCTGATCACGAGTGCCGCCGAAAGCCTGCTGACCTGGGGCCTGGTGTCCACGGTGCTGCAGTGGATGGGGGCATCGCCAGGAGTGGCGATCCTGGCCGGCGGTATCGCGGTCAGCACCTCGCCCACGATCGTGCTGCAGTTGAAGAACGAACTGCGCGCCGACGGGCAGGTGACCGAGCGTCTGATGGCAATGTCCGCGCTCAATTCGATCTACGCCGCGGCCATCGTACAGGTGGCTACCGGCTGGCTTCATTCCGAATACGGCAACATCGGCGCGGCGCTGCTGCATCCGCTGTACCTGCTGGTGGGCTCGTGTCTGCTGGCATGGGTGGTGGGCAAGTTCGGCCATGCCATCTATGCGCGGATGTCCGCCGACGATCACTACAGCTTCCTGGTGCTGGTGGGGCTGGTGCTGTTCACGCTGGCGCTGACCCGGGTGCTGAAACTGTCGATGCCGCTGACACTGATGCTGGCCGGCGTGGTGTTCAAGCACCAGGACCGCCAGCCGCATGTGTGGCCCACGCACTTCGGCAGTGCGGGCAGCCTGCTGATCATCGTGATGGTGGTGTCGCTGGGTCTGCCGCTGACCGCAAAGGACTGGGTGGTGGGCGGATCGCTGGCCGTGGCGCTGGTGGTCTTCCGTCACATTGCCAAGCTGGCCGGCGTGGTATCGCTGGGATCGTTCTCGGGGCTGAGCCTGCGCCAGTGCGCGGCGCTGGGGCTCGCGCTGGCGCCGATGTCCGGGCTGGCTTATCTTTTGATGAGCGACGTTGCCCGCCTGTACCCGGGCACAGGGGCGCCGCTCGCATCGATCATCCTGTGCGCGCTCGCAATCGAGCAGTTGCTTGCCCCGATCATCGCGGCATGGGCGCTGCGCTACGCCGGCGAGTCGCGTGACCATGGAGGAGGGCGCTGATGTCGCTCGAACCGTTCAAGCATTCCGATGCCCTGACCTTTGGCGTCGAGCTGGAGCTGCAGCTTGTCAACCGGCACGACTATGACCTGGCGCCGTTTGCGCCAGACCTGCTCCGCGCGCTGAAAGGCGCGCAGCACGCTGGCGATATCAAGCCGGAAATCAGCCCGTCGATGATCGAGATCAGCACGGGCATCTGCCGCAACTACGCGCAGGCGCTGGAGGAGCTGACCGTGATGCGTGACCTGATGGTCAATGCGTCGCGCGGGCTGAACCTTGGCATCTGCGGCGGCGGTACGCATCCGTTCCAGGTCTGGTCGGAGCGCACGATTTCGAACTCGCCGCGCTACCAGTACATTTCCGAGCTCTACGGCTACCTGGCGAAGCAATTCACCGTGTTTGGCCAGCACGTCCACATCGGCTGCCCGAGCGCGGACGAATCGCTGTTCCTGCTTCACGCCATCGGGCGCTACGTGCCGCACTTTATTGCGCTGGCCGCGTCTTCGCCTTACGTGCAGGGCGTGGATACCGGCTTTGCGTCGGCGCGCCTGAATTCGGTGGCGGCGTTTCCGATGAGCGGCCGCGCCCCACATGTGCTGACCTGGGACGGCTTCAGGGCGTATTTCGACAAGATGCGCGCCACCGGCGTGATCGAGAGCATGAAGGACTTCTACTGGGATATCCGTCCCAAGCCGGAGTTCGGCACGATCGAAGTGCGCGTGATGGACACCCCGCTGACCGTGCAGCGCGCCTGCGATATTGCCGCCTATATCCAGGCGCTGGCGCGCTACCTGTTGCTGTCGCGGCCGTTCATGCCGCAGGAAGACGACTACCTGGTGTACACGTTCAACCGCTTCCAGGCTTGCCGTTTTGGCCTGGAAGGCGAGTATGTGCATCCGAACGAACTCACGCGGATGCCGATCGCGGACCATATCCTGTCGATCTGCGATGCACTGGAGCCGCACGCCGAGGCGCTGGGGTCGCTCCAGGCCTTGGCAAATATCCGCGCCCAGGCGGCGGCACGCGACACCGACGCACGCCTGGTACGCACGGTGAACGACGAGGCGCACAGCTTGCGCGACACGGTGCGCCGGACTTGCGAGTTGTGGGAATCCTGAAGCGCCGCCCGGGCTGACGCAGGGCGGCGGCGCGCAGGCGTGCCGAAAGCGGCCCGCCCTAGATGCCGTGCGGCACGCTCTCCCCGTCGCGGCCGGCCGCCAGCCCAAGCTGCTGGTTGGCCGGGACGGCGATGTCGATCAGCTTGGGCCGTGGCAGGTTCAGGCTGCGCATCATCACGATGAACTCGTCGCGTGTGCGGCCGGCCACCCGGCTGTTGGTGGCGCGCTCATGGCCGATCGTCGATTCGGTGCGGCCCTTGTAGTCGTGCGCGGGAAAGACGCGCGTGTCGTCGGGCAGGCGGAAAAGCTTCTGCGTCAGGCTGTCGAACAGCGTGCCGGCGTCGCCCGACTGGAAATCGGTGCGGCCACAGCCGTCGATCAGCAGCGCGTCGCCGGTGAAGATGCGCCGGGTCGCGCCCTCGGGCGATGACTCCTCCCACAGATAGCTCATGCTGCCGGCGGTATGGCCGGGCGTGTGGATCGCGCGCAGCACCTGGCGACCGAACGGAATCGTATCCCCATCGATCAGTTGTTTCAGCGCAGGCTTGATGTCGCAGCCCGAGGGCGCCGCCGTACTGGCGCCTGTCAGCTGCGCAAGGTGGCCGGCCGACGTGATGTGGTCGGCGTGCGCGTGGGTTTCCACCACCCAGACAAGCCTGGCGCCTGTCTGCTCCAGCAGCGCAAGATCGCGCGCGTACTGGCGATCGACGGGGTCGATCAGCACGGCCTCGTGCGTGTCGGCATCGATCAGCAGGTAGGTGAAAGTGGACGATGTTTCGTCGAACAGCTGGTGAAAGGTCTGCATGGCAGTCTTTTTCTGGCAAACCGGAAGTGCTTCCATGATACGTCGCCGGCGCGCGCCGGCAACCGGAATCCACCGCATCAGCACTCGACGATATTGACGGCCAGCCCGCCGCGCGCGGTTTCCTTGTACTTGGTCTTCATGTCGGCGCCGGTCTCGCGCATCGTCTTGATGACCGAGTCCAGCGACACATAATGCGTGCCGTCGCCGCGCAAGGCCATGCGTGCCGCGTTGACCGCCTTCACCGATGCCATGGCATTGCGCTCGATGCACGGAATCTGCACGAGGCCGCCCACCGGATCGCAGGTCAGGCCCAGGTTGTGCTCCATGCCGATCTCGGCCGCGTTTTCCACCTGTTCCGGCGTGCCACCCAGCACCGCGGCCAGCGCCCCGGCCGCCATCGAGCAGGCCACGCCGACTTCGCCCTGGCAGCCCACCTCGGCGCCGGAGATCGATGCGTTGAGCTTGTAGAGCAGGCCGATGGCCCCGGCGGTCAGCAGGAAGTCGACCACGCCCTGGGCGTTGGCGCCGGGCACGAAGCGGTCGTAGTAGTGCAGCACGGCGGGAATGATGCCGGCCGCGCCATTGGTCGGCGCCGTGACCACGCGGCCGCCGGCGGCGTTCTCCTCGTTGACGGCGATTGCATAGAGATTGACCCAGTCCATGACGGACAGCGGGTCGGAGAGCGTTCGCTCGGCACGCAATGTCAGGTGTCGATAGAGTTCCGGCGCACGCCGCTTGACCTTGAACGGCCCAGGCAGCTCGCCGTCAGTCCGGCAGCCGCGCGCCACGCACTGCTGCATCACGTCCCAGATATGCAACAGACCGTCGGTGACCTCGTTCTCCGGGCGCCATGTCAGCTCGTTTTCGAGCATGAGCCGGGCAATCGACTTGCCGCTGGCATGGGCCATGTCGAGCATCGCCCGCCCCGTGCGGAACGGATGCGGCAACTGCTTGCCGGCGGCCAGCACCTGGGTATTGGGCGCGCCGGCGGTGACAACGAAGCCGCCGCCTACCGACAGATAGCGCGCTTCGCGCAGCGATGCGCCATCGGCATCGTAGGCGTGGAACTTCATGCCATTCGGATGCTCGGCCATGGCCTCGCGCCGATAGAACACGATGTGCTCGCGTTCCACGAACGGTACCGTGTGCTGACCCAGCAGCGGCAGCTGCTTGCTGGCACGCAGCGCCGCCAGCCTGCTGTCGATCGCGTCGGGGTCGACCGTGTCGGGGGATTCGCCCATCAAGCCCAGGATCACGCCCTTGTCGGTACCGTGACCCTTGCCAGTGGCGCCAAGCGATCCGTACAGCTCCACGCGCACGCTGGCTACCCGAGGCAGCAGGCCGTCGCGTTCCAGGCCATGCGCGAACATCAGGGCCGCCCGCATCGGGCCCACGGTGTGGGAGCTCGACGGGCCAATGCCCACCTTGAAGAGATCGAAGACGCTGACTGCCACGGCTGAACTCCAGTTGTTACCGGTGCGGGCCCATGAAATCCGTGGACCATTGGCCGCTAGGCCGGCTTGTCCTGATCGGAACGCCCCGGATGACGCCATAGTGCGCCGGGCACGGCGGAATCGGAAGCGTCGGGGGCGTGCTCCTTCATCTTCACGCTGATGGAGCCGTCCGTCTCGAGAATCGCGAAATGCACGTCTTCCACGCGGGCGCAGCCATTGCGGCGCAAGACCTTGTGCAGTTCGTGCGTGCTGATGCGTTCGCGGCGCATGACTTCCTCAAAGACCTCGCCCTGGTGAATCACGATCTGCGGGCGGCCGTCGACAAGCATCTCCACCGGCCGGCTGCGCCACGTCACATACCCAAGCAGCGAGTCGGCCGCGAACAACGTGGCCGCCAGAATCAGGCCGGCCAGCACCGAGTTGTCGCCGGCGTTCATCGCGTTCTGCACCGCATTCGAGATGATCAGCAGCAGAACCAGGTCGAACGGCGTGAGCTGCCCGATCTGCCGCCGCCCCGAAATGCGCATCAGCACCAGAATTGCGCCATAGACGATCAGTCCGCGCAGGACGAATTCCCACCAGGGCGCGCTGAGATTCCACATGAATGAGGCCTCCGCTCAAGGGGCGGCGCCGGACGCCGGCGCCCGCTTTCCCGAGCATAGCCCGTTGGCGGCATCCGCGTGTATCGGACGCCGCCTGACGGGCCGGGCACTCACTCGTCGGCGTACTCGCTCATCGGCACGCACGAGCAGAACAGGTTGCGGTCGCCGTACACGTTGTCGGCACGGCCAACCGGCGGCCAGTACTTCTGCGTGCGCAGCGATGCCACCGGGTACGCGGCTTCCTCGCGCGTGTACTTGCGGTTCCACTCGTTACCCACCACCACGGCGGCGGTGTGCGGGGCGTGCTTGAGCGGGTTGTCCTCGCGGTCGAAGCTGCCGTCTTCCACCCGCGCGATCTCGCCACGGATGGCGATCATGGCGTCGATGAAGCGGTCGAGTTCGTGCAGCGATTCGCTCTCGGTCGGCTCGATCATCAGCGTGCCCGGTACCGGGAAGCTCATGGTCGGGGCGTGGAAGCCATAGTCCATCAGGCGCTTGGCCACGTCCTCGTTGGAGATGCCCGTGGTCTTCTGCAGCGGGCGCACGTCCAGGATGCACTCGTGTGCCACCAGGCCGTGCTGGCCCGTGTACAGCACCGGGAAGTGCGGCGACAGGCGGCGCGCCACGTAGTTGGCGGTCAGGATCGCGTTCTCGGTGGCGGCGGTCAGCCCGGCCGAGCCCATCATCGCGATATACATCCACGAAATCGGCAGGATGCTGGCCGAGCCGAACGGCGCGGCCGAGATGCCGCCGATGCCGTTGTCGTCGCGACGATAGCCGACGCTGTCCTGGTTCGGCAGGAAGTCGGCCAGATGCGCGCCCACTGCTACCGGACCCACGCCCGGGCCGCCACCGCCGTGCGGAATGCAGAACGTCTTGTGCAGGTTCAGGTGCGACACGTCGCCACCGAACTGGCCCGGTGCGGCCACGCCCACCATCGCGTTCATGTTGGCGCCGTCGACATAGACCTGGCCGCCATGCTTGTGAACGATGTCGCAGATCTGCTGCACGCCCTGCTCGAACACGCCATGCGTGGACGGGTACGTGATCATGATCGCGGCCAGGTTCTTGCTGTGCTGCTCGGCCTTCCTCGCCAGGTCGTCCAGGTCGACGTTGCCGTTGTCGTCGCAGGCCACCACCACCACCTTCATGCCGGCCATCTGGGCCGACGCCGGGTTGGTGCCGTGCGCCGACGACGGGATCAGGCAGATGTCACGATGGCTTTCGCCGCGGCTGGCGTGGTACGCGTGGATGATCAGCAGGCCCGCGTACTCGCCCTGCGAGCCGGCGTTCGGCTGCAGGCTCACCGCGGCGTAGCCGGTGGCGGCGCACAGCATCGCTTCCAGCTGGTCGATCATTTCGCGATAGCCGACGGTCTGGTCCAGCGGCGCGAACGGGTGGATGTTGCTGAACTCGGGCCACGTCACCGGAATCATCTCGCTGGTGGCGTTGAGCTTCATCGTGCAGGAGCCCAGCGGGATCATGGTGCGGTCCAGCGCCAGGTCCTTGTCGGCCAGCGAACGCAGGTAGCGCAGCATCTCGTGTTCGGCGTGATGCGTGTTGAACACCGGATGCGTCAGGTAGGCGCTCTGGCGCGCCACCTTGGCCGGGAAGCCGTCGCCCACCGACGCCTCGATCTTGTCGAAGTCGGGTACCGGCTTGCCGTGCGCGAAGATTTCCCACAGCGTGACCACGTCGTCGCGCGACGCGGTTTCGTCCAGCGAGATGCCGATGTGCGATGCGCCGGCGTGGCGCAGGTTGATGCCGCGCTGGGTGGCCGTGGCGTGGAACGCCTCGGTGTTGAAGCCGGTTTCCAGCGTCAGGGTGTCGAAGAACGTCTCGTTGACCGGGGCCAGGCCCAGCGCCTTCAGGCCGGCGGCCAGCGTGGCGGTCAGGCGGTGCACGCGTTGCGCAATGCGCTTCAGGCCCTGCGGGCCGTGGTAGACCGCGTACATCGACGCCATCACGGCCAGCAGCACCTGCGCGGTGCAGATGTTCGACGTGGCCTTCTCGCGGCGGATATGCTGCTCGCGCGTCTGCAGTGCCAGGCGATAGGCCTTGTTGCCCTGCGCGTCGATCGTGACGCCGACCAGGCGGCCCGGCATCGAACGCTTGAATTCATCCTTGACGGCCATGTAGCCCGCGTGCGGACCGCCGAAACCAAGCGGCACGCCAAAGCGCTGCGTATTGCCCACGGCCACGTCGGCACCCCATTCGCCCGGTGCGGCGATCAGCGTCAGCGCCAGCAGGTCGGCGGCGGCCACCACGCGGCCACCGGCCGCATGCACGGCTTCGGCGATGGCGCGGTAGTCGGCCACATCGCCATTCACCCCCGGGTATTGCAGCAGCACGCCAAAGGCATGCGACTGCGCGGCATCGGCGGCGGGGCCGACCTTCACCTCGATGCCCAGCGGCAGCGCGCGCGTGCGTACCACTTCCAGCGTCTGCGGCAGGACGTCGTCGGCCACGTAGAACGTGTTCGACGCATGCTTGTGCACGCGCTGCAGCAGCGTCATGGCCTCGGCGGCCGCCGTGCCTTCGTCCAGCATCGACGCGTTGGCGATGTCCAGGCCCGTCAGGTCCGTGATCATCTGCTGGAAGTTCAGCATCGCTTCCAGGCGGCCCTGCGAGATTTCCGGCTGGTACGGCGTGTAGGCGGTGTACCAGGCGGGGTTTTCGAAGATGTTGCGCAGCACCACGCCCGGGGTGAGCGTGTTGTAGTAGCCCTGTCCGATGAAGCTCTTCAGCACGCGGTTCTTGGAGGCCAGGCCGCGCAGGCGGGCCAGCGCGGCTTCCTCGGTCAGCGGCGCGGTGAACTCGCCCAGCGCCATGCCATCGCGGCGGCGGATGGCGGCGGGCACCACGGCGTCGATCAGCGCGGCGCGGCTGTCGAAGCCCAGCGCCTTGAGCATGTGTTGCTGTTCGGCGCTGTCGGGGCCGATATGGCGGGCGGCGAAGGCGTCGCGCGCCTCCAGTTCGGCCAGCGTGGGCCGTGTACCTTGGGCGGCGGCATTCATGGGAAACGGGGCGTTCATGGCAAGGAATCTCGGGGAGCGGGCGGCGGGCAGGTGGTCAGCCTGGCCGCCGCGCGCGGCATCAAACAGTCAGCGCGATCAGGCGCCGACGCTGGCCTTGTAGGCGTCGGCGTTCATCAGGCCGTTCACGTCGTCGGCGTTGGCCGGCTTCAGCTTGAACAGCCAGGCGTCGAAGGCGTTGGCGTTGACCGATTCCGGCGATGCCGAGGCGGCGTCGTTGACGGCGATCACTTCGCCAGCCACCGGGGCGTAGATGTCGGAGGCCGCCTTGACGGACTCCACCACGGCCAGGGCGTCGCCGGCACCAACCGACTTGCCGACTTCGGGCAGTTCCAGGAAGACGATGTCGCCCAGGGCATCCTGTGCGTGGTCGGTAATGCCGATCGTCAGCGTGCCGTCGGCTTCGACGCGCACCCACTCGTGCGATTCGGTGTACTTCAGGTCAGCGGGGAAGTTCATGAGGTTCTCCGTCAATACAGTTTGATTCTTGTTTCATTCACCCAGGTCCGCAGCAGGTTGGGCTCGAGCGGACGGGTGGAGGGGCGACCGTTTGATGTGAAGCCGGGCGATGCCTCAGCTCACGAGTGCCTTGCCATTACGCACAAACGGCAGTTTAACCACAGTCGCGGTCAGTTTGCGGTCACGAATCTCGACCTGGACGTCGGTGCCGGGCGCCACGTCCTTGGGCAGGCGGGCAAACGCGATCGACAACTGCAGGCTCGGGCTGAACGTGCCGCTGGTGATTTCGCCATTGCCGGCGGCGGTGATCACCTTCTGGTGCGCACGCAGCACGCCGCCCTTGTCGCGCAGGATCAGGCCCGCGAAGGTCTGTTTCTGGCCGCCGGCCACCAGGGCCTGCTTGCCGGTGAAGTCGCGCTCGCTTTGCAGGTCCACCGTCCAGGCCAGGCCGGCGTCGAGCGGCGATGTGTTGATGTCCATGTCCTGGCCGTACAGGTTCATGCCGGCTTCCAGGCGCAGCGTGTCGCGCGCGCCCAGGCCAGCCGGGCGCACGCCCGCCGCGGACAGTTTTTCCCAGATGCCGGCAACGTTCTCGGCCGGCACCACCAGTTCGAAGCCGTCTTCGCCGGTGTACCCGGTGCGGGCAATCATCAGCTCGCCCATTTCGGGGTCCTGGACGACGAGTGCGTTGAACGGCTTGAGGGCGTCGGCGGGCTGGGTGGACGGGAAAGCCTGGTAGACCTTGGCGCGCGCGTTGGGGCCCTGCACGGCCACGATGGCCAGCTTGCCCGCGCCGGCCGGCGCAACGTCGCCACGACGCGGCGTAATCGTCACGCCGCTGCCGGTGGCCGCGTTGCGCGACTGGATCCATTCGATGTCGCCGATGGCCGTGCTGGCGTTCACCACCAGGCGGAAATAGTCCTCGGCAAAGAAGTAGACGATCAGGTCGTCGATGACGCCGCCCTTGTCATCGAGCATGCAGGAATACAACGCCTTGCCCGGCGTCTGCAGCTTGTCGACGTTGTTGGCCAGCAGGCCGCGCAGGAAGGCGCGCGTCTGGGCGCCGTGCAGGTCGACCACGCACATGTGCGACACGTCGAACATGCCGGCATCGGCACGCACTGCGTTGTGTTCCTCGATCTGCGACCCATAGTTGACCGGCATGTCCCAGCCGCCAAAGTCGACCATGCGGGCGCCAAGGGCGCGGTGGATAGCGTTGAGGGGCGTGGCCTGGAGCGTCATGGAAATCCTCGGGGGCGGTTCGAAAACGAAAAAAGGGTCGTCCGCCGCAACGATCGGCGCACCAATGTGCGTCCAATCCGCTGCGGCGGATGACCCCTCTGTCCTCGATACCTGAGAGATTACGAAGCTTCAGCGTGCCGCCGCTCCGTGCGCCCCTTCGGTGGACATGCTCACCCTGCGTCAGGGCAGTGGCGGATGTCGCTCTCCAGAGTGCGGCATGCATCGTGTGCATGTTGCATGCCGATCCGGTCGGTCCATGGTGCCTGAGAGTTTTTGGGTAGTTCCCCTTCGGCGGCGCAGTCGCTGCGCGCTCTCCCGGCCGGATGCGCGAGAATGTACGGGACCGGTCTGCCTTTGTCAAACGCAAGCCTGACGCCGGCCACCGGCCACGCCCCCGGGATTTGGAACCAGTTTGCCGGCCGGTTAGCGGCGGTCCTTCGTCACGACATTACCGACCACACCGCCCACAGCCGCACCGCCCAGCGTACCCAGCGCACTGCCGTCGGTCAGTACGGCGCCGCCAAGCGCACCGGCGCCCGCGCCGATGGCCGTGTTCCGCTGCTTCGGGGTCATGTCCGCGCAGCCGGCAAAGCCCACCAGCGTCACGCCGATCAGGGCAACTTTCGAAAGGGTGCGAAGCGTCTTCATGATTGGCTCCTTTGTTGTCATCGAGATCATCGTTTCCGATTTGTAGATCTGTCCCGAACCGGTCGCGCCACGCGCAAGACCCGTGCGGTCCTGCCCGATATGAGGCAAGCTCCATGCCCCGGGATCCGCTGCCTTACGATTGTTACCAGCCTGAAACGCCTCTTGTCGGACGTCGCCTGACACGCCCTTGCGGGCCTGAGGCGCGTGTTAACATCGACGCCTTTGGCGCGCAGCCCCTCAGGTGCGCGTTGAGCCATCCCGCCTGCCACGTTCCCCCTGCCTCATGACTCACGGACTCAATGCCGCGCAATCCGAAGCGGTTCGCTACCTGGACGGCCCCTGCCTTGTGCTGGCGGGCGCCGGCTCGGGCAAGACGCGCGTGATCACGCAGAAAATCGCCCACCTGATCGAGGACAAGGGGTTCGAGCCACGTCACATTGCGGCCGTCACGTTCACGAACAAGGCGGCGAAAGAGATGCAGGAGCGCATCGGCAAGCTGATGGAAGGCAAGACCACGCGCGAAGGGAAGCGCATTCCACTCAAGCAGCTGACGGTTTGTACGTTTCACTCGCTGGGCGTGCAAATCTTGCGCATGGAAGCCGAACATGTCGGGTTGAAGCCACAATTCTCGATCATGGATTCGGACGACTGCTTCGGCCTGATCCAGGAGCAGCTCGGTACGACCGACAAGAAGCTGATCCGCAGCGTGCAGGGCACGATCTCGTTGTGGAAGAACGGCATGGTCGATCCCGAGACGGCACTCGCGCAGGCCGCCGATGCCGACGAACACCAGGCCGCGATGGTCTACCGCAACTACGTGGCCACGCTGAATGCCTACCAGGCGGTGGACTTCGACGACCTGATCCGGCTGCCCGCCGAACTGTTCGCACGCGACGAGGCCGTGCGCCTGAAATGGCAGAACCGCCTGCGCTATTTCCTGGTCGACGAATACCAGGACACCAACGCGTGCCAGTACCAGCTGCTGAAGCTGCTGGCGGGCGGCTCGCACCTGCGCGCGCCGGCATTTACGGCGGTGGGCGACGACGACCAGGCCATCTACGGCTGGCGCGGCGCCACGCTGGACAACCTGCGGCTGCTGCAGACCGATTTTCCGGACCTCAAGGTGGTCAAGCTGGAGCAGAACTACCGCTCCACGGTGCGCATCCTCGAAGCGGCCAACGCGGTGATCGCCAACAATCCGAAGCTGTTCGACAAGAAGCTGTGGTCGGAACACGGCATGGGCGATCCGATCGCGATCCACCCGATGAACGACGAGGAGCACGAGGCAGAGTCGGTGGTGTTCCGCCTGTCCGCGCACAAGTTCGAGCGCCGCGCACAATTTCGCGATTACGCCATTCTCTATCGCGGCAACCACCAGGCGCGGCTGTTCGAACAGATCCTGCGCCGCGAGCGCATTCCGTATGTGCTGTCGGGCGGGCAGAGCTTTTTCGACAAGGCCGAGATCAAGGACATCTGCGCGTACCTGCGCCTGATCGCCAACCCCGACGACGACCCCGCGTTTATCCGCGCCATCACCACGCCGCGCCGCGGGGTGGGCAACACCACGCTCGAGGCGCTGGGCACGTTTGCGGGCCAGGCCAAGGTGTCGCTGTTCGAGGCGGCGATGATGGGTGGCATCGAGGCCAAGCTGCAGCCACGCCAGCTGGAGCCGCTGCGTACGTTCTGCGAATCGATGGTGCGCCTGGCCGATCGCGCGGCGAACGACCCCGCCACCGTGGTGCTGGACGACCTGATGGAAGGCATCCACTACGAGGCCTACCTGTACGACACCTTCGACGAACGGCAGGCGCAGTCGCGCTGGACCAACACGCTCGAATTCCTGGACTGGCTCAAGCGCAAGGGCACCCGTCCAGAGGCCGAAGGCGAGGGCGAGGCCACCGGCTTCGACACGGCCGACGGTTTTGGCAACGAAGGCAAGAACCTGCTCGAACTGACCCAGACCGTGGCGCTGATGAGCATGCTCGAAGGCCGCGAGGAAGACCCGGATGCCGTGCGGCTGTCGACGCTGCACGCGTCGAAGGGGCTCGAATATCCGCACGTGTTCCTGGTGGGCGTGGAAGAGGGCATCCTGCCGCACTCGCGCGAGGACGAGGACCTGGGCGACGAGAAGATCGAGGAAGAACGCCGCCTGATGTATGTGGGCATCACGCGTGCCCAGCGCAGCCTGCAGATCAGCTGGTGCAAGAAGCGCAAGCGGGCACGCGAAACCTATTCGGTCGAACCGTCGCGCTTCATCGCCGAGATGAAGCTCGAGGAAGCCCCGGCGCCGCAGGACACCACCCCGGCGATGAGTCCGAAGGACCGGCTCGCCGGCCTGAAAGCCTTGCTCAACAAGCCTGCCCCAGGCTGACTTGATACAAGGCTGACAAGACACATGGGCACGCGCTCACTAGGATTGGCGGCGCGTGGAAACGTCTCTCGGACGTTCCTGCGACGCACCGCGCCCGCCCTTCGGCTGCGGTGTGGCTGGGCGCATGCGAGCCCGGCTTCTTCCCTGTTGAACGCTCCCGGATGCGGCAGCACCGGGGGCGTATTTTTCTGCCCGGGTCCTTGCACGGCGCCAGCTCTGCAAAAGTGCCCTGCCCACCGGTCTTGTGCGCCTCGCTGCACGTATCAAAATTGATACAAAGCGGGCATCGCCTGTAATCTCCCGGCTGGTACATTGGCCGATCGGATGTCCCGCGTATTTCTCACTTTTTCCCCATGGACCTGTCGCCCAACCTGCCCATTCGTCTGCTGATCGTCGATGACGATCCCCAGATCCGTTCCATGCTGGCCGAATACCTGGCCACGTTCGGCATGGAGGCGGCGGGCGCGGAAGGCGGCGCGGCAATGCGCGCGGCAATGGGCCGGCAGGAATACGATCTGGTGATCCTGGACCTTTCGCTGCCCGGCGAGAACGGCCTGACGCTCTGCCGCGAGATCCGCGAGCAGAGCAACCTGCCCGTGATCATGCTGACCGCCCGTGCCGAGCTGGCCGACCGCGTGGTGGGCCTGGAGGTGGGTGCGGACGACTACGTGACCAAGCCGTTCGAAATGCGCGAGCTGGTGGCCCGCATCCACACCGTGCTGCGGCGCAGTCGCGGCGAAGTGCGACGCACGACGCCGGCCACGGCGGGGCACGAAATGCGCTTTGGCTGCTGGCGCCTGAATGCCACGCTGCGTCAACTGGTCGATGCCGAGGAGACAGTGGTGCCACTGTCCAACGCGGAATTCCGGCTGCTGCTGACCTTCATCGAGAATCCGAACCGGGTGCTCGACCGCGAGATGCTGATCAACAATGCACGCGGGCGCGACCTGGACGTCTTCGACCGCAGTATCGACCTGCTGGTATCGCGGCTGCGCCAGAAGCTGCGCGATGACCCGCGCGATTCGTCGCTGATCCGCACCGTGCGTGGCGAGGGATACGTCTTCACCGGCAACGTGGAGCACTGAAGGCATGGCTGCTGCGATCCCGCCATCCGCCGGCGGCGCTTCGGCGATGCGGCCCGAACCGCGCGCCGCGGAACCGGCCCGACGCCGCCGGTTCAACTCGATGTTCATGCGGTTGTTCTTTGTGATGACCGCCATCATGCTGGCCGTGCACGTGCTGGGCGTGACCGTGATCGAGAGCGTGTTTCCGCGCCCCGGATCGGAACGCTACATGGAACGCATGCGCCGCGCGGCTTCCGATGCCGAGGCAGCGGGCCAGCTGCTGCCCAACGGGCCGCCCCCGCATCCGCTCGAAGGTGTCTTCATGTCCGACCGGCCACCTGGCCCGCCGCCCGGCATGCGAGGCAATGAGCCGTTCGATTTCGATGGCCCGCCGCTGCGCCCCGAGGCCTTCGGCGAGCGCCCGCCCTTCGGCCGTCCGCCGGGACCGCCGAAGGGGTTCCATATCCGTGGCATCTGGCCGCCGCACCTGGGCCTGATCTTCCAGCTTGCGGCCATCCTGATCGCGTCATGGGTGGGGGCCCGCCTGCTGGCGCGGCCGGTGCAGCAACTGGCCAGCGGCGCAAACCGCCTGGCGCAGGACGTGCATGCCCCGCCGCTGGACGAGGACACCGGCCCCGCCGAAGCCCGCGATGCCACCCACGCACTGAACCTGATGCAGCAGCGCATCCGCACCCAGCTGGCGCAGCAGTCGCGCTTTCTGGCAGCGGTATCGCACGACCTGCGCACGCCGCTGACGCGCATGAGCCTGCGCATCGAACGTATCGAGGACAACGACGTGCGCTATCGCCTGCGCCAGGATCTGGCCGAGATGAATGGCCTGATCGATGCCACGCTCTATTACCTGCGCGAGCGCGACGACGGCACCGGCCCGCGCCAGCGCGTGGACGTGCTGGCCCTGCTGCAGGCCGTGGTCGACGATGCCCAGGAAATCGGCCAGGACGTACGCCTGTCTGGAGAGGCGGCACCGCTGCTGGCCTATCCGACCGAGCTGCGTCGCGCCGTGGTCAACCTCGTGGAAAACGCGCATCGCTATGGCGGCGCCGCGCACATCATCCTGACCGACAGCCCCGAGCGCGTATCGATCGATGTTTGCGACAACGGTCCCGGCATCCCGCCGGCCGAACTGCCGCGCGTGCTGGAGCCGTTCTATCGCGTGGAATCGTCGCGCAGCCGCGCCACCGGCGGCGTGGGCATGGGCCTGTCGATTGCCGCGGATATCGTGGCACGCCACGGCGGTGACCTGAAGCTGACCAATCGCGTCGAAGGCGGTCTGCGCGTCAGCATCACGCTGCCGCGCGCCTGACGCCGGTGCTGCGGCAGGTACTGACGCCCGGGCTCAGGCGCGCTGTGGCAGGCCGCTCTTGCCAATCGGGGCCAGCTGCACGTACTGCGAGCCGCGCAGCCCGCGCGTGAAATCCAGCGTGAAGTCGCCCACGTCGATACGGGCCTGCAGGGCACGCCGCAATTCGGCCGTGCCCGATCCCTTCATGCCCGCAGCCGAGCGCGCCAGCCAGGCCGCGCCGATATAGCCGGCCAGCGTGGCGGGCGAGGGCGGCTCGTCGAGATACTGCTTCATGCGGGCCACGTGCTCCTTCACCACACGCAGCGTCGACTCCTGCGGTCCCGGGGCAATCTGCGTCACGACCATGCCGCCCGCGTAGTTGGCACCCAGGATTTCGCGCGCCGATGACGGGCTGACCGCCGAGAGTCCCACCAGGAAGCCATACCAGTTCTGCGCTGCCAGCGCGCGGCCCAGGCTGCCATAGGCCAGCGTGTCGCCTGCCACGATCACGGCGCCGGGCCGGGCGGCGGCAATGCGCTTTGCGCTGTCGTCGAAGTTGCCGGCCAGTGCCACCGCGCGCGTCGAGATGTCCTTTTCCAGACGGGCCAGCCATGGCGTGCCAACGCCAAGCGTGCCCGCCGCAAAGTCGGGTGACACGGCCAGCGCGATGCCCGACAGCCCGTAGCTGCGCAACTGATGCACGGCGGCGTCAAGCTCCGCCTGGTAGTCGGCGCGCGTGAACCACACGTTGTCGGCCGCCATGGTCAGCCCCGACAGCGGCGCCACGATCTGCACCCCACGCCGCGTCAGGTCGGCAGAGCCTGCCAGCGTGGGCAGCAGGCTGTCACCGGGCCCGAACAGTACCTCCGCGCGTTCATTGTCGGCCAGCGCCACGGCCTGTGCGACAGCCGCGCGCGGGTTCGACGCGTCGGCGTCGCGCACCACATGGACGATGCGCAAACCGCCGTTGCTGGCCGGCGACGCATTGAAGGCATCGAACATCACCTTTGCACCCGCCAGATAATCGCGCGCCTGATCGGCCTGCGGGCCGATGCGGTCCACCAGATGGCCCACCACAAGCTGACGGCGCAGCAACTGGCCGGCGGGCTGCGCAAACGCGGGCAGCACGGCGGCGGAAGTCACGGCGCCAAGCATCTGCAAGGCGCGGCGGCGGCCCGGGGAAGCGGGCAGACACGCGAGGGTCGACTGCGGCGAGGCTGGGCGCATGGCAGTGGAAAGATCAAGTGGGACGGGATGTGCTTCGGCAAGCGGATACGGGCGGGACTTCGAGAGCCGGGCCCGAGACTATCGGCCCTTCATGACGTTTCCGTGACTTTCACCAGACTTGAGGCCCCCCGTTGGCAGGGCTGGCAGGTGTAGGGTTGCCGTGACCTTGATGCGCATCAAGGTTGTTGCATCGGGCCAGGCATAGGATCGATCGTCATTCCGCCCACAAATCGAGTCTCCGCATGTCCGCCCCCATTCCAGACGTCGCCGGCACGGCTTTCGACCGCCGCGCGCTTGCCGATTTCCGCAGCCTGGCCGGCCGCATCGACGGCAACGGCCCCCGCTATACCTCGTATCCCACGGCCGACCGCTTCCACAACGAAGTCGGCGATGCCGGCTACCAGACCGCGCTGCAAGCCTGCCGCGCCGATTCGCCGGCCCCGCTGTCGCTGTATCTCCATATCCCGTTCTGCGAGAACATCTGCTACTACTGCGGCTGCAACAAGATCATCACCAAGGACCACGGCCGCAGCGCGCAATACGTGGATTACCTGTCGCGCGAGATGGCCATGGTCGCCGGACGCCTGGGCGAACGGCGCGCCGTGATGCAGTCGCACTGGGGCGGCGGCACGCCGACCTTCCTCGATCCCGATGAAATGCGCCGTGTGATGGCAGCGCTGCACGAGCATTTCGAGCTGCTGCCCGAGGGCGAGCATTCGATCGAGATCGATCCGCGCCGCGTGACGGACGAGCGAATGGACCTGCTGGCCGAACTGGGCTTCAACCGGATCAGCCTGGGCGTGCAGGATTTCGACCCCGAGGTGCAGGAAGCCGTGCACCGGGTGCAGTCCTATGAAGAAACGCGTGACGTGGTGCTGGCGGCGCGCCGCCTGGGCTTCCAGTCGGTCAGCGTCGACCTGATCTACGGCCTGCCGCACCAGACGACTGCGCGTTTTGGCAAGACCATCGAAAAGGTGCTGGAACTGCGGCCGAACCGGCTGTCGGTCTACAGCTACGCGCACCTGCCGCACGTGTTCAAGCCGCAACGCCGTATCGATGCCGCAACACTGCCGCCAGCCGCCGAGAAGCTCGATATCCTGGTGTCGACCATAGAACGCCTGACCGCCGCCGGCTATGTCTACATCGGCATGGATCACTTTGCGCTGCCCGACGACGACCTCGCAGTGGCCCAGCGCGAAGGCCGGCTGCAACGCAATTTCCAGGGCTATGCCACGCACGCCGGCTATGACCAGATCGGGCTGGGGGTATCGGCCATCGGCGCCGTGGCCGGGCACTATGTGCAGAACGCCCGCACCACGGACGATTACTACGCGGCCATCGACGCCGGGCGCCTGCCGGTGGTGCGCGGCTTCGAGATGTCCGCAGACGATCATCTGCGCAAGGCCATCATCGGCGCGCTGATGTGCAATGGCACGCTCGATATTGCCGAGGTGGAACAGACGCACGGCATCGACTTCGCCGCCACCTTCGGGGCCGAACTGGCCGATCTGGACAGGCTGGCCGTCGATCACCTGGTACGCCGAACCCCCGACCGCATCGATATCACCGAACTGGGCCGTCTGCTGGTACGCCGCGTGGCGATGGTGTTCGACCGCTACCTGCGCGACGATACCGCGCGCCCGCAACCGGCGCCGAACGCCGCAAACGATGCCAAGGTGATACCGCTGGTGCGCTATTCGCGCGTGGTCTAGCGTCGCAGATTTGCCAGAAACGAAAAAGCCCGCGAATGTCTCGCGGGCTTTTTGCTGGGCCAAGGCCTGGTATCGGGCCTCGGCCTGGACTTCCTTCGACGCTTACTTCGCTGCGTTGGCCATGTAGTCCGATGCGGCGATCACGTCTGCATCCGGGCCGGCGTAGCCACCCTTGGGCGGCATCACACCCTTGCCCTTGAGCGCGTAGTTGTGAACCACGTCCATGCCTTCCTTGAGACGCGGAGCCCAGGCTGCCTTGTCGCCAAACTTCGGCGCACCGGCCACGCCAGCGGCATGGCATGCGGCGCAAACCTGCTCGTAGACCTTCTTGCCGGTGTCCGCCGATGCCGCGGCCGGCGCAGCAGCCGGTGCCGCCGGTGCAGCGGCTGCCGGTGCCGCTGCCGGTGCTGCGGGCGCCTCCGGGGCCGAAGCCGCTGCCTGGGCGGTGGCGCCCTGGGCCGGGGCAGCCGGCTCCGGGAACTTGGCGCCGCCGGCATCGGCCATGTAGACCACGGCGCGTGCCAGCTCGTAGTCGCTGAGATCGTCCGGCGACGTGCCGGCCCGGGCGGGCATGGCACCCTTGCCGTTCAGCACCGCCTTCAGCAGGCCGTCAAAGCCCTGGCCGATACGGGCCGTCCAGTCGCCAGCCGTGCCGTACTTCGGCGCACCAGCCGCGCCCGTGGCGTGACACGCGGCGCAAACTTCCTTGTAGACCTGCTCGCCCGTCTTGAAGACGCGCGGGGCATTGGGGTCCTTGATCTCGAGTGACGCTACCGGCGCGATACGGCCGTTCACCGCTTCCACGCTCTGGGTGGAGCCGGCGCCCTCGCGGGTGCCATGTCCGACAAAATTGACCAGCAGGATGATGACGATAATCGGCACCAGAAAGGCGGCGATCACAACAGCGATAAGCTGCTTAGGGGTCTTGATTGGCGACTCGTGGTGGTCGTTTTGATGGACGTCACTCATACAGAACTCTCGATTTTGCGGGAAACCTATTGCACAGCACGTGGGGGCGGCTTGCTTGTCTGGCCCTGTCTTCGGGGATGAATCTGTCGGTCTTCGCGTCCGGGGCCGTCTCCTGCCCCGCTACGTCTCTGGTACGACGCAAATAGCTGCCGATTATAGACCCAAGACCCGGCCCACGGGGCCAAAAGCGACGGCTCAGAGACCTGTGAAAACCCGGGTTTCGCAGCCCCCGGCGCATCCCGCATGGACGGGCACCGACAAGTCGGGTATCCTATGCGACTTTCCGACGACGGCACTCGCTGTTGTCAACGCAGCTCACATCGCGCCCGTAGCTCAATGGATAGAGTACTGCCCTCCGAAGGCAGGGGTTGCTGGTTCGATCCCAGCCGGGCGCGCCAAGAACTTTTTCCCGCTTTGATATCCCGCTGTACCTCGCCGTACGCCACGGTTCAGGACCGGTGCCGGCCAGGCCTGCTCGCCTCTTTTCCAGGCCGACAGTCCCTTGCCGCTTGCGGTTAGCCGACGCGCCTTCCCTATCGCGCTGCCATCGGCACCGGGCCGGCAATCCGTTTTTGGATTTCGGGGGCCAGATCCCTAGCAATCATGGAGCTGGCGTAATAGGAGAGGTGGTCCGAGTAGCTGTAAAGGAAATTGCCGCCCTGCATGATATTGCAGCGATCTTTCCTGATATCGCAGAGCAGCGGCGTCGGGTCGTAGACGAAAAGACCGGGATTCAGGCGTTCGAGCTCGGTCACGAAATGGCGGTACGGGGCCGTTCCCGCCACGTGTTCGGCGTAGCTGGCGCTGCAGCGCGGATTCTGATGCCGCCAGAAAACCTGGTTGATCAGCGGGCTCGACGTCAATCCGCCCAAAACGCAGTTTCTCGGGTCGGGTAGCGTCGGATTATCGATCACGAATATCACCCGCTTGCCGGCAGCTTCCGCCTTCCGTATCGCTTCGCTGTAGGCCAACAGCGGCGCGTCGATCGACGGATTTCCGCGCACATAACCCTCACCATCCGCGGGGAGGGTATGCCGCAGCGCCACGGCCCAGATGATCAGCTTGATCGACGGAGACTCCAGCGCGGATTGAAGGGCCGCATCGATGGCAGCGCGCTTGTTCCCGGCCAAGGACTCGCCGGCGCCGGGTGCGACAAACGAGCCCATCAATACCCCGGTGTCATCCGGCGCCAGTCCGTCGGTCAGCCCAAAAAACAGCGCCTGCGCCTTGCTGTCGCCCAGCACTGCAAAATCGGGCGCGCCTTGTCCGCTGGTCAGGCAAAAGGCCAGATGCTTCGCGTGCTCGTCGGAGACACCGCATCCATTGCGATAGTGACCGTATTCCAGCCCGAAGGTCAGGGTTTTCAGGTCACCGTTTACCATGCCGTCCAGACGTCCCGGGAAACCGTCCTTCTTCTTGATGACCACGCCAATCGCGATAATCGCCGCCATCGCTAAGCACAGCCCCCGGATTACCCATTTCGCGGACAGTCCCCGGGTATTCCTGATCGGCCGCTCGATAAACCGGTACGTCGCCCAGGCCAGCACAACACTGGCGGCGATGGCCCACAGTCTCGCCTCTGCGGTCGGCGTCTCGCCGCGCAGGATGCGCGCCAGCGCAAACAGCGGCCAATGCCAGAGGTAGAGCGGATAGCTGATCAGGCCGATCCAGACAAGCGGCGGCGCCGCCAGGATGCACCGGTTGAACGTTGCCCTGGTGCCGCCCAGGATCAGCAGTGCCGCGCCGGCGGTGGGCAGGAGCGCCCAGGCGCCCGGGAAAGCGAACGCCGGCCGCAGGCCGACGATGGCTGCCAGGATAAGCGCCGAGCCAATCCAGCCCAGCAAGCGCCGATGGGCGGCGGCGAATGCTGGCTGGCGCAGCGTGACATGGGCCAGCAGCGCGCCAAGGGCCAGTTCCCAGAACCGGGTGAGCGGGGAATAGAAATCCGCCGCGGCGTCTCGATACACGGTCACGATGCTGAAGGCGAATGACAGCCCGATCAGCGCCAGCATGCCCCTGCCCAGCCAGCCGCGTTTGCGCGACAGCGCTGCCAGGATCAGTGGCCAGACAATGTAGAACTGTTCCTCGACGCCCAGCGACCACAGGTGCAGCAGCGGCTTGGTGTCGGCAGCGCGGTCGAAATATCCGGCTTCCTTCCAGTTCTGGATGTTGGCGAAGAAACCGCCGCCTGCGATCATATGCCGCCCGAGCGACTCGTATTCCTCCGGGGTCAGAATGATCCAGCCCAGTGCGGCCGATGCAAGCAGTACCGAAATCAGCGCGGGGAAAATGCGTTTGACGCGCCTGGCATAGAACCTGGCGGTGCTGTAGCGCCCATCCTCGATGTCCTTGAGAACATGGCGCGTAATCAGGTACCCGGAGATGACGAAGAAAATATCCACGCCAGCGAAACCGCCGGGAATCAGGCCCGGGAATGCGTGGAAACCCACCACCGCGAGAATGGCCAGTGCGCGCATTCCATCGATGTCGGGCCGATAATCCAGCGCCCAGAGGTGGTCCCGTTGTCCGGCGAGTCTGGCCGGTTGATTTGACAATACTTGGACTGACATTTGAAGAACGATTGGTGGGCGGCAACGGCTGCACATGGGAGTCGCCCGCGAGCAAACGCCCCGTCATGCCAGTCGCCTGACTGAAATAACGGCACATTCGCGCTGGTATGAAACCGCGCGCGCAAAGGGCATTACCTATCCGGCGCTGGCCGGATGGAAATGTCCTCAGTGGCTGGGATGGAGGTTATGCGGCGCCGTGATGCGGCACGGAAACAGGGGGGAGGCGGAGAATTCTTCGACTGAATGACCGGATTTCATATTTCTTTTTTTATCCCGGGCACTTTCTTTGAGTACCTGGGCAAAGCCATGTATGGCAACTGCGAATCCGCCATATTACGAAAATTCGGATGCCTGAAAAAGTCCCACATGGGGAGGGATATACAGTGCGGGAAAATCGGCCGTTGCGATGCGTTCGCGACGGCCGATTTGCGTTACCGACCCATCCGCCGTTGATAGCTCTGCGTGATCCGGTTGACCAGCCCCGGATCGCGCGAATCCGCCGCCTGGAATTCCACGCGCACGCTGCCGTCAGCCTGCTGGCGGATCATTGCCGCTACGGGGGTACTGCCGTAGTAGCCGGTGATATTGCCGGTTGTCGGTTCCTGCGTCTGGACTGCCACGCCCTGGTCGCGCATCGCGTCGGCAGCGGCGTAGAACGAGCGGTCGTAGCTGGTGGGTCCGGGTACGGGGCCGGGAGGATATCCGTAGTAGCAGCCGGCAAGCAGCAGGGCCGTCCAGAGGGCAAGGATCAGTGGCAGGCGTTTCATGGCATCCCCATTATTTTGTCGGCGCCGAACTTCCGTTCTAGCACCAGCCCGGGGGAGTCGGATATTGGGCGGAAGGCCCGGATGCGGAACGGCCCGGCTGGCTTCAGGCCCAATGGACAGGGAAATCGATGCGCGGCGCGTCGGAAAAGAGACAGACAGGATGCAAGATGAGTGAGAAGACCGATTACCAACTGATGACGCTGTCCCATGGCAAGCCAGTCAAGATGTGGACGGTCGGCGTGCCCGTCGAGGAGGATGCACGCCGCCAGCTGCAGAACACCGCACGCATGCCGTTCGTCTTTCGCCATCTGGCCGTGATGCCGGACGTACATCTGGGCAAGGGATCTACGATCGGCACGGTGATTCCTACCCAGGGCGCGATCATCCCCGCTGCAGTCGGTGTCGATATTGGCTGCGGCATGATGGCGGCACGCACCACGCTCAAGGCGACGGACCTGCCCGATTCACTACACGGGCTGCGTGGCGCCATCGAGCGTGCGGTGCCGCATGGCCGCGCGCCGGGCAGGCGGGACCCAGGCGCCTGGGGCGATCGTGCGCCCCATCGCGTGGATGACATGTGGAAAACGCTGGTGCCGGGCTTCGAACGCATCTGCGAGAAGTATCCGAAGCTGGCGCGGACCAACAACCACGTCCACCTGGGAACGCTCGGCACGGGTAACCACTTCATCGAAGTCTGCCTGGATGAGCGCGACACGGTCTGGTTCATGCTGCATAGCGGATCCCGGGGCGTGGGCAATGCCATCGGCACGCAGTTCATCGAACTGGCGCAGCAGGACATGCGCCAGCACATCGCCAACCTGCCCGATCGCGACCTGGCGTACTTCGAAGAGGGCAGCAAGCACTTTGACGACTACGTCGAGGCTGTGGGCTGGGCGGAGGAATACGCGCGTCGCAACCGGGAAGTCATGATGGCGGCCGTGATCGGTGCCGCACGGGCAGTCATCGGCAAGCCGTTCGACGTGGACGAGCACGCGGTGAACTGCCACCACAACTATGTGCAGAAGGAGCGCCACTTCGGCGCGGACATTTTCGTGACGCGCAAGGGCGCGGTGTCGGCACAGAAGGGCCAGCTCGGCATTATCCCGGGATCGATGGGCGCGAAGAGCTTTATCGTGCGCGGGCTGGGGAACGCCGAAAGCTTCTGTTCCTGCAGCCACGGGGCTGGCCGCACGATGAGCCGTAACGAGGCCAGGCGCCGCTATACGGTGGCGGATCAGGTCAAGGCCACTGCGCACGTCGAATGCCGCAAGGACGCAGACGTCATCGACGAGATTCCGATGGCATACAAGGACATCGACGCCGTCATGGCGGCCCAGAGCAGCCTTGTGGAGGTTGTCCACACGCTGCGGCAGGTGGTTTGCGTGAAGGGGTAGGGCGGCCGGCTCACTTGTCTGTTCGTTCGATCCGCGCCGATGTCTCTCCACCGCCGCCTCAAGAGTGCAACAGATTGTGCTGACGGCTTGGTCATAAGCACGCACACCATCGCCGCAACCGTTGCAGCGAAGCCGTTCCCCGGCGCCTGGCGCGTGCCTTGCATGAACAACCTTTCCCAGGAAGATCCTGGATGCGAAGAAGGGAGGGTCATCATGCCCACGCTTGCCGCCGACCACATCGACATGCTGCGCAAGGCCGTGCGCGGCAAGGTACTGCTGCCGCACGACGCTGGCTACGACGTCGCGCGCACCGTCTGGAATGCCACCGTCGACCGGCGGCCCGCGGTCATCGTCCAGTGCACGGGCACTGCGGACGTCATGCAGGCCGTCAATTTCGCGCGCGATCATGGCCTGGCGATCGCCGTACGCGGCGGGGGCCACAACATTGCGGGCAGCGCCATCTGCCATGACGGGCTGGTTGTCGACCTGTCGGCGTTGCGAAGTGTCCATATCGATCCGCGTGACAACGTGGCCTGGGTCAGCCCCGGCGCCACGCTGGGCGATTTCGACCACGAGGCGCAGGCCCTGGGCCTGGCTACGCCGCTGGGCATCAACTCGACAACTGGCGTGGCCGGGCTGACGCTGGGCGGCGGCTTCGGCTGGCTGACGCGCCAGTACGGCATGACCGTCGATAACCTGCTGGGATGCGAGGTGGTGACGGCCGACGGTCAGCGTTGCTGGGCCGACGCCAACCACGAGGCGGAACTGTTCTGGGCCCTGCGCGGTGGGGGCGGCAACTTCGGCGTGGTCACGCTGTTCGAGTTCAGGCTGCACGCCGTGGGCCCGCTGGTAACCGCCGGGCTGATCGTGTTTCCGGCCGCGGAAGGCAAATCGGTGCTGCGCCAGTACCGTGCTTTTGCGGAATCGGCCATGCCCGAAGACATGAACGTCTGGGTTGTCCTGCGCAAGGCGCCGCCGCTGCCGTTCCTGCCGTCGTCGGCACATGGCGCCAATGTGGTGGTGCTGGCGGTTTTTCATAACGGCGACCCCGCCAAGGCCGACAAGGCGATCGACCCGTTGCGCGGGTTTGGCCAGGCCATAGGCGAACATGTCGGGCAGATGCCGTATGCGGCGTGGCAGCAGGCGTTCGATCCGCTGTTGACGCCGGGCGCGCGCAACTACTGGAAGTCGCACAACTTCACGCGCCTGGACGACGCGGCCATCGACCTGATGACCGATTTCGCAGCGCGCGGCCCGTCGGCCCATGCCGAGATTTTCATCGGCCAGGTGGGCGGCGTCGCCAACCGCGTGGCGCCCGACGCCACGGCGTACCACCATCGCGACGCCCGCTATGTGATGAATGTCCATTCGCGCTGGGACCGCACCGACGAGGACGCCACCTGCATAAGCTGGGCGCGTGATTTCTTCAATGCCACGGCGCCCTATGCCACTGGCGGCGTGTATGTGAATTTCATGACCGAGGACGAAACCGCGCGCGTCGGCGCGGCCTACGGCCACAACTTCGACCGGCTGGCGCGCGCCAAGCGGACGTACGATCCGCAGAACCTGTTCTGCTCGAACCAGAACATCAAGCCGGCGCCGTGATCCGATCCGGCGCACACCGTCGTGCCATGCGTTGCTATGATGCGCCGCATGGCCGACGACCTGTTCATCCCTCACCACGAATACGAGATCACTGCAATCCGCGCGCAGGGCGCGGGCGGGCAGAACATCAACAAGGTGTCCAATGCGGTACACCTGCGCTATGACGTGCGCACGTCGTCGCTGGCCGCCGATCACAAGGACCGGCTGCTGGCGCTGCACGACCACCGCATCACGCGCGACGGCGTGATCGTCATCAAGGCACAGCAGCACCGCAGCCTGGAGATGAACCGCGAGGAAGCCGTCCGCCGCCTGCACGAACTGGTGCGCAGCGTGGCCCAGGCGCCGCGCATCCGGCGCGCCACGCGGCCTACCCGCGCGTCGAAGGTGCGGCGGCTGGATGCCAAGGTCCAGCGCGGCCAGATCAAGGCGCTGCGCGGGCGGGTGATCGATTAGAGGTCCGCCTCTGAACTCGAACAAATATTTCAAACGCTCGATGGCGGGGCGGGACAATGCGGCGATTGACAGGCATGCTCTGGCATCGCGCTGCCCAGCCAATTCCGATCTCGACAAGGGAAGCCCCATCCATGTCATCCGTCAATGCCGCCGCCGCCCTGGAACCGATCCCGCGCGACCCGGGCTGGCCCATCGTCGGCAACCTGTTCCAGATCACGCCCGGCGAAGTCGGCCAGCATCTGCTGGCGCGCAGCCGCCATCACGACGGCATCTTCGAGCTGGACTTTGCTGGCCGGCGCGTGCCATTCGTGTCGTCGGTGGCGCTGGTGGCCGAGGTGTGCGACCCGGCGCGCTTTCGCAAGATCATCGGCCCGCCGCTGTCGTATCTGCGCGACATGGCCGGCGACGGCCTGTTCACCGCCCATAGCGACGAGCCGAACTGGGGCTGCGCGCATCGCATCCTGATGCCCGCGTTCAGCCAGCGCGCGATGAAGGGCTACTTCGACGTGATGCTGCGCGTCGCCAACCGGCTGGTGGACAAGTGGGACCACAAGGGGCCCGATGCCGATATTGCCGTGGCCGACGACATGACGCGGCTGACGCTCGACACCATCGCACTGTCCGGCTTCGGCTACGACTTCGAATCGTTCGCCAGCGAGCAGCTGGACCCGTTTATCGTGGCGATGGTGGGTGCGCTGGAAGAGGCCATGCGCAAGCTTACGCGGCTGCCGATCCAGGACCGTTTCATGGGCCGCGCGCATCGGCAGTTCGCCGACGATGTGGCCTATATGCGCAACCTGGTGGACGACGTGATCCGCCAGCGCCGCGCCGCGCCCCGGCCGGGCATGGACCTGCTGAACCTGATGCTCGAGGCGCGCGACCCCGAAACGGATCGCCAGCTCGACGACGCCAATATCCGCAACCAGGTCATCACGTTCCTGATCGCCGGCCACGAGACCACCAGCGGCCTGCTGACCTTCACGCTGTACGAGCTGCTGCGCAATCCGGCCGTGCTGGCCCAGGCCTATGCCGAGGTGGATGCCGTGCTGCCCGGCGATGCCCCGCCGGTCTACGCCGACCTGGCACGCCTGCCCGTGCTGGACCGCGTGTTGAAGGAAACACTACGCCTGTGGCCCACCGCGCCGGCTTTCGCCGTGGCGCCGTTCGACGATGTGGTGATCGGCGGCCGCTACCGCTTGCGGCAAAACCGTCGCATCTCGGTGGTGCTGACGGCGCTGCATCGCGATCCGAAGGTGTGGGAGAACCCGGAGCGGTTCGACATCGACCGCTTCCTGCCCGAGAACGAGGCGAAGCTGCCCGCGCATGCCTACATGCCGTTCGGCCATGGCGAGCGGGCCTGCATCGGCCGCCAGTTCGCGCTGACCGAGGCCAAGCTTGCGCTGGCGCTGATGCTGCGCAACTTCGCGTTCCACGACCCCTACGACTACCAGTTCCGGCTCAAGGAAACACTGACGATCAAGCCCGACAATTTCGTGCTGCGCGCCCGGCGGCGGCGTCCGCACGAGCGGATTGCCGTGCCTGCCGTGTCTGAAGTGGTGGCCGGCGCCGCGCAGGCCGACGTGCGCGGCAACGGCCAGTCCATGACCGTGCTGTGCGCGTCCAGCCTGGGCACTGCGCGCGAACTGGCCGAGCAGATCCACGGCGGCGCCGTGGCGGCCGGGTTCGACGCCACGCTGGCCGATCTGGACGATGTGGTGGATGCCCTGCCCACATCGGGCCTGCTGGTTGTGGTGGCCGCCACCTACAACGGCCGCGCGCCGGACTCGGGCCGCCGGTTCGAAGCGATGCTCGATGCCGGCAGCGCCAGCGGTTACCGCGCCGAAGGCCTGCGTCTGGCGCTGCTGGGTTGCGGCAATTCGCAATGGGCGACGTACCAGGCCTTCCCGCGCCGCGTGTTCGACTTCTTCACGGCCGCCGGCGGGGTGCCGCTGCTGCCGCGTGGCGAAGCCGATGGCAACGCCGACTTCGACCAGGCGGCAGAGCGCTGGCTGGCGCAACTGTGGCAGGCGCTGCAGGCCGATGGCGCCAGCGCGGGCGGCATCAGCGTGGACGTGCAGTTGCGCAGCGTCGATGCCATGCGCGCCGACACGCTGCCGGCCGGCACGCAGACCTTCACGGTGCAGACCAATACCGAACTGGTTGGCGATCCCGCGGGGCTTTGGGACTTCGCCATCGAGGCGCCGCGCACGTCGACGCGCGACATCCGGCTGCAACTGCCGCCGGGGACCACCTATCAGACGGGCGATCATGTCGCGGTCTGGCCACAAAACGATGCCACGCAGGTGATGGCGCTCTGCGAGCGGCTCGACCTCGATCCCGATGCCATGGTCACGCTGTCGGCCCCGCAAGGTGCCGGGCGCGGGCTGCCAATTGGCGAAACGCTGCCATTGCGGCAACTGCTGACGCACTTTGTCGAGTTGCAGGATGTGGTGTCGCGCCAGACGCTGCGTGCGCTGGCCCAAGCCACGCGCTGCCCGTTCACCCGGCAGTCGCTGGAGCAGCTGGCCGCCGACGATGCCGATACCGGCTACGCCACCCAGGTGGCCGCGCGGCGCCTGAACGTGCTCGACGCCCTGGTCCGCTTTCCGGCCATCACGCTGACGCTCCCGCAACTGCTGGCCTGCACCGTGCCGATGCGGCCGCGCTTCTATTCGATTGCGTCGTCGCCGCGGGTATCGCCCGGCGTCGCCACGCTGCTGGTGGGCACGGTCTGGGCGCCAGCGCTGTCGGGGCGCGGCCAGTTCCGGGGCGTGGCCTCGACATGGCTGCAGGCGCTGCCGCCAGGCGCGCGCGTGTCGGCGTCGATCCGCACGCCAAATCCGCCATTCGCGCCGCCAGCCGATCCGGCGGTGCCGATGTTGCTGATCGGCCCCGGTACCGGCATCGCGCCGTTCCGGGGCTTTCTGGAAGAACGCGCCGCCCAGCGGGCGGCCGGGCAACCGGTCACGCCGGTGCAGTTGTATTTCGGCTGCCGCCACCCCGCGCACGACTGGCTGTTCCACGACGAAATCGCAGCGTGGTCCGAAGCGGGCGTTGCCGAGGTGCACACCGCGTATTCGGTGCTGCCGGGCGAGGCGCGCTATGTGCAGGATCTGCTCTGGCAGCGGCGCGCGCAGGTCTGGGTACAGCTGCAGGCCGGGGCGATGGTCTATGTCTGCGGCGACGGCCGCCGCATGGCGCCTGCCGTGCGGCAGGTGCTGATCGAGATCGGCGCGGAGCAGGGCGGCATGACCCCCGAGGCGGCGTCGGACTGGTTCGCCGGTCTGGTGGCGCAGGGCCGCTACCGGCAGGACGTGTTCAACTGACAACTTCGGAACCCGGGTGGGTGGCTGGGGAGACCCCGGCACTTGGCAGGATTCCGCTGAACATTGTCCGTCGGCCGCCTGACCGGGCCCGTACGCTGGAAACCATCCCTTTTCCAGAATCCGGAGACCCCGATGGCTTCCCCTGCAATGCGGCAAGCGCGCGTGCTGGCGCTGTGCCAGGCGCTATTTACGTCCGCCATATCCGTCGATCTGACCCTGACCGGGCTGGTCGGCTACACGCTGGCGCCCGCCAAGGCGCTTGCCACGCTGCCGTTCGCGCTGATTACCGTGGCGGGCGCGGCCACGGCCATGGGCGTGCCGTTCGTGATCGAGCGCTTCGGACGCCGCTTCGCCTTCTGCCTGGGCGGCGTGGCCTGCATGCTGGGCGGATGGGTGTCGGTGGCGGCCATCTGGCGCCATGACTTCTGGCTGTTCTGCGTTGGCACGGCGCTGGTGGGCGTGTTCCAGTCGTTTGCCCGCTTCTACCGGCTGGCCGCCGCCGATGCCGCGCCCGCGCCAGAAAAGCCCCGTGTGATCTCGGTGGTGCTGACCGGGGGCGTGGTCGCGGCCGTGTGCGGCCCGGCCATCGCCGCGTGGAGCGCCGACATGATGCTGCCGACCCCGTTTGCCGGGTCCTACGCCGTGGTGGCGGTTTTCGGCGCGCTGACTGTGATGCTGCTGATGCTGGCGTACCGCGAGTCGCCGGCCGCCCTGGCCGCTGCCGCGGCGGACACCCGGCCGGCGCGCCCGCTGGGCGAGATTGTCCGGCAGCCGGTATTCCTGGCGTCGTTTGCCAACAATGGCATCGGCAACGCCGTGATGATGTTCGTGATGACGGCCACGCCGATTGCGGCCATCGCCTGCCACCACACCATCACACAGGGCGCGCAGATCATCGAATGGCACCTGGTGGGCATGTACGCGCCGTCGTTCTTCTCGGGATGGTTGCTGCAGCGGTTCGGCAATCCTGTGATGCTCGTGGCCGGCATCGCGCTGTCCGCAATGGCTGCCGTGGTGGCGCTGTGCTCGACGTCGCTGGCGGCGTTCTATGTGGCACTGCTGTGCCTGGGCATGGGCTGGAATTTCATGTCGGTGGGTGGCACGACGCTGCTGGCCGGCAGCTACCGGCCCAGCGAACGGGCGCGCACGCAATCGGTCAGCGAGTTTTCCTCGGCGGTGCTGACTGCAATCGCCACGCTGGCGGCGGGCCAGGTACTGACGGTCTGGGGCTGGCAGGGGGTGAACCTGGCGGTGCTGCCGGCGCTGGGCGTTGCGCTGGTCGTGACGCTGGCGTGGCAGCGCCGGGAACGGGCGGCGGCGATGGCGGCGGCAGTATGATCGTGGCAACGCAAGCGCCAGCCCTCTCCCCCGGCCGCTCTCCCGCAGGCGGGAGAGGGAAGACACCACGGGCAAATCAGGCCTGACCGGCACGCCCCCTCTCGCGCGCTTGGGAAAGGGCCAGCGCGCCAATCACCCATCACGCAACACATCATGCACCTCGTTCCAGACCCGCCGCGCGTCGTGGTGATCGTCGCGCCAGATCCATCGCAGGAACTCGACGTCACGGGGCCGACGGCGGTCTTCAGCACGGCGAACAAGCTGTGCGGCCGCAACCAGCCGGCGTACGAGGTTCACGTGGCCAGCGTCAGCGACGATGCCATCGTGCATACCGAATGCGGGCTGCGATTGCTGGCCGAGGCGCCGTACCACCAGATCGCCGGCCGGATCGGCCAGCCCATCGATACGCTGCTGATCTCCGGTGGCGCTGGCTCGCGCGCCGCGGCCGATGACGCGCGGCTGGTCGGCTGGCTGCGCGAGCAGGCGGGCACCGTGCGGCGCATGGGTGCCGTATGCACCGGTGCCTTCGCGCTGTGCCGCACCGGCCTGCTGGACGGCCAGCGCGTGACCACGCATTGGCGCCACGCCGAACGGCTGGCACAGCGCCACCCGGAACTCACCGTGGATGCCGATCCGATCTGGATTCGTGCAGGACGCTTCTACACCTCGGCCGGCGTCACCGCTGGCATGGACCTGTCGCTGGCGCTGGTCGAGGAAGACCTCGGGCATGCAGTGTCGCTGGAAGTGGCGCGCGAGCTGGTGATGTTCCTGCGCCGTCCCGGCAGCCAGGCGCAGTTTTCCACCGTGCTGCGCGCACAGGCCGCGCAAAGCCCGGAACTGCGTGCGCTGCAGACGTGGATTGCGGATAACCTCGGTCGTGATCTGTCGGTCGGCGTGCTGGCCGAACAGGCGGCCATGAGCCCGCGCAACTTCGCGCGGGTCTTTGCCAAGCAGGTAGGAGAAACGCCAGCACGCTACGTGGAGCGGCTACGCGTGGAAGCCGTGCGGCGGCTGCTGGAAGGCACCGACCGCCGGCTGGAGGCGATTGCGCATGCCACCGGGTTCGGCAACGCCGATGTCATGCGGCAGGCGTTCCTGCGCCATGTGCAGACCACGCCCGAACGCTATCGGGCTGCGTTCCGGTCTGACGGGATGGCGGAAGGGGAAGACGGGCTGGCGGCGTAGCCGTACTGGCGACGCCGCCGCCAGCCGTACCCGCGTCAGCGGGCGTTCTGCAGTGCGGCGATACGCGATTCGATCGGCGGATGGCTGGAGAACAGCGCCATCCACGACTTGCCGCCCGAGATGCCCATGGCCTGCATGTTTTGCGGCAGGCCGTCGGCGTCCAGGCCGCCCAGGCGACGCAAGGCGCCCACCATCGGCACGGGCGTGCCCATCAGGCCCGCCGCACCGGCATCGGCGCGGTACTCGCGGTGGCGCGAGAACGCTGCCACGATGATGCTGGCCAGGATGCCGAACACGATCTCGCAGACCACCACCGTGATCATGTAGCCGATGCCGGGGCCGCTCGATTCCTCGTCATTGCGGCGCAGCCACGAATCGACAAAGTAGCCGACCACGCGTGCCATGAAGATCACGAACGTGTTCACCACGCCCTGGATCAGTGTCAGCGTGACCATGTCGCCATTGGCGATGTGGGCCACTTCGTGCGCCAGCACGGCCTCCACCTCGTCGTGCGACATCGATTGCAGCAGGCCCGTGGACACGGCCACCAGCGAGCTGTTCTTCGATGCGCCCGTGGCAAATGCGTTGGGCTCGCCGTCGTAGATGGCTACCTCGGGCATCGGCAGGCCAGCGCGCGTGGCAAGTTTCTGGACGGTTTGCACCAGCCAGAGTTCGGTGCTGGTGCTCGGATGAGTGATGACCTGGGCACCGGTGGACCACTTGGCGATGGTCTTGGACATCAGCAGCGAGATGAACGAACCGCCAAAGCCCATCAGTGCGGCAAAGGCCAGCAGCATGCCGAGGTTCAGCCCGTTGGACGTCAGGAAGCGGTTCACGCCCAGCAGGCTGGCCGTGATACTGAGTACGAGCATGACGGCGAGGTTGGTCGCCAGGAACAGGAAAATACGTTTCATGGTTGTGGGGCAGTACAGGTAAGGACGCGGACGGGCCGCAGGCGCGCACGGCACGCATCCGGCGTGCCAGGCGACAAGGGTAGGCGCGGCATATGTCGGCCGCGCGCAAGCGGGATCAGCCGCGCGGCGGGCGCGGCAGCAGGGGCAGGTCGGGATCGGGCAGCGCAGCGGCCGCGTAGCGCGGCACGGCGCCACGGGCGGCCGATGTCACCACGCGCGGCAGGGGCGCGGGCAGCAACTGCTCGGCAAAGTCGGCGCCGGGCGGCGTCGGCTCTGCCTGGTCGGCTGGACTGGAAGTGTCGGACGATGCTGGCGTGGCGGAAAAGTCAGCCTGGTCGGCGGCCACTGCCACGTTGTCTTGCGCCAGGGCGGCCATATGCGGCGCCTGCACCATGTCGGGGCCCACCGTGGACGTGCCAATGCCGGCCCAGGCCTGCAGCGGCAGGAAGGCAAGCAGCACGATCATCAACAGGAGGCGAAGCGGATGCACGGGGGCGGGTGACGCACAAGACAGGAAACGATGGCGTCGATTCTACAGGATGGCGCGCCGGCCGGCAGGGGGCCACATGCACCTGCCAATGACTATCCGACGATTCTCAACGCGGCACGCGTGCCCCACCACGCCGCTTCCTCGAACACCGACAGGCCGGACAGGTCGGCGTGCGCGAACAGCACCGGGCCGTCGGCTGCGCGCAAGGCCGCCAGACCCGCATTGGCAAGGAAACCCGGCACCGGCGTCGCCATCGCATGGCCGCGCGCGGTGATCTCCACGGCGTCGGCGTGGCGCCAGAATTCGCGCCCGTAGACAGCCTGCAGGTCGGCGACGGCCAGATCCATCAGCGTGGACGGCGACGCCTCCACCAGCCAGCGCCGCACGGCATCGGGGCGGCTGCCGGCGGCCAGTCCGGCCTGGGCATCGAGCGGCGTATATGCGGTGAACGCGGTTTGTGCCGGGCGCGCCTGGCGGATCCACTGGTGCGTGGCAACCACATAACCCAGCCCGCGCGAGCCATGGACGACGTTGTCCCACGCCAGCGGCACGCCCGCCTGTTCTTCCGGAAAGCCGCGCAGGCGGAAGGTCGAGACCAGCCACGGCGCGTGGTGCTGCAGGTGAATGGCGGGATCGAACCCCAGCGGCTGCAGCGGCATCAGGTGCGCAGCCACGTGCAAGGGCATGGCACAGATCACGCGGCGCGCCACGATGCGCGACAGCCTGGGCGGCCGGCCAGGGCCATCGGGCCATTCGGCACACAGCACGCTTGCGCCTGCGCCGTTCGTGTCCGGCTCGATCCGAACCGCCATGCCGCCGCGGCGCCACGGGCGCCCGGCGCCCATGCGCGCATCGATCCGGGCCATCAGCCGCGTGACCAGCCCGTGCAGCCCGTCGGGCCAGGTCAGCACGGCGCCATCGGCCGCATTGCTGGCATGCCCGCCACGGCTGGCGAAGTAGTGCAGGCCGGCCCAGGCGGAGACCATGTCGGCCCCGGCGCCATAGTCGTCGCGGCAGCAGTAGTCGGCATACCAGTGCAACGTGGGCGCGGTGTAGCCCTGCGCGGTCAGCCATTGCCGGAAGGTCTGGCGGTCGAGCGCCAGCCAGGCCGCGTCGCGCGACGACTGGGCAAGCGGAATCGCGAACACCTTGCGGCCGTCGCTGCCCACGGCGGTGCGCAGCTTGTCCACCTGTGCGAGAAAGCGCGCGTGCTGGCCGTGGTGGGCGTCGCTGTCGGGCAGCAGGCCGTCCTGCCATGTGCCGTCGAAGAACAGGCGCTCGTCGGGGGCATGCACCAGCGCGCTTTCGTCGAAGCGTGGCCGGGCATCGAACGGGTCGCGCTCGATCACGCCCGCGTCGGCCAGCATCTCGCGGACGTGGGTGGACTCGGCTGAAGGCAGCGGCAGGTAGTGCGCGCCGCGCGGAAAGCCGATATCGCCGAAGCGGCCGCCCGACGCGTTGCCGCCAAACTCGGGGCCGTCGAGCATGACGAAGTTGCGCAGGCCGGCGCGCGACAACTGCCAGGCCGCCGACAGGCCACCGACGCCACTGCCCAGGATGGCCACATCCACGCGCTGCTCGCCCACCGGCGGTGCCCAGCGGTGCGCGTCGCGCAGCGCGTGCCCTTCGGCCATGCCGGGCCGCAACACCACCGGTGTTGGCTCGTGCAGGCCAAGCCCGGCCAGAAAGTGCGCGGCATCGTTGCCGATGCGCTCGCAGCCGGCCAGCGCGGTGCCGGCCGCGGCAATCAGGAAGCGACGTCGATCCATGGCCGTTGGCGGTTACCGGATCACGTTGCGCCAGTCCCGCTCGAAGTCATGCACCAGCGACTGTTCGTTGAGCCGATTCGCCTGGCCTTCGCGCGGCGCCATGTCGGCAGGGAAGCTGAACATCAGCTTCGTGCTGTCGGCATCGAGAAATTTCAGCGGCACGTCGTAGCGCGTGGGCGGCGTGTAGTCGGCGCGCTTGCCGGCCAGGATAAAGCCCCATTCACCGAACGACGGCACATAGGTGTGGTACGGCCACGTGTGCAGGCCGGCTTCGCGCAGCGTGGCGGCGATATCCCAGAACGAGCGCGGCGCGTAGTAGGGCGAGGTGGACTGCACCACCGCGTAACCCTTCTCGGCCAGGTGGCGCGACAGCAGGCGGTACATCGGCACCGAGTAGAGCTTGCCGAGCCCGAAGTTCGACGGATCGGGCAGGTCGACGATGATCGCGTCGAAGCTGTCCTGGCTCTGCTCCAGCCATTGCGCGGCGTCGGCGTTGACCACCGTCACGCGCCGGTCGGTCAGCGACCCCTGGTTCAGCGCGCGCAATGGCTCGCTGCGCGAGAACAGCGTGGTCATGGCGGGGTCCAGATCCACCAGCGTCACGTGCTCGATCCCCTGGTACTTGAGGATCTCGCGCAGCGCCAGCCCGTCGCCGCCACCGATCACCAGCACCCGGCGCGCCCAGGGCAGCGCCTGCAGCACCGGATGCACCAGCGCCTCGTGATAGCGATGCTCGTCGCGCGACGAGAACTGCAGGTTGCCGTTGATGTACAGCCGCAGGTCGTCCTTCCAGCGCGTAATCACCAGCCGCTGGTAGGGCGTGGTCTCGCTGTGGATGATCTCGTCGCCGAACATGCCGCGCTCGGCCCAGCGTGTCAGGTGCGTGGAGCCGGCAAAGCCCGCGGTCAGCAGCGCGAACACGACGCCGGCCCGCATCGTGCGCAACGTCGTGCCCTGGATCTCGCTACGGAAGATGCGCAGCGTGAACAGCGCCACGGCCACGTTGAGCATGCCGAACAGGAAGCCCGTGCGCGACAGCCCCAGGCGTGGCGCCAGCACCAGCGGAAACACCAGCGAGACGGCCAGCGCGCCCAGGTAGTCGAACGTCAGCACGCGGCTGACCAGCTCGCTGAACTGGGCCTTGCGTGCATTGAGGATGCGCATCACCAGCGGGATCTCCATGCCCACCAGCAACCCGATCACGAACACCAGCGCGTAGAGCGCGGTGCGGAACGGCGCGGACAGCCAGGCGAACACCACGAACAGCAGCGCCGCCGAGATGCCGCCCAGCAGGCCGACCAGGATCTCGATGTCGATAAAACGCGACAGCACGTCCTCGTCCTTCACATAGCGCGACAGCCAGGAACCCACGCCCATGGCGAACAGGTAGCAGCCTATGATGGAAGAGAACTGGAGGATCGAATCGCCCAGCAGATAGCTGGACAGGGCGCCGGCAATGAGTTCGTAGCCAAGCCCGCAAGAGGCTACGATCAACACCGACAGGACAAGGGTACGGTCGCGCATGGGCGGCGGCGTGCAGCAGGAGATGGGCCGGTACGCAACAGCGTCCGGCAATGTCATAAATACTGGTATTGGGAAAAATGCGACTGCGGATATACTTTGCCGCAATCTTAATGCGGCATCGCATCGGCAGGGCGGGACCACCCCAAACACACGTCAGAAACGACCCGAAACATGCTACCAATCTATGCCTACGTCGAGCATCTGCTGGCAAGCCTTGTGCTGCTGGTCGTGTTCGTCGGAGTCTACACCAGGATCACGCCGTTCCACGAGTTCACGCTGATCCGCCAGGGCAACGTGGCGGCCGCGCTGTCGCTGGGCGGCAGCACGCTTGGCTTCTGCTTCACGCTGTCATCGAGCATCCAGCACAACGACACCTTCCTGATGTTCCTGGTGTGGTCGCTCGGAGCGATGGTGGTGCAGGCCGTGGTCTACGCCGCGCTGGCGCGCGCGCTGCCGGACATGGACGCGGCCATCGAATCGAACAACATCGCCATGGGCGGCCTGATGGGCACGATCTCGGTCACGGTCGGGGTGCTCAACGCGGCCTGCCTGTCCTGACGCCTGGCGGGCGCGCGGCAAAGCATTCACCCTTCGAGAGGTGCTGAAATGAGTATCGGGTCATTTATCAAGAAGCAGTTCATCGACATCCTCCAGTGGACCGAGGATACGGACGGCGTGCTGGCCTGGCGCTACCCGATGGAGGACATGGAGATCCAGTACGGCGGCAGCCTGACCGTGCGCGAATCGCAGATGGCGGTCTTCGTCAACGAAGGCAAGATCGCCGACGTGTTCGGGCCCGGCATGTACAAGCTGACCACCCAAACGCTGCCGGTGCTGACGTACCTGAAGAACTGGGACAAGCTGTTCGAATCGCCGTTCAAGTCGGATGTCTACTTCTTCAGCACCCGCCTGCAGATCGGCCGCAAGTGGGGCACAGCCCAGCCGATCACGATCCGCGACGCGGACTTCGGCATGGTGCGGCTGCGCGCGTTCGGGCTGTACTCGTACAAGATTGCCGACCCGAAGCTGTTCTATACCGAGATCAGCGGCACGCGCGCCGAGTACACGCGCGACGAGGTGGAAGAACAGCTGCGCAACCTGCTGATCGCCACCATGACCAGCACGCTGGGCGCGTCGTCGATTCCGTTCCTGGACATGGCGGCCAACCAGACGCTGATGGCGCAGGCCATCCGCGACAAGCTGGTGCCCGAGTTCGCGCGCTATGGCGTGGCGCTGGACAACTTCGCGGTGACCAACGTGTCGCTGCCCGAGGAACTGCAGAAGGCCATCGACACACGGATCTCGATGGGCATGATGGGCGATATGGCGAAGTACACCCAGTACCAGGTAGCCAGCTCGATCCCGCTGGCGGCGCAGAACGAAGGCGGCGTGGCCGGCCTGGGCGCGGGCCTGGCGGCCGGTGCGGCGATGGGCCAGGCCATGGCCGGTGGGCTGGTGGGCGGCGTGGCGGGCATCCCGGGCGTGGCCGGTGCCACCCCGGCGGCTGCCGCGGCGGGCGCTGCAGCCGGTGCGGCAGCACCAGCGGCGCCAGCGGCCGACGACCCCGCCGCACGGCTGGGCAAGCTCAAGGAACTGCTCGACAAGGGCCTGATCTCGCAGGTGGAATTCGATTCGGCCAAGGCGGAGATCCTGAAGAAGCTGGTCGGCTGATTCCGGATGCAAACGGTCAACTGTCCGGGCTGCGGCGCGGAGGTCAGCTTTCGTTCGTCCGCCGCGGTCATGGCGGTCTGCGAGTACTGCCACACCACCTTGCTGCGCGAAGCCGACCAGGTGCGCGACATCGGCAAGATGTCGGCCGTGCTGGAGGACTACACGCCGCTGCAGCTCAACACCAGCGGAGTCTGGCAGGAGCAGGGCTTCACGCTGGTGGGCCGCATTCAGCTGCGCTATGACGCCGGGCTGTGGAACGAGTGGTACCTGCTGTTCGACGACGGCAGCGACGGCTGGCTGGCCGATGCATCGGGCCAGTACATGCTCACGCGGCGCGTGCCGGCGGAGGACGCCAGGAAGGCGTCGGTTGGCCGGGCACCTGCCTTCGAGCACCTGCGCCCCGGCGAGCCGATGTACTACGGCAACCTGCGCTTCGAGGCCAGCGACGTGCGCGCGGCCCGCTGCACGGGCGGCGAGGGCGAGCTGCCGTTCCAGGTGGGCGCGGGCTGGACCGCCCAGGTTGCCGATTTCCGCGCCGCCGACAAATTCCTGACGCTCGACTATGCCGATGGCTACCCGCCCGCGTACTACACGGGCGACATGGTCACGCTGCCGCAGCTCAAGGCCCAGTTCCTGCGCGAAACCGATGCCATCAGCGCCACCGCCGACCGCTATCGCGGCAAGGCCGTGCCGCTGTCGTGTCCCCACTGCGGCAGCCCGATCAGCTGGCGCCCCGGTGTGGCCAACTTCGTGGTCTGCCCAAGCTGCCATAGCGAGGTGGACTGCACCACGTCCACGGCCATCGTGCTCGAAAAGCACGCCGAGATCGAGGCGCTGCAGACCAGCCTGACACCGGGCGAGGTGGGCCAGATCGACGGCAAGCCCTATACGGTGCTGGGGCTGGTCCAGTGCATCGACGATGACGACGAGGATGCGTCGACATGGGTCGAGTACCTGCTGTTCAACGAGCAGAGCGGGTTCATCTGGCTGGTGGAGCAGGATGCCGGCTGGGACCGCGTGCAGGTGCTCGATGTCTGGCCCGATACCTCGAAGCCGGCCGCGGTGACGCTGGCCGGGCAAAAGTACGAAAAAGGCTTCCACTACAAGAGCACGGTGCTCTATGCCGCCGGTACGTTCAACTGGCGCGTGCAGGCGGGCGATGCCACGTGGCTGACCGAATACGGGCCGCCACTGCGACGCCTGACACGCGAGGCATCGCCAACCGAGATTGTCTGGACCCGCTCGACCATGGTCAGCCGCATGCAGCTGGCGCAATGGTTCAAGGGCAACAAGGCGCTGGCCGGGCTGAAGAACGAACGCGACGGCAAGCGTGCCGCGGCGCCGGCCGGTGATCTGGCCTATTGCCGCAATACGGCCTGGGGCGTGGCCGTCGTCATGTGGTTGCTGAACGGGCCGCTGGCGCTTTTTGGAAACGGAGACTTCACGGGGCTGATGCTGGGCACGCTGCTGCTGTGGGTGCCGCTGTGGGTGGTGCAGTACGTGACCGATCCGGAGTCGCGCAGCCGTGACCGCGATGTCGGCGGGGATGCGGATGGCGACGGCGGCGATGGCGATTAAGAGAGGCTGATACGTGCGTTTCCTGTTCCTGGTCTACGGAGTCATCATCCTGTTTGGCGTCACGTTCTACACGATGGCGTCGATGGGCGATTCGTCCTCGTCGGGCAAGGGGGGGCGCTCGTCGGCACGCGGCTGGGGTGGCTCCAGCGGCAGCGGCTGGTCGTCGGGTGGCGGCCACAAGTAAGCGACGAGCCCGCCATGAACGCCCCAAAGCCGATCTGTCCGCCCGTGCTGGGCCAGCACCTGCTGCTCGACATGCAGGGGGTGGCTGCGCCATTGCTGACCGACGCCACGCTGGTCGAGCGTGCGCTGCGCGACGCCGCGCACGCCGCCGGCGCCACGCCGCTGGACGCCCGGCTCCATCATTTCGGTCCCGGGCTGGGCGTCACAGGCGTGCTGCTGCTCAAGGAATCGCATATCAGCATCCACACCTGGCCCGAGTACGGCTTCGCCGCGGTGGATATCTTCATGTGCGGCACGGCCCGGCCGGAGTTGGGCGTCGATGTGCTGGTGCGGGCATTGTGCCCGGCCAACTGGCGCGTGCGAGACCATGCGCGCGGCCCGGGTACTGCACGTCCGGCCTGACGGATCTACACTAGTGCTGAACCCTGTAATTGCTACAGGGATAAATCACCGATTCCAGTGCGGAGACCTGACCATGCGCATCGGCGAACTGTCGCGCCATAGCGGCTGCGACGTGGAAACCATCCGGTATTACGAGCGCGAAGGGCTGCTCGATGCCCCGCAGCGAGAAGACAACGGCTACCGCCGCTATGGCGACGGCCACCTGGTGCAGTTGAATTTCGTGCGCCATTGCCGGTCGCTGGGCATGAGCCTGGCCGATGTGCGCCGGCTGCGCGACTTCCAGCGCAATCCGTCGCTGGCCTGCGACGATATCAACACGTTGCTGGACCGCCAGATCGAGCAGATTCACGCACAACGAGTGTCGCTTGAGGCGCTTGAAGGCCAGCTTCGCGCCCTGCGTCACACCTGCGAGAACCCGAATCCGCATCCGGCCAGCGAGTGCGGCATCCTCCAGAACCTGCAGCAGGCTGCCGAAGGCGCGGGCTGCGAGTGCCACCCGAGCCATCCCCGGCACTGAACTGCCTGGCAGTTCACGCACGGTGTGTCCCCGCGAGAGCGGGGATGTTTCTCATCGGCCATGTCGGGACGGCTGTGCTAGCATGGCCGTTCGCGTCCAAGAGACGCTTTTTCAGAAATTTCCTACGATGTCTCGCCACCTTCCGTCCGCCGCCCTTGCCCTGGTCCGCTCCATGCGACCGGCGCGCGCGCGCACGGTGGCGCAGCCCATCACCGCCACCCGCCGGATCAACGCCCCGCTTGATCCTGCCCGGTTCCCGGCCTGACCGACCCCATTCCTGAGCAGCAAGGGTCCGGTGCCGAACCGGGCCCGAGCCACCACGCTTTTCCGCTGTAACACTGCCGGCGCCCGTGCGCGCCGGCCCGACCGATTTCCCAACGGCTGCCGCCTGTGCCGGATCGTTGTACCGACACGCGGCCGCCGCTTTTGCGAGAGGCACTGCCATGGCAAAGACCAAGAACCCGACCCTCTACCTGACCGAACTGGACGTGACGCGCCTGGAGGGCATCGCCAGCCGCGCCGGCACCGCCGAGCTTGACGAGATGCTCGACGAACTGCTGGCCCGCGCAGCCATCGTGTCGCCCGATGCCATTCCCAAGGATGTCGTGACGATGAACTCGCGCGTCGTCTGCACGCTGGAAGGCGAAGCCGCGCCGCGTGAGTGGACGCTGGCTTATCCGGACGACGCCGACCTGGCGGCCGGCCGCCTGTCGGTGCTGTCGCCGATCGGTCAGGCTCTGCTGGGCGCGCGCGCCGGCAAGACCGTGGACTATCGCCTGCCCAATGGCAACGCCCAGCGCGTGACCATCGTCAGCATCGCCTTCCAGCCCGAGGCCAGCGGCCACTACACGCTCTGAGCCCCTCTGCAGCTTGCGCGCGCTGCGCGTCCGGAAGCCTCGCAGCGCCTGTCACCTGCCCATGCGCGTACCGCAGGGTAGGTGCCCAGTTCCGTACTGCGGAATAGCCCGCCTGGCGGCCATTCGGTCGCCGACCCCTACCGTTCATCCACAGACCCGGCATTTCACGGCGAGCAACGCACCATTCGTCGCAGCGGTATTTCTCGTAGAAGTGCTAGCCACTAACCTTCAGTCCGTGCTCGCATCGCTACACAGATAGCGCGTCCGGGCAGTTGTCAGCTGTATCCATAAAAAAGTTGTGAATCAGTTGAAGGAGTCCCAGATGAACGCCAAACGTATCCTTGGCGGCGCTCTCGTGCTCGCCGCGTTTGCCGCGTCGGCCGCTATCGCCGCGCCCGCCACGACCAAGAAGGTCGGTAAGTTCGACGTGTATGCCGATGCCGCGCGGCAAGGCAAGTTCGACACGTACAGTGAAGGCTCGAAGATCGGCAAGTACGATTTCTTCAGCGACGGCCAACGCAAGTTCGACACCTACACGGACGGTGCCCGCCAGGGCAAGTTCGACAGCTTCGGCGAAGGCGCACGCAGCTTCAGTGGCGAGATCTCCGGCTCCGCGCTGGACAACTCGCGCAACGGCGATCTGTACGGCTACAAGGTTTGATGACCTGCCTGTCCGCCAGAACGCAAATCGGCGGTCCCGAGTCACCCCCGGGCCGCCGATTCTGATTTCAGGTTTCTCTCCCACCTGCGCGACCGACCTCCTCCTTCTCTCTGAAGTCGCGCAGGTGATTTTTCCCCCGCCTGCAGTCCCCGCCGTTCCCCTCGTAGTACTTTCCTGATTTTTCCGAAGTACCGTCAGAGTTGCCGCTGCGCGAAGGTGTCGCACTTGCGGATGTCTCCGGTCGTCAGGCCCTGGCGCAGCCAGCGCACGCGTTGTTCGCTGGTGCCGTGCGTGAACGCCTCGGGCACCACATAGCCCTGCGACTGCTTTTGCAGCCGGTCGTCGCCGATGGCGGCCGCAGCCTTGAGGCCCTGTTCGATATCGCCCGGCTCCAGCAGCTGCTGGTTGAGCTTGCCGGCCGTGGCGGCCCAGACACCGGCCAGGCAGTCGGCCTGCAGTTCCATGCGCACGGAAAGCTGGTTGGCCTGCGCCTCGCCCATGCGGCGGCGCGCGGCGTCCACCTTGTTCGATACGCCAAGCAGGTTCTGTACGTGATGGCCGACTTCGTGCGCGATCACATAGGCCTGCGCAAAGTCACCGCCGGCGCCAAAGCGCTGGCGCAGTTCGTTGTAGAACGACAGGTCGATATAGACCTTCTGATCGGCCGGACAGTAGAACGGCCCCATGGCGGACTGCCCCGTGCCGCACGCGGTGGGCGTGACGCCGGTGAACATCACCAGCGTCGGCGGCGCATAGCGGCGGTTCAGGTCGGTTTCGAAGATGTGTTCCCAGGTGCGCTCGGTATTGCCCAGCACCTTGCGCGTGAACACGGACAACTGGTCGGCGGCGGGCGGCCGGTGCGGCTGCGCCTGCGATTGCGGCGCTGGTTGCTGCTGGCCCTGGATCACCGACGCGCCCTGGAAAATCAGCGACGGATCGATGCCAAAGAAGTACGACGCGGCCAGCGCAATGATGACCGTGCCAATCCCGATCGACTTGCCGCCGATCGGCAAGCCGAATCCGCCACCTCCACCGCGGCGGTCCTCCACATTCTGGCTTTCGGCTTCGTCATCGAGACGCATCTTGTTACGCTCCGTCGGGGGTTCTGTTGTGCCGATGGAGTATAGCAACGGCATTGGCAACGGCGCCTTGCGCCCCGGCGGCACGCACGTATCGCGATGTCAAAAAGAGCGCCGCCCGCGCCAGTCGGGCTGAGACTGGCGCGGGCGGCGGGTTGGACAGGGGGTCAGCCCGTCCTGCGCAAGGGAAATCGCGATGTGCCGTGCGGTCCTCAGACGGTGGCCGACGCGGGCGCCCTGCTGATGTCCAGCGCGGCCACTTCCGTGCCTACCTCTGCGACGCGCAGCAGGTTGGTGGTGCCGCCCTGGCCGAACGGCATGCCGGCCGCGATGGTGATCTGGTCACCGGGTGCGGCGTAGCCCTCCACCAGCGCGGCGCGGGCCGCGGCCTCCACCATCTCGTCCACGCTCTGCACGTCCGGGCTCACCGTCGAATGCACCCCCCAGGTGATGGCCAGCCGGCGCGCGATGTCCAGGTTGGGCGTGATGCTGACGATGGGTGCGCACGGCCGTTCGCGGGCGGCGCGCATCGCGGTGGCCCCCGACGACGTGTACGTCACCGTGGCCTTGGCGCCGATGATCTGGGTCACTTCGCGCAGCGCGGCACAGATTGCGTCCTGGCGCGTGGAAAGCGGCACCTCGTGCTGGGCGTCGATCATGTTGCGGTAGAGCGGATCGCGCTCCACCTCGGCAATGATGCGATCCATCATCGACACGGCCGGCACCGGATGGCGGCCGTTGGCCGACTCGGCCGACAGCATCACCGCATCGGCGCCGTCGTAGATGGCGCTGGCCACGTCCGAGGCCTCGGCGCGCGTGGGCACCGGCGAATCGATCATCGATTCCAGCATCTGCGTGGCGATCACCACCGGTTTGCCCAGCTGGCGGCAGACGCGCAGGATGCGCTTCTGCACGCCGGGCACGCGCTCGGGCGGCAGTTCCACGCCCAGGTCGCCACGCGCCACCATCACGGCATCGGACACGCGCACGATCTCGTCAAGCTGCTGCAGCGCGGCCGGCTTCTCGATCTTCGACAGCACACCGGCACGCGTGCCGATGATCTCGCGGGCCTCGACGATATCCGACGGCCGCTGCACGAACGACAGCGCAATCCAGTCGGCGCCCAGTTCCAGCGCAAACGCCAGGTCCTTGCGGTCCTTGTCGGTCAGTGCGGGGATCGGGATCACGGCGTCGGGCACGTTCACGCCCTTGCGGTCGGACAGCGTGCCGTTGTTCGCCACCCGCGTGGTGATGCTGCCGCTCGACACCGCCTCGATGTTCAGGCGCACCTTGCCATCGTCGATCAGCAGCGACTGGCCCGCGCTGGCGGCCTTGAACAGCTCCGGGTGCGGCAGGTAGACGCGCGTGCCGTCGCCGGGCGTGGGGTCGCTGTCCAGCACGAACGTGTCGCCGGCGCGCACGGCCACCTTGCCCACGGCAAACGTGCCGATGCGCAGCTTGGGGCCCTGCAGGTCGGCCAGGATCGCGATGGGGCGGCCGGTCTCGGCCTCCACCTGGCGCACGGCGTCGTAGCGGGCGCGATGGTCATCGTGGGTGCCGTGGCTGAAGTTCAGGCGGAACACGTCGGCTCCGGCGTCGAACAGCTGGCGGATCACCGCGATGTCCGAGCTGGCCGGGCCCAGGGTGGCCAAGATCTTCGCTTTGCGCTGGCGTCTCATGAAAGTCTCCTTCTCCATCCTCTTTTTGTGCTGCGGTGCCGACCGATGCCTGACGGTGTCAGACGATCAGGATCGCGCGGAAATCGTTGACGTTGGTACGGGTCGGGCCGGTCACGATCAGATCGTCGATACCGGCAAAGAAACCGTACCCGTCGTTGTTGTCCAGGTGGGCGCGGGCCGACAGGCCACGCGCGGCGGCGCGCGTCAGCGTGTCGGGGCCCAGCAGCGCACCGGCGTTGTCTTCGGAACCATCGATGCCGTCGGTGTCGCCGGCAATCGCGTGCACGCCGGGCAGGCCGTCCAGCGCCACGGCCAGCGACAGCAGGAATTCGGCATTGCGGCCGCCCCGGCCGTTGCCGCGCACCGTGACCGTGGTCTCGCCGCCGGACAGGATCACGCACGGCTTCTGGAACGGCTGCCCGTGGGCGACGATCTGGCGGGCGATGGCGGCATGCACTTCGGCCACGTCGCGGGCTTCGCCTTCGATGCTGTCCGACAGGATGTGTGCGGTCAGGCCCAGTTCGCGGGCGCGGGCGGCCGCGGCTTCCAGCGACTGTTGCGCGCTGGCCAGCGTGACGCTGCGGTGGCCGTCGAAGCGGGCATCGCCGGGCTTGGGCGTTTCACCGGCGCCAGACTCCAGATGCGCGCGCACGTTGGCGGGCAGGTCGATGTCGTACTTGGCGATGACCGCGAGCGCGTCGGCGCATGTGGTGGCGTCGGGCAGCGTGGGGCCGCTGGCGATCAGCGTCGGATCGTCGCCGGGGATATCGGAAATCAGCAGCGTTTCCACGCGGGCCGGTGCGCAGGCCAGGGCCAGGCGGCCGCCCTTGAGCGCGGAAAGATGCTTGCGCACGCAGTTCATCTCGCCAATGCTGGCACCGCTGCGCAGCAGCGCCTTGTTCACGGCCTGCTTGTCGGCCAGCGTGATGCCGGGGGCAGGGGCGGCCAGCAATGCCGAGCCACCACCAGAAATCAAGCAAAGTACGAGGTCATCGGCAGTCAGGCCCTGCACCAGTTCCACCATGCGCTGCGCAGCCTGCTGGCCTGCGGCATCGGGCACGGGGTGGGCGGCCTCTACCACTTCGATGCGGTGGCAGTCGGCGCCATGGTCATAGCGCGTGACCACCAGACCCGACAGTTCGCCTTGCCAGTGTGCATCCACGGCCTGTGCCATCGCAGCGGCAGCCTTGCCCGCGCCGATTACCACGGTGCGGCCCTTTGGCGGCTGCGGCAGGTGCGGCGGCAGGCAATGGCTGGCGCTTACAGCGGCCACTGCCGTATCGAACAGGTCGCGCAGCAGCGTGCGGGCCTGGGCGGGGTTGCGATAGTCGGTCTGCCGCTGTGGCGAAAGCAGGGCGGCGTTGGCGTCGGTGGCGAACATGCGAATCCTGAGGAATCTTGGGAAAAACGATGCAGTCGCCTTCACACGGAAGGCGACCGCAATACTGCTATTGCACTGGCAATTACTTCGCGGCCTTGGCGATTTCGTGATTCGACATGATCTCGATCGCGCGGCACAGTGCGGAGTGGTCGAGCTTGCCGTAGCCATTGGCGGCGCATGCGTTGAACAGTTCCTGCGCGGCCGACGTGTTCGGCAGCGACACGCCCAGCGCCTTCGCGCCCTGCAGTGCCAGGTTCAGGTCCTTCTGGTGCAGTTCGATGCGGAAGCCCGGGTCGAACGTGCGCTTGACCATGCGCTCGCCGTGCACTTCAAGAATCCGCGATGCTGCAAAGCCGCCCATCAGGGCCTGGCGCACCTTGGCCGGGTCCGCGCCAGCCTTCGAGGCGAACAGCAGCGCTTCGGAAACGGCCTGGATGTTCAGCGCCACGATGATCTGGTTGGCCACCTTGGTGGTCTGGCCGTCGCCGTTGCCGCCCACCAGCGTGATGTTCTTGCCCATCAGGTCGAACAGCGGCTTCACTTCGTCGAACGCTTCCGACGGCCCGCCCACCATGATCGTCAGCGACGCGGCCTTGGCACCCACTTCGCCGCCCGACACCGGGGCGTCCAGGTACGACGCGCCCAGCTTGTTGATGCGCGCGGCAAAGTCCTTGGTGGCGATGGGCGAGATCGAGCTCATGTCGACCACGATCTTGCCGTAGGTGGCTTCCTTGCCGGCGGCCTTGTAGGCGGCGGCGATGCCCTTTTCGGCGAACAGCACGGCTTCCACGTGCGGGGTGTCCGGCACCATGACGATCACGATGTCGGCGCGCTTTGCCACTTCCTCGGCGCTGGTGCAGACGGTGACGCCGGCGTCGACCAGGGCCTGCGGGGCCGGGTTCACGTCATGCACGAACAGCGTGTGGCCAGCGGCGCGCAGGTGACCTGCCATCGGGGCGCCCATGATGCCCAGGCCGATAAAGCCGACGTTGCGTTGGTTTGCCATGTTGATGTCTCCAGAGGATCAGATTGAGATTGTTTTCTCCCCTCTCCCATGACTGGGGGAAGGGCGGGAGAGCGGGCCGGCCGTTCAAATTGCCACTATCGGCAAGCAGGGCCTTGTTGCCCTCTCCCCAACCCCTCTCCCGCCAGGCGGGAGAGGGGCGCAATTCAGCGGTACTTCAGATGCCGTGCGCGGCGCGCCAGCCCAGGCCGGCCTCGGTCGTGGTCTTCGGCTTGTATTCGCAGCCGATCCAGCCCTGGTAGCCGATCTCGTCGAGGAAGCGGAACAGGTACTGGTAGTTCAGTTCGCCGGTGCCCGGTTCGTTGCGGCCAGGGTTGTCGGCCAGCTGCACGTGCCTGATCTTCGGCAGGTTGGCGCGGATCGTGTTGGCGATTTCGCCCTCCATGCGCTGCATGTGATAGATGTCGTACTGCACGTAGAGGTTGGGCGCGTTGACCTGGCCGATCAGGTCGACGGCCTGCTGCGTGCGCGACAGGAAGAAGCCGGGAATGTCGAACGTGTTGATCGGCTCGACCAGCAGGTCGATGTGTTCCTTTGCCAGCGCGTTGGCGGCAAAGCGCAGGTTCTCGACCAGCGTCTCGGTGGCCTGCTCGCGCTTGACGTTCTGCGGCAGGATGCCCACCAGGCAGTTCAGTTGGCGGACACCCAGCACCTTTGCGTACTTGATGGCTTCGCCCACGCCGTCCTGGAACTCGCCCACGCGATCCGGGTGGCAGGCAATGCCGCGCTCGCCGGCTTCCCACTTGCCGGCCGGCAGGTTGTGCAGCACCAGGTCCAGCTGGAAGCGGCTCAGGCGGTCGGCGATCTGGTCGGCGTGAAAGGCGTACGGGAACAGGAACTCCACGCCACGGAACCCGGCGCGGGCGGCGGCCTCGAAGCGGTCCAGGAAACCCACTTCGTTGAACAGCATCGTCAGGTTGGCTGCGAGCTTTGGCATTGTGATGTCTCTCTCGGTGTTGGGAAAAACGGTGGCCCAACCACCCCGGTGGAGCGGGGCGGAGGGCGTACTGCGGAAACGGCTTGTGCTTGCGGCCTTGCGCCGCAGGCTTACGCGGTGGTGGTTTCTTCGGCCAGGATCGCTTCTTCGGCGTCTTCCAGGTCTTCGATCGGCTCGAACTCGTTGATGTTGTCGATCTCGGTGCCCATCGCGATGTTGGTCACGCGTTCCAGGATCACCTCCACAACCACCGGCACCGAGAACTCGGCCATCAGGTCGCGCGCTTCGGCAAAGGCCGGGGCGATGTCTTCCGGCTTGAACACGCGGATCGCCTTGCAGCCCAGGCCTTCCACGACCTTCACGTGGTCCACGCCATAGCCTTCCAGTTCCGGCGCGTTGACGTTGTCGAAGGCCAGCTGCACGCAGTAGTCCATCTCGAAGTTGCGCTGTGCCTGGCGGATCAGGCCCAGGTACGAGTTGTTCACCACCACGTGGATGTACGGCACCTTGAACTGCGCGGCCACGGCCAGTTCCTCGATCATGAACTGGAAGTCGTAGTCACCCGAGATGGCAACGATGTCCGAGTCCGGCGAGGCGGTCTTCACGCCGATGGCGGCGGGAATCGTCCAGCCCAGCGGGCCGGCCTGGCCGCAGTTGATCCAGTGGCGCGGCTGGTTCACCGACAGGAACTGCGCGGCGGCGATCTGCGACAGGCCGATGGTCGTCACGTAGCGCACGTCGCGCGGGAAGTACTGGTTCATCTCGCGGTACACGCGCTGCGGCTTGACCGGCACGTTGTCGAAGTCGCTCTTGCGCTTCATGGTGCGGCGGCGCTTCTGCACG
>Ga0209564_1000514_pt1 | contig 63392 bp, 50 predicted proteins | sample AraplaCol_mMF_r2_FD_184272 | JGI IMG/M metagenome (GOLD analysis project Ga0209564, IMG submission 184272) | Arabidopsis root microbial communities from North Carolina, USA - plate scrape MF_Col_mMF_r2 (SPAdes) (version 3) | ecosystem: Host-associated > Plants > Roots > Endosphere | place: USA...
CCGATCCAGACCATGCTGCTGATGACGGCGCTGACCTTCATCCCGGCCGCGCTGTTGCTGATGACCAGTTTCACCCGCATCATCATCGTGCTGTCGCTGCTGCGCCAGGCGCTGGGCACGCAGTCAGCGCCGCCGAACCAGGTCATGGTCGGACTGGCATTGTTCCTGACCCTGTTCGTGATGGGTCCGACCTTCGACAAAATCTACAACGAAGCCTACCTGCCGCTGCAGGAAAACAAGCTCAACATGATGCAGGCGCTGGACAAGGGTGCCGCACCATTAAAAACTTTCATGCTCAAGCAGACGCGCGAGGCCGACCTGGCCCTGTTCGTCAAACTGTCGCACAGCCCTGCCCTGCAGGGGCCGGAAGACGTGCCGCTGCGGATTCTGGTGCCGGCCTTCGTCACCAGCGAGCTGAAAACCGCGTTCCAGATCGGCTTTGCCATCTTCATTCCATTTCTGATTATCGACATGGTGGTCGCCTCTGTATTGATGTCGATGGGCATGATGATGATGTCGCCGGCAGTGATTTCGCTGCCGTTCAAGCTGATGCTGTTTGTGCTGGTGGATGGCTGGCAACTGCTGTTGGGCTCGCTGGCCCAAAGCTTTTACTAGGAGGCCGCAATGACGCCCGAAAGCGTGATGACCATGGGCCGCCATGCAATGGAGATCACCCTGATGATTGCTGCCCCCATGCTGCTGGTGGCACTGATCATCGGCCTGGTGGTGTCCATTTTCCAGGCCGCCACCCAGATCAACGAGCAGACGCTGTCCTTCATCCCCAAGCTGGTCGGCATTTTCGTGGCGCTGGTGGTGGCCGGGCCGTGGATGCTGTCGGTCATGCTCGACTACATGCGCGAAGTGTTCAACGGCATTCCCTTGCTGGTGGGCTGACGTTTTATCAATTTGTAACAGTTTCCGATTTACTAAAAAGTTCGTCTACAATGCAGAAAGATGCCGGACGGAAATGTAACAGACCCTTATGCTGACCGTCTCTTCTGCCGATATCAATATGTGGGTTGCTGGGTTGCTGTGGCCGCTGGCCCGCATCCTGGCCCTGATCGCCGCCTCGCCGCTGCTTGGTAACAGCGCGGTGCCGGCCAGTGTCAAGGTCAGCCTGGGGGTGGGCATTGCGATGATTGTGGCGCCGGCGGTGCCGGCCTGGCCCGCTACCGACCCGCTGTCGATGGCCGGCTTGCTGATCGTGCTGCAGGAAATGCTGATCGGGCTGGCGATGGGTTTCAGCATCCGCATTATTTTTGCGGCGGTGGAAATGGCCGGGGAGATTTCCAGCCTGACCATGGGCCTGGGGTTTGCGACGTTTTTCGATCCGACCACCCAGGGCCGCTCGTCGGCCATCAGCCAGTTTCTGTCGCTGGTGGCAACGATGGCGTTTTTGGCGGTGAATGCGCACCTGGTGCTGCTGTCGGCGCTGGTGGAGAGTTTTTCCACCCTGCCGGTATCCAGCATCCCCATCTATGGCGGCGGCTTCAAGCAGCTGGCCGACTGGGGCGGACGGATTTTCAGCACCGGGGTGCAGCTGTCGCTGCCCATCGTGGCGGCGTTATTGATTACCAACGTGGCGCTCGGGATTTTGACGCGCGCCGCGCCGCAGTTGAACTTATTTGGGATTGGCTTTCCGATTACCCTCGGCATGGGCTTGCTGGTGATTGCGATGACCCTGCCGTACTTCGGAACGCCGATCCAGAACCTGTTTTTGGATGGGATTGAACGCGCAAGGCTGATGCCGCGCACCTGGTCGCAACGACCGCCAGTGGCCAAACCGGCAAGCTTGCCGGTTCGGCCTCCCGGTCTGCAGCCATAGGGAAATTCAATAGCCGTCGCGTGATTTTTGGTTTCCATGAGGCAATTAGCCGGGTATCATGGGAGCTTGCCTGGAGATGCCTGTAATGACCTCGTACGTACCGACCCTGACCACTGACGACATCCTCCTGCTGGGGACGCAGAACATCGTGACCCTCACCACCGAGGACATGCAGGCATTCAGCTCCGACCAGATCGCCGTGCTGTCGACCGCCAACGTGCGTGCGCTCAGCACCAGGCAGATGGCCTTCCTCAGCCTGAACGGCCTGCTGGGACTGACCACCGACGGCATCCAGGCGCTCAAGACCGCCAATATCACTGCGCTCACCACCGACCAGGCGCAAACCCTGACCAGCGACCAGCTGGTGGCCCTGACCACCGCCGACATGGTGGCGTTGACCACGCGCCAGCTCAACGCCCTGCTGCCGGCCCAGTTTGCGGTGCTGGAGACGGCCGACGTGCGCGCCCTGCAGACCCAGCAAGTGGGCAGCATCAGCTCGGACCAGATCGTCAACCTGACCACCGACCAGCTCACCAGCATGAGCTCGAACCAGCTGCGCGCCATCAGCACCCGCGCCATCACCGCGCTCACCACCGACCAGGTGGCCTCGCTGGTGTCGAACCAGCTGCAGCAAATCACCACCCAGCAGATCAACGCCCTGACGCCGGGCCAGCTGTTCTCGGTCAGCACCGACCAGATCGCCCAGCTGAGCACGCTGCAAGTGAGTTCGCTGGCCACCCGCTCGATCCAGGCCCTGAGCAGCGACCAGATGGCCGCCATGGAAACGCGCGACCTGATCTGGCTGAACAGCGCGCAAATCGGCGCCCTCGTGTACGACCAGCTGATCGGCCTGACCACCGACCAGGCGCACGCGCTGCGCAGCAATGAAATCGCCGCCCTGCGCGGCGACCAGCTCAACCTGCTGAGCACCGACCAGATCGTGGCCTTGACCACGCTGGCGCCGCTGACCTCGGCCCAGATCAGCGGCCTGACCTCGGACCAGGTCACCTCGCTCAAGACCCAGACTGTGGCGGCCCTGACCACCAGCCAGCTGGCCGCGCTGAATGCCGACCAGGTGGTGGCGCTCAACGGCGACCAGATCGTCGCGCTGGGCACGGCGCAAGTGGCGTCCCTGACCACCAACCTGATCAGCCAGCTCACCACCGACCAGATCCGCGCCATTGAAACGCGCGACATCACGGCCCTGACCAGCGGCCAGCTGCGCACCCTGAGCAGCGACCAGCTGGTGGCACTGACCACCGGCCAGGTCTCGATGCTGTCCACCGCCATGCTGCCGGCACTGCGTCCGGACCAGCTGGCGGCGCTGACCACCGACCAGATCTCGGCGCTGAAGTCGCTGACCACCCTGACCACGACGCAAATCCAGGGCCTGACCACCGACCAGATCATCTCGCTCGACACCAAGGACCTGGTGGCGCTCAGCAACAGCCAACTGGCCGCGCTGACCTTCGACCAGGTGCAGGCCGTCACCACCGACCAGGTGATCCTGCTGACCACGGCGCAAATCGCCAACCTCACCACCAGCATGCTGAGCCAGATGACCACGGCGCAGGTGCAGGCGATTGAAACGCGCGACGTGCCGGCTCTGAGCAGCCTGCAGTGGCGCACCCTGAGCAGCGACCAGCTGGTGGCCATGACCACCGCGCAGTACGCAGTGATGGCCAGCGACATGCTGGGCAATCTGCTGCCCGAGCAGGTCGCCGTGCTGAGCAGCGACCAGCTGGCAGCGCTGAAAAACCTGCTGACCCTGACCACCGCCCAGTTTGCCGCGCTGACCACCGACCAGCTGGTCACACTGGAAACCAAGGACCTGGTGGCGCTCAACAGCAGCCAGCTGGCAGCCCTGACCCCGAACCAGATCCAGGCCCTGAGCACCGACCAGGTGCAGTGGCTGACCTCGGCGCAAGTGGGCGCCCTGACCACCAGCGTGGTGGCCCAGCTGGGCACGGCCCAAATCCAGGCCATTGAAACGCGCGACATCCGCGCCCTGACCACCAACCAGATCCGCGCCCTCAACAGCGACCAGCTGATCGCGCTGACCACCGACCAGATCTACTCGCTGACCACCGAAGACGCGCAAGCGCTGCGCCCGGACCAGCTGGCGGTGATGACCACCGACCAGATCGTTGCCATCCGGACCCTGCTGCCGCTGACCACCGCGCAGATTTCCTCGTTCACCACCGACCAGATCGCCGCGCTGGAAACCCAGACCATCGCCGCCCTCAGCAACGCCCAGCTGGCCTCGATCAACCAGGACCAGGTGCAGGCGCTGACCACCGACCAGATCCAGGCGCTGGGCACGGCCCAGGTGGCCGGCCTGAACACCACCTTCCTCAGCGAGCTGACCACGCGCCAGGTGGCGGCGTTGGAAACGCGCGACGTCGCGGTCCTCAGCGGCACCCAGGTGCGCGCCTTCAGCACCGACCAGATCGTGGCCATGGGCACCGATCAGATCAGCATGCTCAGCACCGACGCCGAGAAAGCCCTGACCGTGGACCAGGTGGCGGCACTGACCACCGACCAGATCGTGGCGCTGAAAACCCTGGTGCCGCTGACCACCACGCAAATCCAGGCCCTGAGCACCACCCAGCTGGCCAACATTGAAAGCAAGGATGTGATCGCGCTGACCAGCGCCCAGCTGGCCGCGCTGACCTCGGACCAGGTGCAGGCGCTGACCTCCGACCAGATCGTCGACCTGACGGCCAGCCAGTATGCCGACCTGAGCACCAGCATGCTCAACACGCTGACCACCGACCAGATCCGCCTGATCGAAACGCGCGACATCGGCGCGCTGCGCACCGCGCAAGTGGCGCACTGGTCCACCGACCAGCTGGTGGCGCTGCTGACCGACCAGTTCAACGCCCTCAGCAGTGCAGCGGTGGGTGCCCTGACCACCGACCAGATCACGGTGCTGACCACCGACCAGCTCAACGCCATGGCCACGCTGGCCGGCGTGTCGAGCCGCCAGCTGGCGGCCTTCACCACGCTGCAGATCAGCGCGCTGACCACCAAAAACCTGGCCACGCTGGCCAGCAACCAGCTCGGCGTGCTGACCTCGGACCAGACCCTGTCGCTGACCACCGACCAGATCGTTGCCCTGAGCGGCGGCCAGCTGCGCGGCCTCAGCGCGGAAGGCATCTCCGCCCTCAACAGCGACCAGATCCAGGCCATTGAAACGCGCGACGTGGCGGTGCTCAATACCCAGCAGCTCAACAAGCTGACCACCGACCAGATCTTCGCGCTGACCACCGACCAGGTATTTGCCCTGACCACGGCGCAGGAAATCGCCCTGCGCGACGACCAGATCACCACCCTCAACAGCGCCCAGATCGACGCCCTGCGCTCGCTGGCGGTGTTGACCACGCGCCAGATCCGCGCCCTCACCAGCGACCAGATCGGCACCATCACCTCGACCGACCTGGTCACGCTGACCACGCGCCAGTTGGCCGCCTTCAGCAGCGACCAGCTGCAATCGCTGGGCACCGACCAGATCATCGCGCTCAGCAGCGACCAGATCGCCGCCCTGAGCAGCAGCGCCATCGCCGTGCTCAGCACCGATGCGATTGCCGCGATTGAAACGCGCGACATCCGCGCCATGCGCACCAGCCAGATTGCCCGCCTGAGCACCGACCAGGTGGTGGCGCTGACCACCGCCCAGCTGGTCGCCTTTACCACCGCCGAAGTGCGCGCCCTGACGGCCGCGCAACTGGCCGTGCTCAACAGCGCCCAGCTGGAAGCGCTGCAACTGGCGCCGCTGGGCACCAAGCAAATCATCGCCCTCACCAGCGACCAGGTGGCCGCGCTCAGCACCGCCGACTTTGCCGCCCTGGCGACCCTGCAGCTGGCCGCCCTGACCACCGACCAGGCCGGCGCCATCACCAGCGACCAGATCAAGGGGCTCAACACGTCCCAGCTGCGCGCGCTCAGCACCAGCGTGCTGGCGGCGCTGGCCACCGACCGCATTGCCGCGCTCAGCAATGGCAGCCTGGCCTCGCTGAGCACGCGCCAGATCGCCGCGCTGACCACCGACCAGCTGATGGGCCTGACGACCAATCAGGTACGTGCGCTGACCACCCAGGAAATCGCCGCGCTGTCGCAAACCCAGCTGGCCAACCTGGACGACACCCGCATCGACGCCCTGCTGACCTTGTCGGCGCTGACCACGCGCCAGCTGCAGGCACTCAACACCGACCAGCTGTCGCACCTCAACAATGCCGACCTGCGCTCGCTGACCACGCGCCAGATCGGCGCGCTGCTGACCGACCAGGTGGTGGCCCTGACCACCGCCCAGATCGTCGCCATGCTGACCGAGCAGATCCGCGCGCTCGGCGTGGCGGCGGTCCAGGCGCTGACCACCGACCAGATCCAGGCCCTCACCGGCACCGAGCTGGTCAACATGAGCACGCGCCAGATTGCCTCGCTCACCAGCGACCAGATCCTGGCGCTGGCCACCAACCAGATCACGGCGCTGTCGACCCAGGAAATCGCCGCCCTGACCCCGGCCCAGAAAGCCATCCTGACCAGCGACCAGATCGGTGCGCTGGCCTCGCTGGCCAGCTTCTCGACCGCCTCGATCGCGGCCCTGACCACCGACCAGATCATCTCGCTGAAGCTGGCAACCTTTGCCGCCCTGACCACGGCGCAGATCGCCTCGCTGACCACCGACCAGATGGGCGTGCTGACCACCGATGAAGTCGTCGCCCTGACCACGCAGCAGGCGCGCTCGCTGACCACCCGCCAGCTCGGCGCGCTGACCACCGACCAGCTGAGCAACATGGAGCTGGTCGATCTGCAGGCGCTGGGCAGCCGCCAGTTCGTTGCCCTCAGCACCGACCAGATCAGCAACCTGCAGCTGACGCAGATTGCCGGCCTGTCGACGCAAATCATCGCTGCGCTGAGCACCCAGCAAATCCACGCGCTGACCACCGCTCAGCTGGCGTCGCTGAGCTCGCTGGCGCCGCTGACCAGCCGCCAGATCGGCGCCCTGACCACCGCCCAGATCACCAGCCTGGGCAGCATCAGCACCTTCAAGACCAACCAGATCGCCGGCCTCACCAGCGACCAGGTCGGCGCCCTGAGCACCGACCAGATCGTGGCCCTGACCACCCAGCAGGTGCGCAGCCTGAGCTCGGCCACCCTGGGCGCGCTCAACACCGAGCAGATCCAGGCGATCGAGGTGGTGGACATTGCCGCGCTCAGCAGTACCCAGATCGTCGGCCTGACCAGCGTCCAGCTGGCGGCGCTGCAGTCCAACCAGTTCGCCGCCATCGGCACCAAGGTGCTGAGCGCGCTGAGCACCAAGCAGATCGCCGCCCTCAGCACCGACCAGCTCGACAGCCTGGCCTCGCTGGCGCCGCTGACCACGGCGCAAGTGCGCGCCCTGACCACCGACCAGCTGACCAGCCTGTTGGTCGGCCAGCTCAGCACCATGAAAACCGCCCAGTTGGGCGCGCTCAACAGCATGCAGCTGCAAGCGCTGCGCACCGACCAGATCGTCGACCTGAGCACCCAGCAAATCCGCAGCCTGGCCACGGCGGCGCTGTCGCGCCTGACCACCGACCAGATCACCTACATCGAGCTGGTGGACATTGCCGCGCTGAGCACGGCGCAAGTGGCCAGCCTGACCACCGACCAGATCGGCGCGCTGACGCTGAACCAGTTGTCGGCCTTCACCTCGCAGGAAATCGGCGCCCTGACCACGCTGCAAATGAGCGTGATGCGCACCGAGCAGTTCGCCGCGCTGGGCAGCCTGGGCTCGCTGGGCACCAAGCAGATTGCCGGCATGTCGTCCGACCAGATCACCGCGCTGTCGCCGACCCAGATCGCCAATCTGAAAACCGCGCAGCTGGCAGCGCTGACCACCGCGCAAATCCAGTACCTGAACAGCGACCAGCTGATCGCGCTGACCACCCAGCAAGCGCGCGCGCTGACCACGCGCCAGCTGGCCGCGCTCAACAGTGAACAGCTGAACTCGATGGAAGACGTCGACCTGCGCGCCTTCACCACTGCCCAGATCGGCGCCCTCACCAGCGACCAGCTGATCAACCTGACCGTGGGCCACGTCAGCGCCCTGACCACCCAGGAACTGGCCGGCCTGACCACGCGCCAGATCGGCTACCTGAGCAACGCCCAGCTCGACGCGCTCAACAGCATCACCGTGCTCAACACCAATCAGGTGCGCGCGCTCACCACCGACCAGCTGCTCAACATGCAGGTCAGCACCCTGACCTCGCTGCGTACCGCCCAGCTGGGTGCGCTCAGCAGCAAGCAAGCCGCCGGCCTGACCAGCGACCAGTTGATCGCGCTGTCGACCGCACAAGTGCGGGCCCTGTCCGCCGGCCTGATCGCGGCGCTGAGCCTGACCAACATCGTGGCAGTCGAAACTGAAGACTTCGCCGCCCTGAGCAGCGCCCAGCTGCGCGCCCTGACCACCGACCAGATGCAGCAAGTCACCACCGACCAGCTGCACGCGCTCAATGCGGCCAGCGTGGCCGCGCTCACGCAAACCCAGCTGAGCGTGCTGAGCCTGGCGCAACTGGCGGCGCTGGGCAACCTGTCCGACTACACCACGGCGCAGATCGCCGGCCTGTCGACCGACCGCATCCAGGCGCTCACCCAGTCCGACATCGACTCGCTGAGCACCAAACAGATCGGCGCCCTGACCTCGAAGCAGGTAGCCATCCTCGACCAGAACCAGCTGCACTTCCTGAGCGCGGACCAGGTGGGCGCGCTGAGCACTAACGCGCTCAAAGGGCTGGCCTACACCAACCTCCAGTACATCGATGCGGATGACTTCAGCGCCCTGAAATCGGGCCAGCTGGGATCGCTCAACAGCGACCAGCTGGGCGCGCTTAGCACCGACCAGATCGCCGCACTGAGCACGCAAAGCGTGAGCGGCCTCAAGGCCACCCAGATCCCGGTGATGAACAGCGACCAGCTGAACGCCCTGGCCAGCATCAATGCCTTGAACACCGCGCAAATCCGCGCCCTGACCAGCGACCAGCTGCCGGGCCTGACGCAAGGCCAGATTGCCGCGCTCAACACCAAGCAAATCGCCGCGCTCAGCAACACGCAAGTGCAATTCCTCACCAGCGACCAGATCATCGCGCTCGACACCGGCGACCTGATCGCGATGAACACGCGCGCGCTGCAAGCGCTCAACAGCGACCAGATTGCCGCCATCGAAGGCCAGGACGTTGCCGCGCTGCGCTCGGCGCAAGTGGCGGTGCTGACCACGGACCAGCTGCTGGCCCTGACCACCGACCAGATCGGCCTGCTGAGCACGGCCGCCATGGCTGGCATCAGCGTCAACCAGGCCAAGTCCCTGAGCAGCGACCAGATCATCAACCTGACCGGCGGCCAGCTGCGCGCCCTCAGCACCAAGGCCATTGCCGCGCTCGATACCGACCAGTTCGCGGCCATCGAGGCCGGCGACATCGTCTCGCTGAGCACGGCGCAAATCGTGGCGCTGGGCACCAAGGACATGCTGGCCATCACCAACGCCCAGCTGCAAGCGCTGACCTCGCAGCAAGTGCGGGCGCTGACCACCGCGCAAATCAACGTGCTGAGCAGCGACCAGCTGGCGCTGATCCCGATCAACTGGCTGCCGACGCGCGCCATCCCGGGCCTGTCGACCGACAACCTGAGCGTGCTGGACGACACCCAGCTGGCCGCGCTGACCAGCCAGCAGATGGCGGTGCTGTCGACGCGCCAGATCGCCTCGCTGACCACCCACCAGATCCAGGCCCTGAGCGTGGCCCAGTGGCGCGCCATCAACACGGCCGGCATCCGGGCACTCGATTCCGACCAGCTCAATGCGCTCGAGCAGGACGACCTGGCCGGCCTCAAGACCAACCAGTTCGCCGCCCTGACCACGGCGCAAATCCAGGCGCTGCGTCCGGACCAGATGGGCCAGCTCAGCACCGGCGAAATCGCCGCCATGACGGTGGCGCAGCTCAAGTCGCTGAGCACCGAGCAGCTGGCCGGCCTGACTACGCTCAGCCCGTTGACAGCGGCGCAATTCAGCGTGCTCACCAGCGACCAGCTGCAATCGCTGGACGGCGACCACATCGCCACCCTGAAAACGGCGCAAGTGGCATCGCTGACCAAGACCCAGCTGGCCATCCTCGGCACCGACCAGATCATCGCCCTGACCACCCAGCAAGTGCGCGCGCTGGCGCTGACCTCGCTGACCGGCCTGACCTCGGACCAGCTGGTGGCGATGGAAGTGCAAGACGTGCAGGCGCTGAGCAGCGTCCAGCTCGGCACGCTGACCTCGGCCCAGTTCGGCGTCCTCACGCTGGATCAGCTGAGCGGCCTGAAAACCACGCAGATGGCGGGCCTGAGCGCCAACGACATCAAGGTGCTCAGCACCGACCAGCTCAACGCGCTGTCCTCGCTGGGTTCGCTGAACGCGACCCAGGTGGGAGCGCTGACCTCCGACCAGCTGGCCTCGCTTGACGCCGACAGCTTCACCTCGCTGCGCTCGGCGCAGATGAGCTTCCTGAAGCCGGCCCAGGTGGCGCAGCTGTCGACCGACCAGCTGGGCAGCCTGACCACCCAGCAGGCCGCCGGCCTGACGCTGAAATACCTGAGCACCGACCAGGTGCCGCTGCTGAGCCTGGCCGCCATGGCCGCGCTGACCACGGCCCAGCTGCCTAGCCTGACCACCGCGCAAATCTCGGTGCTGACGGCCGACCAGCTGAACGCCCTGTCGAGCAAGGCCCTGCCGTCGCTGATCGCGATCCAGATCAAGGCCCTGAGCACCGACCAGCTCAACAGCTTGAGCAGCATGAGCAAGCTGTCCACCGCGCAGATCGGCTACCTGACCTCGGACCAGATCACCATGCTGGACGACACCCTGTTCGACACCATGAGCACGCGCCAGCTGGCGGCGCTGGCGACGCAGCAGATCACCGGCCTGACCACGTCGCAGATCGGCACCTTCAGCACCGCCGACATGCGCGCGCTGACCGTCAACGCCATCAACGCCCTCAGCTCCGACCAGATGTCGGCGCTGGACGCAACCGATATCGGCGCCCTGAGCACAACCCAGCTCGCCGGCATGAAAGTCGGCACGGTGGGCAAGCTGACGGTGGAACAAGTGGGCGCCTTCACCACCCAGCAGATGAGCGGCATGACCAACGCGGTGCTGAAATTCTTCAACACCGACCAGCTGGCCGGTCTGACCATGACCCAGGTGGCGGCGCTGAGCACGCTGCAAATCAACGCGCTGTCCTCCGACCAGCGCGCCGCGCTGACGGCCAGCCCGCTGATCCTCGACCTCAACGGCGATGGCGTGCGCACGCTGGGCATCGGCGCCGGCGTGCAGTTCGACATCCGCGCCGACGGCAAGAAAGTCAACACCGGCTGGGTGGGTTCGGGCGACGGCCTGCTGGCCCTGGACCGCAACGGCGATGGCGTCATCAACGATGGCGGCGAGCTGTTCGGCACCGCCACGCCGACCAGCAAGGGCGGCAAGGCAGCCGACGGCTTTGCCGCGCTGGCCGAGCTCGACAGCAACCACGACGGCGTGGTCGACAGCAAGGATGCGCAGTACGGCGACCTGCGCGTGTGGATCGACGCCAATGCGGACGGCGTCAGCCAGGCTGGCGAACTGCAGACCCTGGCCGCGCTCGACATCGCCAGCCTGAAGGTCACGGCGCAGGCCAGCGACGTGCTCGACCAGGGCAACTGGATCGGCCTGCAGTCGAGCTACACCAGCAGCGACGGCAGCACCCACGCGCTGGCCGACGCCTGGTTCCTGGCCACCCACACCTCCTCGCTGACGCAAGCGATCAACAGCTACGCCCAGCAAGCGGACAGCAGCGCCGGCAGCAACGGCGCCGGCCAGCTGAGCCAGCCAGACAGCAGCCTCAACAACGCTGTCGCGGCGCTGTCAGGCCAGTTGGCGCAATACCACGCCACCGCACCGCTCAGTGGCAGCGCCACCGCCCAGCACGACGACTGGCTGCGCAAGCAAAGCAGCACCCCTCAGGGCATCCTGGCCGCCAAATAAAATCAGGGGCAGCTCTGTCAAACGGACAAAATGTCCATTTGACAGAGCCGCCCCTAAATTGCTGGGCGAAAAAAAAAACGGCCGGAAGGCCGTTTTTGTTTTGGCGGACGCGGGAGGTTAGCTGATGTAGTTGAACAGCGACAGGCCAGACATGGTGGTGAACGATTTCTGCGCCGCCGTCAGCGTGGTCTGCTGCTGGGTGAACAGCGAGATCGCCGCCGTGTAGTCAACGTCCTGCAGGTTGGACAGGGTGGTCGCGTATTGCAGCCCCAGGTCGTCGCCCGAGCTGTCGAGGTAGTCCAGTTCCTTCAGGCGCGATCCCACCGCCGCCTGCACCGACAGCACGTTGTCGGTGGCCGCGTCGATATTCACTTGCAGCTGGTTGAGCTTGTTGTTCAGGCTGGCCTGGCCGGCCGCGCCGCTGCCCGGTGCGCGCAGCGCGTCGATAAAGCCTTGCACGGTGGTGAAGATCGACTGGTTGGTCGACGGATTGATGGCAAAATTATCGCCATCGGCCGGATCGCCCTTGATGTCGAACTGCACGCCGTCAAAGGTGATGTTCTGCCCGCTCACATACGCTTGCGGCACGGCCGGCACCGGCGCCGGCGGCACCGGCGTGCCGGTGGTGAGGTCGGTCACGGTGTAGGTGGTCTGCTTGGGCGTGCCCGGCGTTTCCGGCACCACCTGGAAATCGATCTGGTACTGGTGGCCGGTCAGCAGGGTCGCATCCTTGACCGAGCCGGCGCTGATGATGCCGCTGCCGCCGCGCGTGTAGTTGGCCGGGTCCGGTGTGGTCACGAAGGTGCCGTTGCCGGTGGCGTTGCTCTCGAAGATGGCAGCACCGGAATCGGTAATCGGGATGGTGCGGGTCGAGCCCACCTGCAGCGAACGCTGGCCCTGGTCGCCCTGGTAGTCGGCGCCGGTGGCGGTCTTGGTGAACGGCAGCGTGGTCGACTTGTAGCCCGAGAACACGTAGCCGCCGACGCCGTCGGCAGTGTTGGCGATGCCGAGCAGGTCGGCCAGCCGGCTTTCCAGCTCGATCGCCACCGATTCGCGGTCGGAAGGCGTGTACGAACCGTTGCCGGCTTTCACCGCCAGGTCCTTGATGTCCTGCAGGATGGAGGTGGCGCTGGCCAGCGCCGTGGTCTCGGTCGACAGCACGCCCTTGGCGTTGGCGCGGTTGGTGGCCAGCTGGGTGTTGAGCGACTGCGACTGCGTCACTTCCAGCGCGCGCGCGGAGGCGATCGGATCGTCGGCCGCGGTCAGGTTCTTGCGGCCGGTCGACAGCTGCTGCTGCGTGCGCGACATGGCCGTCTGCAGCGAAGTGATCTGCGCCGAGCCGACGTCGTAAATGGTCCTGGTGCTGATGCGCATTACCATGATGCTACCCTATCTGTTTAATTGCCAAGACTGAGCAAGGTATCGAATAACTGACTGGCCACTTGCATGACCTTGCCACTGGCCTGGTACGCTTGCTGATAGCGTAGCAGGTTGGCCGCCTCTTCGTCGAGGTTGACGCCCGACACGCTCTGCTGCGCCTGGGTGGCTTGCTTGACGGCCGCCTCGGCCGCGGTGCCGCTGATCTGCGCCTCGCGCGCCTTGGTGCCGACGTAGTTGACCATCTGGGCGTAGGTGGTCTGGAAGGTGGCCTTGCCGTTGTCGAGGATGTTCTTGGTTTGCAGCCCGGCCAGCAAGGCGCCGTTGCGGCTGTCGCCGACACCGCTGACGTTGGGGCCGACCGTAAATTTATCAAGGTCGGCCGGCGTGCCGCTGATGCTGAAGTTGACGCCGCCAAAGCTGATGCTGGCGCCATCGGTGTACGGCACCGGCGTGCCGGCCGGATACACGGTAGCGGTGCCGTTGACGGTCACCGTCACGTCCTGCCCTGCCGGGAAGCCGGAGAAGCTGTTGCTGGCCTTGTCGTAGGTCAGCGTGGCAGGAGCCGTCAGCGCATTGCCTGGCGTCAGGTAGTTATTGTCCACCGTGCCGGCCGAGATCTTGCCGTTGCCGGCGTTGCTGGTCGGCGCGGCGGTGGCGATCGGCGCCGCCAGCGCGATCTTGTCGCGGTCCTTGATGGCCACCGAAAAGCTGCTGGCCGCGTTGTAGGTCGGGCGCACCAGGAAGTTGTCGTTCTGCGCCGGCGTGCCGGTGATGCTGTAGGCCACGCCATCGATCACTTGCGGCGTGGTCTGCGGGAATGGGTTGATCTGCGTGATCTTGCCGTCGCTCAGGCGCGTGACGTTGAAATTGGTGCCGTCGTAGTCGACGCTGTAATCGCTGGCAGTCAGGGCGCTGGCGTCGGTCACCACCGCCGTCACATCGGCCGTGCTGGCCGGCGAGTTGCGGCTGTTGGTGCCGACGTAGGCTTCGATCGGATTGAAGAAGTTGGTGCCCAGCGCGCCGTTCTCATCCTGGCCCAGCACGTGCTGGGCGTTGAAGGCGGTGGCCAGGCCGGCCGCCACCTGGCCCAGCGAATTTTGCGCGCGGTCCATGGCGCCGTCGCGGAATTCCATCAGGCCGCCCAGCTGGCCGCCGGTGAATACCTTGTCCGGCAGCTCGGTGAAGCCGCCGTTATCGGCGATGTAGCCCAGCGTCACGCGGCTGGCGTCGGTCGGCGAGGTCGAGGTGCCAAGCTGGAACGCCTTGTTGGCCACCACCAGCGGCTGGCCGGTGCCGAACTGCACGTTCAGCATATTGTTGTCGCCCGGGGTGACGGTGACTTTCACCAGCTTGTTCAGCTCAGTCAGCATCTGGTCGCGCTTGTCGAGCAGGTCGTTCGGCTCGGCCTGGCTGGTGGTGAGGCCGGCGATGGTCAGGTTGATATCGGCGATCTGCTTGGCGTAGGCGTTGATTTCGCCGACGTTGGAGCTGATCTGGTTGTTGACGCCGGAAGCGATCTCGCCCAGGCGCGCGGCCATGCCCTGGAAGCGCGAAGCCAGCGATTCCGCATTCGACAGCAGCGACTGGCGCGCCGCAGCCGAAGCCGGGCTGGCGGTGGCGTCCTGCACGCCGTTGAAGAAGTCCTGCAGCGCCGGCGACAGGCCGGCGGTGGGGTCGGCCAGCAGGTTGTCGATCTGGCTGATCTGTGAGCTATAGGCGTCCAGCGACGCCTGGTTGGCCTCGGCGTTGCGCAGCGAGGTGGCCAGAAAGTTGTCGTAGTAGCGGCGCACTGCCTCAATCTCGGTGCCGGAGCCGACATAGCCGAAACCCTGGTACTGGGTGCCGGTGTCGCCCTGGATGGCGACCTGGCGGTTGTAGCCGGCCGTGTTGGCATTGGTGATGTTGTTGCCGGTGGTCGAAAGACCGACCTGGGCTGCCAACAAACCGCTTTTACCGATGCTGAGGAGACTGGACATAATATTTTTACTCTATCTGTGAAGGGTAACGGCAGGCCGTGCCAAAACTTTATTACCCGGCCAGCGAACGCTTGATGATGCTGGCCAGCTTGGTGGCGTAATTCGGGTCGGTGGCGTAGCCGGCCTTTTGCAGGCCCTTGGCGAAACTGGTGGCGTCGCCGGCGCTGGCCAGCACTTTCTCGTAGCGCGGATTGCTGGCCAGCAGCTTGGCGTAATCCTTGAAGCTGTCGGCGTAGCTGTCGTAGGCGCGGAAGCGCTCGACCCGGGTCTGCGCCTTGCCGTTGACGTATTCGGTGGTGGTGGCCTCGACCACTTTGCCCTTCCAGTCGCCGCCGGCCTTGATGCCGAACAGATTGTGGCTGTTGGTGCCATCGCGGCCCTTGATCTCGCGCTTGCCCCAGCCGGACTCCAGCGCGGCCTGGCCCAGCATGAACTTGGCCGGGATGCCGGTGGCCTTGCTGGCCTCTTCCGCGTGCGCCGCCAGCTTGTCCTGGAAACTGCGCACGTGCGGCGCTTGCGAACCCTTGCTGGCGCTGTCGGCGCCGGTGGTGGCAGTCGCCGCGGCGTTGCCGCCGGCCGCGGCGATCGCGCGCTGCAGCTTGGCGTCCATCAGGCTGGCCATGCCGGCAAAGCTGCCGGCGTTGGCGCCGCTGGTGCGATCGCCCGGCTGGCCGCCGATGTCGAGCGCGGCCGCGTCGGTCTTGGCCGACAGCTGGCGCACCAGCATGTCGGCCAGGCCGATGCCTTTCTTGGCGATGTTCTGGCTGGTTTGCTGGTCCAGCATGGTCTGGAAGGTCTTGGTCTGCTGGCTGTCCATCAGGCCGTCTTGCGGCGTGGCCTCGCGCATGCTCTTCAACATCATGTTGACGAACATGGCTTCGAACTGGGTGGCGGCCGTTTTCAGGGCCTCCGGGCTGCCGGCGCGGGCCGACTGCTTGAGGCTGCCCATATCGCGCACGTCGAGCGCGAATTTGCCGCTCAGGTCGTTGGTGACGCCGGTAGTGGAGGTCTGGCTGGCCATGATGTCACCCGATTAAATGATTTCCAGTTCCGCGCGCAGCGAACCGGCGGCCTTCATGGCCTGCAAGATGGACAGCAAGTCCTGCGGCGTGGCGCCGATGGCGTTGAGCGCCTTCACCACCTCGGCCAGCGAGGCGCCGCCCTTGACCATCATCACCTTGCCGCCATCGGCCTTGATGCCGACCTGCGGATTTTGCGTGACCACGGTGCGGCCGCCCGACAGCGGGTTAGGCTGGCTCACCTGGGTATCGGAGTTGACCGATACTGACAGATTGCCGTGCGAGATGGCGCACGTATCGAGCGTGACCGCACGGTTCATCACCACCGAGCCGGTGCGCGCATTCATGATGACCTTGGCCGGCTGCTCAGCTGGATTAACCTGCATATCCTGCAGCGTGCCGATAAAGCTCACGCGCTGGTCGCTGCTGCTGGGCGCCTGCACCCGGATCACGCGGCTGTCGAGCGCGTAGGCGATGCCGGCGCCGTACTTGTCGTTGATGGCTTCCACCACGCGGCTGGCAGTGGCGAAGTCTGCATTGTTGAGTTCGAGCTTGATCATATTGCCCTCGCCCAGGTTGGTGGCCACCGCGCGTTCAACGGTCGCACCGCCGGAAATCTTGCCGACGCTGAGGTGGTTGACGGTCAGCGAGCTGCCGCCGCCACCGGCGCCGCCGCCCGCTTGCACGCCGACGCCGCCCACCAGCACGTTGCCTTGCGCCATGCCGTACACCTGGCCGTCCGCGCCTTTCAGCGGCGTCATCAGCAGCGTGCCGCCGCGCAGGCTCTTGGCGTTGCCCATCGACGACACAGTGATATCGAGCTGCTGGCCCGGCTGCGCGAATGGCGGCAGCGTGGCCGTCACCATCACGGCTGCGACGTTTTTCAGCTGCAGCTGCGAGCCGCCCTGCGGCAGGTTCACGCCCAGCTGTTGCAGCATGGAGATCACGCTTTGCACGGTGAACGGGGTTTGCGTGGTCTGGTCGCCGGAACCGTCGAGGCCGACCACCAGGCCGTAGCCCAGCAATTGGTTGTTACGCACGCCGGCAATGCTGGCCAGGTCCTTGATGCGCTCGGCGTGGCTCAGCGGGGCCAGCAAGGCCGTGCATACCAGCAGCGCAGCTTTCAGTGAAGTTTTCATGATCGTCAGAACGGCAGTAAGCTTTGGAAGAAGCGCGAGGCCATCGAGGACAGCTCGGCGCGGTCGACCTTGTTGGCGGTACGGTACTCGACGCGGGCATCGGCCACGGCGGTCGACTGCACGGTGTTGCCGGTGGCGATGCTGTCCGGGTTGATCATGCCGGAGAAGCGGATGTATTCCGTGCCCTTGTTCATGCCGATCTGCTTTTCGCCCGCCACAATCAGGTTGCCGTTGCTCAGCACTTCCACCACGGTGACGCCCATGGTGCCGGTGAAGGCGTTGCTGGCCGCTTGCGTGTCGCCGTCGGAATACGTGTTGTCGGAGCTCACCGACAGCGGATTGCCGAAGGTGCCGGCCAGCTTCTTCGGCATGGTGGCGCTGACGCTGCCCGACTTGTTGCCGGTCGCCGTGCCGCTCTTGTTGGCCGAGGTGCGTTCGGTGATGACCAGGGTCAGCACGTCGCCCACATGGCGCGCGCGGCGGTCTTCGAACACCGGACGGAAAGCGGCGGCCTGGTAGATGGCGCCGTTGTTGGGCACCGCCTGCATTTGTTCGGTGGTCAGCGGGCGCGCGGTCATCGGGCCGCTGACGATGGTGGTCGGCGTGCTCTGGCAAGCGCTCAGGGCCAGCACGGCAACGAGAAGGGTGGCGTGTTTCATGATGGTGTCCTTACATCTGCGACAGTTTTGCCAGCATCTGGTCGGACGTGGTGATGGCCTTGGAATTGATCTCGTAGGCACGCTGGGTCTGGATCATATTGACCATCTCCTCCACCACGTTGACGTTGGAGGTTTCGACATAGCCTTGCAGGATGGTGCCGGTACCGTTCGAGCCCGGCGTGTTCTGCTGCGGCGCGCCCGAGGCGGTAGTTTCCACGTACAGGTTTTCGCCCTTCGATTCCAGCCCGGTCGGGTTGATGAAGGTGGCCAGCTGCAGGCTGCCCAGCTGCTGGGTAGTGGTGGCGCCGTTGGTGCCGGCCACGTTGACCGAGACGGTGCCGTCGCGCGCCACGGTGATCGATTGCGCGGTGATCGGGATGGTGATGGCAGGCTGCAGCACGAAGCCTTCCGAGGTCACCATCTGGCCGTTCTGGTCGCGCTGGAACGAGCCGTCGCGGGTGTAGGCGGTGGAGCCGTCGGGCAGCAGCACGGTAAAGAAACCGCTGCCGTTGACCATCAGGTCTTTATCGTTGCCGGTGGACTGGGGATTGCCCTGGGTGTGGATGCGCTCGATGGCGACCGTGCGCACACCGGTGCCAAGCTGCATGCCGGACGGCAGGTTGGTCTGCTGCGACGATTGCGCGCCCGGTTGGCGGATGTTCTGGTACAGCAGATCTTCGAACACGGCGCGCGACTTCTTGAAACCGTTGGTGCTGACGTTGGCCAGATTGTGGGACGTGACGTCCATCTGCGTCTGCTGCGCTTCCATGCCAGTCTTGGCGATCCATAACGAACGTATCATGATGCTTCTCCCAATGCCGGATGAACAATGTGGGTTCATCCCATGCAAGCATTATGCGGGAGAGGCCGTCAACTCAAAGCGAGGATCTGGGTGGCTTTTGCAGCGTTATTCTCGGCATTCTTCATCAGGCTCATTTGCATTTCGAAGCTGCGCGCCAGGCTGATCATGTTGACCATGGAGTCGATCGGGTTGACGTTGCTGCCCTCCAGCGCGCCATCGACCACGCGCACCGCGGCGTCGGCCTGGGCCGGCGTGCCGTCGGCCTGGCGGAACAGGCCGTCGTCGCCGCGCAGCAGGTTTTTGGTGTCCGGGTTGACCAGCTTGATGCGGCCCAGGGTGTTGGCCGGGCCAGGCTGGAAATTATTGTCAATCACGCTCACCGTGCCGTCGCTGGCGATGCTGACGTTGGTGTCGGGCGGCACCGTGATCGGGCCGCCGTCGCCGATCACGGTCTGCCCCGAGGTGGTTTGCAGGATGCCGTTTTCGGTGATCTTCAGGCTGCCGTTGCGGGTGTAGGCTTCGGAACCGTCGGCCGACTGCACCGCGATCCAGCCCTGGTCGCGCACCGCAATGTCGAGCGCGCGGCCGGTGGTCTGGATCGGCCCGGCGCGCCAGTCCGAGCCGACCGTGGAGTCGACCACGAAGGCGCGCGTCGGCAAGCCTTCCGACACCACCGGCACGGCGCGGAAGGTGTCGAGCTGGGCGCGGAAGCCGGTGGTGGTGGCGTTGGCCAGGTTGTTCGACACGGTGGCTTGCTGCTCCATCACGTGCCGGGCCCCGGTCATCGCGGTGTAGACGAGACGGTCCATGCTCTACTCCATTAACGCAGAAAATTAACGCAAATTCACCAGCGTCTGCAGGATCGAGTCTTCGGTCTTGATGGTCTGCGCATTGGCCTGGTAGACGCGCTGCGCGGTGATCATGTTGACCAGCTCGGCCGTGAGGTCGGTGTTCGAGGTTTCCACCGCGCTCGAGCGCAGCTGCCCCATCGAACCGGCATTCGGCACGCCCACGGTTGGCGGACCGGAGGCCGAGCTTTCCGCCCAGGTGTTGTTGCCCAGTGGCGTCAGGCCGTCCACGCTGGCGAAGTTGGCCATGGCGATCTGGCCCATGGCGCGCGACTTGCCGTTGCTGTACTGGCCCAGGATGATGCCGTTCTCGTCGATCGAGTAGCGCTGCCACGAACCGGCCGAGTAACCGTTCTGGGTCGAGCCCAGGTCGTTGGTGACGCTGCCGTACTGGGTCATCTTGTCGAACGAGGTGGCCACCGTCATCGGCACTTGGGCGCCGGTGTCCGGGAAGATCGGCAGGGTGATATTGATCGGCAGCGTGGTCGGGCTGGTGGTCGAGGTGGCCATCGCCTGCGGGTCCAGCACGCCGTTCTTGGTGAAGATCAGCGTGCCGGCTTTCACCGCCGGCACGGTGATGGCCGCGCCCAGCAAGGCGTTGATCTGGTCCGGGCTCTTGCCGGTGATCGAACCGGTCTGGCCCGGATCGAGCGCGTCGAAGGCGGCCTGCAGCGCAGCGAGCTGCTCCGGCGTGGCAGCGGCCGGCGGCGTGCTGGCGGCCGCCTGCATGGCGGCGAAGGCGGCGGTGGCGTAGTCGAAGGCGGCAATGGCGATGTCACCCGGCACCGGCGGCGTGGCGCGCACGGCATTATTGTAGGCGGTGCGGGCATCGATGGTCGGCTGGTCGGTGGCGACCACGGCGGCCACGCTGGCCGAGACGATTTCCTTGTTGTCGGCGGCGGCGTACACGTCCCAGGTGTTGGCGTCGGTCTTGACGTAGTAGGTCGTCATGATGTGCGAGGTGCCCAGCGAGTCGTACACGTTCAGCACGGTCTGCTTGTTGTAGCTGGTCGGATCGTTGGCGTCGAACGGGATGGTGGCCGGCACTTTCTCCGCCGAGCTCAGGTTCAGCTGGAAGTTGGCTTCGGTGGTTTGCACCGGCGTCAGGTCGGACTTGTCCAGCGTCAGCGGCACCGGCGCGCCCAGCTGGATCACGCCGGCCGTGTTGGACAGGTAGCCGGTCAGCACCGCGCCCTGGGCGTTGACCAGGGTGTGGCTGGCGTCTTCATGGAACTGGCCGTTGCGCGAGTATTCAACTGCGCCGTTCACCACCAGGCGGAAGAAGCCGCCGCCGTTGATGGCCACGTCCAGCGGGTTGCTGCTCGACTCGATATTCCCCTGCGTGAATTGCTGGGCCAGCTTCGATACCGTCACCCCGATACCGGCGTTGTTGCCCGAGACACCGTTCAGCGAGTTGGCGTACAGGTCGGCAAACTGCGCCTGCGAGGCCTTGAAGCCGACCGTGCTGGCGTTGGAAATGTTGTTGCCGATGACGTCCAGCGATTTGGAAGCAGCATTCAGGCCGCTCAGTCCTTGTTGGAACATGGTATTCCCCTATGGTGATGACTGCTTACAGAACTTCTTTCACGTCGCTCATGGCGAAATGGCCGAGCGAGGTATTCAATTTGACGCCGCCGCTGCCGGTCGACACGCTGGCCACCGCCGCCAGCTGCAGCGGCGTGGCGGTAACCGACTTGCCGGCGTTGGTGGCCGTCACGGTAAAGGTGTAGCTGCCGGCCTTGGCGGCGGTCTTGGCGTCGGTGGTACCGTCCCAGGTGATCGGGTAGGTGCCGGCCTCGGCGTCGGTCATGCTCATGTTGCGTACTACCTTGCCGGCGCTGTCCTTGATCTCGATATTGACCAGCTGCGCATCGGACGGCAGGTCGATGCCGAACACGCTGGAGCTGGTGGTCTTGCCGTCCGCATCGGTGCTGCTGTTGAGCTCAATGCCCTTGCCCGCCACCAGGATGCCCTTGCCGATCAGGCTGATCGCGGTGGACGACTGGGTGCTGGCGATATCGGTGCGCAGCGATTCCAGCGTGCTGTTGACCTTGTTGATGCCGGTCACGGTCGACAGCTGCGCCAGCTGGCTGGTCATGGCCGCGTTGTCCATCGGGTTCAACGGGTCCTGGTTCTGCAGCTGGGTCACCAGCAGCTTCATGAACTTGTCCTGGTCCGCCTGCACGCTGTCAGTGGTCTTGGTGGTGCTGGTATCGACCGCGTTGGTGGTCGCCGCTTTGGGCGTGTCGATGATGCCGCTAATTGCCATGATGGCCTCTTCTTAATTACGATTGACCGATGGTCAGGGTTTTGAGTAACAGCGTCTTGGCCGAGTTCATGGTCTCGACGTTGGTCTGGTAGGAGCGCGAGGCTGACAGCATGTTGACCATCTCATCGACCACGTTCACGTTGGGCATGGTCACGTAGCCGTTCTCGTCGGCGGCCGGATGCTTGGGGTCGTACACCATCTTCATTGGCGACTGGTCTTCCACCACCTGTTTGACGCGCACCCCGGTCGAGGTGCCGTTGGCGGTGGGCGTGGTTGCCTCGAACACCACCTGGCGCGCGCGGTAGGCTTCGCCGCTGGCGCTGGTGGCGCTGTCGGCATTGGCCAGGTTGGAGGCCACCACGTTCAGGCGCTGCGCCTGCGCGCTCATGGCCGAACCGGAAACATTGAAAATATTAAACAGCGACATGATTAGCTCCCTGACTGGATGGCCGCCATCATCGACTTGATCTGGGCGTTGATGGCGGTAATGCCGGCTTCATAACGGATGGCGTTGTCGGCAAACTGGTTGCGCTCGACGTCCATGTCGACCGTATTGCCGTCCACCGCGCCCTGCACCACGCCGCGGTACAGCAGCGGCGTGCCGTCGGCCAGCGTACCGGCGTCTTGCAGGGGGTTGGGGTAATGCCTGGCGGCGGTGGTGGTCAGGGTTTGCGGCACGTTGCCGCTGGCCTTATCCAGCGCCGACTGCAGCGCGCTGGTGAAATCAAAATCGCGCGCCTTGTAATTGGGCGTGTCACCGTTGGCAATATTCGAGGCGAGCACGGTCTGGCGCTGCGAGCGCAGGCTCAGGGCGGTTTCATTGAACCGCAGATAATCGTCTAACTTGCTGCCGAGCATGATCCGCTCCCCTTCCACATTGATGACAGGATCGATGATACGGAGTTGCCCTGGCAAACCATCGGGCGATAAGCCTCGTTTTTTCCGCCCTATTCCAAGCTTCAAGTCCAGCCTGGCAGACTATGATGGCAGCATTGAAGGGGAAACCGACACCATGAAATCACGCTACCTTATTGCCGCCCTGCTGGCCGCCGCGTTCAGCGCCGGCCCGGCCGCCGCCCAGGCGGGACGCCAGGACATCGCCGCGCTCAAGCGCACGGTGGAGCAATTCCTGCAGGTGCAGGCCGGCGGCCTGCCGGGCGAAGTCACGGTCAATGTGGGCGCGGTCGATCCGCGCCTCAACCTGGCCGCCTGCCCCGATCCGCAAGCGTTCTTCATGCCCGGCGCGCGCGCCTGGGGCAAGACCTCGGTTGGCGTGCGCTGCGTGGCGCCGTCGGCGTGGACCATCTATATTCAAGCCAGCGTCACGGTGGTGGGCGACTACGTCGCCAGCGCCGCGCCGCTGGTGCAGGGCCAGCCCATCGACGCCGGCCAGTTGACCGTGCTCAAGGGCGACCTCACCATGTTGCCTGCTGGCATAGCCACCGATGTGAGCCAGGTGATCGGCCGCAGCGCCAATGTCTCGCTGCCGCCGGGCACGCCGCTGCGCCTCGACACCCTGCGCAGCAAGCCGGTGGTGCAGTCGGGCCAGCTGGTGCGGCTGGTCTCCAGCGGCAACGGCTTCAGCGTTTCGTCCGAGGCGCGTGCGCTGGGCACGGCCGGCGACGGCCAGGTGGTGCAGGTCAAAACCGCCAGCGGACAACAAATTACCGGCATCGCCAAGAGTGGCGGTACTGTAGAGGTAGCATTTTGAACAACATGCGGGCTAAAGTTTCCGGCGATAGCGCCGTTACCGACTCAGATCCCGGGGTTTAGTACCCCTAGCTGAGAAGGAAATGCTGTGAAAATCAATGACACACTAAAAAGCACGCCCGGCTTGCCGTCGACGCCTGCTGCCGGCTCCTCGACCGCGCGCGGCGCGGAAAAGGCGGCGGAAGCAGCACCGGCCAATGTTGCTTCGGACAATGTGCGCCTGTCGCCGCAAGGCCAGGCGATGGCGGCCAGTTCGGCCGGCGGCGCCAACGCCGTGTTCGACACCAAGAAAGTCGAACGCATCAAGCTGGCGATTGCCGACGGCCAGTTCCAGGTCAACTCGGAAAAAGTAGCAGATGGTTTGCTGGACACCGTCAAGGATCTGCTGCACTCACGCAAACGATAGGATTACCATGACCACCGTCACCCCGCTGAACAGCCTGCGCGAAGAAGAGCACATCATGTCCACCCTGCTGGACCTGCTCCGCGAGGAACAGCACCTGCTGGTGACGGCGGAAATCGAAGGCCTGCCGGCCATCACCACCCGCAAGACCGCGCTGGTCACGCAAATGACCCTGTTGTCGGCGCAACGTCACCGTTCTTTGGGCAAATGCGGTTTCCCGGCCGAGGAAGCCGGCATGGACGCGTGGATTGCCGCCAGCGGCGCCGCGCGCGAGGAATCGGCCAGCCTGTGGCAGTCGCTGCTGCAGCACACGCGTGAAGCCAAGGAACTGAACCGCGTGAACGGTATGCTGATCAACAAGCAGATGGGCCACACCCAAAGCGCGCTGCAGGCCCTGAGCCCGAAAGGCGCCAACTTCTACAGTCCGGGCGGCATGTCCACTTCCCTGCCGCGCAGCCGCGGCTTCCTGGCCGGTTAATTAGTCGGCACTTCCGTACTTGGATCGGGGATACCCGAGAGAATGGTGACCGCCACGCGGCGGTTGCGTGCACGGCCTTGCGCCGTATCGTTGTCCGCCACCGGCACGTTGGAACTGTAGCCCACCGCCGTCAGGCGTTGCGGCGCCACGCCGGCGTCGATGAACAGGCGCACCACACTGCTGGCGCGCACCGAGGACAATTCCCAGTTGGATGGAAAACGTGTGTTGCCGATCGGCTGGTTATCGGTATGCCCTTCCACCTGCACATCATGGCTGTCGGCCTTGAGCAGGCTGGCCACGGCGCGCAAGGCTTCCACCGATTCCGGCATCAGGCGCGCATCGCCCGGATCGAACAGCACCGAGGCGTTGATCTCGACGCTGACGCCGCGCGAGTTCTGCGTCACCCGCACCTTGCCTTCCTTGACCAGCGGCGCCATGGTTGACAGCAGGTCCTGCGCCAGCTTGGTCATCTGCTCTTTTTCCTTGCGCAGCAGTTCCACCCGGCGCTTGAGCGCGGGATTCGGCACCGGCAGGTTGGGCACCTCGGTATTGACCGGCTGCGCCGCGCCCTTGCCGCCAAAGGCGTCGCCCAGGGCGTCGGAAAAGATTTTGTATTTGCCGATGTTGACCGCGGAAATCGCGTACATGACCACGAAGAAAGCGAACAGCAGCGTGATGAAGTCGGCGTAGGAAATCAGCCAGCGCTCGTGGTTTTCCGGTTCGTCGTCGAACTTCCTGCGGGCGCGCCGGTACTGCATCTCAATGCTCCCGCAGCAGCGTGGCGATGCGCTCGTCGATGACGCGCGTGTGGTCGCCGGTGGCGATGTCGTAGAACACGGCCGCCGCAATCTCCTGCTGGTGCACGGCTTGCGTCACGATGGCTTTGAGCTTGTTGGCGATCGGGTAGAAGAACAGGTTGGCCAGGCCGACGCCATAGATGGTCGACACAAACGCCACCGCGATGCCGGAACCCAGCTTGCTCGGATCGGTCAGGTTTTCCATCACGTGGATCAGGCCCAGCACCGCCCCCAGAATACCGATGGTGGGCGAATAGCCGGCCGCCGACTCCCAGATGCGCACGGCCTGGCGCTCCTCGGTTTCGTACGCGGTGATTTCAGTGTCCAGCAGCTGGCGCAGCTTGTCGGGCGCGATGCCGTCGACGATCAGGCGCAAGCCCTTGGTGTTGAACTGGTCCTTGGAAGCGAGCATGTAGCGCTCCAGCGACAGCAGGCCGTCGCGGCGCGCCGCCAGGTTCCAGGCGTTGATGTCGCGCGCCAGCACGGCGCGGGTGTCGGGCGGCGGCGCAAACACCAGACGCAGCATGCGCAGGCCGCGCCACAGAGTCTTGGGCCTGGTCTGTAGCAGCACGGCGCCAAAGGTGCCGACCACCACGATGGCAAACGCGGCCGGCTGGAACAGCGAACTGACCTTGCCGCCCTCGAGCCCCTGGCCGATGACGATGCCGGCCAGCGCCACCAGCACGCCGGCTACGCTGGCCCAGTCCAAGACCGCTCCCGGAGTGAGGCACGCAGCCGCGCCACGGCCTGCGTATGCAGCTGCGATACGCGCGATTCGGATACGCCCATCACGGCGCCGATTTCTTTCAAGTTGAGCTCCTCTTCATAGTACAAGCCCATCAGCATTTTCTCCCGCTCCGGCAAGGCGTCGATGGCGTCGATCACGGCCTGGCGGAAGTCGCCGTCCAGCAGCGAGCGCAGCGGGTCGGCTTCGTCATCCGAGGCGTAACGGTCGAGGAAACTGTCGTTGCCGTCGTCGTCGTGAAAATCTTCGTAGTAGACCAGCTGGTGGCCGCCGCCGTCGGACAGCAATTCCTGGTAGTCGGCCAGCGACAGCTTGAGCGACTTGGCCACTTCCGATTCGCTCGGCGGCCGGCCCAGGCGCTGCTGCAGGGTGGACATGGCCGCCTCAACCTTGCGCATATTCTGGCGCAGCGAGCGCGGCAGCCAGTCGCTGTTGCGCAATTCATCCAGCATGGCGCCGCGAATCCGCAATACCGCGTAAGTTTCAAATTGTGCGCCGTGGGTTTCTTCGTAACGGCTGATGGCATCCAACAGGCCGATCATTCCGGCTTGCACCAGATCGTCGACTTCGACGCTGGGCGGCAGTTTTGCCTTCATGTGGTGGGCCAAGCGCTTGACCAACGGCATGTGCTCCGTCAGTAAGGTATCCTTGTCCGCTTTCCCTTTTACCGTATACATTCGAATAATTATTGTCTTGATTAAGCGCTGAGCTGGCTATTCCCTCCCAGCGCGAAGCGGCCCGCCAGCTGGCGGAACGCAACCGAGGCGCCTGCCAGCGGAAACGCATCAACCACCGCGCGCCCCAAGCGCGCAGCGCGTTGCAGGTATTCATCCGCCGGCACCGAGCCCATCGACACCAGGTTCACCGCCAGGTAACGGCTGGCTGCCTGTGCCATATTATCGTATACCACCTTTGCCTCCGATTCGGAAGCCCCGGTGACCAGAATTCCGAATGGGCGACGGCCCAGTTCCTGGTTCAGGCGCTTAATCATACTGTAGGCGGCCTTGATCGAGGTAGCGCTATTGGAAACTTGCACCACGATCTCCGAGCTGGCCATCACCGGCACCGGGAATGCGTCGCCGTCGAATTCGCCGTCGACCAGCACCATGCCGGTCTGCTTGGCCAGCACGTCAAAGGCCTTGGCCAGGCGCCGCGTTTCGTCCGGGCCGGAGCGCGCCGCACCGCGTGTCATGGATGCCACAGCAAAGCCTTGCGGCGCCTGGTGGATTACCTGGTTGAGCGCGCATTCCTGGCGCGCCACGTTCAGCAGGCTGTGGCCGCCGTCAACGCCGAGGCGCGAAGCGACGCCGTGGGCGCTGGCGCAGGCATCGACGATCAGCACGTCATTGCCGGCGCGGGACAGCGAGGCGCCGAGGTTGACCAGCATGGAGCCCTTGTCATCCTGCGGCGCGGCCGACAGGAAGGTGACGATGCGGGGCTGCGGCCCCGCCAGCATGCGGCGCAGTCCCTCCGCCTGGTCGAAATTGAAGTTAGCCAAGGTGCACCTCGCGCATGCTTTGATCGTTGCTCATCAGCAGAGGCAGCTCTGCATCCAGATACTGGGTGTTGACGATATCGCGTTTCAATTTGAAAGCGCGGTCGATCAGGTAGGCCGGATCGGCCAGGTGCAGGTCTTCCGGCACGCGCTGGCCGTTCGACACGTAGAACAGGTTGAGCTTCTGGCGGATCACCACGTCCAGCACGTTGCCGATGGCGGCCGCTTCGTCCAGCTTGGTCATGATGCAGCCGGCCAGGCCGCTGCCCTGATAGGCGCGCACCACTTCGCTCAGGGTTTCCTGGGTGGCGGTGGCGTTCAGGCACAGCAGGCGTTTGACGTTGGCGTCGGCGCCTTGCAGCATGGAGACTTGCTCGGTCACCATCTGGTCGCGCTGGCTGACGCCAACGGTATCGATCAGCACCGTGTGCTTGTTCTTCAGTTCCTTGAGGGCGATGCGCAGGTCGGCTTCGTCTTTCACCGAGTGCACCATCACGCCGAGGATCTTGCCGTAGATGCGCAGTTGCTCGTGGGCGCCGATACGGTAGGCGTCGGTGGTGATCAGGGCCAGCTTGTCCGGGCCGTGGCGCATCACGCAGCGCGCGGCCAGCTTGGCGGTGCTGGTGGTCTTGCCGACGCCGGTCGGGCCGACCAGCGCGAACACGCCGCCCTGGTCGATCAGCGCATCTTCGTTGGCCATGGTTTGCAGGTTGCGCGTGAGGACGGTCTTGATCCAGCGCAGGCTGTCGGCAGCATCGCTGTGGCTGGCCGGGATTTTTTCAATCAGGTAGCGCGCCAGGCTGGCCGAGAAACCGGCCGCCAGCATCGAACGCAGCACGGCGGTCTTGTGCGGCGCGCGCGCCTGGGTGGCGCCCCACGACAGTTCGGCCAGCTGGGTTTCCATCATGCCGCGCATGGCGCGGATTTCATTCATCATGCCGCTCATCTCGGCAGCTGCGCTTTCCTTGGCGCTGGTGACGGCGGCGCTGACCATGGCGGCGATCTGATTGGCGTCGATGGCCGGTGCGGCTTTCGCTTGCGGTGCTGCTGGCGCCGGCGCCGGCGCGGCGGCAGCGACCTTGGTGGCAAGCGACGAGTGCGAGGCGACCACGCGGCGCTGCGGCTGCTGCGGCAGGCTGACCGGCTTGGCGGCGACCGGCGGCGACATGTGGGGCAGCTCGTCTTCGAAACGCGGCTCGATGCGGCCGGCCGGCACGGCGGTGGTGCCGAGGTCCAGCGACGGTGCCGGTTCAGCCATCGGCGAGTGCGGTGCGGGCATGGCCAGCGAGGCGGCATCGTCGTTGGCCAGGGCCAGGATTTCAACCACGCCATCGGACTGGCGGTTGGACAGGATCACGGCGTCAGGGCCGAGCGATTCGCGGACTTTGCGCAGCGCTTCGCGGGAAGTCGACGCGGTAAATTTTTTAACGTTCATGACCGTCTCTCGTGGAAAGCAAATGGAGCAGCTTCACTCCTATGTTTCCATTATTGACGATGCACTCCGGAAATGATCCGATGAACAAGAGTGGAAATGGGCCGCAATTCAGTCGCGGAAAACCTCGTCCAGCGTATGGGCGTCGAGCAGCTTCAAGCCCCACTCGGACAGCCGTTGTGCATCCGCCGTCGCCAGCCGCGCCAGCGTCCCAGGGTCCAGTGCGCCAAAGCGCTTGGCCAGCATGGATGCCAGCAAGGTGGAACGCCCTTCTTGCCGCCCTTCTTGCACCCCTTCCTGCCGGCCGATCTTGCGGCTGGCGCGTTCAAAGTTATTTATGTAAGGCATGGCTTCTCTCCGTCCAGTCGATCGCATGATAGAGATCGATGATCCGCTGCTTGTCCCAGCGACGCTCGTACAGAAGCTTGGTCAGGCACCACTTAGCCGGCCTGCGGTAGCGGTCATACACGCGGTAGTGATACGTGAAGATACGCTCGGCAAACGCGCCGTCCCGCCAGCCTTGCACTTCCAAGTGGAGCAGCACCCACTGCTCGCCGCCGTTGCGCAAATGTACACGCACCAGCTTGTCGAGGAGGCGCTTGCCCACCGCTGCATCACGCGACAAGGCCGCCAGCTCCTGGTCGAGAAACGCATACGGCCGCGACCAGTCGATCAGCGCGTGCGCATCGGGAAAATAAAAGGCCATGAATTCGGGGAAGTAACGCGTGACCACTTCCTTCCACGGCGTGTCGTAGTCGTCGTCCATCCACGCAGTCCAGGCCGACTGCATGGATGGATTTGACGCCAGATCAAACTCAGGCCGGTTGCTGGCCCACCAGCGCGGTCACGCGGATGGTTTTGTTTTCCGGGATTTCGGCGTGCGACAACACTTTCAGTTGCGGCAAGGCGCGGCGCAGGAAGCGCGACAGCAAGGCGCGCAACGGTCCCGGCACCAGCAGCACCGGCGTCAGGCCCAGCGCCTCCTGCTGCGCGGCGGCCTGCTGCGCCTGCTGCGCGATGGTGTCGGCCAGGCCCGGTTCGATGCCGGCGCCGTCCGGGCCGCTGGCCGCCAGCGCCTGCATCAGCAAACGCTCGAGGCGGTTATCCAGCGTCATCACCGACAGCTCAGCGGCGCCAGGGAACAGCTGCTGCACAATCGCGCGGCCCAGTGCGATACGTACCAGAATGGTCAGGTCGCCGGCATCCTGGTTATGTACCGCGTGCTCAGCCAGCGTCTCGATGATGGTGCGCATGTCGCGGATGTGCACACCTTCAGCCAGCAGATTCTGCAGCACCTTCTGCAAAGTCGACAGCGGAATCAGTTTCGGCACCAGGTCTTCCACCAGCTTCGGCGCTTCCTTGCTCAGGTGATCCAGCAAAGCCTGCACCTCGGTGCGGCCCAGCAGCTCGGACGCATGCGTGGTGATCAAGTGGTTCAGGTGCGTGGCCACCACCGTGCCGGCGTCGACCACGGTGTAGCCCATGCCCTGCGCCTGGTCGCGCAGGCTGGCATCGATCCACACGGCTGGCAGGCCGAACGCCGGGTCGGTCGTCACCATGCCTTGCAGCGTGCCGCTCGCCATGCCCGGATTGATCGCCAGGAACTGGCCGTTGAAGGCCTCGCCCGTGCCCACTTCCACACCCTTGAGCGCGATGCGGTAGGCCGACGGTTTCAATTCCAGATTGTCGCGGATGTGCACCGGCGGCGCCAGGAAGCCCACCTCCTGCGCGAACTTCTTGCGGATGCCCTTGATGCGCTTGAGCAGTTCGCCGCCCTGGGTCTTGTCCACCAGTGGAATCAGGCGGTAGCCCACTTCCAGCCCCAGCGTATCGACCGGCATCACGTCCTGCCAGCTGGCCTCTTCCTGCTCGGCCGCTGCCGCAGCCGCCGGCGCCGCTGCTTCCGCCGCAGCCACTTCCGCCGTCTGCTTCTCGACTGCGCGCTTGCTCATCAGGTAGCCAGCGCCACCCAGGATACCGCCCAGCAGCAGGAACACCAGGTTGGGCATACCCGGAATCAAGCCCATGCCACCAATGATGGCGGCGGTGATGTACAGCACTTGCGGCTTGGCGAACAGCTGGCCCATCAGCTGCGAGCCGATGTCCTGCTCGCTGGCCACGCGCGACACCACGATACCGGCCGCAATCGAAATCACCAGCGATGGAATCTGCGCCACCAGGCCGTCACCAATCGCCAGCAGCGTGTAGTTCTTGATCGCATCGGCAAACAGCATGTCGTGCTGGATCAGGCCGACCAGCAGGCCGCCCACCACGTTAATCACCGTCACCAGAATACCGGCCACGGCATCGCCGCGCACATACTTCGAGGCACCGTCCATGGCGCCGTAGAATTCGGCTTCCATCGACACTTCGCTGCGGCGCTTCTTGGCCTCGGCCTCGCCGATCAGACCGGCGTTGAGGTCGGCGTCAATCGCCATCTGCTTGCCCGGCATCGCATCCAGGGCGAAGCGCGCGCCCACCTCGGCGATACGGCCCGCACCCTTGGTCACCACCACGAAGTTGATGATGGTCAGGATCACGAACACCACGATACCGACCGTGTAGTTACCGCCGATCAGGAAGTGGCCGAACGCTTCGATCACCTTACCGGCGGCGTCGGCGCCGGTGTGGCCCTCGGTCAGCACCACGCGGGTCGAGGCCACGTTCAGCGACAGGCGCAGCATGGTCGACAGCAGCAGGATGGTCGGGAAAGCCATGAAGTCCAGCGGCTTGACCGTGTACAGCGCAGTCAGCAGCACGATCACCGACAGCGCGATGTTAAAGCTGAAAAACATGTCGAGCACGAACGCCGGCAGCGGCAGGATCATCATTGCCAGCAGCATGATGATCAGGATAGGCGCCGCCAGGCTGGCCTTGTTTTGCGCGGTGGCCAGGCCTTGCAGCCATGGCGGCAGTTTTACGTTGCTGAGGGCGTTCATGCGGATGCTCCGTTATTCAAATCTGCTGGCTTGCCATGCTTGGGGATGAAGGCTGGATCCAGCGGGTCCATCGTCGGCGGTACGTCGAGTTTCTGCGGCTTGTCCGGATACTTGCCCTTGCCTTTGCTGAACAGGCGCAGCTGGAAGACGTAGGCCAGCACTTCGGCCACGGCCGCGTACAACTGCTCCGGAATCTCGTCGCCGATCTCGGTGTGCTTGTGCAGCGCACGCGCCAGCGCCGGCGCTTCCAGCATGGCGACCTTGTGTTCCTTGGCGATTTCGCGAATCTTGGCGGCCACCTCGTCGGTGCCCTTGGCCACCACTTTCGGCGCGCCGCGCATGCCGTCGTTGTATTTCAGTGCCACCGCGTAGTGGGTCGGGTTGGTCACCACCACGTCGGCGGTCGGCACGTCGGCCATCATGCGGCGCTTGGCCATCTCGCGCTGCAGCTGGCGGATCTTGCCCTTGATCTGCGGATTACCGTCGGACTCTTTCGATTCCTGGATCAGCTCCTGGCGCGTCATCTTCAGCTTGTTCGCGTAGTGCCACATCTGGTACGGGCCGTCGATGGCGGCGATCAGGCCCAGTGCGCCGACGATGAACATGAAGCTGGACGCCAGCATATTGAGCGTGTGGCCGATGCCCAGCTTGAGCGGCTCGATCGACAGGCCGATCACCGCGTCCTTGTACTTGAGCACCACCAGCCAGGTGACAAAGCCGACCACGATGGTCTTGAGGATGGCCTTTACCAGCTCGACCAGTGCATTGGTCGAAAACATATTGCTGATGCCGTTGATGGGATTGAGCTTGTTAAAGTTCGGCAGGAAGGCCTTGCCGCTGAACAGCCAGCCGCCGACCAGCATGGGCGACGCCAGCGCCACGATCATTACCGCCACGCCCAGCGGCAAGCAGGCGATCAGCACCTGCACCACGTCCAGCGCGATGCGGTGGAACAGCACGTCGGCGTCAAAGATTTGTTCCTGAGTCAGGGTCAGGCCGGACACCAGCGCGGCCTGCATCTGGCGCACCAGGCCGTCGCCGGTCACCCACAGGCCGGCGCCCGCCGCCATCAGCACGGTAAACGTCGCCACTTCCCGCGATCGGGGAACGTCGCCTTCTTCACGCGCCTGCTCGAGGCGCTTCGCTGACGCGGGTTCGGTCTTTTCGGCGTCGCTGTCTTCTGCCATTTGGTCTGCCTGCTGCTTGGGTTGATCTCGACCGTGCCATTATGGATTGCGGCACGGCAAGATCATCGGTCGAATACGGCAGGAAACTCAGGCTTGCTTGATGGTTTGGTTGATGGCGCCGAACACCGATTTGCCGTCGTCCAGCATTTCGATGCGAATGGTGTCGCCGAAGGCCATGAAAGGCGTGACCGGCTCACCGCCAGCAATCGTCTCCAGGCAGCGCTGCTCGGCGATGCAGGAATAGCCGCGCTTGGGGTCTTTGTTGGACACGGTGCCGGAACCGATGATGGACCCAGCCCGCACATTGCGCGACTTGGCCAGATGGGCGATCAGCTGCGGGAAGTTGAACACCATGTCGACGCCGGCCTGCGGCTTGCCGACCAGCTTGCCGTTCCAGGTCGACAGCAGCGGCAGGTGGACCTTGCCGCCCTTCCATGCGTCGCCCAGCTCGTCCGGCGTGACCGCCACCGGCGAGAAGCTGGTGGCCGGCTTGGATTGCAGGAAGCCGAAGCCCTTGGCCAGTTCCTCGGGGATCAGGTTGCGCAGCGAGACGTCGTTAGCCAGCATCAGCAGGCGGATGCGCTGGTGGGACTGGTCGGGCGTGGCGCCCATGGGCACATCGTCGGTGATCACGCAGACTTCTGCTTCGAAATCGATGCCCCACTCTTCGCGCGCCAGCACGATGTCTTGCTCCGGACCGAGAAAATCGTCGCTGCCGCCCTGGTACATCAGCGGGTCTTCCCAGAACGAGGCCGGCATCTCGGCGCCGCGCGCCTTGCGCACCAGCTCGACATGGTTGACGTAGGCCGAACCATCAGCCCACTGGAAGGCGCGCGGCAGCGGCGCCATGCACTTGGCCGGTTCGAAATCGAAGCTGCGGCGGCCACCTCCCCGGTTCAGTTCCTGGTAGATGGCGTCCAGTTGCGGGGCGATGAAGGTCCAATCGTCGAGGGCGCGCTGCAGGGTGCGGCAAACGCCATCGGCCAGTTGCGCGGTTTTCAGGTCGCGCGAGACCACCATCAGCTGGCCGTCGCGGGTGCCATCGTTCAGGGTAGCGAGTTTCATTCGGGCGAGAGCAAAGCGAGTTGTTCAGGAGTGAGGTAGCACCATTCGCCCTCGTTGAGGTCGAGCGACGCCAGTTCCAGCTTGCCGATGGCCGAGCGGTGCAAGGCCGCGCAGTGGTTGCCGGCGGCAGCCAGCATGCGTTTGACCTGGTGGTACTTGCCCTGCTCCAGCACGATTTCCAGCTGGTGCTCGCCACGCTTGACGCAGGTTTGCGCCGCCAGCGGCGCCGGCTCGTCGTGCAGCTGCACGCCGGACAGCATTTGAGCGATCAGCTCGTCAGTAACGGGTTCCGCCGTAGTGGCCTGGTAAATCTTGGGTACATGACGCTTCGGCGACGATTGCGCGTGGATAAAGGCCCCATCGTCCGACATCAGCAGCATGCCGGTGGTGTCGTGGTCGAGCCGGCCAACCGGCTGCACGTCGCGCCAGGTCAGCTCTTCCGCCAGCAGGGTCAGCACGCCTGGATGGTGGCTGGGCTTGCGCGAACATTCGTAGTTGGCAGGCTTATGCAGCGCGATGTAGACGTGTTCGCGGTACAGCACGTCTTCGTCGAACAGGCGGAATACCAGGCCATCGGTTTCGATGGTTTCTTTGTAATTGTCGTGCACCACGCCGTTGATGGTGACTTCGCCATCCTCGATCAGGGTGCGGCAGAATTTGCGGGTGCCATAGCCCTGCGATTGCAGGATGCGGTCCAAGGATAATTTGCTCATGGGCGCGATTTTACAGGATGCGCGGCTGCTTGATGCAGATCAAACCATGCTTTGATTCTATTGTTAGACTGAAACTACGCTAGGAATTCGCCTACACCCAATAGGAATACTCAGCAGGATAAACCATGAACAAGCTCGCCCATGCTCACGCCGCCGCTCACCGTACCGCCCTGCTGCTGGAACGTTGCCGTCAAAACGAGACCGAGTCACCCGCCGGCGCCCAAGCCGCCTGGCATACGGCCCAGCAGGCACATTTCCTGGCCTGGCTGGAAACGGGTGGCTTCAAAAAAGAAAACAGCGGCACGGAGCCGCTGCTTTCAGTTCCACAAAGGAACTTATATGAGGAATCGAAATTCTCTCTACTCCGCATCAATGATGCAGCTGAGTAGTTCTCTACGTTGTACTGCACAACCGGAAAGTTTTGATATTTGCCCCCCTATGCAAGAACTACAAACCCAATATAGTTCATCGAAAGGGATCTGCAAGCGAAAAAAAGGCTGGATTGATAATATTAATCGCCCAGCCAGTCATCCTACCAGTTTGCCTAACGCAAGCTCGGCTTGACCGTTTCCACCGCTGATTTCATCGCGCCCGCGCCCATGGCGGCGCCGAATTTCTTCAGCACACGTTCCGGCAGCCCTTCATGCTGGGTGTAATCGACAATATCTTCGGCCTTGATGACGTCGCGCGCAACGCTGTCCACGGTGCCGTAGGCATCGGCCAGGCCCATGTCGATCGCCTTGGCGCCAGTCCAGAACAGGCCGGAGAACATCTCCGGCGTTTCCTTCAGGCGCTTGCCGCGGCCATTGCGCACCACCTGGATAAATTGCTGGTGGATCTCGTTCAACATCGCCTGCGCATGCTGTTTGTGTTTTTCGCTGAGCGGACTGAACGGGTCCATGAAGCCTTTGTTCTCGCCTGCAGTCAACAGACGTCGCTCAACTCCCACTTTATCCATGATGCCGGTGAAGCCAAAACCGTCCATCAGCACGCCGATCGAGCCGATGATACTGGCCTTGTTGACGTAGATACGGTCGGCGCCGGCGGCGATGTAGTAGCAACCGGAAGCGCAGATTTCGTCCACGACAACATACAGCGGCTTGCCCGGATAACCCTTGCGCAGGCGGATCATCTCGTCAACGATCATGCCGGCCTGCACCGGGCTGCCGCCTGGGCTGTTGATGTGCAGCACCACCGCCACCGAACCGCTGTCGGAAAACGCCTTGTTCAGCGCGGGGATCACCACGGCGGCCGAGCCGCTGCCTTCAGACTCGATCGAGCCTTCCACTTCGATCAGCGCCGTGTGACGGCCGAGCGCCTCGCCGTCCGAGCCAGTCCAGCTGTAGTCGAAGTAGGCGCTCAGTCCGAACACGATCACCAGCAAGGTCAAGGCCTTGAAGAAAATGCCCCAGCGGCGTGCCGCCTTTTGCTCTTTGAGGGTGGCAAACACCAGTTTTTCCAGCACCTCGCGCTCCCAGTTGGAGGCGCTGACGGCTGGCTTGGCCGGCTGCGGCGCTGGCGCGGGTTGTGGGGTGCTGCCGGATTCGAGATCGTCGCTCATGGATTGCTTTATTAGTTAGTCAGGCGCGCGCGGGGCGCACGTAATCGTCCGGTTGCCAGTAAATCTGCTGGTCGCGCTCGACCACGGCAATTGGCCGCAGCCGGCCGCCGCGGCACGGTCCGCCGGCGCACTGCCCGTTCTCCGGGATGTAGATGGCGCCATGGGTCGAGCACATGAGGTACAGCTTGCTGGATTCGAAGAAATCGCCTTCGTTCCAGTCGAGTTCGATCGGCACGTGGGCGCAGCGGTTCAGGTAGGCGTAGGCCGTGCCGCGATGGCGCACCACGAAACCGGTGGCGTCCTGGCCGCCGGCCGTCAGCGCAAAGCGCACGCCCTTGCCGCCATCAACGATGGCGTCCGAAGCGCAGATCAGAATCTCATCCATCAGGCATGCTCGCTCAGCCAGTGGTGCAGTTCGGCCACCGTTTTGGCCGAGTACAGCGGATTGCAGGCGTGCAGCTGGTCGGCCGGATGGGCGCCGTACTCGACCGCAACACCGGCCGCGCCGGCATTGTTGGCCATCAGCAGATCGTGGGTAGTATCGCCGATCATCACGGTACGTCGCATATCCTGGCCCAACTCCCGCGTCAGCTCTTGCAGCATGGCTGGATGCGGCTTGGAAAAAGTTTCGTCTGCGCAACGAGTAGCGTCAAACAAGGACAATACTTTGACATCATTCATGGCGCGGTTCAAGCCGACCCGGCTCTTGCCGGTGGCCACGGCCAGGAAATAGCCGCTCTGCGACAGCTCATCCAGCATGGCGTGCACGCCCGGGAACAGGCTGACCTCGTGATCGCGCGACAGGAAATGGTAGCGATAACGCTCCACCATGCGCGGATAGAAGGCTGGATCGACGTCCGGCAGCACCGCCTGCATGGCTTCATGCAGGCCGAGGCCGATAACGTGGGCGGCGCGGTCGTCGCTCGGCACCGGCAGCTTCAAATCGCGGGCGGCGGCCTGGATGCACTTCACGATGGTTGAGGTGGAATCCATCAAGGTGCCATCCCAATCGAAGACGATCAGATCAAATTGCTTTCTTGGCATGTATTTCCGATTAGTTAATAGGTTTGCCCAAGCTTACCAAGAATCGCTCGCATTCGGCGGCCAATGGCGCGTTGAGCGTCATGTTTTTGCCGGATTCAGGATGGGTAAAGGTAATTTGATGCGCGTGCAGGAACATGCGCTTGAGCGCGCCGCGCGTTTCCGTGGCTTTCTGCAGCGCCTTGTTGAGCGCAAAATCGCCGTACTTGTCATCACCAAGGATGGGGAAGCCCGACGATGACAGGTGTACGCGGATTTGGTGCGTGCGTCCGGTCTTCAGCTCGGCTTCGAGCAGGGCAAAGCCCTCGAATTTCTTGCGCAGCGAGAAAATCGTGTGCGACGGCATGCCGTCCGGCGATACCGTGACGCGGCGCTCGCCGTCGGCGGTGCTGTATTTGTGCAGGGCCAGCTTGATGTGCTGGCGCGCGTTTTTCCAGTCGCCAGCCACCATGGTCAGGTAACGCTTGTCGGTCAGACCGTCGCGCATCTGCTCGTGCAGGCTGGTCAGGGCCGAACGTTTCTTGGCCAACAACAACAGGCCCGAGGTTTCGCGGTCCAGGCGGTGCACCAGTTCCAGGAACTTGGCGTCCGGGCGGGAGGCGCGCAACTGCTCGATCACGCCAAACGACACGCCGGAACCGCCGTGCACGGCCACGCCGGCCGGCTTGTCGATCACCAGCAGGTGGCTGTCTTCGAAAATAATCGCGAATTCGGCGGCCGGCACATGGCCTTCTTGCTTTTCGGCAATGCGGATTGGCGGGATCCGCACCACATCGCCTTGTACCAGACGGTACAGTTGGTCGATACGACCCTTGTTAACGCGCACTTCACCCGAGCGCAGGATACGATAGACGTGGCTTTTCGGCACACCTTTGCAAACGCGCAACAGGTAGTTATCGATCCGTTGACCGGCTTCTTCTTCAGTGATGGTGACGAATTGGGCTTGCAGCGGGGCGGACGTTGAAGCGGGAACAACATCTTTTTGCATCTTCATTTGCTCTGTCTTCCCAGAAATCTCTCTAAGTCCTTCATTTTGAATATATAATCGTTTCGCTGCGGTTCTCACTGCGGCAAGTGTAAGAATAAAAGCACATTTTACACAGGGGCGTCTCCACTGGCCTCGCCAAATTGCAAATTCAGAGGAAAAAATGTATGCGCACCATCCCTGCTGGAATCAAGGTTGCACCGTAGTTGTAATCGGATGGCGGCAGGGGTGCTGAAGAAGATTGATTGGATAGTAAGGATAAAGTCCGGTCAGCCTGATCAAAAGTCGGCTGGCCGGTTGATGAGTAGTTGATAACGCTTGCCGTTTTCGTCAGACCCCATGCTCACTGCAAGCCTGGCCGCCGGCTGTTACCAGCCAGGCCATTGAAGTTGCAATACTTGTAGTATGTAAGCCTGGTCGAGATCTGGCCATCAAGACGCTGCTCTCCGTCTGTTTTTTTCTGCCGTCCGTTGGGGCCGCATGGAGAACTACAGATGAAGCGAGCACTCGGCATGTCGATCAACCTCATGCGCCCAGTTGCGGCCGCTCTACGCAGCCGCACAGGATGGGCATACCCACCGCAATCACTCCGATTCTCGCGCATATCCCTGTAGCTTGCCGCACCGGACCTAAGAAACCGGACGGCACACATGGCCCAAGGGTCGCGGAGTTTATAAAAATGAAACGCATGTTGTTTAATGCTACGCAGCAAGAAGAGCTGCGCGTAGCCATTGTCGATGGTCAGAAACTGATCGATATCGACATCGAAACCGCCGGACGCGAACAGCGCAAGTCCAACATCTACAAAGGCGTGATTACCCGCATCGAACCATCGCTCGAAGCTTGCTTCGTCAGCTATGGCGAAGATCGCCACGGTTTCCTGCCATTCAAGGAAGTAGCCCGCACTTACTTCAAGGAAGGCGTCGATGTCCGTAACGCTTCCGTGAAAGAAGCGCTGCGTGAAGGCCAGGAAATCATGGTCCAGGTGGAGAAGGAAGAGCGCGGCAATAAAGGCGCCGCCCTGACCTCCTTCGTCTCGCTGGCCGGCCGCTACCTGGTGCTGATGCCGAACAATCCGCGCGGTGGTGGTGTTTCTCGTCGCGTCGAAGGCGAAGAACGCCAGGAACTGCGCGAAACCATGGACAAGCTGGACCTGCCGCCAGGCATGTCGGTGATTGCCCGCACCGCCGGCATCGGCCGCAGCGTGGAAGAACTGCAGTGGGACTTGAACTACCTGATGCAACTGTGGCGCGCGATCGAGGGCGCCGGCAAGTCGGCCTCCGGCGCGTTCCTGATCTACCAGGAATCGTCGCTGGTGATCCGTGCGATCCGCGACTACTTCCAGCCCGATATCGGCGAGATCCTGATCGATACCGACGAGATCTACGAACAAGCGCACCAGTTCATGAGCCACGTGATGCCCGACATGGTGCACCGCGTAAAGCGCTACAGCGACGACGTGCCGCTGTTCTCGCGCTTCCAGATTGAACACCAGATTGAAACCGCGTACTCGCGCACCGTGCCGCTGCCATCGGGCGGCGCCATCGTGATCGACCACACCGAAGCGCTGGTGTCGGTTGACGTCAACTCGGCCCGCGCCACCCGCGGTTCCGACATTGAAACCACCGCTTTCCACACCAACTGCGAAGCTGCCGAAGAGGTCGCCCGCCAGCTGCGCCTGCGCGACTTGGGCGGGCTGATCGTGATCGACTTCATCGACATGGAAGTGGCCAAGAACCAGCGCGAAGTGGAACAGCGCCTGAAAGACGCCCTGCACCACGACCGCGCCCGCGTCCAGATGGGCAAGATTTCCCGCTTCGGCCTGATGGAACTGTCGCGCCAGCGCCTGCGTCCGTCGCTGTCGGAAGGTTCGCACGTGACCTGCCCGCGCTGCTCGGGCACCGGCCATATCCGCGATACCGAATCGTCGGCGCTGCAAGTCCTGCGCATCATCCAGGAAGAGGCGATGAAGGAAAACTCGGCCACCATCCACGTGCAAGTGCCGGTGGACGTGGCAGCCTTCCTGCTGAACGAAAAGCGCGGCGAAGTGCTGAAGATCGAAACCCGCCACCGCATCACCATCATCCTGGTGCCGAACAAGCACCTGGAAACCCCGCACTACAAGCTGGAGCGCATCAAGCACGACGATCCACGCCTGGAAGATTCGCAAGCCAGCTACACCCTGGCCGAGCAAGCCGAAACCGACATGGCCTACAGCAAGCGCCAGAAGGAAGAAGCCAAGCCGCGCCAGGAAGCCATGGTCAAGACCATCACCCCTGAGCAGCCTGCGCCAATGGTGGACCGCAAGCCGACCGAGACCGTCATCAAGCCGGCCCCGGCGCCAGTGCCTGCGCCAGCCGAGCAAGGCTTCTTTGCCAAGCTGATCAGCTTCTTCACCGGCAAGCCGGCCGCACCGGCCCTGCCGCAGCAGCCGACCATCGTGGTCAAGGCGCCAGCCGGCGGCGATCGCGGTGACCGCAACGCCCGTGGCCCACGCGGCCGCAACCGCAACGCCAAAGGCGGCCGCGGTGAGCGCGAAGAGAAAGAACCAGGCGCAGCCAAGGAAGAAGGCAAGGCAGCGGACGCCAACGGCCGTCCGCCACGCCAGCCGCGTCCACCACGCGAACCGCGTGAGCCACGCGAGCAGGCAGCAGAAGGCCAGGCACGCGAGCGTGCCGAACGTCCGGAGCGCGCCGAGCGTCCGGAGCGTGCTGAACGCGCCGAGCGCGGCGAGCGTCCAGCACGCCAGCCACGCGAGCCGCGTGCCGACAAGGCGCCAGTGGAAGCCAAAGTGGACGAACTGGCGTTGAACGCCGGCGTGCCAGCGACCGGTCCAGCGACCGACGCCGCAGCCACCATCCTGAAATCGGCGCCTAACGCCGGTCCGGAAGGTGATGAAGCCGATGTGGCAGGTGAAGGCGACGAGCCGCGCCGTCGTCGTCGTCGTGGCGGCCGCAACCGCAATCGCCGTGAACGCGAAGGCGTGGAAGGCCAGGAATCGGCAGTGGGCGCCGATGGCGAACAGGCTGAACTGAGCTTCTCGCCAGTGGCCGACGTCGCCGTTGCCGAGGCAGCTGCAGCTGCAGTTGCGCCAGCAGCAGAAGCCGCGCCTGCCGCCCCAGTGGCCGCACCGGTAGAAGCGGTTGCAGCGCCAGCCGTTGCGCCAGTTGCCGAGCCAGCCGCTCCAGTGGCAGCAGCGCCAGTTGAAGCAGCGCCAGTTGAAGCAGCGCCCGTCGCCGAAGCCGCCGCACCTGCGGCAGTGGAAGCCACCCCAGCGCCAGCCGCTGTAGTGGAAGCCGCGCCGGTCGTGGAAGCCGCCGACATCGCTGTTCCAGTGGCAGCGGAAGCACCGCTGGCAGCCGAGCCTGTGGTGGCCGCCGTGGTGGAAGCCCCGGCCGTTGAAACCCCGGCTGTGGTTGCCGAAGTCGCCGCAGCTGTCGCTGCCGAGCCTGCACCAGCCGCACCGCTGGCCGCCGAACCGGTTGCTCCAGTCGTAGCCGAGCCGGCCGCTCCAGTTGCCGCCGCACCAGCGCCGGCCGCTGCACCGGCACCGGCCCCGGCGCCAGTGGCTGCCGCGCCAGCCCCATCGGCGCCGATCGACCTGCAATCCGTGCTGAGCTCGGCCGGCCTGACCCTGGCCGCCACCGACCCTGCCAAGCTGCGCGCTGCGCAGGAAGCCGCCGCGCAGATCGCCCAGCCAGTGCGCGTGCCACGCGAGCGCAAGCCGCTGCCGCCGCAGGTTGACGAGCCGTTGATCCAGGTCGACACCCGCCGTTAATCCGCAAGGATCAGCCGCAAAAAAGGGAAGCCTCGTGCTTCCCTTTTTTTATCATGCTATCGTAGCTGTCTGAGTCATTAGCAACAGCATTACCTAAACAGCAATATGGCAGAAAAAATTATCATGATGACCGAGCAGCGCGGTGCTGCGCCGGCCATCCCCGCAACACTGGAAACGCCAACCGGTTTGCTGAGCGACCGCCTGGCGCGGCCGCTGCATGACCTGCGCATCTCGGTCACCGACCGCTGCAACTTCCGCTGCGTGTACTGCATGCCGAAGGCCGTGTTCAACAGCGACTACCAATACCTGCCGCACACCTCGCTGCTGTCGTTTGAGGAAATCACCCGCATCGCCCAACTGTTCGTGGCGCACGGCGTGGAAAAAATCCGCCTCACCGGCGGTGAGCCGCTGCTGCGCAAGAACATCGAACGGCTGATCGGCATGCTGGCCGAGCTGAAAACCGTCAGCGGCAAGCCGCTGGACCTGACGCTGACCACCAACGCCTCCCTGCTCGCCCGCAAGGCGCAATCGCTGAAAGACGCCGGCCTGCAGCGCGTGACCGTGTCGCTGGACGCGCTGGACAACGCCACCTTCCAGCGTATGAACGACGTCGACTTCGCAGTGGACGATGTGCTGCAAGGGATAGACGCCGCGCACCGCGCCGCCCTTGGTCCGATCAAGATCAACATGGTGGTCAAGGGCGGCATGAACGATCACGAAATTTTGCCGATGGCACGCCACTTCCGCGGCTCGCCCTACATCCTGCGCTTCATCGAATACATGGACGTCGGCGCCTCCAACGGCTGGAAGATGGATGAAGTGGTGCCGTCATCCGAAGTAGTACGCCGCATCAGCGCCGAGATGCCGCTGGAGCCAGTGGCCGCCAACTATAGCGGCGAGACCGCATCGCGCTGGCGCTACGCCGACGGCAGCGGCGAGATCGGCCTGATCTCAAGTGTATCCCAGGCATTCTGCTCCGACTGTACTCGCGCGCGCCTGTCGACTGAGGGTAAACTGTACACCTGTCTGTTTGCCACCAGCGGCCATGACTTGCGCGCCCTGCTGCGCGAAGGCCGCAGCGACGCCGAAATCAGCACCGCGCTGGCGCAGCTGTGGCGCGCGCGTGAGGACCGCTATTCGGAACTGCGCACCAGCCAGACCGAGGTTCTCAAGCAGCAGCGCAGCGCCAATAAAGTGGAAATGTCTTACATCGGGGGATAGTTTGTCTTTGAAGAGCAAGGTCACCGGGTTGATCCTGGCGGGTGGACGCGGCACGCGCATGGGCCGCGTGGACAAGGGCTTGCAGCCGTTCCGTGGCGCGACGCTGGCCGCGCACGTGCTGGCGCGCCTGTCGCCGCAAGTGTCGACAGTGGCGATCAACGCCAACCGCAACCTGCCGCAGTACCAGGCGCTCGCCGGGTCGTCGCCGCTGCTGCCGGATTATCTCGACGGCTTTGCCGGACCGCTGGCCGGGCTGCAAGTCGGCCTGCAGTTCTGCCCTACCGAATTGCTGCTGACGGCGCCGTGCGATTCGCCGTTCTTCCCCGCCGATCTGGCCGAGCGTCTTCACGCGGCCATGCAGGAGCAAGGCGCAGACATGGCGATGGCCGTGACCATGGAGCGCGATCCGGAGCAGCCGGACGCCGAACCGTACCGGCAACCGCATCCCGTCTTCGCGCTGCTCAAGGCCAGCGTGCTGCCGCAGCTGGACGCCTATCTCGACACCGGCGCGCGCCGCATGGAAGGCTTCTTCAATACGCTGAAGGTGGCGGAAGTGCTGTTCGAGGACAGCGCGGCGTTCAGCAACATCAACACACTGGAAGAGCTGCAGCAGCATGAGCGCAACACGCCGCTCCCCGCACCGCCGGCCGCGCCGCGCGACGGCGATCCGCCCGCGCTGCCGGTCGCCGAGGCGCAGCGCATGATTTGTGAGCGCGTCGCCCCAGTCGGCGACACCGAGACGCTGCCGCTGCTGGCCGCCCTGGACCGCGTGCTGGCCGCCGACATCATCTCGCCGATCAACGTCCCCGCCTACGACAACTCGGCAATGGACGGCTACGCCCTGCGCGGCGCCGACCTGCCGGCCGATGGCACGGCCACCTTCAAGAGCATAGGCGTCGCCTACGCCGGCCATCCGTTCACGCAAACGCTGCAAGCCGGCGAATGCGTGCGCATCATGACCGGCGCCCCGATTCCGCCGGGCTGCGACACCGTACTGCCGCAAGAACTGGCCGCCGCCATCGATGGCGACAACGTCACCGTCGCCGCCAGCGCCATCCGCGCCGGCGCCAACCTGCGCCGCGCCGGTGAAGACCTGAAAGCTGGCGGCATCGCCATCGCCGCCGGCAAACTGCTGCGCCCTGCCGACCTGGGGCTGGTGGCCTCGCTGGGCATCGGCCAGGTCAGCGTAAAACGCAAACTCAAAGTCGCCTTCTTCTCCACCGGCGACGAACTGCGCTCGCTGGGCGATAAACTCGATGAGGGCTGCGTCTACGATAGCAACCGCTACACCCTGTTCGGCATGCTGATGCGCCTTGGCTGCGAGGTGATCGACATGGGCGTCGTAAAGGACGACCCGCAAGCACTGGAAGCCGCGCTGCGCCAAGCCGCAAAACAGGCCGACGCCATCATCACCTCCGGCGGCGTCTCCGAAGGCGCGGCCGATCACACGCGCGACATCATGGCTTTGATCGGCGACGTCGCCTTCTGGAAGCTGGCCATGCGTCCCGGCCGTCCGCTGGCCTTCGGCAAAGTCCAGACGGAACAGGACAGCGCCTGGCTATTCGGCCTGCCCGGCAACCCGGTAGCGGTGATGGTGTCGTTCTACATGTTCGCCCGCCCCGCCCTGTTGCGCATGATGGGCACGGAGAGCAAACTGCAAACGCTGCAAGCACGCGCGGTTGAAGCCATCCGCAAACGCCCCGGCCGCACCGAATACCAGCGCGGCATCGTCAGCACCGGAGCAGACGGTGCGCCGCAAGTGCGCCTGACCGGCGCACAGGGTTCGGGCATCCTCAGTTCCATGAGCGAAGCCAATTGCATCGTGGTGCTGCATCAAGACCAGGCCAACGTCACCGCCGGCCAGCTGGTCGACGTGCTGCTGTTCGATGGACTGATCTAGCATCATGCGCCTGCGGGTCAGCCAACTGCAGTCGCCGCTCGCTGGTCCCTATTCGTTTGAATTGGCGGCGGGCCACTGCCTCACTATCTCAGGGCCATCCGGCGCGGGCAAAAGCCTGTTACTGCGCATGCTGTGCGATCTCGATCCGAACACCGGCGAGATTCAGCTGGACGGCGTGCCGCGCTCCAGCATCGGCGCACCGGAGTGGCGTGCGCAGGTCGTCTACCAGCCTGCCGAACCGGCGTGGTGGCTGCCGACCGCCGGCGCGCATTTCAATCCGCATCAAACGCAGCGCATGCAGGAACTGCTGCCGCAGCTGAAGCTATCACCGTCGCTGCTTGATCATGAAGTCAGCCGCCTCTCCACCGGCGAGCGCCAGCGCATGGCGCTGATCCGTTCACTGGCCTGCCATCCCAAAGTGCTGCTGCTCGACGAGCCCACCGCCGCACTGGACCCGGAAGCGGTGGCCGCTACCGAAGCGCTGCTGCGCCACGAAGTCGATGCCGGCATGTCGCTCATCCTGGTCACGCATTCGGCCGCGCAGGCGCAATCATTAGGGCATCGTCACATGACCCTGCGCGACCGCCTCCTGCACGAGGGCACGCCATGAACGCCGCCATCCAGCCAAGTGCGCTCGACCTCGCCCTCACCTCATCGCTGGTAGTGCTCAACGCCGGCATCTCGGCGTATCTTGGCTTGCGCATGCAGCGCATGATGCTGTGGTCTGCGCTGCGCATGGTGGTGCAGCTGCTGCTGGTGGGACTGGTGCTGCGCTGGGTATTCGCATTGGCGTCGCCGGCCGCCACGCTGGCGGTGGCGCTGTTGATGATCGTCGCCGCCGCGCGCGAAGTGGCCATGCGGCCCGCGCATGGATTGCGCGGCTGGCCCGGCGTGTGGTTGTCCACCGCCAGCGTCGGTCTGTCGAGCATCGCCACCGTGGTACTGGCGCTGCTGACGGTGCTGCGACCCACGCCGTGGTACGAGCCGCAATACGTCGTGCCGCTGATTGGCATCGTGCTGGGGAATGTGCTGAACTCCGCCAGCCTCGGACTGGACACCTTCTACGGCGGCGTGGTCAACGCCCGCGCCGCCATCGAAGCGCAACTGGTGCTGGGCGCCACGCGCCAGGAAGCGCTGGCGCCACTGATCCGCGACTCGGTGCGCAAGGGCCTGATCCCCATCATCAACCAGATGTCGGCCGCCGGCATCATCACCCTGCCCGGTATCATGACCGGCCAGATCCTGGCCGGCATGGACCCGATGGACGCGGTGCGCTACCAGATCCTGCTGATGTTCCTGCTGGCTGGAGGCAGCGGCATCTCGGTCACGCTGGCGGTGTATCTGGCGGCGCGCAGCATCACGGACGAGCGCCACCGCCTGCGGCTGGAGCGCTTGTCGGGCCGCTGAACGCCACCAGCAGCATGCCGCACGCCAGCGCGGCGAAAGCCCACTGCAAGCCCACCGCATGCGCCACGAAACCGATCAAGCCAGGACCGGCAAGGATACCGGCGTAGCCTATGGTGGAAATCGCGCTCACCGCCAGACTGGCCGGCATGTCGTTCTGGTTGCCGGCCGCCGTGAACAGCACCGGTACGATGTTGGATGCGCCGAAGCCGATCAGCATGAAGCCCGCCAGCGCCAGCCACGCCGATGGCGCCAGCACCACGATGAAGAAACCCGCCGCCGCCGCCAGGCCGCCCAGCAGCAGGATGCGGCGGCCGCCCCAGCGCTGCACGATCTTGTCGCCATTCAGGCGGCCAATGGTCATCGCCACCGCAAACGCGGCGTAGCCAAGGCCGCCCTGCGTGCTGTTCATGCCGCTGCTGGTCAGCATCACCGCGCTCCAGTCGAGCACCGCGCCTTCGGCCAGGAACACGAACATGCACAGCAAGCCAATCAGTACCACCGCGCCGCGCGGCACCACCAGCAAGGGCGCATCGCGTTCCGCCGCCGGCGCTTCGCGCAGCAGGTTCGGACCTGCTGCCAGCAGCACCAGCGCCACCGCAAGCGCCATCGCTACCGAAGCGCTGACGATGTCCGCGCCCAGCCACAGCATCGCGCTCATCGCACCCGCGCCGGCGATGCCGCCCACGCTGAACATGCCATGGAAACCGGACATCAGCGCGCCGCCGTAATCCTTCTCCACGATCACCGCCTGCACATTCATCGACACATCCAGCGTGCCGATGGTGGCGCCGAACAGGAACAGGGTCAATGCCAGCAAGGGCGCGCTTGGTGCGATCGCCAGGAACGGGAACACCGCGGCGCAGCCAAGACCGGACCACAAGATCACGCGGCGGCAGCCGAAGCGCGCCGCCAGCACGCCCGTCACCGGCATCGCCAGCAGCGAGCCGATACCAAGGCACAGCAGGAGCAAGCCCAATTGCGCGGCCTCCACGCCGGTGCGCGCCTGCGCATAAGGCACCAGCGGCGCCCACGCAGACATGGCCATGCCGGCTGCCAGAAAAGCTAAACGCGTGGAGACGCGCTGTTTCAATCCGTAGTTCTTCATAAGTTTATGCGCCGGCCCGCAGCACGCGGGTGCCGGCGGCGGCGTATGCCTCCACGACTTCCTCGCTGGCGCCAGCTTCGACGATCAAGTGGGTTAATTGGGAAATCGGCAGCACGCCATACGCTGCCACCGCGCCGATCTTGCCGGCGGTGGCGACGACGGCGGTGGCCTTGCTTTGTGCCGCCAGGCGGCGTTTGAATTCGGCCTCTTCGTAATCAACCGCCGTGACGCCGCCATCGACATCAACGCCGCAGGCGCCGATGAAGTACAGGTCGGGACGCATCAGTTCCAGCTCACGGAGCGCCGTCGCGCCAACGCTGCCGCCCAGGCTTTGCTTGATGCGGCCACCGATCATGATCAGGTCCACATGCGGCTTGTCCAGCAGCCGCGCGGCAATCGATGGTGCGTTGGTCAAGACCGTTACCGGCGTTGCGGGCAGCGCTTCGGCGATGGCGAGGTTGCTGGAGCCCGCGTCAAGGAAGATGGTGGCGCCCGCCGGCACCAGCGTGGCCGCCGCTGCGGCAAGGCGCGACTTGTCGTCCCGCTGGCGCTCCATGCGCTGCACCAGCGTGTCGCCCTCCGGCGCCGACGGAACGCGCACCGCGCCGCCGTAGACCTTCTGGCACAAGCCGGCAGCGGCCATGTCGCGCAAGTCGCGGCGGACCGTGTCCTCGGTGACGTTCAGCTCGCGCGCCAGCTCTGCGGCCAGCACGCGCCCCGCCTGGTTGAGTTGCTTAAGAATGAATGCGTGCCGCTCGGGCAGCAGAAGGTTATCTCGTTTCATGGACGAGATTGTACACAACTACGTAAAAGTGCGCATAAATACGCACAAATATGGATCTATTCGGCTTCCGGTTCGGTCCCGATCAGCAATTGCGCCTGCTCGCTCGGCAGGGCTTCCACAGTTTTCAGCTTGCGCGCCATCTGGCGACTGCGGGTTTCGGCCGATTCGATATTCTTGGCAGCGCGTTCCAGCGTGAGCTTGGTGGCGGCCAGCACGTCGCCGAACTTGGCAAACTCCGTCTTCACCGCGCCCAGCACCTGCCACACTTCCGACGAACGCTTTTCCAGCGCCAGCGTGCGGAAGCCCATTTGCAGGCTGTTGAGCAGCGCCGTCAACGTCGACGGCCCGGCGATACTGATGCGGTTCACGCGCTGCAGCTCATCGGCCAAGCCGGGACGGCGCATCACTTCCGCGTACAGGCCTTCGGTCGGCAGGAACAGAATCGCGAAGTCGGTGGTGTGCGGCGGCGAGACGTACTTCTCTGAGATGGTCTTGGCCTCCACGCGCACCGCGCGTTCCAGCTCGCGGCCGGCCGCCGCCACCCCTTCGGCGTCGGCGCTGTCGGCCGCTTCCAGCAGGCGTTCGTACTGCTCTTTCGGGAACTTGGCGTCGATCGGCATCCACACCGGCGCGCCGCCTTCCGTCTGGCCCGGCAGCTTGAGCGCGAACTCCACGCGCGCACCGGTGCCGGCGATGGTTTCGACATTCTTCGCATACTGGTCCGGCGTCAGCACCTGCTCGAGCAGCATTTCCAGCTGCACCTCGCCCCAGGTGCCGCGCGTTTTCACATTGGTCAGCACGCGCTTCAAATCGCCGACGCCCAGCGCCAGCTGCTGCATCTCGCCCAGGCCCTGGTGCACGCGCTCCAATCGCTCGGACACCTGCTGGAACGAGGCGTTCAGACGCGTCTCCAGCGTCGCGTGCAGTTTTTCGTCGACCGTCTTGCGCATCTCTTCAAGGCGCGCGCCATTGTCGGTTTGCAGATCCTTGATCTTGGTTTCCAGCGTCACGCGCACTTCCAGCATGCGCTGGTTCATGGTGTCGGCGAACAGCTTGAGATTGCGGGTCTGCTCGTGGCGGCTGCTCACGCCCTGCTCTTCCAGCTGGCGGCGCATGGCTTCGAACTGCTGCACGTTGGCCGCATTGCTGGTCTGCGCCGTGGTCTGCAGCTGCATGCGCACCTCGCGCTCCACGCGTTCGATGCGCTCTGCGAGATCGCCCGCCGCTCCGCCGCGAGAACGCAGCAACACCAGCACCTGCAGCACAATCACCGCAACCAGCGCGGCCAACAGGACGAAAAACTCAAGAGAGGTCATGGAATCAATCCGGTTTGTTGCGCATCCAGTCGGCGGTCTGGAAGAAGGAGTTCATCAGGCGCACGCGCAGTTCGGTGTCGATGCCGACGTCCTCCATCGCCCACGCCATGCAGCGCAGCCACTGGTCGCGCTCCTGCGTGCCGATGGCGAACGGCATGTGCCGCATTCGCAGGCGCGGATGGCCGTGCGCTTTCTGGTACAGATCCGGTCCGCCCATCCAGCCGCTGAGGAACATGAACAGGCGCTGGTTGGCGTTTTCCAGCGAGGGGCCGTGCACGGAGCGCAGCAACTGGAACTCAGGTTCGAGTTCCATCAGATCATAAAAGCGGTCGACCATCGCGCGGATGGTCGATTCGCCGCCGATTACTTCATAGAGGGTGCGGGATTCTTCAGTCATACCCGCAATGATAGCTTATACGAGGGCCAGCTTGCGCAAGCGCCGCGTCGACGACCAGCTATCCAGATCGGCCTGCGAACGGATCTCGTCGCAGGCCTGGACGATGCGCGCCAGCTCGGCGCGGCCGATGCCCGAATTGAGCGTCAGCCGCACCAGCGAACGGTTCTTGGGCGTGGCCGGCGCGCAAAACATGGCGCCGTACACGCCGTGCTGCTCCAGCAGCTTGCGCAGCGCCAGCGTCTTCGGCTCCGGCCCCGGTTCCAGCGCGATGATTTGCTCGGTGCCGTCGCTGACGTTGTAGCCCAGCGCGCTCAGCTCCTCACGCAGCTCGCGTGCATGGGCATGCAATGCGGCGCGGCGGTCATCGGCGGCGGCGATGAAATCGATGGCCGCATCGAACCATGCCAGCTCGTGGCCCAGCAGGCAGGAACTGAAAATCGCCGGACGCGACTCGGACAGGAAGTAACCCTTGAAATGGCTCGAACAAGTAATAAAACCGGCGCGTCCGGCGAACGCCTTGGCCAGCGAAGCCGTTCGGAAATGCACCCGCTCACTCAGGCCGGCCGCCGCCACCAGCCCGGCGCCGCACGGACCGTGCGTGCCGAGCGAGTGCGATTCGTCGACCAGCAGCATGCAGCCGCTGCGCTCCGCGATCTCCACCAATTCCGCCAGCGGCGCCAGACTGCCGTTGGTGCTGTACAGCGCATCGACCACGATCAACCCACGGCCGTGGCGCTGCAGCTGCTTCTGCAAATGCTCCATGTCGTTGTGCAGGAAGGACACCGGCGTGGCGCCGGCCGACTGCACGCCCTCCCACAGCGAAGCGTGGGCCTGCATGTCGAGGTAAACCGGGATGCCCGGCCCGGTCAGCGTCTGCACCAGCCCGACGTTGGCGGCCCAGCCGGATTGCGCCAGGATGCCGTCCTCCGCGCCCATGAACTGCGCCAGCTTGCGTTCCAGCCGGTGCTGCGAGCTGCCCTCCTGCAGGTAGACGGCCGACATCAGCAGCTCGCCGGCGCTATGCTGCAAAGCGGTGATCTGCGCGCCCACCAGCGCCGGCTCGCCTGCCAGGCACAGGTAGTCGTTGCCGGCCAGGAAAACCGCGCCGGCCGGCGTCGGCTGCCAGGCGTGCGGATGCTCGCCGCCCAGCAGCTGTTGGATGCGGGTGATGTAATGCAGGTCCATGCGCCGGGTGACAAAATCCGGCAGTGCAGCGGGAACGTGGAGGTGATGGGCGATTGCAAAGGTCATGGCGCGACTCCTGTTGGGTTTTGGACAAAAAAGATTGTTTTTTATGTACCGCAAGCGTCACCATGCGGCGAAAAAAACCAACAGAGATTGATGCGGATCAATGTCCGTTTTGATATTGCAGAATGCGTTGCAAATACAGGCGATCATGACGACTTGATAAAAATCAAAAGTCGCCATGTCGCCTCCCCTGCTCGAACGCTGGAAACGCCGGCAGCACGGACTATTGCAGTCCCTGCTGCTGTATCACGGCCGCGAAGACCATGCGACCGTGCGCGTTCTGCTGCTGGCGTGCATCGGCACGGTGGGCATGCCGCTGTATTACGTGATCTGGCAGAACTTCTTTCCGCAGGAGTATGAATCGCTGCCGCTGCGCATGCTGGGCATCCTGCTGTGCGCCATCGGCCTGTTCGCGCGCCAGTTCAGCCGGCAGATGCTGAATCTGTACCTGCTGGTGACGCTCAGCTACATCTTTCCGTTCTTCTTCACCTTCATGTTCCTGATGAACCGGGCCTCGGGCGTGTGGGACGAATCGCTGCTGATCGGGCTGGTGGTGCTGTTCCACTTCGATACCGGGCTGGCCTTGCGCGCCTACGCGATCGGCACCGCGCTGGCCTGCGCGGCCGCAGTGGCGCTGGGTGCCGGCGAAGCACTGTTCAACAGGGAAGTGCTGCAGCAGCTGCCGATCCACTGGTTCACCATTGCCGTGCTGTCAGCGGCCAAGATCAGCCGCCAGGTGCTGGCGCAGGAAAAGCTGGCCGGCATGGGCGCCGGCCTGGCCACCGTGGCGCACGAGCTGCGCACGCCGCTCACCAGCGTGGACGCCAACGTGCGCGGCCTGCTGCGCCGCATCTCCAGCCCGCAGCAGCAGAACCAGGACGATCGCCTCAGCATCATCGATGCGCTGGCGCGCATCCAGTTCGAGGTGCGCCACATGAACCACATGATCGACCTGTTCCTGCTCAGCGCCACGGCGGTGCGGCAAAACCTGCATCCGGTGGAGACGGTGTCGATGGAAGCGGTGACCGAAGCGGTACTCAGGCGCTACCCGTTCGCCAGCCAGAAGCAGCAGAAGATGGTGCAGCTGGAACTGCGCCGCAACTTCCAGTTCGCCGGCCAGAGCGAGCTGGCGGTGGTGGTGCTGCTTAACCTGATGCGCAATGCCCTGCGCGCCGTGCAGCGCGCCGGCAAGGGGCGCGTGCGCATCGTGATCGACGGCGGCCACACACCGCCACGGCTGCTGTTCATCGATACCGGCTGCGGCATCTCGCCGCAGCAGATGTCGCTGATCTTCCGCCGCTTTTATTCGTACCCGCCGCACAACGGCGCCGGCATCGGGCTGGCGCTGTGCCAGGAAATCATGCAGGCCTGGGGCGCGAGCATCCGTTGCGTATCGCGCGAGAGCGCTTACGCTATCTTTGTCCTGGAATTCCCCTCGAGGTGAATCATGTTCCTACCCGTTTATGCCCATCCCACCACCACGGTGCTGGTCGACGACAGCGACTCCTTCCTGCGCAGCCTGTCGTTCCAGCTCGATCCCATGATGGCCAATAAAACCTTCCACGACACCACCGACGCGCTGCACTGGCTGCGCAACAGCGCGCCCGAAAGCGCGGTGCCGCTGCACGTCAACTTCGACATGCAGAACCTGCCGGCCGACCAGTGCAATGTGGCGCTGGACCTGGAGCGCATCTACCGCATCGCCGAGCAGAAGCAGCGCTTCGCCACGCCGTCCGTATTGGTGGTGGATTACTCGATGCCGCAGATGAACGGGCTGGAATTCTGCGCCGCCGTGGCGCACCTGCCGTGCAAGAAGATCCTGTTCACCGGCGCCGCCGATGAAAAGATCGCGGTCAGCGCGTTTAACCGCGGCCTGATCGACCGCTACATCAAGAAGAGCGACGACCACGCGCTGGACATGCTGGAGATGGAAGTGGCAGCGCTGCAGGAGAGCTATTTCGACAGCCATTCCGATACCCTGCGCGAGATGGTGGCGCTGCACGATTACCACTTTCTGCGCGATCCGGCGCTGGCCGAAGTAGTGCGGGAACTCAAGCGCACGCTGGGTTTCGTCGAGCACTACATCTTCCCGAATCCGACCGGCATCATGTTCCTCGACCAACACGGCAAGGCCACGCTGATGGTGATCGAGACCGAGCAAAGCATGTACGCGCAATACGAAATCGCGCGCGACAGCGACGCGCCGCGCTCACTGCTGCATGCGCTGCTGGAGCGGCGCGTGCTGGCCTTCTTCAGCGATCCATATGGCGACGGCATGTACAACAGCAGCATGGCCGAGAACTGGCACCGCTACTGCGCCGCACCGCGCATCTGCGAGGGCAAGGAGAGGTATTACTGGGCGCTGTTCGACCTGCCGGCCCACTACTTCGACCAGCGGCCGCACACCTACGCCCAGTTCCTGCAGGAGCTGCAGCCGCAATCGATTGCGGCTTAAGTTCCGCCTCAGGCTTCGCGCAGCGTTTGCAGCGGCGGCTGGCGCAGCACATTGCGCAGGCCCAGCCAGCCGCCGGCGATGGCGCACAGCGCGCCGGCCAGTAGGCCGACCAGCCACACCATCGGGCTAAACGTCCAGGCGAACTTGAACTGGTAAGTGGCCAGCGCCCAGCCCATCGCCGCCGCACCGCTGGCCGCCAGCACGCCGGACAGCGCGCCCACCAGCGAGAACTCAATCAACTGCGCCTGCGACAGCTGCTTGCGCGTGGCGCCCAGCGCGCGCAGCAAGCCCGCTTCACGGGTGCGCTCGTCCTGAGATCCCATCAGCGCCGCATACAGCACCAGAACGCCCGAGGCCAGCGTGAACACGAACAGGAATTCAACCGCCGTAATCACCTGATCCAGCACCGCCTGCACCTGGCGCAGGATGCCGCCGACGTCGACGATGGTGAGGTTGGGGAAATCGCGCGTCAGCGCATTCATCACCGCGCCCTGACCTTGCGGCAGGTGGAAGGCGGTGATCCAGCTTTGCGAGATCTCCGTCATCGCCGCCGGATTGATGATGGCGAAGAAGTTCACCCGCATCGAGCCCCAATCCAGCTTACGGATGCTGGTGATGGTTACGTCCACCGGCGAGCCGGCGATGTCGAAGCGCAGCTTGTCGCCCAGCTTCCAGTTGAGCGTCTTGGCGATGCCCTGCTCCACCGATACTTCCGGCACGCCCGGCTTATCCTCGAACCATTTGCCCTCGACGATCTTGTTCTCGGCCTGCATCTGCGCCATGGTCGACAGGTTGAATTCACGGTCGGCCAGGCCCTTGGCGCGGTCCTCAGTGTAGGTCTCGGCGGTGACTGGCTTGCCGTTCACCGCCGTCAGGCGGCCGCGGATCATCGGGTACTGCGGCGCGTAGTTCACACCGGCCGCCGCCAGGCGCTGCGCGATCTCGTCACGCTGCTCCGGCTGGATGTTGATGATGAAGCGGTTCGGCGCATCAGCCGGGGTGGCGTTGCGCCAGGCGGTCATCAGATCCCCGCGCACCACGGTCAGCACCAGCAGCGCCATCATGCCGAGCGCCAGCGAGACGATTTGCACAATGGTGGCCCCTGGGCGGCGCTGCAGCGAAGTGATCGCAAAGCGCCAGCTTTGATGGTCGATCGCACCGCGCAGGGAGCGCAGCGACTTCAATCCCAGCCAGCCCACCAGTCCGAACACGGCAAACGCGCCGAAGAAGCCGAGCGCCGTGTACAGCGCCATCTTCCAGTCGCCCGCCTGCCACAGCAGCAGCGCGACGAAGCCCGCCATGCCGAAGCCGTAGGTGGCCAGCGCGCCCACTTGCGGCGGGTCCTGCTCGCGGCGGATCACGCGGTTGTGCGGCACCTTGCGCAGCTGCAGAATCGGCGGCAGCGCAAAGGCGGCCAGCAGCAGGATGCCGATGGCCAGACCTTGCAGCGCCGGATAAATGGTTGGCGCAGGCAGTTCGCTCGACACCAGTGCGCCCAGCACTTCCAGCAGCACGTAATGGCCGCCGAAGCCGACCGCCACGCCCAGCGCACTGCCGATCAAACCGACCAGCAGGAATTCGATCAGGTACATCACCGTGACCTGGTTCTGCGTCAGGCCGAGACAGCGCAGCATGGCGCAGGCGTCGAGGTGGCGCTGCATGAAGCGGCGCGCGGCCATCGCCACCGCCACCGCCGCCAGCATGGCCGACAGCAGGCCGACCAGCGACAGGAAACGGTCCGCGCGTTCCAGCGTGGTTTGCATTTCCGGGCGGCCGTCCAGCGATTCCACGCGCACGCCCTTGATATTGTTGTTCTTGATTTCGGCATCCAGCCATTGCTGGTAAGCCTTGGCGACTGCCGCGCCGTTCTTCAGCGACGGCGGCGCACCGACCAGCAAGCGGTAGTTCACGCGCGAGCCGGGTTGAATCAGGTTGGTCGCTTCCAGATCCTGCAGCGCGAACATCACGCGCGGCGCAAAAGCGAGGAAATTGGCGCCGCGATCCGGTTCGGCAGCGATCAGCTGGGCGATGGTGAAGCGCTTGTCACCCAATTGCAGCTGGTCGCCGACTTTGGCTTTCACGCTGCCCAGCAGGCCCGGTTCGACCCATACCGTGCCGGCGGCTGGCGTTTCAGCGGCGGGCGTGCCGATGCTTTGTTCGGCTTGTGCCGCGTCGGTGGTGATCTTCACCTTGCCGCGCAGCGGGTAGCCGGGACCGACGGCCTTCAGCGCCGCCAGCACCGAAGAAGATTGTTCGCCCTCGCCCGCTTGCGCCATGCTGGGGAAGGTAATGGCGTCGGTCACCACCAGCCCGCGCTGCACGGCCTGCGCGCGCCACTCGGCACGCACCGGAAGATCTGCGCTGACCGCGACGTCGGCGCCCAGCAGTTGATGGGCGTCGCGATCCAGCCCGCTGCGCAGGCGGTCGATGAAGAAGCCGGTGGCCGACAACGCGGCTACCGCTACCGTCAGCGCGATCAGCAGAAAGCGCAGTTGACCGGCGCGCCAGTCGCGCGCGGTCATTTTCAGGGCGAGTTTGAACATTTAGATTTTCGCGAAGAAGGCGTCGACTTCGGCCAGGAATTTCTGCTTCTGCGCTTCCGGCAGGAAGGCAGCAACGAAGCCATTGCGCGACAGGCGATGTGCGTGCGACAGGCCCAGTGGCAGCGCTTCAAAGGTGGCGATGAAGTTGTCGTTCATGTAGCCGCCGAAGTAAGCCGGGTCGTCCGAGTTCACGGTCGCGAGGATGCCGGCATCCAGCAGCTGCTGCAGGTTGTGCTGTTCCATTTTGTCGAACACACACAGCTTGATGTTGGACAGCGGGCACACCGTCAGCGCCATCTGCTCTTTCGCCAGACGGGCCGTCAGTTCAGCATCTTCCAGGCAGCGCACGCCATGGTCGATGCGCTCGACTTTCAGCGTATCCAGCGCGGTGTAGATGTAGGCTGGCGGACCTTCTTCGCCGGCGTGCGCCACCAGGTGCAGGCCCAGCTCGCGGCAGCGCGCAAACACGCGTGCGAACTTCTCCGGCGGATTGCCAACCTCCGACGAATCCAGACCAACGCCGATGAACTTATCGCGATACGGCAGCGCTGCTTCAAGCGTCACCATTGCATCGTCTTCCGGCAGGTGGCGCAGGAAGCACAGGATCAGGGTGGCGCTGACTGGGCTGTCCTGGCAGGCGCGATAGATGCCGTTGATGATGACGTCCATCGGCACGCCGCGGTGCGTGTGCGTTTGCGGATCAAAGAAGATTTCGGTGTGGCGCACATTGTCTGCCTCGGCGCGCTTGAGGTAGGCCATCGTCATGTCGTAGAAATCCTGCTCCTTCAGCAGCACGCTGGCGCCAGCGTAGTAAATGTCGAGGAAGGATTGCAGATCGGTGAAGGCATACGCCGCGCGCAGTTCTTCCACCGAGCCGTAGGCCAGCTTGACGCCGTTCCGTTCGGCCAGCGCGAAGATCAGCTCCGGCTCCAGCGAGCCTTCGATGTGGATGTGCAGCTCGGCTTTCGGCATCTGCTGCAAAACACGGCGCAATTGATCGTTCAACATGGTGATTTATTCCTATTACTTGGGTTGCTTAATCAAGTCATCTTATCGCATGCGGCCACAGTACGTCAGCACATCTTTCAAAGGCATGATACTGTGGTGAAAACGGACCAGAAAACACCAGAAAAAGTGCGTAGTTAATTCGATATTTTCGTTTTGAATCAGTATGTTACGAAAGAGTATTAACGATATTACGACATATCTTTTGACTTCCTGCACCAATAGCGCAATAATCAATTTCATAGACGTAAGAAGCGTTACGACCAACACATAAAAGCCGCCGTCCGGCCATAAAGCCAGCTCATAGGTACGGGCAATCCGCACCACGTCAAGAAGCTGACCAGAAGAAAAATAAGATCGAAAGGAATTATACGAACCAGAGCCAGGGCAGGCGAACTGCCGGTGACTCGTGACAAGCAGGTTTCCATCATTAAAGGACATTCAAATGACCATTTTTGACAACTACGCCGCACGATACGAACGCACTAAAGAAGAAGAGATGTCCATGAAGGAGTATCTCGAGCTGTGCAAGAAAGACCGGCTTACCTACGCCAGCGCCGCTGAACGGATGCTGGCAGCCATTGGCGAACCGACCCTGGTCGATACCCGCAATGACACCCGGTTGTCGCGTATCTTTGCGAACAAGGTCATCAAGATTTACCCGGCATTCCGCGAGTTCTACGGTACTGAAGAAGTCATCGAGCAAGTGGTGTCCTACTTCCGTCACGCCGCGCAAGGGCTGGAAGAGCGCAAGCAAATTCTTTATTTGCTGGGCCCGGTCGGCGGCGGTAAATCGTCGATTGCGGAAAAGCTGAAATCGCTGATGGAACATGTGCCCTTCTATTGCCTGAAGGGTTCGCCGGTGAACGAGTCGCCGCTCGGCCTGTTCAACGAAGACGAGGATGGCACCATCCTGGAAGAAGACTACGGCATCCCGCGCCGCTACCTGCGCAATATCCCATCGCCGTGGGCGGTGAAGCGCCTGCACGAATTCAATGGCGACATTAATCAGTTCCGCGTGGTCAAGCGCTATCCGTCGGTGCTGAAGCAGGTCGCCATCTCCAAGACCGAACCGGGCGACGAGAACAACCAGGATATCTCTTCGCTGGTCGGCAAGGTCGATATCCGCAAGCTGGAAGATTATTCGCAGGACGATCCGGATGCCTACAGCTACTCGGGCGGTTTGTGCCTGGCCAATCAGGGCTTGATGGAATTCGTCGAGATGTTCAAGGCCCCGATCAAAGTGCTGCATCCGCTGCTGACCGCAACGCAGGAAGGCAACTACAAGGGCACGGAAGGCTTTGGCGCGATTCCGTTCGACGGCATCGTGCTGGCGCACTCGAATGAGTCGGAGTGGAAGTCGTTCAAGAACAACCGCAACAACGAGGCCTTCCTCGACCGGATCTACATCGTCAAAGTGCCGTACTGCCTGCGCGTGACCGATGAGATCAAGATTTACGACAAGCTGCTGTTCAATTCTTCGCTGTCGCAGGCGCCTTGCGCGCCGGGCACGCTGCGGATGATGGCGCAGTTTGCGATCCTGTCGCGGCTGAAGGATCCGGAGAACTCCAGTGTCTTCAGCAAGATGCTGGTGTACGACGGCGAAAACCTCAAGGACACCGATCCGAAAGCCAAGTCCATCCATGAGTATGTGGACTATGCGGGCGTGGACGAAGGCATGAACGGGCTGTCGACGCGCTTTGCGTTCAAGATCCTGTCCAAGGTCTTCAACTTCGACAACACCGAGGTGGCGGCCAATCCGGTGCACTTGCTGTATGTGCTGGAGCAGCAGGTCGAGCGCGAGCAGTTCCCGCCGGAGCTGGAGCAGAAGTACTTCTCGTATATTAAAGAGCACCTCGCCCAGCGCTACGTGGAATTCATCGGTAAAGAGATTCAGACCGCGTACCTGGAATCGTATTCCGAGTACGGCCAGAATATCTTCGACCGCTACGTCACCTTTGCCGACTTCTGGATCCAGGACCAGGAATACCGCGATCCGGACACCGGCGAAAGCTTCGACCGCGAATCGCTGAACAACGAGCTGGAAAAAATCGAGAAGCCGGCCGGCATTTCGAATCCCAAGGATTTCCGCAACGAGATTGTCAACTTCGGGCTGCGGGCGCGCGCTAATAATGGGGGCAAGAATCCTGCGTGGACCAGCTATGAGAAGTTCCGCACGGTGATCGAGAAGAAGATGTTCTCGAATACGGAAGAACTGCTGCCGGTGATTTCGTTCAACGCCAAGGCCAGCGCGGAAGACGCCAACAAGCACGCCGACTTTGTCGCGCGCATGGTGGAGAAAGGCTACACGGCCAAGCAAGTGCGCTTGCTGTGCGAATGGTATCTGCGCGTGAGGAAGTCGTCTTAAGTAGTTGATCTGCGCCGCTTGCAGACAAGCGGCGCAGCGCCGAGTAATAGCAGCAGGAGGCATCTTTTGACTTACCTCATCGACCGACGTTTGCAGGGCAAGAACAAGTCCGCAGTCAACCGCGAGCGCTTCTTGCGGCGATACAAGGCCCAGATCAAGGACGCGGTGGGGCGTGCCATCAAGGGACGCTCCATCACCGACGTTGAAAACGGCGAAAAAGTCTCCATCCCGGTCAAGGATGTGAGCGAGCCCTCGTTTGGCCACGCCCATGGCGGCGTGTGGGAGGTGGTCAATCCGGGCAACCAGGAATATCTCAAGGGCGACCAGATCAACCGCCCCAAAGGCGGCGGCGGTTCCGGCCGCGGCAAGGCCGGCAACAGCGACCAGATCACCGAAGATGATTTCATCTTCGAGCTGTCGCGCGAAGAATTCATGAACTACTTCTTCGAAGACCTGGAACTGCCGCACATGGTCAAGACCCAGCTGACCGCCACCACCGATTTCAAAAACCAGCGCGCCGGCTACAACATGTCCGGCACGCCCTCCAACATCCACGTGCTGCGCTCCTTGCGCGGCGCGCTGGGCCGGCGCATCGCCGTCGGCGGCAACTCGCGCAAGCGCGTGATCGAGGCCGAACGCGAACTGGAACAGCTGCTGCTGGACGGCGTACCGCTGCAGGACGCGCGCGTGGTCGAGCTGAAAAAGCTGATCCACCACCTGCACACGCGCCTGCTGGCCATCCCCTTCATCGACCCGTTCGACCTGCGCTACACCAACCGCGTCAAGGTGCCCAAGCCGATGACGCAGGCGGTGATGTTCTGCATCATGGACGTTTCCGGCTCGATGGACGAAACCCGCAAGGACACCGCCAAGCGCTTCTTCATCCTGCTCTACCTGTTCCTCAAGCGGGTGTACGACAAGATCGAAGTGGTGTTCATCCGCCATCACACGGCGGCGGCCGAGGTCGACGAGGAGGAATTCTTCCACTCGCGCGAATCGGGCGGCACGGTGGTGTCGTCGGCGCTGCACCTGCTGGACAAGATCATCGATGAACGCTACGGCGCCGGCAGCTACAACGCCTACGTGGCGCAAGCTTCCGACGGCGACAACTGGGACAACGACTCAGTGCTGTGCCGGCAGCTGTTAGTTAATACGATCATGCCCAAGGTGCAGTACTACACCTATGTCGAGATCACCGACGGCCCGCCGCAGAACTTGTGGGAGCAGTACTCGCAGGTGCCGGATCACCATCAGCATTTTGCCATGCAAAAAATCGTCACGCCGGCTGACATTTATCCGGTCTTCCGTGAACTGTTCAAGAAGCAGCCCAAATAATCATGAACGACAGGATCGAACCTAAGCCGAAGCATCCGAACGCCCTGCCGGAGCAATCCGAATGGACCTTTGAGCTGATCGAGCAGATACACCAGGAGATCCGCCGCGTGGCCGAAGGCTTCGGGCTGGATACGTATCCCAACCAATTGGAGATCATCACCGCCGAGCAGATGATGGATGCCTACACCTCGGTGGGCATGCCGGTGTCGTACAACCACTGGTCGTTCGGCAAGCACTTCCTCAGTACCGAGAAAGGCTACAAGCGTGGGCAAATGGGGCTGGCCTACGAGATCGTCATCAATTCCAATCCCTGCATCGCCTACCTGATGGAGGAGAACAGCCTGACCATGCAGTCGCTGGTGATCGCGCACGCGGCGTATGGCCACAACTCCTTCTTCAAGGGGAACTACCTGTTCCGCACCTGGACCGATGCCGACGCCATCGTCGACTACATGGTGTTCGCCAAGAACTACATCGCCGAGTGCGAGCAGCGCCACGGCATCGACGCGGTGGAGACCCTGCTCGATTCCTGCCACGCCATCCAGAACTACGGCGTGGACCGCTACAAGCGCCCGGCCAAGCTGTCGATGGCGCAGGAACGCGCGCGCCAGAAGGAACGCGAAGCCTACGTGCAGTCGCAGATCAATGAACTCTGGCGCACCCTGCCCAAGCGCGAGGAAGAGGAAGAAACCAAGGTCACCAAGCGCTTCCCGCCCGAGCCGGAAGAAAACCTGCTGTACTTTATCGAGAAGTACGCACCGCTGCTGGAACCGTGGCAGCGCGAGATGGTGCGCATCGTGCGCAAGATTTCGCAGTACTTCTACCCGCAGCGCCAGACCCAGGTGATGAACGAGGGCTGGGCCACCTTCTGGCACTACACCATCCTCAACCAGTTGTACGATGAGGGCGTGGTCGGCGACGGCTTCATGATGGAGTTTTTAAAGAGCCATACCAACGTGGTCTACCAGCCGCCGGTCAACAGCCCCTATTACAGCGGCATCAATCCGTACGCGCTGGGCTTTGCCATGATGACCGACATCCGCCGCATCTGCGAGAACCCGACCGACGAAGACCGCGAGTGGTTCCCCGATATCGCCGGCAGCGACTGGCGCAAGACGCTGGACTTCGCGATGCGCAATTTCAAGGACGAGAGCTTCATCGCCCAGTACCTGTCGCCCAAGCTGATCCGCGAGTTCCACTTCTTTGCCGTGCTGGACGATGACAATAACGAGAAGCTCAGCGTCTCCGCCATTCACGACGATCTCGGCTACCGTTACGTGCGCCAGCAGCTGGCCGAGCAGTACAACCTCGGCAACCGCGAGCCGAATATCCAGGTATGGTCGGTCAATACCCAGGACGACCGCGCGCTGACCTTGCGCCATACCCAGTTCCAGCGCCGCCCGCTCAACCAGCAGGCCGGCGAAGTGCTCAAGCACGTGGCCCGCTTGTGGGGCTTCGACGTGCACCTGGAAACCGTCAGCCCCAGCGGTGAAGTAGTCAGCACGCTGGAGGTCAAACGGGAGAAACGCGGCCGCACTTTCTGACCCAACATATATATAAGGCTTTTTTTGGCGCCGTCCGGACTCAGGCACGGCTCTTGCAAGCACAAAACCGGGGGTGGCGACGGCGCGCCTAACCCGGTTTTTTTCGTTAAGGCATGCTGCGGGCTGGCTGTCAACGTTTTTCTTAATCTACTTGTATAGAAGTCGGCGCAAGAATTTCATGAAAGAAACATTTACAGCCAAATTATCAACTGTGCGTAGTAAATTTACGCACATAAAATTCCGTTTTTGGCCTTAAGGGAAAACTAAGTAACGTCATGGTGCGCTGGCGCGCGAAAATGCGCCAAACGGTGTTGCCGATTGAGCCAGAACGGTGCAAAGTGAGCGCTACCATATAGGAAAACCCTATGAAATTTAACCGGTTTTAGGGATGAAAATTCTATGTAAAATCAAGAATTCGTATGTATAATTCGCCGACGTCCCGGATGCGGCTGTTGTTTTGTGTCGCCATTTTGGGGTTT
>Ga0209564_1000518_pt1 | contig 63204 bp, 55 predicted proteins | sample AraplaCol_mMF_r2_FD_184272 | JGI IMG/M metagenome (GOLD analysis project Ga0209564, IMG submission 184272) | Arabidopsis root microbial communities from North Carolina, USA - plate scrape MF_Col_mMF_r2 (SPAdes) (version 3) | ecosystem: Host-associated > Plants > Roots > Endosphere | place: USA...
GAACTGCTGAACGAGACCCTGTTCCGGTCGCTGCCACACGCCCGCGCCGTGCTGGAGACCTGGCGGCGCGACTATAACGAGCGCCGGCCCCACTCCAAGCTCGGCTGGATGACGCCCAGGGAGTACGCCAGCGCCTTCTGCGGAGAGACCGGCCGGCACGCTGCGCAGGCTGATAGCTCCGCGCACCGGCCTCTTGCCACCCACCAACACCAAGGCTCAAATCAACCCAGGACTCTCGTTTTGGCTGGATGAGAAATGGGGGTCACGTCAGTGAGCGCGGGCCCAACTTGATAAATCGACCGTTTTTGGCGCACGGTCGTCCAACAGTCATGTTCAGCCGCGGGAGGGCGAGAACCGCTTCGCCGAATTGCGCGTCGACGCCCAGGGGCGACGGCCCTAGCCTCAGCGACGTTGCTTACGCCGGCAGGCGGTAAGGCGCCCGGTAGCGGGGGGTGATCAGGGCATTGGCTTCGGCGTCGTCCTTGAACTGGCCCACGGCGGCGTCCCAGTGGACCTTGCGGCCCGTACGCCAGGCGACATTGCCCATCTGACAGACGGTGGCGGTGTTGGCCGCCGATTCGATGGGACAAGCCGGCGTGCGTGCTCGATCCTTCACGCAAGCGATGAAGTCCGCCGTGTGCCGATCAAGCCCGTTGTCCGAGGCCTTGGTGACGGGAATTTCCGGGGTCAAGGCCTTGCCGTCCCTCATCTCCGGCGAGACCCACCACTTGCTGCGGTCCACCACCAGCGTGCCGGTCTCGCCCACGAAGGCCACGCCATGGTCATGGCCGCCGAAGGGGCCGCGACTGATGCCGACCGCGTGTTCCCATTCCACCGAATAGTCGCCGAAGTCGAAGATGGCGGTCTGGGTGTCCGGAGTCTCCATGGCCGAACCCGGATAACCGTACGCGCCGCCCAGCGCGCTGACGGAACTGGGCGCCTGGGCCTTCATGCCCAGCAGGGCGATGTCCATCAGATGGACGCCCCAGTCGGTCATCAGGCCGCCCGCGTAGTCCCAGTACCAGCGCCAGCTGAAGTGGAAGCGGTTGGGGTTGAAGGCGCGCTGCGGCGCCGGGCCGAGCCAGCGGTCGTAGTCAACGCCCGGAGGCGGCGCCTGGTCCGGCTGAGGCTCGACGCGCTTCATCCAGCCCATATAGGCCCAAGCCTTGACCTTCCGCACCCGGCCGATGCCGCCGGAATGCACGTGAGCGATTGCGTCGGCCCAGTGCTGGTTGCTGCGCTGCCACTGGCCGACCTGGACGACGCGGTTGTGGCGCGTCTTGGCGGCGACCATCGCGCGGCACTCGGCGATGGAGTTGCCGAGCGGCTTCTCGCAGTAGGCGTCCTTGCCCGCCGACATGGCGTCGATGAGCTGGAGCGCGTGCCAGTGGTCCGGCGTGGCGATGATCACCGCGTCCACCAACCTGTCGTCCAGCATGCGGCGGTAGTCGTCGTATAGTCGTGGCGCGCGGCCGGAGGCCTTCTGCAATTCGACGCCGCGGTCGGCGAGGACCCTGGCGTCCACGTCGCAGAGGGCGACGGGCGTGACGTCGGCTCCCTTGACCATCGCGGTGAGATTCGACCAGCCCATGCCCTTGCAGCCGATCACGCCTACCTGGACCTTGTCGTTGGCGGACACGCGGCGGCGCTGGGCGAAGGCCTCGCTGAGGGGCGTCGCGGTAACGGTCGAAGCGGCGAGGCCGCCGACGAGGAGAGTGCGGCGATCGAAGCTGGCGGTCATCCTAGTCTCCCTCTGGTTATCGTTGCGATATTGGTAGCGGTAAAACGTCCCCTCGCAAGGCCGCAAAGAGCGCTGACACCCCGATCTCAAGATCCGCTTCCTGGAGCGGTCCAAGAGTCCGGAAATGGCGGCGATGGTCGGCAGTTCAATCCGGCGACGCCGCGCGAAGGTGTGGCTCGACGAGGTCGAAGCTCTCCTCGGTCATCGTGACGCCAGCGCCAACGACGCCGGGCCACCGACCGTCCGCGAATTGGATCACCTCACCCGCGACGAGCCTGTCAGTGAAGTGGAACGCTTCGGTCACGGATATTCCGCCTCTCGCAACTACGGCTAAGGGGGCGTTAGCCCCGGGCTTCGGCGACCTGGATCAGGCGATGGCCCAGCGCTGGTGGGAAGCGATGCAGTTAATCGTAGACCGGCCGGATCGAAGTCCACTGTGCCTCCGGCGCCGAGAAGGCGCTCGATCAAGGCCATGCCGGAGCCCTTGCGTGATGGCGGTTTGACCATCGGGCCGCCTCGCTCGCGCCACTCGAAAAGGACCGCATTCGCCGAGGGCTCACGCCACCAGGAGAGGACCACTCCGCCCTCGGGCCTCGAAAGCGCGCCGTACTTGACGGCGTTGGTGGCGAGTTCGTGCACGAGCAGGCTGAGCCGCAGGGCGACCTCGGCGTCCAGGCTGACGTCGTCGCCGTCGATTGTCAGGGTTTCACCCTCGACCGCGACGTAGGGCGCGAGCTGTTCGGCGACAACCTGCTTCAAGTCCGCGCCTCGCCATAGCGATCGAGAGAGGATCTCGTGCGCGGTGGACAGCGCCTTCAGCCGCGCGTCGAAATCGCTGCGGAACTGGTCGAGATCCTTCGCGTTGCGGAGCGTCTGGCGGGCCACCGCCTGCACGGTCGCGATGCTGTTCTTCAGGCGATGATTCAGCTCCCCGACGAGCAGCCGCTCGCGGTCCACCATGCTTTCGCGGAGCCGTCCCAGCTGCGTGCTTGCGTAGGCACGGGCCAGAAGGCTCTGGGCGGTGAACGGCTTGACCAGATAGTCGTCAGCGCCGGCCTTCAGGCCATCACAGGTCGCGTCCTCGCCGGCTTGAGCCGACAGCAGGATCACCGGGATGCCCGCCAGCTCGGAATTGGCGCGGATCGCCCGCACCAGCGCGACGCCGTCGAGTCTGGGCATCATGACGTCGCTGAGGATCAAAGCCGGCCGCAGTCCCGCCTGCAACCGCTCGAGCGCGGCCTGTCCGTCGACCTCCACGACCACGTCGAATTCCCTGGCCAGGACTCGCGAGACATAGGCGCGAAGGTCGGCGTTGTCCTCGACCAGAAGGATCTTGGGCCGAGGGGCCGCCTCCGAGGTCGGCGCCGGCGGTGCTTCGGCCGCCCGCGGCAGCGATCGCTCGGCCTCTTCGGCGTAGAGTTTCCCCAGGGACCGATCGGCCCCGCGCGCCCGCGGTGTGGCGACCTCATCCAGAGATCTCACCAGCGGCAGGCTGACGGTGAACAGGCTGCCGTGTCCGAGCGAACTCTCGACGCCCATCCGACCTCCCTGCAACTCGACCAGGTCCTTCACCAGCGCAAGTCCGATCCCCGAGCCCTCCATGGAACGTCCCTGCACGCCTTCGATCCGATGGAACCGCTCGAACACGCGCGGAAGGTCCGCCTGGGCGATGCCGACGCCGCTGTCGCGCACCTCGAGTACGGCCTCGTCGCCCAACCTGCGAAGCGAGACCGAGACCTCGCCTTCCAGGGTGAACTTGAAGGCGTTGCTGAGGAGGTTCAGCACGACTTTCTCCCACATGTCGTGGTCGACGAAGACCGGCTTGTCGAGCGGCGGGCAATCGACAATGAAGCTCACGCCCGCCTTTTCGAAAGCCGAGCGGAACACGCTGGCGAGATCGGCGGTGAGCGTCGCCAAATCCGCCAGCTCGAACGCCGGCTCCAACCGCCCGACCTCGATTCTCGAGAAGTCGAGAAGCCCGTTCACCAACCTCAGCAGGCGGCTGGCGTTGCGATGAATCATCGCCGCATCGGCCTGAGGCATTCGGATGGTGTCGCCAGTTTCTCGGAGATGATCCTCAAGCGGCGCCAGCATCAGGGTCAGGGGCGTGCGGAACTCGTGGCTGATGTTGGAGAAGAAAGCGCTTTTGGCGCGGTCGAGTTCAGTCAGCCGGCTGTTTAGGCTTTCCAGTTCCCGCTCACGCAGGGTCAGGGCGTCGTTCGCCTGCCTCAAGGCGCGGTTGGCGTCCCTAACCTCCTCGGCGCGGCGCAGGACTTCGGCCTCCATCTGGTGGGCGCGGGCCTCGACCCGCTCGATCTTCTGGCTCTGCTCGCGCAGCAGAACGAATTCGGTCACGTCCTCGACGTGGTGAATGATGGCGGCCAGCCTGCCGTTGGCGTCGAGCACCGGTGAATTCGTCGGGCTCCAATACTTGATTTCGAAGCCCTCGCCGCTATCGCGCCTGGGAATGTCGTATTTCTGCACGCCCATCACATCCGGGCGATGTTCGGCCACGACCCGATTCAACGAGGCGCGCAGATCCGAGACGCCGGTCGCGTCGTCGTCGTTGGGATCGTCGGGAAACACCGCGAACAAGGGCCGGCCAACCACGGCCGCCCGTACCGTGCCCGTGGCCTCAAGGTAGCGATCGTTCACCGCGACGATGGTGAAATCCGCGTCGGGCCTGAGGACCAGGTAGGGATGCGGCGCAGCCTCGAACAGCCGTTGGTAGTCGGTTCCCCGCTTTCCACGCCCGGAAGGAGATCCAAGCGTGGCGGACCGCCACATAGCGTTTTGCACGCCATGGCTCAGGGCAGCTCTCGAATAACCCATACTGCCCTCCCTTCCTGAAATCTCCCACATGGGTGGACAGGGTGGAGGCGTCTTCCTGGCGCTGCCCACATCAATAGGCAAAAACATTGGAAAATATATACCTCTGCGCGCCGGCAGATATAGCAAACATTTGGTAAAAATAGATACCTATAGGGGAATGTGGTGCGAAATTCAATTCGTCGGTACTTTATTGAGAAGGCGCGATAATTGTCAGATTTACAACTCTGAATACAAGTCGAAGATCAGTAGCTAGGATGGTAGAGCTTGTCCCACGATGGCGATCTGGTGAGCGATAACTGAAGGCAAGCTTCCGATTGAGCTGACGCCCTGCGGTCATGCCGACTCGCCGTCGAGCAACCGAACCAGCCACGCGCCGCGGCGAGGTTCGGGCCTACACCGACGGGCGAGCGCGACTATCTTCGGCGATTCTGCGCCTTGGAGCGTCGCGGAAGTCTTCATCTGGCGCCAGTCAGGCCGGGCCCTCTGCGGCGACTGATTCAAAGAACGGGACGCTCTGATCGGCCGGAGATGGGTGGTGTCAGCCCCGGCGAGCATGTCGGCAAGGACGCCACCGTGGCGCTGATGAGGCCCGTGGGCGCGCCCTTGATCGCCGAACTCTATCTGAAGCGCCAGAAGATCGACATGGCCGACGCAGAGGCCATCTGCGAGGCGGTGACCCGGCCGACGATGCGGTTCGTGCCGGTGAAGTCGCCCGAGCAGCAGGGCGTGATGGTGCTGCGCCGGACACGGCGGGTCCTGACGCACCAGCGCACCCAGCTCTCCAACGCCATTCGGGGTCACATGGCTGAGTTCGGGCTGGCGGCGGCCATCGGTCGGGAGGGGCTGGGCAAGCTGATCGCGGTGATCCTCGATGTCGCGGACGAGCGGGTGACCAGGGAGGCGCGCGTCTGCCTCAACATGCTGGTTGATCAGCTTCGGCTGGTGAACGTGCAGCTCCTGGAGAACGGATCGCTTGATCCGCACCAATGCCCGCGCGACCGAGGTCGGCCGCCGGCTGATGGAAATTCCCGGCGTCGGGCCGTTGCTGGCCGGCGCCATGGTCGCCGCCGTGGCCGATCCCGCGGCCTTCAAGACCGGCCGCAACCTGGCGGCCAGGATCGGCCTGGTCCCTCGACGGAACTCCAACGGCGGTAAGGAGCGGCTCGGCGGCATCACCAAGCAGGGTGATCGCTACCTGCGACAGATGCTGGTGGTCGGCGCCCTGGCCGTCGTCCGCTACGCCCAACGCAACGGCACGCGGCGGCCGCGGCTGGTGCAGCTGCTGGCCCGGCGAACGCCCAAGGTCGCGGCTGTCGCACTTGCCAACTAGAACGCCCGGATGATCTGGGCGATCATGACCACCGGCGAACACTATCGGGAGCCACAGCCGGTTTAAGGAGACAGGTCCGGCGCCAGGCCGAGGCCGACGAACTTGGGAAGGGCGGACGAGATGTAATGCGACAGCCGGTCGATACCGGAGAAGGGAAAACCCATTTGCGCCATCGCGCCTCGAGCGCGTGCTCTTGGTCGGGACCCATCTTCGCGGAAGGCATTATGGCCAGCGGTCATGCGTACCGCACCAACAGGTCGAACACATGGCCGCACCGACCAAGCCTAGCAGAAACATCAGATCACCCTTGCCAACCGGGGAGCCGTCCTTCCCAAACGATTGTCGCAAGTTCGCCGATCCACGTGTGGGCGTGGGTGTTCAAAGCAGCCATCACTGCGGCGAAACCTGTGCAGGCGCGACTAGCGCGCGTCGATTTCCCTTCCTGACCGGCGGACGGCTATGCTGGCGTCATGAGCGCCCCAGATTCCTCCGAGCCGAACCGTCGCCTGAAAATGGCCGACATCGCCAGCATGGTCGGCGTCTCGACCTCGACGGTCTCGCGCGCCCTGGCCGGCAATCCGGTCATTCCGCAGGCCCTGCGCGAGCGGATCGAGGGAATCGCCCGCGAGAACGGCTATGTGGTGAACCAGCAGGCGAGGGGGCTGCGCATGCAGCGCACCCACGTCATCAATGTCGCCATTCCGCTCGGCCACGAGTCCGGGCAACTGATCTCAGACCCCTTCTTTCTCGAGATGATCGGCCGCCTGGCTGACGAGATCACCGCCCGCGGCTACGAGCTGCTGCTGTCCAAGGTCGCCGCGCCGGAAGCGGGCTGGCTTGAGCGGATGGCGCGTTCGCAGCGCGTCGACGGGGTGCTGGTGATCGGCCAGAGCGACCAGCATGAAGCCCTCAACGCCACGGCCGAGTGGTACGAGCCGCTGGTCGTCTGGGGCGGTGCGGCCGAGGGCGCGCGCTACTGCACGGTCGGCGTGGACAATTTCGCCGGGGGGCGGATGGCCACCGAGCATCTCTTGGCCCTCGGACGGCGGCGCATCGCCTTTCTCGGCCCGCCGCAGGCGCCGGAAGTCGCCTTGCGCTACGAAGGTTATCGGGAGGCCCTGGCCGCGGCTGGCGTCGCTTATGATCCCACTCTGACCGCGACCACCCATTTCACCCTCAGCGATCCGACCGAGGGCGTTCGCCGCCTGATCGACGAGGGGGCGTCCTTCGACGCGGTCTTCGCCGCCTCCGACCTGATCGGGCTGGAATCGGTGCGCGTCCTGGCGGCCGAAGGCCTCGATGTCCCGGACACGGTGTCGGTCGTCGGCTTCGACGACATCGCCCTGGCGCGGCAGTCGGTTCCGGCGCTGACCACGATCCGGCAGAACCTCGCCGAGGGCGCCGCGCGGATGGTCGATTTGCTGTTCCGGCGCATGGCGGGCGAGCCCGCGCCGTCGGCGATGATGCAGCCCAGCCTAATCGTTCGCCAGACCTGAAGACAGGAGATAGGTGATTGCCGTGCGCAATCGATTGCGAATTTTCTTGCAATCGATTGCGCAATCAGTTTTGTTCACTTCTGCACAGCGGCCGAAGAGCCGCTTCGGAGACGAGGCGCAAGCGCGCCCAGGGGAAGGGAACGAAGAAATGGTCCGTAAGACGATTTTGCTCGCCAGCGTCGCGACCCTGCTGGGATCGGCCGGAACGGCCTGGGGCCAGCAGACTCCTGGCGCGGAGACCGATCCCTTGGAGCTGGACGCCGTCGTGGTGACGGCCTCGCCCGGCGGGGCCACCAAGATGAGTTCATCGGTCTCGGTCAGTTCGATTTCGGCCGACCAGATCGCCGCCCAGGCGCCGCGATCCACCGCCGAGATCTTCCGTGGCCTGCCGGGCATTCGATCGGAATCGACCGGCGGCGAGGGCAACGCCAACATCGCCGTGCGCGGTTTGCCGGTGGCCTCAGGCGGCGCCAAGTTCCTGCAGCTGCAGGAAGACGGTCTGCCCGTCATGGAGTTCGGCGACATCGCGTTCGGCAACGCCGACATCTTCCTGCGCGCCGACCAGAACGTCTCGCGCATCGAGTCGGTGCGCGGCGGGTCGGCCTCGACCTTCGCCTCCAACTCGCCGGGCGGGGTGATCAACTTCATCAGCAAGACCGGCGAGACCGAGGGCGGGGCGATCGCCCTGACCAAGGGGCTGGGCTACGATCATACGCGGCTCGATTTCGACTACGGCGCGCCGATCAACGACACGCTGCGCTTCCATATCGGCGGCTTCTACCGGGAAGGCGAGGGCGCGCGTCGGTCCGGCTACACCTCCGAGAAGGGCGGCCAGATCAAGGCCAACCTGACCAAGGAGTTCGAGAACGGCTTCGTTCGCCTGCACGCCAAGTATCTGAATGACCGGGCGGTCGGCTACCTGCCCATGCCGACCCGCGTCAGCGGGTCGAACAACGATCCCGGCATCGGCTCCTTCGCCGGCTTCGACATCGGCCGCGACGACATCCAGTCGGTGTTCCTGGCGACCAATCCGGGCCTGGACGGCGACGGGAACCGCCGGATCAGCAAGGTCTCCGACGGCATGCATCCCGACAGCCTGCAATTCGGGGCGGAAGCCAAGTTCGACCTTGGCGGCGGCTGGAAGATCGAGGATCGCTTCAAGGTCGCCAAGACCTCCGGCCGGTTCGTCGCTCCGTTCCCGGCCGAGGTGACCTCGGCTCAGACCCTTGCGACCGAGATCGGTGGAACCAGCGCGACCCTGCGCTACGCCAACGGGCCGAACGCCGGCCAGGCCATCGCCGCGCCTTCCAGCCTGAACGGCAACGGCCTGGCCATGCGGGTCCACGTGTTCGACGTCGAGATCAACGACTTCGGCAACGCCATGAACGACCTGAAGCTGTCGCGCTCGTTCGAGGCGGACGGCCTGGGCTCGATCGACGTGACCGTCGGCTACTACAAGTCGCGCCAGACCATCGCGATGGACTGGTTGTGGAACACCTTCCTGATGGAGGTGAAGGGCGACAACGCCGCGCTGCTCGACGTCTATGACAGCACGGGAACCAAGCTGACCCAGGCCGGCCTGGCCGCCTACGGCGTGCCCTACTGGGGCAACTGCTGCACGCGACGCTACGACGTCACCTACGACATCGATGCGCCCTATCTGAGCCTTTCGACCCGGCTTGGAGGTCTCAGCCTTGACGCCAGCCTGCGTCGCGACGAGGGCAAGGCCCGGGGCGGCTACGCCGCGGCCAAACAGGCCATCGTCGACGTCAACGGCGACGGGGTGATCCAGACCGTCGAGCAGAGCGTGTCGGTGGTCGACAACGCCAACACCTCGCCGGTGAATTACGACTGGGGCTACACCTCCTGGTCGTTCGGCGCCAACTACCAGCTCAATCCGGACCTGGCCCTGTTCGCCCGCGCCAGCCGCGGGGGCCGGGCCAACGCCGACCGTCTGCTGTTTGGCAAGGTCCAGGCCGACGGCTCGGTGACCAAGGAGGACGCTGTCGACATGGTCGACCAGGTCGAGGGCGGGGTGAAATTCCGTCGCAACGGCTTTGGCCTGTTCGCCACCGCCTTCTGGGCCAAGACCGAGGAGCAGAATTTCGAGGCCACCAGCCAGAAATTCTTCGACCGGGTCTACAAGGCCAAGGGCGTCGAGCTGGAGGCCAGCTATCGCTTCGGCGGCTTCTCGGTCACGGGCGGCGCGACCTATACCGACGCGGTCATCGACAAGGATGCGCTCAACCCCGCGGTCGTCGGCAACGCCCCGCGCCGTCAGGCCAAGTGGCTCTATCAGGTCGCCCCGACCTGGCGGTTCGGTGACAAGGCGACGATCGGCGCCAGCCTGATCGGCACCACCAAGGCCTACGCCCAAGACGAGAACCTGCTGGTCTTCCCCGGCTACGCCCAGGTCAACGCCTTTGCTGAATACAACATCGTCGAGGGGTTGTCGGTGTCGGTCAACGCCAACAACCTCTTCGACAAGGTCGGGCTGACCGAGGCCGAGGAGGGCGCGATCACGGCCAGTTCGGTCAACGCCATCCGCGCGCGGTCGATCAACGGCCGGACGGTCACGGCCACGCTTCGCTACGCCTTTTAGCCTTCTCCCTGTCCGCCGGGCGTCCCCTGCGGCGCCCGGCGGCCTTTTTCGTGTATCCCGTCCTGTCGAGTTTCCCGTCCATGACCCCTCCAGCTTCCCAAGGCGCGGACGCCGCGTTCGGCGAGACGATCGTCGCGCGGCTCGTCGCCCATTGGCCGCGTTTCGAGTCCCGCCTGAAGACGGTCTATGGCGATCGCGAGGACTGGGCCGAACTGACCGCGGGCCTGCGCGCCCGCGTGGAGGCCGCCGCATACGCTCGCCCCGAACCGCTTCGCGCCCTCGACGCCGAACGCGAGGCCGCCCCCGCTTGGCTGTCGGAGCCGGGGCAGGGCGTCTACACCTTCTATGTGGACCGGTTCGTCGGGACGCTGGCCGGTCTGCGCGATCGGCTCGGCTATCTGGAAGACCTTGGCGTCCGCTGGCTGCATCCTCTGCCGCTGCTGGCCGCCCGCGAGGGCGATAGCGACGGCGGTTTCGCGGTGGCGGACTACCGGCGCGTCGAGCCGCGCCTGGGGAGCATGGAGGATCTGCGCGACCTGGCCGACGACCTGCGCGGGCGGGGGATGGGGCTGATCCTCGACGTAGTCTGCAACCACACCGCCCGCGAGCACGAATGGGCCCAGCGCGCCCGGGCCGGCGATCCGGCCTATCGCGATTACTACATCACCGTCTCCGAAGCGGAGGCCCGCGATCGCGACGCCGAACTGATCGACGTCTTTCCAGACACCGCGCCGGGCAGCTTCACGCCGGAGGCCGAGATGGGCGGCCAAGTCTGGACGACCTTCTATCCCTTCCAGTGGGACCTCAACTACGCCAATCCGGCCGTCTTCGCCGAGATGCTCGATGTCCTGGTGTTCCTGGCGGGGCAGGGCGTGCAGGGTTTTCGGCTCGACAGCGCGCCCTTCCTCTGGAAGGCGAAGGGCACGACCTGCCGCAACCTGCCCCAGGCCTACGCCATTGTCGAAGCCTGGCGCGCCGCCCTGTCCATCATCGCCCCGTCGGTCGTGCTCGTCGCCGAGGCCATCGAGAGCCTGGCCGACGTCCTGCCGTTTTTCGGCGACGATGGTCCAGGCTGCGACCTGGCCTACAACAACGCCGTGATGACCGCCCTGTGGGGCGCGTTGGCCGACCAGGATGCGGCGGTCGTCCGCCGGTGCCTGGCCGCGGCGCTGGACAAGCCCTCGCGCGCGGCCTGGCTGAACTATGTGCGCTGCCACGACGACGTGATCTGGAACGCCTTGGCGGACTATGCGCCGCGCAAGGACCTGCGCCGGTGGTCCGACTTCTACGGACGCGGCGAGGGCTTTTCGCACGGCCGGGCGTTTCAGACCGCGCCCGGCGGCGTTCCGTCGACCAACGGCATGGCGGCCTCCCTGGCGGGCTTGGCGCCTGGCGAAGGGCCGAAGGCGCCGGGCGCGGCGCGCCTGCGCCTGCTTTATGGGATTCTCCACGCCCTCGACGGCTGGCCGCTGATCTATATGGGCGACGAGATCGCCCTGGGCGACGACGTTCACTACCGCGACGATCCGCTGCGCGCCGGCGATGGGCGCTGGCTGCACCGACCGCTGATGGATTGGGATCGGGCGCAGGCGCGCCATGACGCGGGCGGCTTGCCTGGTGCGACGTTCGCCGACTTTCAGCAGCTGGGCCGGGCGGCGCGTGATCTCGCGGCGCAGGGCGTGCGCGGGCCGTCCGTTCCGGTCGACCTCGGCGTGGGGGCCGCCTTGGCTTTCTCGCGTGTCGAAGGCGCGCCGTTCCTTTGTGTCGCCAATCTGTCCGATCGCGTGATCGCGGCCTGCTTGCCAGACCCGTTTGCCGGCTCCGGCGTGGACCTGCTGTCGGGCAAGTCGCGGTCGGGCGCGACGATCGAGCTGCCGCCCTACGGCCTCGTCTGGCTGAAGGCGGCGCGATGACACGGGTCGCGGCGATCGAGCTGGGCGGAACCAAGGTCCTGGTGGCTTTCGGCGGCGGGCCGGACGATCTGTCCGCGCCGATCCGGATCCCCACAACGACGCCGGAGGAGACCCTGGCGGCCGTGCGCGCGGTGCTGGAAGCCGAGCGCGGCGGCTTCGACGCGATCGGGATCGCCAGTTTCGGTCCGGTCCGCGTCGACCGCGAGGCCGTCGACTGGGGTTCGGTCGTGACCACGCCCAAGCCCGGCTGGAGCCACACGCCGATCGCCGCGCCCCTGGCCGACCTGTTCGGCGTTCCCGCGGGCTTTGACACTGACGTGAACGGCGCCGCGCTGGCCGAAGGCCGCTGGGGGGCGTCACGAGGCCTGACGGATCATGCCTACATCACCGTCGGACCGGCGTGGGCGCGGGCCTGATCGTCGGCGGACGGCCCGTACACGGCGTCCTGCATCCGGAGGTTGGCCACCTGCTCGTGCGTCGCGACCCGATCCGCGACCCGTTCGCCGGAGTCTGCCCCTTCCATGGCGACTGCGTGGAGGGATTGATCAGCGGCCCGGCCCTGGCGGCGCGTCTCGGGCGGCCAGCGGAAACCGCGGCCGACAACGATGCGGTCTGGGACCTCGCGGCCGACTATCTCGCCCAGATGGTCATGAGCCTGACTCTTATCGCTTCGCCGCGCCGCGTGGTGGTCGGCGGCGGCGCAGTCAGGCCGATCGTTCTGACCAAGGCGCGCGACGTCCTGCACCGCCGGCTCGGCGGCTATCTGCAGAGCCTCGCCGAACGGTCGGCCCTCGACGCCTATCTCGTCGCTCCCGGCCTGGGCGGCCTGTCGGGCCTGCTCGGCGCGGTGGCGCTAGGCCAGCGCGCGGTCCGGCGGCAAGCTTGAAGATCGGTCCCGCCAGTAGGAATAAGTGGAGACGGCGATGACGAACGAAAAGGGCGCGACCGCGAGCCATGGGCTGATCAAGCTCATGACGTTCCTGATGTTCATGATGTTCGCCATGACCACCGACGCGGTGGGCGTGATCATTCCGGAGATCATCAGGACCTACGGTCTGGACCTGAAGGCCGCCGGCGCCTTCCACTACGCAACCATGAGCGGCATCGCCCTAAGCGCGCTGCTCCTGGGCTTCCTGGCCGACAGCCTGGGGCGCAAGGCGACGATCGTGCTCGGCCTGGCCGTGTTCGCCGGCTCGGCTCTGGCCTTCGGGGTGACGCGGGAGTTTCCGGTGTTCATCGGCCTGCTGTTCGTCTCCGGCGTAGCGATCGGCCTCTTCAAGACCGGGGCGCTGGCTTTGATCGGCGACATCAGCGGCTCCACCCGCGAGCACACGAGCACGATGAACGCCGTGGAGGGCTTCTTCGGCGTCGGCGCCATCATTGGCCCGGCGATCGTGGCGGCCCTGCTGGCGGGCGGGATCGCGTGGAAATGGCTCTATGTGATCGCCGGAGGCCTCTGCCTGGCGCTGATGGTCGCGGCCCTGGCGGTCCGCTATCCAACCGCGCGGCGGGCGAGCGAAAAGGTGACCGTCAGGGCGCTGGCCCGCGCGATCCGCGATCCGCACCTCCTCGGTTTCAGCTCGGCGATCATGCTCTATGTAGGCGTTGAGACCGCCATCTATGTCTGGATGCCGACGCTGCTGGCCGGCTACGCCGGACCGGGTGCGGCCCTCGTGCCCGCCGCTCTGCCGATCTTCTTCGTGCTGCGGGCCGGCGGGCGCTTCTTCGGAGCCTGGCTTCTGGCGCGGATGGACTGGACGGCTGTGCTGGCGGTCTGCACGGGCGGCATCCTGGCTTGCTTTGGAGGGGCGTTGATCGGCGGCCGGGGCGTTGCGGCGCTGCTCCTGCCTCTGTCGGGGCTCTTCATGTCCGTGCTCTATCCGACCTTGAACTCCAAGGGCATCAGCGGCTTTCCGAAGGCCGAGCACGGCGCCGCGGCGGGCGTGATCCTGTTCTTCACCTGCGTGAGCGCGGTGCTCTCGCCCTTGGCGATGGGCGCGGTGAGCGACCTCTTCGGCGATCCGGTCTTCGGCTTTGGGCTGGCGTGCGTCTTTGCCGCCGTGCTCGCGACCGGAGCCGTGTGGAACTGGCGGACGGACCCGGCCGCGGCGCGACTGGCCACGCAAGACTAGGGCTCTGGGCGCGGGAAGCGGACTTGGCGGTCGACCATCGACCCGCGCCGGACGAGGCTCGAAAGGCGCTGACCAGCAGGGAAAGCTATCCCGGTACGCCCTCAACATCGTTTGGGTCGGCGATCAGGGCAGCGCCGGCCTTGTCGCCGGGACGACGCTCGCCAGGACGATCCGCTATATACAGGACAGGAGATAGTGGTCGTCGCGGCCTAGTCGCATGTCGCCGGCCCGCGAACGTCGCGTCTATGGAGCGGCCTCAGAGTCCGCTTCTGGCGCAACCCGGCCGGCGAAGCAGGCCTTCGGATCGGCGGAGAAGGGCGGAAGGTGGACTTTCGCGGTCTTCCCTCGACGGGACCATGAGTCATGAACGGACCCTAGCGTCACTCTAGAAACAGGTCTTTCAGGCCAGTTTTTTCCGGGGTGGTCAGCTCATTGAACCGGATGTGCGTGCGGTCGATCCGCTAGACGTGGCCGCCATCGATCATATGATCGACAATATCGGTGACAAGACTGGCCGGCCACACGCGGCCAAGTTGCGCGTCTGACGCGTCTGATGTGTGGAAGCGTCCGGAATAAACACCGCCAAACCGTGTTGCGCCGTCGCCATCCGAAATTCTTCCAAACTTGTCGTCCTCTAGCTCGATCTGACCATGGTGGCGCTGAATGGCGGGCGAACCAGACATTCCTGGGCGCGAAGCAGTGTCCACGATCAAGAAGCGATGATCGTGATCGGGTGCCAGAAATGGCTCGCTGGCAAAGCTGGCCTGCTTCCAGACGGGCATGCCCACCCCCAACCGGCCAAAGGGAAAGCCGAGGATGAAGAGCGGCATTCCGATGCGTTGTTTCAGCGGTGCCGAGGGCAAGGCGTTCATCGGCAGATAGGCGGCTTCGTTTGGCGGTGGAAGGGTAATCGGCAAGGCGACGACATCCACTCCGCGCCCGAATTTCGGATGTTCCGTCCACAAGGGCGCGCCCTCATCGTTGATCGTGCTAACTTCGACAACCAAAGGCGCGTCGCGGCGTTCAATTCTGGGCACATGAACTCGAAGGTGATCGGGTACGCCGCCCATGACGTGCAGGCACTCTTCGGTTTCGTGGTTTCGACCTGCCGCGACATGCCAGTTGGTGACTAGGGCAAGCCGGCCCGAGGCAGCGAGCCATAGGAAGCCGGTTGCGCGGCCCAAGCACACCTCACCAAAGTGCGGTTCGATATAGAGCGGAACCAGCGAACACATGTCGATGCCGGGTGAGGTCATGCTCGCAGCCCAAGTCAAGCTTGGTTGCGCGCGAACCGCAGCGTGCGATCGGTTTTGAGGAGATGGATCGCTCGCCATGGATTGGACGCCAAGGCGTTTCGAGCTTCGATCGCACCAACGCTCTGAAGGTAGCAGATGGCGCTATTCATGCGCCGGGGCTCCCAACCGAGCGCCTGAGCAAGCTCGCGCGTGTCGGAAACGCGTTCCCCGGCGGTCACCATTTGATTGGCCACGGTGCGAGCGTCTTCCGCCGGATCAAAGGCCATGAAAGCCTCATCGAACTCGGCGAAGAACGCCGCCTTGGGGCCCACGTGGCCGGGTAGGCTGGCTTCCCAGAGATACCCCCCATCGACCAAGTCAAGAACGCCAAGTCTGGCGTCATCCAACGAAAGATCCAAGGCCACCGCGAGATCTTCGGCGGTGACGATTGGATCGTGCGGCATCGCGTGCTGGCTGCTTTCCGCCAGATGTCGCGCCACCGCGATCGCTGCGGGTGACCATCCCGACAGGCCAGCCGGTGCTGATTGGACGTACTTGGGGGCCTGGCCCAACGGGGGTTTGCGGCCGACATCGAAAAGCCGATCGGCCAGCGCCTTCAAATCGGCCTCCTTGGTGGGATCGACCTTCAACACCAGCATGGCCTGGAAAAACGGTGATAACTCGCTTGGCTCCAATCCCACCACGAGCGGCACCAGGCGGTTCTTGCCGCCGACCTGCCCGACCATCCCGACGTCGATCTCCTTGGCGACCCACGGCTTGGTGATCGATTTTGGAGTGAGAACCACGACAAAGTGGGTCATGGCCAACAGGCCCTCCTCCATCTTTTGTCGGAGGCTGTCGCCTGGCTCGATCTCCCATTCGTCGAACCAGACATCGATACCTTTGGCCATCAGGTAGTCGGCGATCGGTCGGACCAAGACCTTATCTTCACTGGCGTGGGCCAGATAGACCTTCGGGCCGGTCGTTGGTTCACCAGGGCTCATCGTTGTGACCTCTCCCCTACCGACCCCGAGTCTAAGCTCCAGAAGTCTGGCAAACTCCGGCGATCCGCTGGTTCGGATCGCAACCCTGTTTCCCGGCAAGCGGTCGACGAAAACGTCAGCGTGCCGCCCGGTCGCCGGATCCGTAATTGCAGACGCAACTCCGCGAGCGCGCTCCTCAATGGATTGAATGCCCGCCTCAATCACCTTGGCCTCTAGCTCGACAGCAAATCGATTGGCGTCGAAGGGGCGTCCATTGTGAGTAAGTTTCATCACCGTGAATGTCGCCGCACGTAACGGCGAAGTTCCAAGATGTCCTCGTCAGCCAAGAGCAAACCGAGCGTCGGGTAGGTATTTTGAAGGGTCTTTCGCACCCGTCCGTCCGCCACGCACGGGATAAGCAGGGCGAAGGCTGGATTGAATCGTCGGCGCTCCCAACCAATTTCGAGCTCAAGCTCAGCGGCGTTTCCGCCAAGGCTGGGCTTCTCAAGTAGAAGGCGCGCCAATTCAACGGAATCTTCTACGGGATCGTGACCGGTAATGGCCGCGTCACAAGCCTTGAACAGCTCGACGGTGGTTTGAACCCGATCCAAGTACGGCCCCATCACGGGCGTGAGTTTCACAAGGCCTTCGACTTTCAATTCGACAAGCGCGAAACTGATCGATTTGCGATCTTCTTCGGGAAACGCCTCCAGCAGATCGTCGCCGAATAGGCCGTCGAGGCCGTCGGTGCATTGTTCGGCCATGTAGCGTCCGAGCCGTTGCGCTAGAGGACTCATCTCATCGTGCATTAGGAACCTCGTCTGTCCGGCGGGTGAATAGACAGCGTGGCCGGCGCTCATGAAGTAGCGACGCCAAGCCCGCCGCACAATGTGAACGGCAAAGCTGGCAAAATACAACCAGAGCCAATTGGTGACTGCTGGAGCCCACCTGTAGCGCCAACGCAAGCTTGCATACGCAACGCCTGAACCGTGACGTGACCCCCATTTCTCATCCAGCCAAAACGAGAGTCCTGGGTTGATTTGAGCCTTGGTGTTGGTGGGTGGCAAGAGGCCGGTGCGCGGAGCTATCAGCCTGCGCAGCGTGCCGACCGGTCTCTCCGCAGAAGGCGCTGGCGTACTCCCTGGGCGTCATCCAGCCGAGCTTGGAGTGGGGCCGGCGCTCGTTATAGTCGCGCCGCCAGGTCTCCAGCACGGCGCGGGCGTGCGGCAGCGACCGGAACAGGGTCTCGTTCAGCAGCTCGTCGCGTAGGCGGCCGTTGAAGCTTTCGTTGTAGCCATTCTGCTGGGGCTTGCCCGGCGCGATGTAGCGCCAGCCCACGCCGCTGTCGTCGGCCCAGCCGAGGATGGCGTTGGAGGTGTATTCCGTGCCGTTGTCGCTGACGATGGTGTCGGGCCGCTGGCCACGCTGGGCGATGATGGCGTCCAGCTCGCGCGCCACCCGCTGGCCCGACAGCGAGGTGTCGGCCACCAGGGCCAGGCACTCGCGCGTGCAGTTGTCGATCACCGTCAGGATCCGGAAGCGGCGGCCGTCGGTCATCTGGTCGGACACGAAGTCCAGGCTCCAGCGCTGGTTCGGCGCCAGCGGGACCTCCAGGGGCCGCCGCGTGCCGACCGCCCGCTTGCGTCCGCCGCGCCGGCGCACGGTCAGCTTCTCCTCGCGATAGAGCCGCTGGACCCGCTTCTTGTTGACCGCGTGACCCTCGCGCCTGAGCAGCACGTGCAGCCGGCGATAGCCGAACCGGCGGCGTTCCTGGGCCAGGGTCTTCAGCCGATCGCGCAGGACGCCGTCGTCGGGCCGCGTGGCCGCATAGCGCACGCTGCTCCGATCCGTCCCGATCACCCGGCACGCCCGCCGCTCGCTCATTTCGTAGGCCTGGCGCAGATACGCCGCGGCCTCCCGATGCGCCGCGGGCGTCACCACTTTTTTCCCAGCAGATCCTTCAACGCGACATTGTCGAGCATCGCGTCGGCCAGCATCCGCTTGAGCTTGGCGTTCTCGTCTTCCAGGGCCTTCAGCCGCCGCGCCTCCGACACGTCCAGCCCGCCGTACTTGGCCTTCCACTTGTAGAAGGTCGGCGAGCTCAGCCCGTGCTTGCGGCACAGGTCCGCCACCGCCACGCCCGCCTCCTGCTCGCGCAGGATCCCGATGATCTGTTCTTCCGTGAACCGTGATCGCTTCATTCGTCCGTCCCTTTCCTGGAGCGGACTCTAGTTATTTCTGGAGGAGTTTCAGGGGGTCACGTCACCAGAAAGCGGACATTCGCCAAGCTGGCTGCGGATGGTCCGCTTCCTCGCGGACCTAGGGTGATGAGAGCCGACCCGAGGCGTCGCGCAAACCGATGTATAGAATTAGATCAGCGTCGGCGGAACGTCGGCGCCAACGCGAGAATGGCTGCAACCTTGCGGGGCGCAACCTCCACCTGAGGACGCGTCACGTGATCCCGAGCTTAGCCAGCGCCTGATCCAGGATCGCCAGATGAGCCTGGCAGATGGGCTCGAGCGCCGCGGCGTTGAGCGACGCGGTATAGGATGCCCAGTCCATCTTGGCCGTGCTAGCGGGATCGTCATTCACTTGGTTTTCGAAATAGATCCGCCAGTCGTTCTCGACCACATCGCTTAGCCTCAGATCCTCGTCGACCATGCGGGCCAGCAGGCCCTCACTCAGAAGGCCCTTTCTTGGCCGCTGAACGAGCCACCCCTGCTCCTGCGCCCTCTGCCAGACTGCAGCCGGCCAGAGCTCTTCGAGAGTCACGGGGAGTGCCACACCCAAATCGCAAGCCGCCTGCAAATGGTCGGGGGTCTGAAGCTTCAGCAACGAGACGTGCTTCCACTTGATGGCTTCCGCTTCGAAGCGCCCGACGGCGTCCAGACCGGCGAAGTCGCAGTCGACGATGAGCGCATCGGCGTAGGAGCCTTGCACGAACGCCGTCAGGCTCGGCGCCACTTGGTATTGAGCACGGGAAAACAGCTGGTTGGTCTTTAGGCTGCCAGTCAGACCCAGCGCATCGAAATAGGCCCCGTCGACACCGAAGCAATGCCGGCCGCTCTGGCGCCGCGCGGTGACTTAGACCTGGCGGCCGCGCCGCCCGTGGAAAACGCCAGATCGCCGGCCCTGTTTGGGAGAGCGAGGTTGGCGCCGCCTTGAGCAAGTCGTAAGCCTATTGGTTTGATTTAAAACTAAATTGTAAGCACTGCGCGATCGTGCGAGCGTCCATCAACGCCCGCCAGAGGCGTCGCAAGCGCCTCCGCCAACGCAGGCGGCGGTTTCCAGAGACCTTGGGGAGTAACATGCGCCAAGAGCAAGACACGCCGATCAGCGTCGCCAGCTTGCTCGACGGACGCTTCAGCCTGGTCCAGCTTGGTGTGGTCGTTCTCGCGGCGCTGGCGATCATCCTCGACGGCTTTGACGGCCAACTCATCAGCTTCGCCATCCCATCCATCGTGAAGGAGTTCGGCGCCTCGCGAACCGAATTTGCGCCGATCGTGGCGATCGGGCCCGTTGGCGTGGGCCTTGGCGCCCCCTTGCTGAAGGACACACTGGGGAGCGTAATGCGGCCAAGCTGGACCTCGGCGGGGTCGCTCTCCCCATCGCCGCGCTCGGAGCCTTGATCGTGCCGCTGATCGAGGGACGCGAGGCCGGCTGGCCGCTATGGTCCTGGCTGTCGCTGGCCGCATCGCCGGTGCTGGCGCTGATCTTCTGGCGCCATGAAACCCGGCTTGCCCGCGCCGGCGGCTCGCCCCTCCTCGATCCGGACGCGTTGCGCGCGCCGGGCCTGGGCCGCGCGCTGCTGGTCGCGCTGCTGTTCTACGCGATCGGCACCTTCTTCCTGCTGTTCTCGGTGTATCTGCAGGGCGGGCTGCACGCGACGGCGCTGAGCGCGAGCCTCACCTTCCTGCCGTTCGGGGCAGACTTCCTGCTGGGACCGCTTTCGACGCCGGCGCCCAGGCGCTTCGTCGGCGGCTATGTCAATCCGATCGGCCTGGGGCTGGAGACCGCCGGCTTCCTAGGGCTGGCCTGGCTCATCGCGGCGGCGCCGATCGGCGCGCCGCCCGCACCCGTGCTGCCGGCCATTATCTTGTTCGCCATCGGGTTCGGTCAGGGACTGGGCTTGCCGTCGCTGATGCGGATGGTGATCGAGCGTGTGACCCGAGCGCTTTCGGGGATGATTGCCGGCGCGGTCAGCTCCACGCTGCAGGTCGGCACCGCGCTCGGCGGCGATCATTGGCGGGGTCTTCTACACGGTCCTGGGACCGCGCTATGATCCCGCAGCCCTAACCCAGGCCTTCGTCGTCGCGCCGCCCCAATCTACCAGGCTCGATTCCGCCACTTGAGTTCGCGGGCTCAGCCAATTTGCTGCGCGCCGGGCTATGAGTCGAAGCGCCGCCCAGGGCGGCACAGGCGGCAAGGCTAACCCGCGCTTGTCCCCGCCGTTTCGCGCCAACCACCGCCCAGCGCGCGGAAAGATCGGATAGAGGCGCGCGCTGCTTCGGTGCGCGCCTGGACTCTGGCGTCCCGCACGGCCAGCAGCCGCGCATCGGCGTCGAGAACTTCGACGAGACTGACGACTCCGGCGTTGTAGGCGGCCTTCGAGGCGTCCCTGGCCTGCGCCAGCGACACCTCGCCGTCGGCCAGAATACGCTCCTGGTCTTCGCGTTTGACCAAGCTGGAGAACGCGTTCTCGACATCTTCGGTCGCCCGTAGGACCGACTGTCGGTAGGCCGCCAACGCCTCGGCCTTCTGACCACGCGCGGCGCTGACCTCGGCGCCGACTCGCCCGAAGTCGAAGAGCCGCCAGCGAAGACCCAGGACCCCCTGGGCTTGCGAGGCCGGGCTCTTGAAGAGCATGCTGCTGGTCGTGCTGGCCGTGCCGACTAGGCCGCTCAAAGAGAACTTCGGGAAATATTGCGACAGGGCTGCTCCGACCTGGGCATTGCTCGCGCGAAGCCGTTGCTCGGCCACGACGAGGTCGGGGCGTCGCCGCAGCAATTCGGCCGGGCCGCCGGCCTCGGCCAGGCCTGGCGCGGCCGGGATCGGCGCCGCCACCGCCAGCTCGGCGCGATAAGTTCCCGGTTGCACGCCCAGCAGCACGTCCATGGCGTTGAGCGCCGCGTCGAGGCCCTCCTCGAGGGCGGGGATGCTGGCCTTGGTCTGCTGCAGGGCGCCGAGCGCCTGCCGGAGCTGGAGTTCGGCCGCGACGCCCTGGGCGCGTTGCCGTCGGACCGTCTCGACGAGTTCGGCCTGGGTCTCCACCTGCTGGCGGGCGACGGCCAACCTGGCCTGCAGGCCGCGCACCAGCATGTAGGTGTCGGCGGTCTGGGCGGCGACCGCCAGCCGCGCGGCGGCGACGCCGGCCCGCGCCCCCTCGTACTGGGCGCGCGCCGCTTCCTGGTCGCGACGCGACCCGCCGAAGACGTCCAGTTCCCAGCCGGCGACGACATTGGCTTCGTACAGCGCGCCGTCGCGATCAAAGTTGGGCGTGGCGGCCAGCAGGCGTCCGGTCGGGGTCTGGGTGGAGGCGCGGGCCTGGGCGCCGCGCGCCTCCACCGAGGCCGACGGCAGCAGGGCGGCGGTCGCCGCCCCCAGGCCGGCCCGCGCCTGGGTCACGCGGGCCGCGGCCTGGGCCAGGTCGAGGTTCTGGGCCAGGGCGCGGTCGACCATCTTGTCGAGGACCGGATCGTTGAAGCCGCGCCACCAGGCGTCGACTGGCGCCACGGGCGCGGGCCTGGCCAGGACGGCGGCCTGGCCCATATAGGTCGACGGGGCGGCGATCGTCGGCGCCACATAGTCGGGACCGATCGCGCATCCGCCCAGCATGGCGACGCCGGCGACCGCGGGAAGGGTCCGAAGGAAGACGGAGCGCATGGCAAACTTTCCGAGCATGACAATTCGTGCGTGACCAAATTCCAATATAGTCACTAGATTGTCAATCGCGGCGGTCGATGTTAGCGTGCCGGCCATGAGCACTCTCGAACCTTCACCTTCAGCGGACGGACAACGCGGTCCTCTCGACCATGACATCCGCGACCAGATCGTGGATGCGGCCGAGGCGCATTTCAGCCGTTATGGCTATGGCAAGACGACGGTCGCCGACCTCGCCAAGGCGATCGGATTCTCCAAGGCCTACATCTACAAGTTCTTCGATTCAAAGCAGGCGATCGGCCAGGCGATCTGCGTCCAATGCCTGGACAAGGTTCTCGCCGCAGGCGAGGCGGGTATTGCCGAAGGCAAGACAGCCGCCGAAAAGTTACGTCGTTTTTTCAGTGGGATAGTCACAACAAGCGCGGAGCTGTTCTTCGAGGACAAGCTGCTCTACGACATCGCGGCCCACTCGGCCGAGGAGCGCTGGCCCTCGGCGATGGCCTATATGGAAAGGGCCCAGGCGCTTCTGAAAGAGATCATCCTGCTGGGCCGCGAGACCGGCGAGTTCGAGCGAAAGACGCCGATCGATGAGATCTGCGAGGCGATCTTGCTGGTCATGCAGAGCTTCATGAATCCGCTGATGCTCAAGCACAATCTGGACGACCTGCCCGAGGCGCCGACCAAGGCCGTCAACCTGGTGCTCAGGAGCCTCGCCCCGTAAGGGCGAAGTGACTAGTTGACAATTTAGTCACTCGCCGCCAGCTTAAGCGCCTCCCGTCAAGGCAGGACCCTTAAGCCATGTCGTCTCGAACCCTCGCCGCCGTCCTGCTCCTGGCCGGCCTCACGCCCTTGGCCGCCTGTGACGGCAGGGCCGACGCCAACGACCCCCGCACCCAGGCCCCGATCGTCCGGGCGGCCGTCGCGGGTCCGGCGGCGACCGGCGAGCGGCGGTTCAGCGGCGTCGTCTCGGCCCGCGTCCAGAGCGACCTGGGCTTTCGGGTCGCCGGCAAGGTGGTCGCCCGCCTGGTCGACGCCGGCCAGACGGTGCGTCTGGGCCAGCCCCTGATGCGCATCGACGCGGCCGACTACGCCCTGGCCGTCGCGGCCCAGAACGAACTGGTGGAAGCCGCCCGCGCCCGCGCCGTACAGGCGGCCTCCGAGGAGCGGCGCTATCGCGGCTTGGTCTCGGCCGGCGCGGTCTCGGCCCTCGCCTACGACCAGGCCAAGGCCGCCGCCGACGCCGCCCAGGCGCAGCTGGCGGCGACCCAGGCCCAGGCCCGCGTCTCGCGCAACGCCGCCGGCTATGCGGTCCTGACCGCCGACGCCGACGGCGTGGTGATGGAAACCCTGGCCGAGCCCGGACAGGTCGTGGCCGCCGGCCAGCCCGTCGTGCGCCTGGCCCATGCCGGCCCGCGCGAGGCCACCATCACCCTGCCCGAGACCGTTCGCCCTGCGCTCGGCTCGACGGCGGACGCCTACGCCTTTACCGGCGTCAAGGCCGGCCAGGCGCGGCTTCGCCAGCTTTCCGACGCGGCCGATCCGCGCACCCGCACCTATGAGGCCAAGTACGTGCTGAGCGGCCCGGCCGCCCAGGCGCCGCTGGGCTCGACCATGGTCCTGGCCCTGCCGGGCCAGGCCAGCAGTGAGGCCCAACGCGGCGTCGAAGCGCCGATCGGCGCCCTCTACGACGCCGGCAAGGGCCCGGGCGTCTGGGTCATCGACCCACGCACCTCCACCGTTCAGTGGCGCGCCGTGCGAGTGGCGTCGCTGGGGACCGAGACGGTGACGATCGCCGGCGGCCTGTCCGGCGGCGACCAGTTCGTGGCCTTGGGCGCCCACATGCTCCACCAGGGCCAGAAAGTCCGCGTCCAGGCCGGAGAGGTCCAATGAACTTCAATCTCTCCGCCCTGGCGGTCCGCGAGCGCTCGATCACCCTGTTCCTGATCATCGCCGTGACCTTCGCCGGCGCCTTCGCCTTCATGAAGCTGGGACGCGCAGAGGACCCCAGCTTCTCGATCAAGGTCATGACCATCGTCAGCGCCTGGCCCGGCGCCACCGCCCAGGAGATGCAGGACCAGGTCGCCGAGCCGCTCGAAAAGCGCCTGCAGGAATTGAAGTGGTACGACCGAAGCGAGACCTTCACGCGGCCCGGCCTGGCCTTCACCACCCTGACGCTCAAGGACCAGATCCCGGCCAAAGAGGTCCCCGAACAGTTCTACCAGACCCGCAAGAAAATGAGCGACGAGGCGGCCAACCTGCCGCGCGGGGTCTTGGGCCCGTTCATCAACGACGAGTACGGCGACGTCACCTTCGCTCTCTACGCCCTCAAGGCCAAGGGCGAACCCCACCGCCAGTTGGTGCGCCAGGCCGAGACCTTGCGCCAGAGGCTGCTGCACGTCCCGGGCGTCAAGAAGGTGATGATCATCGGCGAGCAGCCCGAGAAGATCTTCGTGGAGTTCTCCCAGGCCCGCCTGGCAACGCTAGGGGTGAGCCCCAGGGACCTCTTCGCCGGCCTCAATGATCAAAACCTCGTCACGCCGGGCGGCTCGATCGAGACCCAGGGCCCGCAGGTACAGATCCGTCTGGACGGCGCGCTCGACGACCTGGAGAAAATCCGCCAAACGCCGATCGTGGTCGGCGGCCGCACCCTCAAGCTGGCCGACATCGCCGAGGTCAAGCGCGGCTACCAGGACCCCGCCACCTTCCTGATCCGCAACGGCGGCGAGCCGGCCATCGAGCTCGGGGTGGTGATGAAGGATCGCTACAACGGCCTCCAGCTGGGCAAGAGCCTGGAGAAGGAAGCCAAGGCCATCTCCGCCGAAATGCCGCTAGGCATGAGCTTCGCCAAGGTCACCGACCAGTCGGTGAACATCAGCGAAGCCTACAACGAGTTCATGCTGAAGTTCTTCGTGGCGCTGGCGGTCGTCATCGTGGTCAGCCTGGTTAGCCTGGGCTTCCGGGTCGGGCTGGTGGTGGCCATGGCCGTTCCGCTTACCCTGGCGGGCGTCTTCGTGATCATGCTGGTCACCGGCCGCGACTTCGACCGCATCACGCTGGGCGCGCTGATCCTGTCGCTGGGCCTGCTGGTCGATGACGCCATCATCATCATCGAGACTATCGTCGTGAAAATGGAGGAAGGCCGCGACCGCGTCTCGGCGGCGACCTATGCCTGGGGCCACACGGCCGCGCCCATGCTGTCGGGCACGCTGGTGACGATCATCGGCCTGATGCCGGTAGGCTTCGCCAAGTCGACGGCCGGCGAATATGCCGGCAACATCTTCTGGGTCGTGGCCTTCGCCCTGATCACCTCGTGGTTCGTGGCGGTGATCTTCACGCCCTATCTCGGCGTGCTGATGATCCCCAAGATCAAGCCGGTCGAGGGCGGACACGCGGCGATCTACGACACGCCGCGCTATCGCCGGCTGCGCGCGATGGTCACCTGGACGGTGGACAACCGCTTCAAGGTGGCGGCCGGCGTCGGCGTGGCGATGGTCATCGCCGTGCTGATGATGGGCGGGACCAAGAAGCAGTTCTTCCCCATCTCCGACCGGCCCGAGGTGCTGATCGAGGTGCAAATGCCCGAAGGCCAGAGCATCGCCTCGACCAGCCAGGCGGTGGAGAAGGTCGAGGCCTGGCTGCGTCAGCAGCCCGAAGCCAAGATCGTCACCAGCTACATCGGCCAGGGCGCACCGCGGTTCTTCCTGGCCATCTCACCGGAACTGCCCGATCCCTCCTTCGCCAAGATTGTGGTGCTGACCCCCGACCAGAAGGCCCGCGAGGCGCTCAAGCGTCGCCTGCGCCAGTTCACGGCCAGCGGGTCGGTCCCCGGCGCCAGGATCCGCGCGACCCAGATCGTGTTTGGTCCGCCCTCCCCCTTCCCCGTGGCGTTCCGGGTCATGGGTCCCGACGCGGCGAGTGTGCGCCAGATCGCCGAGCAGGTCCGCACGGTGATGCTGCGCAACAACGGTTTGCGCCAGGTCAACACCGACTGGGGCGAGCGCGTCCCGACGGTCCACTTCGTGCTCGACCAGGACCGCCTGCGGGCCTTCGGCCTCAACTCGAGCGATGCGTCGCTGCAGCTTCAATTCCTGCTGACCGGGGTTCCGGTGACCCAGGTGCGCGAGGACATCCGCTCGGTCGAGATCGTGGCGCGCACCACCGGCGCCGATCGTCTCGACCCAGCCAGGCTCGGCGCCTTCACCCTGGTCGGCGCATCGGGCGAGCGCATCCCGCTCGACCAGATCGGACGGGCCGAGGTGCGCATGGAAGATCCCATCCTGCGCCGTCGCGACCGGCTGACGACCATCACCGTGCGCGGCGACATCGACGAGCGGCTGCAGCCGCCAGACGTCTCCACCCAGGTTCTCAAGGACCTAAAGCCGATCATCGCGACCCTTCCGGCCGGCTACAAGATCGAGATGGGCGGCTCGATCGAGGAGGCCGGCAAGGCCAACGTCGCGCTGGCCGCGATCTTCCCGCTGATGTTCATCCTGATGATGGTGGTGATCATCTTCCAGGTCCGCTCGCTGTCGGCGATGTTCATGGTGCTGCTGACCGCGCCCCTGGCCCTGGTCGGGGTCGCGCCGACCTTGCTGATCTTCCACCAGCCGTTCGGGTTCAACGCCATCCTCGGGCTGATCGGCCTGGCCGGCATCATCATGCGCAACAGCCTGATCCTGATCGGCCAGATCCACACCAACCAGGAGGATGGTTTGGACCCGTTCCACGCCGTCATCGAGGCGACGGTGCAGCGGGCCAGGCCCGTGATCCTCACCGCCCTGGCCGCCATCCTGGCCTTCATCCCGCTGACCTTCTCGGTATTCTGGTCCTCGATGGCCTACACCCTGATCGGCGGGACGATCGGCGGGACCATCCTGACTCTGGTCTTCCTGCCGGCGCTCTATGCGATGTGGTTCAAGATCAAGGATCCTGGGCTCGACGTCGCCAAGGCCCATAGGCCGGAACAATTGGCGACTTGACCGGCGCCCCCGTCCCAGCCCGTCCTCGATAACTCATCGCTTCGACCTGGAGTCCGACCATGACCGTTCCTGAAACCAACCTGGCCGACCAGATCGCCCGGGAGTCTCCGGCCTGGAGAGCTTCAGGCGATGATCGCCGCCGGTGGGCGCCCGCCCATCGGCGCCCCCCTGGAGTTCTCCCTGACCGAGGCCGGCGACGGCTGGGCGACGTTCGAGGACGCCAGGGGCGGATCCCGTAGCCTCTCTCCCGCCCTCTCGCCCCCGTCAAGGCCGCGCCACAACCGGAGCGCTCCAGAAACATGACCTTCAGGCCTGCGCCGACCGGCAATCCACGCCCCCAGTCGGACCTTTAGGATGAGGCCGATTTTGGCTGCCGCTAAACAGGCTAGCCCCGCCGATCTCGGTAAGAGAGTCAGGTTCCGAATGATCAAGCGTCGCTTGCCACCTGACGCAACTGGTCGAGAAACCAGATCACGCCCGGATCGCCCTCTCGCGAGCGATGCAGCTGCACCATCTGGCGCATCGCTGGAAACGGGAACGGAAGCGGAGCGCACTTGAGCGGCAGTACCTCCATGCTCAGTCGCGCCAGGCGTTCATGCATCACCGCCAGGCGGCGTGTCCCCGGCAGCAACCAGGGCACGACGGCGAACGAGGCCGTCGTCACCTCCACCCGCCTTTGCCGTCCCAACTTGGCGACGTGGCGTTCGGCGAAGGAACTGCGCCGCTCCTTGCCGATCTCGACCACGATATGGCCGCTGTCGAAGAACACCTCCTCGGTGAGGCCCCGGTCGAAGACCGGATTCTCCGCCCAGCCGACCACGACATGGTTCTCCTCGAACAGCAGTTGCGAGGGATGGTCCGAAGACAGGAACTCCTCCGGCGTGATGATCAGATCGAGGTCCCCCGTCTCGAGGGCCTGCAGCATGACCTCGGACGGCGCGAGCGTATGGACCTGCACACCCGGCGCGATACGCTGAAGCCGGCGCAGCAGGGGCGACACGACGACCAGGGACACGTAGTCGGAAGCGCCGATGCGAAAGAGGCGCTCGGACGTCTCTGGCTCGAAGGCGGTCGTCGCCGACACCAGGGCTTCGATATCGGCCATAGCTCGGTCGACCAGCGGCGCGAGACTGACGGCGAACGGCGTGGGGGCCATGCGCCGCCCATAGGTCACGAACAGGGCGTCGCCGAAATAGTCGCGCAGGCGGGCCAGGCTCGCGCTCACCGCGGGCTGGCTGAGATTGAGACGCCGCCCGCTCTCCGAGACGCTGCGCGTCATCAGCAATGACGACAGGAGCACCAGCAGGTTCAGGTCAAGGTTCTTGAAACGCATGACGTCCTCCCGCCCGCCGCCATCTTCTCCATCAATTAGGATGATGGGTTATGCGTCAAAGCATAATCACTTGAAGCGGCCTGACGCTCCGAGCCAGCTCAGCGGCCGGCTTGCGCGACCCTCTGCTCGATCGCGCCGAACAACGGTCCGTCGTCGAGGCCTCGCGCCTCCATGCGCACGCGGTCGCCGAAGCTCATGAAGGAGGTCCGCGGCGCGCCGTGAGCGACGATCTCGGCCCCGCGGCGCTCGGCGATGCAACTGGAACCCACCGCGGCATGGTCGAAGTTGGCCACCGTGCCCGACCCCACGATCGTGCCGGCGCAAAGGTCGCGGGTCGAGGCGGCGTGGGCGACCAGATCGTGGAAGCCGACGTCCATGGCCCCGCCGTGGGCGTTGCCAAACCGCTCGCCGTTCCAGTCCACGGCCAGGCGCAGGTTCACCCGTCCCTCGTGCCAGGCTTCACCCAGGGCGGCAGGCGTCACGGCCACCGGGGCCATGGAGCAGGCGGGCTTGGCCCGGATCCAGCCGAAGCCGGTCTTCATCTCGACCGGCGCGATGGTCCGCAGCGACCAGTCGTTGATCTGGACGACCAGCTTGATGTGACCCAGCGCCTCGTCCGGCGTCACGCCCATCGGCACGTCGTCGACGATCACCCCGAACTCACCTTCGAAGTCGATCCCGTCGGCCTCGCTGGGAAAGCGTGCCACCTCGTGTGGCGCCAGGAAGCGGTGCGACAAGCCCTGGTACATCAAGGGGCGATCAGTCTCCGGATGCGGGATGCCGAAGGCCTTGGACATCAAGGCCCCGTGGCTCGGGAAGGCCGACGCGTCCAGCCACTGATAGGCGCGCGGCAGCGGGGCCATAGCCTCCTTCGAGGCGAACGGAAAGCCGTCGGCCGCCTCCCCCCGGTTCAGCGCAGCATAGCGGGCGCCCAGCGTCTCGGACGCCCGGCCCCAGTCTTCCAACGCCGCCTGCAGGGTCGGTAGACCCTTGCCCGCCGAGACGGCGGTGGTCAGGTCGCGCGACACCACCACCAGCCAGCCGTCACGGGTTCCGTTGTTCAAGGTGGCCAGTTTCATGACGAGGTTCCTTCCAGGCGCGCGAGCGCGCGGGTGACCAGGCGCTCGAGGTCGCCGTCGTGGCGAAAGCCCAGAGCGTCGGCGAGCGGGGTGGCGAGCGGCGGCAGGCGTCCGAACTGGACCTCGATGGTGGGGTCGGGCGCATAGGCGACGAGGTCGACGGGCGCGCCGCACCGCGCCGCGACGGCGGCGACCAGGTCATCGGCCCGCACGCGCAGGGCCGGGAGGGTCAGGGCTCGGTCGGGCGCGCGCGGCAGGTCGAGACCATGAACCAGGGCGTCGGCCGCCGCGTCGGCCGAGATCAGCCAGAACGTGGCGTCGGGACCGACCGGCAAGGTCATGGGTTGTCGGTCTCGCAAGGCCTGGAACAGCGCGCTCATGAACGCTGATTTCAGTCCCGAAGGGCCGGGCGGCCGCGCGACGACGCCGGGAAGCCGCAGGGCCACCCCCTCGATCCGGCCTCGCCGGGTGAAGTCGGCTAGGGCGGTCTCGGCCATCAGCTTGTGGGCCCCGTAGGTCATGGCCGGTCTCGGCGGCGTGCTGTCGTCGACTCCAGCCACCGGCAGGACATCGCCCAGAACGGCGATGCTGCTGGCGTAGACCAGACGGACCGGCCTTTCCCGCGCGGCGAGCCGCTCGATCATCGCCAGGGTCGCGTCCAGATTGGTCCGGCGCGAGGCCGCGGGGGCGGCCTCGGAGGCGCCGCCTGGCAAGGCCGCGAGATGGATCACCCGATCCGCGCCGGCCAGGGTGGCGTCCAGCCTTTCCGGGTCGGCGAGATCGCCCGTCGACCGTTCGTGACCGCCGGCGTCGAACGGGGTCAGGTCGGCCAGGCGCAAGCGCTCGTCCGGTCCCAGCCGTCGCGCCAGCGCCTCGACGACCGCCCGGCCGATGAAGCCGCCCGCCCCGGTGACCAGGGTCAGCATGCGCGATCAGCTAAGGCCGTCGACGAACTGCCCGTCGATCAGGATGAAGGCGATCCGGCAGTTCCTGCCCGAGCGGTTGGCCCAGGCGTGGTTGGTGCCGCGCTGGACGACGATGTCGCCGGCCCGCACCGTGGTCTCGCCCTTGTCGACGATCAGCACCAATTCGCCTTCCAGCACGATGCCGTAGTCGATCGTTTCGGTGCGATGCATGAACGGGTGGGGAGCCCCCTCCTTCCCGTGTGTCGAGGCCTCGCCGGCCCCGATCGCCTCGAAGTGCTCGCGCGCGGCGTCGGCGTCGAGCGCCCGCAGTTCGGCGGTCTCCGGTGGGATGTCCAGCACCCGGATGCGCGTTCCGCCCTTGGGCGGGGGCAGGATCAGGCGGTCCTCGCGCGGCTCGGGGCTGTCGCGGTCGATCCGGGCCGGCGTCTCGCGGGTGTTCCACACCTCGTGGAAGATCGGGCCATGGGGGCCGATCTTCTCGACACGGGTCGGCGGGGCGTCGGAGACGATGATGGCGGCGCCGTCTGCGTCATGGCCGGTGACGACGCGGCGGAAGGGGGCGGTCATGGCGGTTTCCTCTGTTCTGGATCAGTCGACGCGCCCGCCGAAGGTCTCGGCGATCCAGTCGGCGATGAAGTCGCGGCCGAAGCTCATGTTGTCGACGCCGACGTGCTCCACGCCGCCCTCGCGGTCGGTGAAGATCTTCAGCGCGCGCTTGGGGCTGGCGACCAGCTGGTCGAAGGTGCGGCGGGCGTATTCCAGGCCGATCTGCCGGTCGCGCTCGCCGTGGGTGACGAGGAACGGGACGCGGATCTTCTCGACCACGCCGTCCAGGGTCATGCCCTTGGACTTGGCCAGGAAGTCGTCCATGTCCTTGGCCCCGAACACCCAGCGCACGTGGTCCCAGTAGTGCGGTACGGGGTTCTCGCCCTCGCGCGCCAGGCGCTTTTGCTGCACTTGGGCCCAGTCGTGGTTGGCGCCCCAGACGGCGCCCAGCGTCAGGCGCGGCTCGAAGGCCACCGCGCGCGGCGTGTAGTAGCCGCCCAGCGAGATGCCGGCCATGCCGATGCGGCGCGGGTCCACGTCGTCCCGCGCCTCCAGCCAGTCGACGACCTTGGACGCCCAGCGCTCGCTCTCGTGGGTGGCGGGCAGGCCGTGCAGGCGCAACGCCTCGCCCGAGCCCGGCTGGTCGATGCACAGGGTCGAGACGCCGCGCTTCTCCAGCGCCTGCGGCAGGCCGCTGAAATAGAGCAGCTCCTTGCAGCTATCGAGGCCGTTCACATAGATCACGATCGGCGAAGGCCCCTCCCCTGGCGCGCGGGTCAGGACGCCCGGGATGATGACGCCCTCGTAAGGGATCTCGATCCGCTCGGCGTTCTCGCGACCAAGGCTCATGGCCCGATCGAAGGCCTCGCGCGCCTTGGCGTAGGTCGCCTGGCGGCCCGGATGACCATGACCCTGCATGCGCTCGGCGGTGATGTAATAGAGGCTGGCGCGCTGAAGCTTCCGACCCGCGCTGAAATCTCGGCCCAGCGCTTCGTCCTCGGCCGCCAGCTCCGAAAGCTTGTCGGCCATGGCCACCCAGTGTTTCAGGAACTCGCCCGTGCCGGCGTCCTCGCCGCGCGCGGCGGCGTCGCGCAGAGGTCGGCACATCTCGTCGATCTCGCCGATCTGGGCGCCGCTCTCGAGCGCGATGTCGACCGACAGGTTCCAGACGTAGTTGCCCGGGAAATATTCAAACATGGTCGCGATCCTCAGAGCGCCGGCGCTTGCCAAAGGCCGTGGTCGGCGACCGGGTGCGGCATGGTCTGCGGACCGCCCACGCCCACGCCCCACTGATCCATGACCTCGGCCGACGGCTTGCGGACAGTGGCCACCCAGGCCTCGTCGTCCACCGCCTCCAGTTCGGAGGTGTATTCGACGATGTTTCCAGCTGGCGTGACGAAGTAGGAGAAGGTGTTGTTGCCGGCGGTGTGCCGCCCCGGCCCCCACTGGATGTCGAAGGCGTTCCTCTTCAGCCGGGCGACGCCGCGCATCATGTCGTCGACGGTCAGCACGTCATAGGCGACATGGTTCAGGCACGGCGGCCCCGGCAGGAAGGCCAGGCGATGGTGCCAGCTGTTGCAACGCATGAAGCACATGAAGTCGCCGAGCCAGTCCGAGACCTTGAAACCCAGCGCCCGCTCGTACCAGGCGACAGCGGCCTTGTGGTCCGGCGAGTGCAGGACCACGTGGCTGATCTTGACGGGGATGGCCTCGCCCCGGACCAGCGTCCGGAACGGCCCTGCCTCGACCTCGGCCGAGATTTCCATGGCGCGGCCGTCGAGATCGAAGAAGCGGAAGCCATAGCCGCCGCCCAGCGTCTCAAGGGCGTGCGGCGGGGCGATGATCCGGCCGTCGGCGGCCAGAACCTGGGCGTGCAGGGCGTCGACGTCGGCCCGGGTCTCGGCCGCCCAGGCGATCAGGTCGACGCGCTTCTCCGCCGCCTGGCGCAGACGCACCACGTACTTCTCGGGCGCGCCGGCGGCGGCGAAATAGGCCAGGCCATCCTCGGAGGCGACCTCGGTCAGCCCCCAGACATCGGCATAGAAACGCCGCTCGGCCTCGAGGTCGGGTACGGCGTAGCCGACGTAGCGGATCTCCGAAACGCGAGCCATGGGGGAAACTCCTTGGATGGGCCGTCGTCAGATCGGACGGGCGGTGACTTCGAACATCTTGCGGGACTCGCTGGCGGTGTCGGCCGGCGGTCCCTTGCCCAATTGGGCGTCGCCGATGGCGCGCGAGCGTTCGACGATGTAGCGGCAGCGCTCCTGGCGGCGGGCCTGGAAGGCTTGGAACGCTTCCCGTGGCGTCGATGCGCGCGCCAGTTCCTCGGCCAGGACCAGGGAGTCCTCGATGGCCATGCCGGCCCCCTGCCCCAGATGCGGCGTGGTGGCGTGGACGGCGTCGCCGATCAGGACGATCCGGCCCTTGTGCCAGTCGCCCTCGACGAACAGCCACTCCAGCGGCTTGTAGACCACCTCGTCGTCGTCGGTGATCCGGGCGGCCAGTTCGGCGATCGCCGGTGGCGCCTGGGCCAGGCGCTCGCGCATGGCGCGGGCCAATCCCTCGCGCTCCAGGCGCTTGCCGACGGGCTCAGGCGAGGTGACGTACATGTACATGCGCGTGGCCGAGAGCGGCACGAGGCCGACGCCGATCGGGCCTTCATAGGCGCACAGGCTGGTCACGCTCTCGGGACGGTCGAAATTGTAGCGCCACACCGATTGACCGGTGGGCTCAGGCGCCGGCGCGTCGGGCAGGATCGCCTGTCGCGTCGCCGAATAGAGGCCGTCGGCGCCGATCACGAGGTCGTAGCGGCCGGTCGAGCCGTCCGAGAAGGCGACATCCACGCCCGTTCCGTCGTCCTCGAAACGCTCGACGGTCACGCCAAGACGGATGGTCGCGCCGGCGTCCCGGGCTCGGTCGCCCAGCACCTTGTGCAGGGCCGGGCGACCGATGCCGACATTGGCTGGATAGCCCTCGGCCAGTTTGGGCGCCGGGATGTGGGCCACCTTGCGGCCGTCCGGCAGGTAGACCTCGACATGGTCGAAGCCGAAACCGGCCTCCAGGTAGTCGTCGAGAATGTCCAGCTCGGCGACGGCGCGCACCACGTTGGCCTGCTGGATGATGCCGACGCCGTAGACGGTCCAGGCCGGATCGCGCTCGATGACCTCGACCTCGAAACCGCGCCGGCGCAGGGCGATGGCCGAGGTCAGCCCGCCGATGCCGCCGCCCACGATCAGAATTTTGGCTTGCTTCAAGACCCTTCCTCCATCCGCGGGTCGAGCCGCGGATCTTGCTTGCGCGCCGACACTAGGCGCCGGCCAAAGCATCTGAAAAATGCATTGTTTGGATGCTGATCGATTGGATCTATGGATGGGTTGGCGGTGACGGCGAGACACTCTTCACGGGCTCGGCCAGTGTCGCGCGCAGCGCCCACGGTGTGACCACGGCCGCCAGCACGGCCCCGTACAGCGTCTTGAACGCCAACAGCGCCGGCAAGCTCAGCGGCCCGGCGAGCGAGGCGGCGGCCATCGCCAGGCCGCCCAGGCCGATGGCCGCCGGGACCGCCAATCCGAGCGCCCTCGCCCATAGCGGCCATCGCCCCACCCATAACGGCGGAGCGGCCGTCAATCGACCGGCCCTCAGCCGCGCCCTGGCGATCAGCGACGGGACGAGCACGCTCATCAGCGCGACCATGAAGGTCTGGACCGGAAAGTCAGCCGCGAAGCCCCGCTCTCCGAAGGGCGCGATCGGCGCGCGGCCATGGAACAGGAGCCAGGTGAAGCCAGCGCTGAGCGCTGCGTTGATCGCCACGCTGACGCCGGTCTCGACCAGGATGTAGGAACGGACGCCGGACATCGCGTCAGAACTTCGCCGACAGCCGCAGGCCGTAGGTCCTGGGCGGCCGCACCTGATTGTAGATCACGCCGGCCTTGGCCGGGCTCTGCAGCGAGTTGGCGAAGACGACCTCGTTCTCGATGTTGTTGACGAAGCCGGTGAACGACCAGCGCCCGGCGGCTGTCTCATAGGTCAGGCGCGCGTTCGACATGGCGTAGGCGCCCTGGTGGCCCGCGTCCAGGAAATCGACCGACAGATAGCGCGCGCTCTCCAGCCGGGTGTCGGCCCCGAGGATCACCTTGGCGCCGTTGGCCAGCGGGAAGGTGTGCTCCCAGCCCAGGTTCAGGACGAACTTCGGAGCGTTGACGACGGGACGACCCGAGCAGTCCACGTCGTAGATCCTGGCCGCCGGGCTGGTTCCGGTCAGGCTGGTCACCGTCGCCGAGCACCCTACCGCGGGCGCGACGCCCGTCGGCGAATAGGCCTGGTAACGCAGCTCGTCGTAGCGGGCGTGCAGATATTGTAGGTTGGCCGACACCAGGTCGTTCGCCGTGGCCTGGAACAGCAGCTCCGCCTCGGCCCCATAGATCGTCGCCTTGCCGGCGTTCTCGGTCTTGAAGAGCGGCGCGTAGATGTTTCCGCCCGGTGTGCTGGCCGCCAGGACCGCCCCCAGGTGGGAGATCTGCTGGTCCTTGTAGTCCCAGTAGAACCCCTCGACGTTCAACTGCAGCCGGTTGTCCAGGAAGCGGTTCTTCGAGCCGACCGTATAGGCCGTTAGGCCTTCGGGCTGCGACCAGTTCTGGCCGCTCGCCGCGAACAGCACCCCCGACTTGTATCCGGTCGCCACCGACGCATAGAGCAGTGAACGTTCGGCCAGGTCGAAGTCCAGCCCCGCCTTCCAAGTCGCCTTCTTGAAGGTGACGTCCGAAACCGCCGTGGTCGGCACGGTCAGGATGATCGGCGTGAACGCCGGGGTGAAGCCGACGAAGGGCCGGCTCTCGGCGTAGCTGTCCTGCTTCTTCTCGTCCTTCGTCCAGCGCAGGCCGCCCGTCGCTCGCAGGCGGTCGGTCAGCGACCAGCTGGCCTGGCCGAAGACGGCCACGCTATGAGTCTTCAGCTTGGAGCGGATGTAGGAGGCGTTGCTGGCCTGGTCGAACAACTGGTCGGCGTCGACGTCTTCGGAGAAGCCGTAGGCGCCGACGACCCAGGTCAGGCGATCGGTCTTGGCCGACAACCGCGCTTCGAGCGAGGTCTGCTCGGAGAGTTCGGTGACGTCGATCAGGAAGCTCGACGCATAGCTGCGGAAATCGAGGTCGGTCTTGCGCCAGGCCGGGATCACCGTCAGCTTGGCAAAACCGAGGTCGGCGTTGATCGTCGCCTGGGCGCCGTAGAACTTGTTGTTCTGGTAGCCGTCGCTGTTGGCGATCAGCTGCGGGACAGGCGCGGTCGGATTGCGCGCCAGATAGGCGGCGACCACCCGCGGGTCGCTGGGCCCCAGCCGCGCATCGCCGCCGACCAGCGGCATGATCGTCCCGCCCGAGCCCATGCCGCCGACATCGGCGTAGTCCAGCGACAGCGTCGCGTCGAAACCGCCGGCGGGGTCGAACCGGAGCTGCGCGCGCGCGGCCTTGGTGTCCTCGTCGTCATAGCCGTCGCTGAAATAACCGTCGTGCCGGGCCAGTTGGCCCGACAGCCGCAGGGCCGCGTTCTCGCCCAGCGGCAGGTTGACGGCGCCCGACGCCTTGAGCGCGTCGTAGTTGCCGTATTCGGCGGAGACCTGGCCGCCCAACTCGCCCAGCTTGGGCTTGGCCGTGATCACGTTGACCGCGCCGCCAGTGGCGTTGCGGCCATAGAGCGTGCCCTGCGGCCCCTTGAGGACCTCGATCCGTTCGAGGTCATAGAACAGGCCGGCCGGTGCGGCGGGTCGCGAGAGATAGACGCCGTCGAGGTTGAACGCCACGCCCTGCTCGGCGAAGGCGTTGGCGCCGAAGGTGCCGACGCCGCGCAGATAGATCTGGGTGAAGGAGGCGGCGGGCGCGATCTGCACCGCCGGGATCAGGCGCGTGAGGTCCGTGGCCTGAGTGACACTGGCCTTGGTTAGCGTATCGCCAGCCACGGCGCTAACCGCGACGGCCGCCTTCTGGAGATTCTCCTCGCGCCGCTGGGCCGTGACCACGACCTCTTCTAGGGCGACCGATGGAGACGCCTCCTGCGCCCTGACCTCGCCTCCGCCGAGCGCACACGCGATCGCCGTCCCGGCCAAAAGCCAAGCTCTCATGCTTCCCTCCCTTGGCGTCGCTCTCGTGGCGACGTCCAGGCATGGTCACTCCAGACACGATATATGAGAAATCTATTGTTTTGATGGATTTCAATCATCAAAATGGATGGATTAATCTCGCCTGCTGTCAGGACCGAAGGCGCAGATGCCTTGGTCGAGCAGCCAACAACACATCCCCAAGCCACGCCGACCAGTTTACAATGGGCGACAGGCGCCGACCGACGGCATGGCAGAACTGCGCCAAAAGCCGCCATTGGGCCGGCTCCGGGAACACGACCTTCGCCGACCAGACCATCTCGTGACCGTCGGCCACCGCGGCACGATCTGGAGCGGAGCGCGACCTACAGATCGATCGCCTCAGACATCTCAAGGGCGTCGTCCACCTCGATGCCGAGATATCGAACCGTGCTTTCCAGCTTCCGATGCCCGAGGAGAAGCTGGCAGGCCCGCAGGTTGCCTGTCTTCTTGTAGATCATGGCGACCTTGGTTCGTCTGAGGCTGTGCGTCCCATAGGCCCGCGGCTCGAGCTCGATCATCGAAACCCACTTATCGACGAGTCGGGCGTATTGCCGGGTGCTGACGTGCTGTCCCGAGCGACTGCGGCTCGGAAACAGCCAGTCGTCGTATCGACGGCCGCGAACCTTGATCCATGCGGCCAGAGCATCTCGCGTGGGCTCGGTGATCTCGAAGGGGACGGGTTGACCCGTCTTCTGCTGAATGATCGTCCCACGCGCCCTGATCAACCCGCCTGGCGCCACGTCGCTGACACGCAACTTCACCAGGTCGCAGCCTCTGAGCTTGGCGTCGATCGCGCAATTGAACATCGCCAAGTCGCGTACTCGCCCGTTGGCTTTCAGCTGCTGGCGAATTCCCCAGATATGCTTGGGCTTGAAGGGTGGTTTGGGGCCGATGATACGGGCTGTGTTCCAGGGCCGCTTGGGCGGAAGGAAGAGGTCAAATTGAGCCATGTTCGCTTCCTGCGAATTGGCTACTCCCCTCGCCTCATCCTACTACGTTTGAACTAGGTTCGTTGACGTGCCGCGGAGCGGCCCTTGCGCCGATCCAGGTTCCTGACCTTGGCTTACCGACGCCAATGGCGATCTACGACCCTGAGCGGAGGTCTCGCCATGGACTTATGCGGCCCTAAGGCTGCACCCCGAGCGCCATCAATTGCTCGACCCCGTTGGTGTTCTTCGGGTTCAGCACCAAAGACTGGCGATAGGCGGCGATCGCCAGGGCCTTGTCGCCGTTCTTGGCGTAGGCCTCGCCCAGGCTGTCAAAGGCGTTCCAGCTGTCCGCGTGGATCTCGGTGCCCAGCCGAAGCAGGGCGACCGCCGCGCCGATGTCGCCGTCGCCCATGCGCTGGTAGCCCCAACTCACCAGTTCGTCATCGGAGAGCGTGAAGTCCGGCTCCCGGGCCTTGAAGTCCTGGTAGACGCTCGAGGCCTTGCCGAAGCCCTGGCGGGCCAGTTCGGCGGCGAAAGCCGCTCGGGTGGGCGGCGCGCCCTGGCTGTGGGTCACGCGGGTGATCAGCAGGTGGGCGGGCGCGCCGCTCTTGGCGGCCGGCAGGTCCAGGAACGCCCGGCTGGCCGCGTCGCCTTTCAGATAGGCGTCCAGGAACCGGCGGACATAGGTCTCCATCCAGGCGGTTGCGGTCGACAACTCATCCTTGTCGTAGTCGCTGTAACGGTTGTCGCCCAGCAGGCGCTGGCCGAACATTACCGAGAAGTTCTCGTGCACCATCGGGGCCAGCGTCACGCGGTAGATATCGGCGTACTTCATGTGGTTGAGCGGGCTGGTGACCTCGTTGCGCCCCTCCGACAGATCCTCGATCTCACGCGGCCGAGCGGCGATAAAGAGCAGGGGTGCGGTAGCGCGCGCCTGGGTGGCGTAGGCGGCCTGCTTAAGCAACTGGGGCCAGTACCGGACCGAGCCGTCCAGGGCGACCAGGGCGTCGATGCGGCTATCCTTGGCCGCGGCCAGAACATTGGCCAGGCCGCCCCAGCTATAGCCGATCACGGCCAGGCGATTGGTGTCAGCCTGGGACAGGCCATGGGCGTAGCCGATCAGGAATTCGATGTCGCCCGCCTGGGCCTCGACGCCCTCCAGGTCGGTTGTCATGCCGCGCTGAGCCTGACCCAGGCTGGGGCTCGCGATGACCACATAACCCTGGCTGGCCAGGTATTCGCAGAGGTCGGCGTTCTCGAACGCCCAGGCGCTGAAGCTAGGGGCGTAGATCACGACCGGGAACTTGCCTGATACGGCGGCGGCGTCGCGATGGGCCTGCATCGGCGCGGCCAGCTCGGCCTTGGCGCGCTCTGGCGACAGGGCGCTGGTCCGTTGCCGGGCGAACGCGGCCTCCAGGGCCGCGCGCTCGGCGGGCGTGTGTTCGAAATCGTCGTCGCTAGCGCCGATCTTGAGATAGTCGGCGACGGTCATAGTCGGCTTGGCGGTCTTTGCCGCAGGGTACCAGACAAAGGTCTGGATCGGCCGCGCTCGCTCTCCGGTGACCACTTTGCCCGTGGCGACGTCGGTGAGCCCCCGATAGGCGCGGGAGAAATCGTATTGCTCGACGACCTTCAGTCCCACCGCGTGCGGGCCGGGCGGGTTCGCGCGGGTAAAGTTAGAGTCTGCGAGGCCAACGGACGGTGCAGCAAGAAGCACCAGCAACAGAAACAATACGCGCATGTCTTTCCCCTCGGGCGGGGCAGCCATGGCCGCGTTCCCGAACGGCGCCAACTAAAGCTTCTGTAATGTGAAGCTGTGAGACTCAGACGCCCTTATCTCCCGCACGCCGCCGAGAGCTTGTCCGTTTCCCCCCCTCTCCGCCGATCCGAAGGTCTGCATCGCCGGCCGGGCAGCGCCAGTTTCTGACGTTAGCGCATCTCCATGAGGGTGACGTTCGCCGTTCGGGAACGGCAATCGGCGGATCGAGCAGACCAAGGCCCGCCCCGCCGACGGCTCAGATCAGAACTCGTAACGCAGTGAGACCTGCATGTACCAAAGCGACAGACCCGTGTTGCGGGTCTTGGTCACCGAGGTCGGGACACTGGAGTAGCGGTAGCGATCGCAGGTGGAGACGTTGGTCGCCACCGCGTTGCCGGCGGCGTCCGCGCAATCGACGCGGGCCAGGGTGTTGATGTCGCCATATTCCGACACCAGGCCCCAGTCGCGGTTGATCAGGTTCAGCACGTTGCGGACGTCGACCTGGAGCTTTAGCTTGTGGCCGTCGATCAGGGTCGGCAATTCCTGGCTGAACTGGGCGTCCAGGCGGTTCACCGGGGCGTTCGTGTTCGAGTTCTTCTTCACCAGGCCGGTCGGCAGGTCGAACTGCGTGACGTATTTCCTGAACAGCGCCAGGTCGTTGGGCGTAGCGAACCGAACGATGCCGAAGTCCAGGCCGCTGGCGCCGCCGGTCCCGCTGAGGTCCGGCACGTACAACATCTGGGCCGTGCGGTTGACGCCGAACACCTGGCTGCGGCCCGACTGGCGGTCCTGCATGTAGAAGCCGAACGGACGGCCGTCCTGGCGCTCGGCGAAGAGCGTCACGCGGGTCTCGTTGTCGCCGAAGAACTTCTTCCGGTAGCTGAACTCGGCCTTGTAGCGGTTCTTGATCTCGTAGACCGAGCGGCCCAGGTAGTCGCGGTTCGGGTCCATGCCGGCGGCGACGCCGCCGTACAACGAGCCGGCCGTGGTGCCGAAGAACAAGCCGGCGTTGATGTCGTTCATGTTCTGGCGGGCGTAGCCCAGCGAGAAGTCGCCGCCCCAGTCGAAGCGCTTGGATATCTGGGCCGAGGCGGTCCAGCTGTCGCCCTTGTCGGCGTTGGTGACAATGACGTCGCGGTTCGAGCCGAGATTGGTCGACGACTTGCCCGGCGTGGAGGCGGCCAGGCCGTCATAGCGGATGCGGCCGTCGGGCAGGAACTTCTGGACGCCGTTGATCACCAGCGGCTGGGCGCGGCTGTCGTAATAAGTGATCTCGTTCTTGGCCTGGGTGGCGATGTAGTTGACGGTGGCGGTCCAGCCCTCGGTCCACTTGCCCGAACCGCGCCACTCGCCCGAGAGGTAGAGCTTCCACTGGCCCGGCATCTCGAAGCTGGGCGACAGGGCGATCACCTCACTGAGCGGCGGGATGGTCGGCGAGCCGGTCAGGGTGCCTTGCTGCAGTTGCTGGACGACCGTCGGAACGGCCAGGCCGAACTTCGGGTCGGTGTTCAGGTTGTTCAGCGCCGCGGCGCCGATCGCCTGGGTGAAGCCGGGCGTGCCGCCAGTCTCCGTGAAGGCGCCGTTGTTGTTGCGCTGGATGGTGACCTGCGAGGTCGCATAACCGGTGTTGTAGAAGGAGATGCCGGTCAGGACGTCCGGCGAGCCACCGGCGAACAGGCCGAAGCCGCCGGTGAAGCGTAGGCTGTCGGTGGCCTTCCAATCTACGGAGACGCGCGGCATCAGGACGGACAGCCCGTCGATGGTCTTTTGGTTGTTGAAGCCGTTCCGGCTGGTGAAGTTCGGGTTCAGGATCGGACGGTCCGGCTCGTCGTACCAGTCGAAGCGGAAGCCGGCCGAGACCTGCAGGTCGTCGGTGATGTCCAGGGTGTCCTGGGCGAAGCCCGAATAGGTCCAGTAGGTGCTGTTGAACGCCGCGTCGTTCGGATTGCCGGTGACCGAGTTGGCATAGATCAGCTGGCTGGCCCTGCCGGCCTGATAGTCGGCGATCGAGTCGAAATAGTACTGGCCGCGCGAGTTGGGCACGAAGACGTCGAAAACGTCGGCCTTGCGGGCCTGGGCTCCGACCTTGAAGCGGTTGTCGCCAAGGCTGTACTCGGCCACGGCCTGGTAGCGGGTCTCCTGCTCGTCCAAGGCGTTGGCGTGGCGGAACTGGTCGGGGCCGAAATAGACCTGCGAAAAGCCGGCGGCGCAGCTGGTCAGGGTGGTGTCCGAGGCGGCCGCAGTGCAGATGCGCACGTCCGAGAAGTTCTGGCCGCCCGGCGGGTTCTGGCCGTTGCGATAGTCGCGATAGGTGGCCTTCAGCGTGGTCGACAGGTTGTCGGTCCAGTTGGAGTGGACTTCCAGCGTCGTAGCCTCGTCGCGGTTGGCCTGCTGGTACCAGTGCGAGAACAGCGAGGCGACGCCGGCGGCCAGGTCCGTGCGTTGGAACGAGCTGCTCTCGGCGTAGCGATAGGTCAGGCTGGCGCGGTGCTTGTCGTTGATGTTCCAGTCGATCTTGGCCGAGTACTTCTTGTCGGTGACCGGCGCGGTCAGCGGAATGCCGCCCAGGCTGTAATCGCTGGCGTAGTTGTTGTTGTAGGTGCTGACGATCGAATCGATCGTCGTCTGGGTTAGGCCGTTCGAGAAGGTGTTGACCGCGCCCGAGCCCGGCGCGCCGAACTGGGTGGTGTCCAGGGTCTTGTAGGTCTCGTAGCTGACCGCGAAGAACAGCTTGTCCTTGATGATCGGGCCCGACAGGAACCCGCCGTAGTTCTTCTGGCTGATGGTCTGCGGCACGCGGGTGTCGCTGTAGTGACGGCCGACCATGCCCTCGTTCAGGTAGTTCACGAAGCCGACGCCGTGGAACTTGTTGCCGCCCGAGCGGAGCACCAGATTCAGCGCGCCGCCGACGAAGTCGCCGTTCTCGACATCGGTCGGGACGGCGGCCACGGCGAACTGCTCAACGGCGTCGAGAGTCACCGGCCCCCGCGCGGTGCTCATGCCGCCTTGAGCCAAACCGAAGTTGTCCTGAGCCGACACGCCGTCGACCGCCAGGCGGTTGAAGCGCGGGTTCGAGCCGGCGATCGAGATGCCGCCGGCGTTGGTGCCAGCGCGGCCGCCGCTCAGGTCCTGGGCCACCAGGATGTCACGGCGAGCGAAGTCGCGGGGATCGCGGGTGACGGCCACAACGGAGTTCAGATCATCGCGGTTCAGGACGGTCTTGGGGCCCTGGTCGTTGTTAGTGCGGCTGGCGGCCGACACCACGACCGCCTCCACCTGCGCGCTGTCGCCCAGCTCGACGTCCAAGTCAGTGGTTTTGCCGAGGCTCAGGAACAGGTCGGTGTAGGTCTTAGAGGCGCCATCGGGCGTGGAGACCGTCACCGTGTACGGGCCGCCGACCCTCAGCCCGCGCGCGTCGAACGCGCCCGTCGCACCGGTCATGGTCACCGCGCGCGTGCCCGAAGATGTGTGCAGTACGGTGACGCTGGCGTTGGGCACGGCGACGCCGCCGTTCATCACCTGCCCATGCAGGGCCGCGGTGGTTTCCTGCCCATAGGCAGCGCTGCTGGCCGCAATGGTCAGCGCGCTTAAGGCGGCCCCCGCCGCCAAACGCTTCATCAACATCGATTTTCCCCTCTTTGCGGCCCAAGCCGCAACCAAGGGCGTCACATTGCTCCGCCGCCGGAGGAATCGAAGAACAACGTGGCGGTTTCTGGCGGCCCGGGTTGCGACAGGACGCGGCTGCCTGGGATTTGAACGCTGGTCAGCGAGCGGCGCTCGCTCCTTAGGCGTAGTGAAGTAACGCCTTACTTGCGCGGCTGCCGCGGCGGGACTCTTGATTCCAAAGACATGGGAAACGAGATCGGATTTCGGCTTAGAAAAATGGCGTCGTCGATGCCGGTCAGGGCGGTGATTTCGGGCGGGATTGGCCGCGTCGGCTGGCGAAAGCCGTGGAAAGCCTTGCCGACTTCGTAGATCCTCCCGTCCACCCCGTAGCGGAACGGGACCATGGCCAGCTCGATGATCTCGTCCTGACGCCAGTCCAGGCCCGTAGTCTCGACGTCGCGGCCATCGCTTCCAGATCCGGGGCCTGATCCTCCATATCGCCCGCATAGCGCCAGAGCCGATTCCCAGGCAAGTCGCGGCCTCGTCAGGACCAACCCCCATTTCGCGTTCCGGTCCATTGACTCCCGCCGGCCAATGAGAACAATTGGAGAACAACCTGGACATCCGCCATGCCCCCTTCCCCGCGTCGCGGACGCGTCGCCGCGCCCGCCGGCCAGCCGCCCCATGTCTGGCGCAAGAGCATCGAGAAATTGACCCGCCAGCACGAACAGGCCGGCGCCCCGCCCAACCTCACCCTCTGCTTCACCTTTCCCAGCGGCCGCCCCGCCTCGCGCAGCCGTGTGACCTTCGTCTTGCCCGAGCATGTGCCCGACTTTGACGGCGAAGAGGCCTGGTTCGAGATGGCGCTGACGGCCGGCGTCCCGTGGTCGTATTGGCGCGCCGTGCGCCAGGTCGATCCGCCCGCGACCACCAGACAGGCCGACGCCCGATGAGCGTCCAACCGAGCCTCTTTGACCTGCCGCCCGCGCCGCGCTGGCCCATGCCGCAGGGCTTCGCCTATCGGCCCGACCTGATCGGCCCGGCCGAGGAATGCGACCTGGTGGCTCGGTTCGCCGACCTGGACTTCAAGCCCTACGAGCACCTCGGCTATCTGGGCAACCGCCGGGTCGCCAGCTTCGGCTGGCGGCGGGACGACAGCGGCCGCATGATCGAGACCGGCGAGCCGATCCCCGACTGCCTGCGCCCCTTGCTCGACAAGGTCGCCGCCTTCACGGGTCTCGCCCGCGAAAGCTTCCGCCACGCCCTGGTCACCGAATATGCGCCGGGGGCCGGCATCGGCTGGCATCGCGACCGCCCGCCCGCCGTGGCCATCGCCGGCGTGTCGCTGGTCTCGCCCTGCAGCTTTCGTCTGCGGCGAAAGGCCGGAGACAGATGGGACCGCGCCACGATCGAGGCCCAGCCCCGCTCGGCCTATCTGATGAGCGGGCCGGCCCGCAGCGACTGGCAGCACAGCATCCCGCCGGTCGCCGCGCTGCGCTATTCGGTGACGTTCCGGACGGTGCGCGCGCCAAGGCCAAGCTACTGACGGATACGTGTTTTGAGGCCGTCCCATCGGAACGACAGGATGGGCGTCACACCAGGACGGGAAAGCCAAGATGATCGAGCGGACATTCCAGCCCGGCGAGCAGGTGCTGCGCACCGGCGTCGACCTGCCCCATCTGGGCGTCTTCAGCGGCCAAGTCTACGAGGTCGAGGACTTCGAACGCCACCACGCCGAAGGGCTCTATGTCCGCGGCGTCCCCGAAGGCCTGGACCCGGGCAGCTTCCAGCCGATCGAGGCTTGAGGCCCGGTGAGCGACCTGCCGCACATCAGTCGCCGGATGCGGACAGCCCTGTAAGCAGCGGTGCGTAGCCAGCGAACTTCAGGGACAGAAATTCGATGAAGAGCCGCACGCGCTTGGTCTTGCGCGTCTCGCCCTGGGTGAGAATCCAGAGCGCGCCGTTGAGGCGTGGCTCGATGCCCGGCGCCCTCGCCAGCAAGGGGTCGGCGTCGCCAACGAAGCACGGCAGTCTTGTCATACCGATGCCGTGCCGCACCGCGGCGACCTGCGCCTCGGCGTCCGGAGCCCTGAAAGGCGCCCCGGCCGCGCGGATCTCGCCCGCGTTGGCCCAGTCGGGGACGCCACGATCGTTGATGACGATCGGCCGGATCGGCCCTATCGCGCCCGCACGCCACTTGGCCAGCAGATCGCGGGACAGATAGACCCCACCGGCCAGTTGCGGTCCCATCAGGCCGTGGAGATTGAGCGGCAGAATCTTGCGGTCGACGACGAAGCGGATCGCTACATCGGCCTCCCGGTTGGTCAGGTTCGCCACCTCGCCGGTCGATAGGATCTCGATCTCGATGTCCGGATGCAGGCGGGCGAAATCGGCCAGGTCCGGCATGAGAAGGTGGGTCGCCAGGAACGGAGGCAGCGTGACCCGTAGAAGTCCGCGTGCGCTCTGGTCCCGGCCAAAGACGCGGGTCTCCAGTTGGTGAGACGACGCTTCCATCTGCTCGGCGAACTCGACGACTTCCTCGCCCGCGGGCGTAAGGCGGTAGCCCGACGGCCGCTTCTCAAAGACCTGCACCCCCAGCCGTTGCTCGAACTGAGCGATGCGCCGGAGCACGGTCGCGTGGTTCACGCCGAGACGCTCGGCGGCGGCCCTTACCGAGCCGCTGCGCCCGACGGCGAGGAAGTAGCGAACATCGTCCCAGTCGACCTTTTCCACGGTGCGATCTTGCACCGTGACGCGCAATCCGCAAGGTTCATGTCGCCCATACCACGAAGCTCGATCAATCATGCGGATCGTTTTTGCACCATCGATGTGCGTCGTTCCACACTGAAAGCCCGGCTCCGGCAGGCCTATTTCGGGGCTCTTGGATCGTCCTCGGGCGATCAAACGAAACCTGGAAGGAGAAGATCATGGGCAAGCTTGAAGGCAAGGTGGCGGTCGTCACGGGCGGAACGAGCGGCATGGCGCTGGCCAGCGCCAAACGCTTCGTCGAGGAAGGGGCTTATGTGTTCATCACCGGTCGGCGGCAGGAGGCGCTGGACGAGGCGGTGAAGGCGATCGGCCGGAACGTGACGGGCGTGCGCGGCGACGCGGCCAATCTCGACGACCTCGACCGCCTGTTCGATACGGTCAAGCGCGAGAAGGGCAAGATCGACGTGCTCTATGCGAGCGCCGGCATGGGTGAAGCTGTGCCGCTCGGCGAGATCACCGAACAGCACTTCGATACAACCTTCGGCCTGAACACGCGTGGAACCCTCTTCACAGTGCAGAAGGCCTTGCCGCTGTTCAACGACGGCGGGTCGATCTTCATGACCGGGTCGGTGGCCTCGCTCAAAGGGTTTCCGGGCTACAGCGTGTACGCGGCCAGCAAGGCGGCCCTGCACGCCTTCGCCCGCGGGTGGCTCAACGAGCTGAAGGGCCGAAACATCCGGGTGAATGTGCTGCATCCGGGACCGGTCGCCACGCCGATGCAGGATCAGGTCCTGACCGAAGAGGCCAAGAAAATGTTCGAGTCCCTGATCCCGAGGGGAACGATGGGCCGTCCCGAGGAAATCGCGGCCGCCGCGCTGTTCCTAGCTTCGGACGATTCGAGCTTCGTGAACGGGGTGGAGTTGGCGGTCGACGGCGGTTTTTCGGCCATCTGAATTCGCGCCGGATCGCCCCCGGCGACCGATCCCAACACCACAGGAGAACCATCATGAGCTATGCGATCATAGGGTTCGGCAAGATCGGCCAGGCCCTGGCCCACGCCTTCGCCCGCAGGAACATCGAGGTGGCCGTCGCCAGCCGCCACCCGCCCGGGGCCTTGGCGCCGCAGGCGAAAGCTATCGGCCCGACGGTTATCGCCAAGTCCCTGCAGGACGCCCTCAAGGCCGACACGATATTTCTGGCTGTCCGCTCCGAGTCTCATCGGGATGTCGCCAGGACCCTGCCGAGCTGGGAAGGCAAGACCCTCGTCGACGCGACGAACTCGCAGGCTCCGCTGGAAGAGATGGACGGCCTGCTGTCCTCCGCGTTCGTCGCCAAACTCTACGCCGGCGCCAAGGTCGTGAAGGGCTTCAACCACTTGGGCGCCATCGCTCTGGCGACGGATCCAGTCGTCGTGGGCGGTCACCGCGTCGTCTTCCTCGCAAGCGACGACGAAGATGCAGTCGCGCCCGTGGCGACCCTGGCCAAACAGCTCGGCTTCGCCCCCGTCAATCTGGGGCGGTTCGACGAGGGCGGCGCGCTGGTTCACGCCCGCGGTCCCGTCTGGGGTCCGCTCATCTTCCAGAACATGTTCAAGAAGGAGCAGTAGCGGATTGGGCCAATTGCGGGAGGGGTGATTCCCGAGCCCTTCCGCCCGCTCCACTTGGTCTGTGGCTGGGCCGCGCCATAACCAGACTCTCAGACCGCGCCAGAAACACGACGTCCACCCCGGCCCCCACCGGCGATGATCAACCCGGCGCTGGGCGGCGCCAACCCGTAGCGGGAGGCTCGAAGTGGCCGATGGCATGCTTGAGACCGGAGTAGTCTAAAGCACCGCGCAGAAAAGTGGCCGCCGGTTTTCCGCAAGCGATGCGAAAACAAAAATCTAGAGCAAGCCGAGCGATTCCGACATCGCCCGGCTTGCTCTAGGGTCCGGCCGCCCCAAGTCGCATGGGGCATCGGCTGGCGCTTAGGATAAGCGCGATGACGCAGCGATCCGGCGCCAACTTTGCCCGGATGAAACACCTCGCCCCTGTCGAGCCGGTCTTTCCGGCCGATAGCTCGCCGACGCTCGAACAGGCCAACATGGACGCGTGAAGGCGCCACGAGCGAAGATTGCCGCTGCCCACGGGGCGTGACATCGCGCCGGATTCAGCGGATCGGCCCAATCCTGCCGGGCGGCCAAGTCAGCTCCGCCATGGGGACTGGCGCTTTTTCCGAAGAATTGTGATGTCGGCGAGCAACGCGGCCCCTTCAATCGACGTCATCCCACCATATCTCTGCTGCACCGCACCATAGGCTCGGCGCCCCTCCTGCGTCGCCAGGCCCACGGCCGCTCCTCGCTCGTCGAAGGATCCCAGATGCGCCTTCCCCTGATCGCTCCCGCCGACCTCTCCCCCGAACAGAAACCGCTCTACGACGACATGCGACAGGGGATCGCCGGCCACTTCAACGCCTTCAAGGTCCAGCGCGAGGACGGCGCGCTGATGGGGCCGTGGAACCCGTGGCTGCACGAGCCGGCGATCGGCAAGGCGATCTGGGACTTCACCCTGGCCATGACCGCCAACGCCGTGCTGCCCGACAATGTCCGGCAGATCGCCATCCTGGTGGTCGGGGCTCGCTATGACGCCGCCTACGAGATCTACGCCCACATCGCCGTCGCCGAGCGCGAGGGCATGCCGGCCGAGCGCCTAGCCACCCTGGTCGCTGACCTCAAGCCCAGCGACCTGGCCCCGGACGAGAGCATCGCCTTCGACGTGGCCTACGCCCTGAGCCGCGGCGGCGTCCTGCCCGAGCCGCTGTACGCCCTGGCAGTCAAAACTTTCGGCCAGCACGGCGCCAACGAGTTGATCTACCTGGTCGGCCTCTACGCCCTGGTCTCGGTCACCCTCAACGGCTTCAACGTCCCAGTCCCCGAACGTGAATAGCCGGCTCCAGCCAAGGCGCCGGGGGGCGGTCGCCCCGGCCGAGCACCCTAAAGCCAACGCCACCGCCTTCGAGAGCGTCGCCCTACTGCTGCAAGGCGGCGGCGCGCTCGGCGCCTATCAGGCCGGGGTTTACGAGGCCCTCCTTGACGCCAATGTCGAGCCGACCTGGATCGCCGGCATCTCGATCGGAGCGATCAACAGCGCGATCATCGCCGGCAATCCGCGTGAACATCGCGTCGCCAAGCTGCGCGCGTTCTGGGAGCTGGTCAGCCAGCCCCGCGACTGCGGCTGGGTCAGCGGCTGGACCGACCTGCTGAACGGCGACGCCGCGCGCGGCTGGGTCAACCAGCTGTCGGCTGGCCAGATCGCGGCCAAGGGCGTGCCCGGGTTCTTCACCCCGCGGGCCCCGCCGCCGTTTCTGCGGCTGGCCGGCGCTCCGGGCGCGACCAGCTGGTACGACACCTCGGCCCTCAAGCCCACTCTGGAGCGGCTGGTCGATTTCGACCGCATCAACGCCAGGACCATGCGCTTCAGCGTCGGCGCGGTGAACGTCCGCTCCGGCAACTTCGCCTATTTCGACAACGAGACCGACACCATCGGCCCCGAGCACATCATGGCCAGCGGCGCCCTGCCTCCGGCCTTCGACGCGGTGGAGATCGACGGCGAGTTCTACTGGGACGGCGGTATGGTCTCCAACACCCCGCTGGACTGGGTGCTTTCGGCGCGGTCGGACCTCGACACTCTGATCTTCCAGGTCGACCTGTGGAGCGCCCAGGGCGTGCTGCCGCGCGACCTGTCGGAGGTGGCGGTGCGGATGAAGGAGGTGCAGTTCTCCAGCCGCACCCGCGCGGCGACCGACAGCTTCAAGCGGATTCAGAAACTGCGCGCCGCCTTCAACGAACTGCTGGCCCAGATGCCGCCGCAACTGGCGGCCACGCCCCAGGCCCAGCTCCTGGCCCAGGCGTCCGACCCCGCCGTCTACAACATCGTCCAGCTGGTCTACCGCTCGGCCACCTACGAGGGCCAGTCGAAGGACTACGAGTTCTCGCGTCGGACGATGGAGGAGCACTGGGACGCCGGCCGCCGCGACGCCCTGCTCACCCTGGCCCACCCCGAGGTCCTGACCCCGCCGACCGCGGCCCACTCGGTCCAGACCTTCGACTTCACGACCCCCAAGCCCGCTTCCTCCCCCGGAAAGGACCGACCATGAGCCTTCAAGACAAGGTCGCCGTGATCACCGGCGCCGCCAGCGGCATCGGCAAGGACATCGCCAAGGAATTCCTGGCCAACGGGACCAAGGTGGCCATCGCCGACCTCAACATCGACGCCGCCAACGCCACCGCCCTGGAATTCGACCCCAGCGGCCAACGCGCCTTCGGCGTGGCCATGGACGTCACCGACGAGGACCAGGTCGAGACCGGGATCGCCGCCGTCGCGGCTCGGTTCGGCGGGATCGACATCCTGGTCTCCAACGCGGGCGTCCAGATCGTCGGGCCGCTGGACACCTACAAGTTCTCGGATTGGAAGAAGCTGCTGGCCATTCACCTGGACGGCGCCTTCCTGACCACCCGCGCCTGCCTGCAGCGCATGTACGCCCAGGGTCGCGGCGGCAGCGTCATCTATATGGGCTCGGTGCACTCCAAGGAGGCCTCGGTGCTCAAGGCCCCCTATGTCACCGCCAAGCACGGGCTGGAAGGCCTGGCCAAGGTGGTCGCCAAGGAGGGCGCCAGGCACGGGGTCCGGGCCAACATCATCTGCCCCGGCTTCGTCCGCACGCCCCTGGTCGACAAGCAGATCCCCGAACAGGCCAAGGAGCTGGGCATCAGCGAGGACGAGGTCATCAAGACCGTGATGCTGAAGGAAACCGTCGACGGAGAATTCACCACGGTGGACGATGTGGCCCGCACGGCGGTGTTCCTGGCGAGCTTCCCGACCAACGCCCTGACCGGCCAATCGGTCGTGGTCAGCCATGGCTGGTTCATGCAGTGAGCAGCGCCGGCTTCCGGGACGCGCCCATAGCGGACTTGGAAGTCTCGCGAAAAGCAGACCTTCGATCGCGAGACCGGGAGCATGCGCCGCTTAGCCTCGCCAGAAGCTTGGGCGCTTGGCAGGCGCGCTGAATGGCTCCGACATCGCCCCCTCTTGCGAAGGGATGCTTCCGTATCCGCCGTCGCGGCTCAACCTCCAGACGGCGTCACATCCTTCAAGTCATAGGCGCGAACGAAGACGTCGACCGCTGCTTCGGCCGCCCCGACCAGATCCGTTTCGGCGATCGCATCCACCGCCCCTTCCATGAGCCTTTGAGCCGGGCCGGCCTCGCACAGGGCGAGGAAATGGGCCACCGCCCGCCATGGGTCGGCCCGGCGCATGCGTCCGTCATCCATGGCGCGGCTGAAATCCGCCGCCATGCGCGTCCAGCCGCGCTTGGGACCGTTTTCGAAGAAGAGCTTGCCGAGATTGGACTTGGCGCCCTCGGCATAGATGATCCGTCGGAAGGCGACGATCTCCGGATCGCTGAGGAAGCGCAGATACTGGATCGCGAACTCGCCCAGGCCAGTGGGAAGATCACGATTGTCGTGGAAGCGGTCGAACAGCGGATCGATCATCGTCGCGCCCTTCTCCAGCATCACCGCGACCAATAGATCCTCCTTGGACGCGAAGTAGCTGTAGAGGGTCTGCTTGGAGCCCCCGACCCGAGCGGCGACCTCGGACATGCTGGCGGCCACATAGCCACGCTCGAGGAACACGCCCTTGGCGGCCTCCAGAATGGCCAATCGTCTCTCTTCGGTCTTGACCCGCATGCGGCGTTTCTCGGCCCCTCAATCTTTTCTGGACCAACCAGTACACTTTTCGCTTGACGACGTCATCCGAAAATATAAATGGACCATACGGTACGGTCTTAGAAAGTCCCCTACATGCCCTCCCCCGCCCCCCGGCGCGCCCTGATGGCGTGCCTCCTGTCGGCCAGCTGCCTTTGCGCCTGCGCCGCCGTTCCGAAACTTCCGCCCGCCCAGACGATCAAGCCGCCGCAGACCTACGCCGCCGAAGCCAGCCTGGCCGCCCCGGCCGCCCACTGGCCTTCCGATCGCTGGTGGGCCGCCTATGGCGACCCACAGCTGGACGCCCTGATCGACGAGGCTCTGAGCGGCTCGCCCGACCTGGCCGCCGCCCAGGCTCGGGTCGCCAAGGCCCAGGCGCTGGCGGGCCAGGCCAAGGCCGCCACCCTGCCCAGCGTGACGGCCAACGGCTCCTACGCCTCCGTCAAGCAGAGCTACAACAACGGCATCCCGCCCGCCTTCGTGCCGCAGGGCTACAACGACAGCGGCCGGGCCACCCTCGACTTCACCTACGAACTGGACTTCTTCGGCAAGAACCGCGCGGCCCTGGCGGCGGCGACGTCGGACGCCCAGGCCTCGCGAGCCGAGGCGGCGCAGGCTCGCCTGACCCTGTCGACCAACATCGCGGCCGCCTATGCCGATCTCGCCCAGTTGTTCGCTGACCGTGACGCGGCTCGGGATGCGGTCCGCACCCGCGAACAGACCGCCCAACTGACCGCCGACCGGCGCGAAAACGGTCTGGAGAACCAAGGCGCGTCCGAGCAGGCCAAGGCCAATCTGGCCGCGGCCCGCGCCGGCCTGGCGGCCGCCGACGAGTCGCTGGGCCTGACCCGCAATCGCATCGCCGCCCTGCTCGGGGCCGGTCCCGACCGCGGCCTGGCGATCGAACGTCCAAAGGTCGGCGCCCTGAAGGCCTTCGGCCTTCCCGCCAACCTGCAGGCCGACCTGATCGGCCGTCGGCCCGACGTCATCGCCGCCCGCCTGCGGGCCGAAGCCTCGGCCCATCGGGTCAGGGAGGCCAAGGCCCAGTTCTATCCTGACATCGATCTGGCGGCCTATTTCGGCCAGCAGTCCCTTGGTCTGGACCTCTTCGCCAAAGGCGGCTCGCGCATCGGATCGATTGGTCCCGCCGTGCGCTTGCCGATCTTCGACGGCGGCGCCTTGCGCGCCAACTATCGCGGCGCGGCGGCCGACTACGACGCCGCGGTGGCCAGCTACAATGGGACCCTGACCCGGGCGCTGCAGGACATCGCCGACGCCGCGGTCAGCGCCCGCGCCCTGGACGCGCGCCTGTCGGAAAGCCGCAAGGCCTACGAGGCCTCGCGCAACGCCCACGACATCGCCCTGCAGCGCTATCGCGGCGGCCTGTCGACCTATCTCGACGTCCTGACCGCCGAGGACGCGATGATCACCAACCAGCAGACCGTCGCCGACCTCGAAGCCCGCGCCTTCACCCTCGATGTGGCCCTGGTGCGCGCCCTCGGCGGCGGCTTCCACGCCGCCTGAACCCATCCCCTTCCCGGAGCCATCCCCCATGTTTGACTCTCAAGACACGCCTGAGACCCAGACCACCGCCGCCCTTTCGTCCGACGCGAACGCCCACGGCAAGCGCAAGGTCCTGTTCGCCGGCCTGGCCGCCGCCGTCCTGCTCGGTGCGGCCGGTTACGGCGCCTACTACGCCCTGGTCGGCTCGCATCACGTCGAGACCGACAACGCCTATGTCGGCGCCTATGTCGCCCAGGTCACCCCTCTGGTCGGCGGTCCGGTGCGCGAAGTCACGGTCAACGACACCCAGGCCGTCAAGCGGGGCCAGGTCTTGGTCGTGCTCGACGACACCGACGCCAGGATCGCCCTGGCCTCAGCCCAGGCCGACCTGGCCAGGGCCCAGCGCAAAGTGCGTGGCTATCTGGCCACCGACCGGAGCCTGTCGGCCCAGATCGCCGCTCGCGACGCCGACGAGAACCGGGCCGCCGCAACCCTGACCGGCGCCCAGGCCGACCTTGACCGGACCCGCGTCGACCTTGATCGCCGCAAGGCCCTGGCCGTCACCGGCGCGGTGTCGGGCGACGAACTGACCCGCGCCCAGAACGCCTTCGCCAACGCCCAGGCGGCCTTCGCCTCGGCCAAGGCCGCCCAGGTCCAGGCCGTCGCCAACCGCGCCGCCGCCGCTGGCTCGCTGGCCGCCAACACCGTCCTGACCGACGGAACGAACATCGACACCAATCCCGAGGTCGCCGCGGCGCGCGCCCGGGTCGACCAGGCATCGGTGGACCTGGCCCGAACCGTCATCCGCGCGCCGATCGACGGCGTCGTGACCCGTCGCAACGTCCAGGTCGGGCAGAGGGTCGCCGCCGGCGCGGTCCTGATGCAGGTCGTTCCCGTGCAACAGGCCTATGTCGACGCCAACTTCAAGGAAGGCCAGCTGCGCAAGGTCAGGATCGGCCAGCCGGTCGAGCTGGAGGCCGATCTCTACGGCGGTTCGGTCAAGTATCGCGGCACGGTCGTTGGACTGTCGGGCGGCACCGGCTCGGCCTTCGCCCTGATCCCCGCCCAGAACGCCACCGGCAACTGGATCAAGGTCGTCCAGCGCCTGCCCGTCCGCGTCGCCATCGATCCCGCCGACCTTGAGGCCCACCCGCTGCGCGTGGGCCTGTCGATGAAGGCGACCATCAACACCGCCCGCTGACCACCCGCATCCGCCCCTCGCACAGCCAAGGACCGCCGTCATGGCCAAGGCCCCCGCCGCTGTCGCCGCTTCGGCGACATCCCCCGCGCCCCTCACCGGACCGGCGATGATCTTCGCCGGCCTGGTTCTGGCGGCCGCCAACTTCCTGGTGGTGCTCGACACCACCATCGCCAATGTTTCGGTGTCGAACATTTCCGGCGCCCTGGCCGTCTCGCCCAGCCAAGGCACCTGGGTGATCACCTCCTATGCGGTGGCCGAGGCCGTGGTCGTGCCGCTGACCGGCTGGCTGTCGGCGCGCTTCGGCGCGGTTAAGGTTTTCGTGGCCGGGATGATCGGGTTCGGGCTCTTCTCGTTCCTGTGCGGCCTGGCCCCCTCGCTGAGCCTGCTGGTGCTGTTCCGGGTGTTGCAAGGCGCCTGCGGCGGTCCATTGATGCCGCTGTCACAGACCCTGCTGCTGCGTGTCTTTCCCAAGAAATACGCCGCGGCCGCCACCGGGCTGTGGGCCATGACCACCCTGGTCGCGCCCATCCTCGGCCCGATCCTGGGCGGAACCCTGTGCGACAACGTCGGCTGGGCCTTCATCTTCTGGATCAACGTGCCGGTGGCGGCGATCTGCAGCTGGTTCGCCTGGCGGCTGCTGCGCAACCATGAGACGCCGCTGGCCAGGGCTCGGGTCGACTTGGTGGGCCTGGGCCTGCTGATCGTCTGGGTCGGCGCCCTGCAGGTCATGCTGGACTTGGGCAAGGAGCACGACTGGTTCGCCTCGCCGATGATCACGGGCCTGGCCATCGTCGCGGCGATCGGCTTCGCGGCGTTCCTGATCTGGGAGTTGACCGAAAAGAACCCGATCGTCGACCTGCGGGTGTTCCGCCATCGCGGCTTCACCGCCAGCGTCACCACCCTCAGCGCCGCCTTCGGAGCCTTCTTCGGCATCAACGTGCTGACCCCGCTCTGGCTGCAGCAGAACATGGGCTACACGGCCACCTGGGCCGGCTACGTCTCGGCGCTGCTGGGGGTGACGGCGGTGATGGTCGCCCCACTCGCGGCCGGCCTGTCGGCCAAGGTCGATCCGCGGCGGCTGGTGTTCATGGGCCTGATCTGGATGGGCGTGATCGCCTACATGCGCAGCCTGGCCAACTCGGACATGGGCTTCTTCGATATCGGCCACTGGCTGCTGCTCATGGGCTTTGGCATGCCGTTCTTCTTCGTGCCACTGACCGGCCTGGCCCTGGCTAGCGTCAACGAGCCGGAAACCGCCAGCGCTGCGGGCCTTATGAACTTCTGCCGCACGCTCTCGGGCGCCGTCGCGACATCGATGGTCACCACGGTGTGGTCCGACAGCGCCAGCCGCAACCGCAGCGAGCTGTCGGGCCTGCTGAACGGCGCGCAGGACGCGATGGACCAGATGACGGCCAGCGGCCTGTCGCCCGATCAGGCGCGGGGCAATCTCGAGCAGTTGGTCCAGGGCCAGGGCGTGATGCTGGCCACCAACCAGGTGTTCCTGGCGATGGCCGCGCTGTTCATCGCCGCCGCCTTCATCATCTGGCTGGCGCCACGCCCCACCCGGGTGGCCGACACGTCGGCGGCGCACTAGAGCCTGTCGGGTTCAGATGAAACCATCCGAACCCGATAAACAGGCTCTAGATTCAAAGAGCTTAGAGCGCATTTGGCGAGCGAAACCGCTCCCGCCTTCACCCCACGCGCTCTAGCGCGCTCTCCGTCTCAAGGTGTTTCCACAAGGATCTCGATTGTGAAAACCAAGCCCCAGACCTCAGACCTCCCCCACCGACCGGCGCCCGATCGTTTGATCGATGCGGCCACGGAACTCTTCTACCAGCATGGCTTTCGGGCGATCGGCGTCGACGACATCGCCGCCCGCAGCGGCGTCACCAAGACGACCCTGTACCGATATTTTCAGTCCAAGGACGATCTGGCCGCCGCCTGCCTGACCAAGCTCGCCCTCGAGGATCTCGACGAACTGATGATCATCGCCAGGCAGCTCCCCGACAAACCCTTGGCGCAGATCCGCGCGGTCGTGACGGCCGCCGCCGCCAAGGCGACGCATCCAAGCTACCGCGGATGGCTCCTGTCCAATCTCGAGGCCGAAATCAGCGACCAGGACCATCCGATCCGCCGGGTCGGCAGGCTCTACAAGACCCGGCTGCGCGATCACCTGATCGAAACGGCCAGGCGGGCCGGCTTCGGCGCGCCCGTGTCACTCGCCGACGGCCTGCTGCTCCTGATCGAAGGGGTCGGCGCCAGTTGGCACAGCCTGGGCGCGGTCGGTCCGGCGGCCAATCTGACGCTGAACTGCGAACTGTTGATGCAAGGACATCGCGCCGTGGCGGACGCCGCTTAACGGGACCGCCAAGCGGCGAGACAGCGCCATTTGCGGACCTTGGCTCACCTCCAGGAAGGCGACGTTCAGGGCGCGGGACGTAGGGGGCGAGATTGGCTGACCTGCAGGGAATGGACAATCGACCTGTGGCCGGCGGGCGGCTGGCCTCGGATCGTTTGAGCGGGGCGACGGGCGCAAATCGACGGCCGAACGCCAAGGTCCGAGATTTAACCAGACAAGACTAGACTGCTCGTGCCGGCTTCGACGCCTTCTTGCCGCGCTCCTTGGCGCATCCGCGCCGTAACCGTGAGCGGCGGTCGCCAGTGAACGGTGCTCTACGCCTTGGCTTATAGAGATGACGAGATCCGCCGCGCCTTTCGACCCACGATATTCACGCTTCGCATCACTCAACGGTTGCGCTAACCATTAGTCAGACAAAAAGAGATGGGGCAGGAAGGTGTTCGATGATGGACTGGCGTTGCATTCGCCACGAGGGCGCCAAATCCAAACACCGACATGTAGCGACCAAATGAACGGCGCGACGGACTTGTTCGCGGCCCGGCAGCCGGCCGGCGGCGACGCGCAGGCGCGTCTTTGCGGCCAGGCCATGCGGGACGGACAACGGGAAAAACACCCTCGTAAACTGGCGAGACTGCTTGCGATCGCCGCCACTCTGGCCACCTTCGCCTGGCCCGTGGCCGCCCAGGCGCCTCTTCCTGCGCCCACGGAACGCCAGCGCATGATCGTGCTGAGCGACATCGAGGCCGATCCCGACGACACCCAATCCTTCGTGCGGCTCATGCTCTACGCCAACCAGATCGACCTGGAAGGGCTGGTGGCCACGACATCGATCCACATGAAGACCTCGACGCATCCGGAATCGATCCGCCGCATCATCCAGGCCTATGCCAAGGTCCGCCCGAACCTGGTCAAACACGAAGCCGGTTTCCCCACACCCGACCGGCTCGGCGCTCTCGTGAGCGAAGGGCAGCCGGACTACGGCATGGTCGCGGTCGGGACGGGCAAGGATACGGCCGGGTCGCGGCTGATCATCCAAGCGCTGGAGCGCGACGATCCACGCCCGCTCTGGATCTCAGTGTGGGGCGGCGTCAACACGCTGGCCCAGGCCCTCCACACGATCCGCGAGACGCGCACGCCCGAAGCGGCCCGCCGCCTGATCGCGAAGCTGCGGGTCTATACGATCTCGGACCAGGACGATGGCGGGGCCTGGATCCGCCGGAACTTTCCCGAGATCTTCTATGTCGTCAGCCCCGGCGGCTATGGCGCGGGAACCTGGACCGGCATTCACACCGTCATCGACGGCGCCGACAACCGCACGGTCAGCAACAGCTGGCTGCGCGACAACATCCAACAGGGCCATGGTCCCCTGGGGGCCCTCTACCCTGACGTGTCCTATGGCATGGAAGGCGACACGCCGGCTTTCCTGTCGCTGATCCCCAACGGCCTGAGCGATCCCGAACACCCGGATTGGGGCGGATGGGGCGGCCGCTACGAACTCTATACGCCGGCCGTCGCCACCACCGATCCGAGCGGTTTCAGCGGGGTGACCATCGAGCCGGAGACCCGGCCGATCTGGACCAATGCGATCGATACGTTCACGCCGCAGGTCGCCCAGGACTTTGGCCGCGCTCACACGACGGCGGAACGATCAAAGGACTTCCGCGCCGGAATCTGGCGATGGCGCGATGATCTGCAGAACGATTTCGCCGCACGGATGGACTGGACGACGCGGCCGTTCGCCCAGGCCAATCACCCGCCGGAGGTGAGGCTCGCGCACCCCAACCGATTGACCGTGAAATCAGGCCAGCGCTTCGTCTTGAGCGCGGTCGACAGCACCGATCCCGATGGCGACAGCCTGAGCTTCCAATGGCTGCACTATCAGGAGATCGGCCACTGGCAGTCGGCGATTCCCAATGGCATCGCCGCCAACATCCATACGGTCGACTTCACCGCGCCCATCGTCACCGCGCCGCGTGAGGCCCACTTCATCGTTCGGGTGACTGACAAGGGGACCCCGCCCCTCACCCGCTACAAGCGGGTGATCGTGACCATCACCCCCTGACCCGACGCCAGCTGGGATCACGTCCATGCTCTCGAGACCCGTCCTGCTCGCGCTCGCCGCGCTGACGATCGGTCTGTCCGCCGCCAAGGCGCGGGCGGACAATCCGATCATCCAGACCCGCTTCACCGCCGATCCCGCGCCGTTGGTGCATGACGGGGTCGTCTATCTCTACACCAGCCATGACGAGGACGACGCCGAGGGCTTCAAGATGCTCGACTGGCGGCTCTATAGCTCGACCGACATGGTCAACTGGACCGACCGGGGCGTCGTGGCCTCCCTCAAGACCTTTCCCTGGGCCGTGCAGACCAACGACGCCTGGGCCCCGCAGGTGATCGCCCGGGACGGCAGGTTCTATCTCTACGTGCCGATCAGCGTCGCGGGATCGCCCAAGAACGTCATCGCCGTGGCGGTAGCGGACAATCCCGCCGGACCGTTCAAGGATGCCCTCGGCAAGCCGCTGATCGGGCCGGGCCGCGACAACATTGATCCCACCGCGTGGATCGACGACGACGGCCAAGCCTATCTCTACTGGGGCAACCCGAACCTTTGGTACGTCAAGCTGAACAAGGACATGGTGTCCTATTCCGGGTCCATCACCAAGATCGAGCCCGGTATCGGCGACTATCAGGAGGGGCCCTGGTTCTACAAGCGCCAGGGCCGCTACTACATGGCCTTCGCTTCGACCTGCTGCCCGGAGGGGATCGGCTATGCGATGAGCGACGGGCCCACGGGGCCATGGACCTACAAGGGTCCGATCATGGACCACGACCCGCGCGCGACCGGAAATCATCCGGGCGTCATCGACTACAAGGGCGGTTCCTACGTCTTCGGCTTCAGCTACGAGCACAATTTCGCGCTGACGCCGATCCATCACGAGCGCCGATCCGTGTCGGTGGCCAAGTTCGACTACAACGCCGACGGGACCATTCCGAACCTGGGCTGGTGGGACAAGGCCAGCGCGCCGCAGGTCGGGACGCTGAACCCCTACAGGCAGGTCGAGGCCGAGACGATCGCCTGGACCTCCCGCCTCAAACGCGATCGCGATCGGCCGTACGACTGGGCGCCAGGCGTGACGACGGCGCAGGACGATCGCGCGAGGGTGTACGTCACGCGGATCACCGACCGCAGCTACATCAAGGTCGCCGGCGCGGACTTCGGCCAGACGGGCGCCAAGACCTTCGTCGCCAACCTGGCCAACGGCCGGCCCGGGGGGGCCATCGAGCTCCGGCTCGACAGGGTCGACGGTCCGGTGATCGGCACGATGCAGGTCGGGGCGACGGGCCCGGCGGGCCAATGGCGCGAACAGACGACTCCTGTCACGGCGGCGACGGGGGTGCGCGACCTGTTCCTGGTGTTCAAGGGATCCGGCGACAACCCGATGTTCGATTTCGACTACTGGCGCTTCGAGCAGTGACGACAATGGAACGGCGAGACAGATGCGGAAGGCGTGTTGGACGATTACGGCGGCGGCGATCGCCCTCTTCGCGGCCGGCCCCACGTTCGCGGGACGGCCGTCGCCGGCCACAGGGCGCGATGTCAGAATCCCGCCCTGCCCATCGTTCCCGTAGCCCATTGGGCTGGAATCCGCCAGAAGCGCCACGCGACCGCAGCTCAGAGCGGCGATGACCAGGGCGCCGCGAGCGCCATCCGTCCCAAGCAAGCCGCCGCGTCAGCGGAGGTCCTCACCCCTGGTCAATTTCGCGATAGGCGGCGACCAGGCGCTCCTCGCCGGGACGTCCGGCCTGGGAATTGCCATGCTCCATGCCGATCACGCCCCCATAACGCCGGGACTTCAGCCACCGGACGATCGAGGCGTAGTTGATCTCGCCGGTGGTCGGCTCCTTGCGGCCTGGATTGTCGCCGAACTGCACATAGGCGACCTCGCTCCAGCAGGCCTCCAGCGTCGGGATCAGATTCCCGAACTGAATTTGCGCATGGTAGAGGTCGGCGAGGACCTTCACGGCCGGGCTGTTCAAGGCGCGCGCGATCGCGAACCCCTGCGGGATCGTCTGCATGTAGACGTTGGGATGGTCGATGCGGGTGTTCAGCGGCTCCATGACCATGACCAGGCCCTGTGGAGCCACGATGTCGTTCGCCCGGCGCATCACGTCGATGATGCGCGCCGTTTGGATATCTAGCGGCGTCTTCGGATCCAGGAACCCGGTGACCACCGTCATGCACTTGGCGTTCAGCCGCTTGGCCACGTCGACGGACGCGCGAATGTCGGCCAGGAACGCGTCCCGCTCCGCGTCATCGGGGCCGCCGAGCACGGGCCGGAACTGAGCCCACTTGGGCATGCTGGCGACGAAGACCCCCATCGTCATGCCGCGTTGCTCGAGCGCCCGCGCCATTCGCTCCTGCTCTTCCACAGGACGGTCCCGCGCCTGGTTGTCCTCCCAGGCGGTGAACCCCTGGTCCGCCGCAAAGGCGATCTGCTCGATCAGCCCGCCGCGGCTGGCGAAACTGCCTTCATGGGGTGCGAAGGCGAGCGAAAAGCGCGCCGCGTTCGACCTGCCGCCCTGGGCGGCAGCCAGTCCCGACGCCAGGGAGGCGACGGCGCCCGCCGCAAGCACGGTCCGACGGCGAATGATCATTTCAGGCTCCCCAGCTAGGCGACGATCGCGCCAGAAAAAGCCATCACACGCCACCCGCTAATCAACAATGGACGCCCAGAGGCTTGGCTCTTCAGATCGCCAGCAGGAGCGATCATGCGCCAATTGCAGATTCTGGAGCCGCTCCCGAAACACGACCTTCAACGCACTATCCCGCCGGCAATGATCGCCCCCATCTGAGACGTTCAAAAAAGGTCTGCTACAGAGAGCCATGGTCACTGCCGGACGTGTCATCGAAATCGCTGCTCGCCTTCGCGAAGAGGGTGCGGCTGCTGTTGCTGATCAATTGGCAACCGCCCACGAGGGCGTTTTCAACGGCACTGAGCTTGCGATGAAGTGGCGGTTCTACGTCGCGCAGGCCCGCAAGTTGAACACGCTGAGCGCACCGACCCGTCAAGAAGTCGAACAAGTGTGGCGTGAGCTACAGGTCGCGCTGTCCTGACGTCAGATAGCCCCCCAATCGGTCCGTCAGGGCGTCCGGTCTCCAGCCGGGCTGCGCTAGAAGCAGACTCGGAAACCGCTCCAGGAAGCGGACCCTTCGCCGCCCAGGGCCAGATAGGCGTCCGGGCCGACCGGAATATAGCGAAGGGCGTCGAGGCCCGTGCGGTCCGCCTTGGCCAGGTAGCCGTAGTCCTCGTCCGACCGGACCAGCTTGAACACGGGCGCGTCGGCGGCCTGGGCGCCTCCAGCGCCGGCCAGAGCGGCCAGAAGGATCGTCGCCGCCAGCCTCACGAACGCTCTCCACGGATGGCGTGCAGCACCGCCAGCACCGCGACCACCACCACGCTCAGCACCAGGCTCCAGGCGCTCGCGAGCAGCACGCCGACCGCGCCGCCGATGGCGCCCAGGGCGAAGGCAGCGACCGGCGGCCAGGTCTTGAGGATCCGCGCCCGCAGCGCCTCGTCAGGCCGTCCCCGGGCGATGGCCAGGTCGACGAGGTCGATGGCGATCTGAGTGACGTTGCCAGTCATCATGGTAGTGGGCGCCAGGTGGGTGAAGACCGCGCGGGCGCCGACGTTCTGCACCGCCATGGCGACCACCCCGACCAGGCCCGCCAGCATGACGCCCGGCGCGTTGGCGTTCGCGGCGGGCAAGGCCTTGACCGTCAGCAGCATGAAGGCCAGCAGCAGGATCGCCTGCAGGATCAGGACCAGGACCTCGCAAGGCTGGCCCCGGTTATTGCGCCAGCGGATCAGGGCGTAGGTGGCGGCGGCCGCGCCGACGAACACCGGAAGCGCCAGCAGCTTGGTCGCCAGGCCGCCGGCGTCGCCGGCCAGGCCGACGCCCAGCATGACCAAATTACCGGTGGCGTGGGCGACGAAGAGGCCAAACAGCAGCACAAAGCCGATCACGTCGACATAGCCGCCGACGAAGGCCATGCCCATGCCGGTGAGGCCGGCGAGACGTTTGGGGCCGGCGATCATTGGGCGGGCTCCTTCTGGACCAGGATCGCGACGAGCATGAAGCCGCCGATCAGGCCGATGTGCTCCAGAAAGGTGTTGAGCGCATGGAAACGCTCCATGGGGTCCGAGACGATCCAGAAGGGATGAGCGATCAGGGTGGCTATGGCGGTGAACACCGCCA
>Ga0209564_1000519_pt1 | contig 62969 bp, 59 predicted proteins | sample AraplaCol_mMF_r2_FD_184272 | JGI IMG/M metagenome (GOLD analysis project Ga0209564, IMG submission 184272) | Arabidopsis root microbial communities from North Carolina, USA - plate scrape MF_Col_mMF_r2 (SPAdes) (version 3) | ecosystem: Host-associated > Plants > Roots > Endosphere | place: USA...
GCGGCGCGGCCGGTGGCCTGATGAGCTTCCTGCCGATCATCCTGATGTTCGCGGTGCTGTGGTTCATCATGATCCGCCCGCAGATGAAGCGCCAGAAGGAATCGAAGGCCATGCTGGAAGCCCTGGCCAAGAACGACGAAGTCGTGACCGCCGGCGGTATCCTGGGCCGTGTGACCAAGGTCAACGAGAACTATGTGACGCTGGAAGTGGCCGAAGGCACGGAAATCACCGTGCAGAAGAACGCCGTGACCACCGTGCTGCCGAAGGGCTCGCTGAAGTCGCTCTGATCCCGGACGGTCTCTCCAGCCTGATCCCGGCAGGTGTCGTGTGGCGCCAGACGCTCCGCCGACCCTGCCCTGCGCAGCCGCCTGCACCAGCCCCCACGGGTCCTTCGGGACTCGTGACCGGGCTGCCAGGCGGCTGTTTGCCAACCGGTCCAGCCGAACCGGCGCGCCTTGTGCGCGACTTGTCGGCATGCCAACTGCAATGACTGGCCAAAGATGAATCGCTATCCGCTTTGGAAATACATCGTGATCCTGATGGCTCTCGCCATCGGCATCACCTACACCCTGCCGAACTTCTTCGGCGAGGCCCCCGCTGTCCAGGTTTCGTCGGCCAAGGCCACGGTCAAGGTCGACCTGTCCATGCAGAAGCATGTGGAGGAAATCCTCGCGCAGAACCAGCTGCAGCCGGACGGCGTCTTTTTTGACGTGGCCGGCCAATCTGGCTCGGTCAAGGCGCGTTTCCGCACCACCGACGAGCAGCTCAAGGCCAAGGACGTGCTGTCCCGGTCGCTTAACCCGGACGCCAACGACCCCACGTACGTGGTGGCGCTGAACCTGCTGTCGGGCTCGCCGCGCTGGCTGACCGCGCTGCACGCGCTGCCGATGTACCTGGGCCTGGACCTGCGCGGCGGCGTGCACTTCCTGCTGCAGGTGGACATGAAGGGCGCCGTCGACAAGAAGCTCGACAGCCTGTCCGGCGACGCGCGCACGCTGCTGCGCGACAAGAACGTGCGCCACGGCGGCATCGAGCGTGAAGGCGACCGCCTGACCGTGCGCTTCAGCAACGCCGACGACGCCAACCGCGCACGCGGCATCCTGGGCGACAACCTGCGCGAACTGGCCTTCTCGATCGACGGCACCAACGTGGTGGGCGTGTTCACCGACGCCGCCCGCAAGGCCGTGCAGGACGCCGCGGTCAAGCAGAACATCACCACGCTGCACAATCGCGTGAACGAACTGGGCGTGGCAGAACCCGTGATCCAGCAGCAAGGCTCCGACCGTATCGTCGTGCAGCTGCCGGGCGTGCAGGACACCGCCAAGGCCAAGGACATCATCGGCCGCACCGCCACGCTGGAAGCGCGCCTGGCCGACCCGGCCGTGCGTAACCCGCGTCCGGGCGACCCCGTGCCGTTTGGCGACGAACTGTTCACCCAGGGCAACGGCGCCCCGGTCATGCTGCGCAAGCAGGTGATTTTCACCGGCGACCGCATCGAAAGCGCGTCGGCCGGTTTCGACCAGAACCAGCGCCCGTCCGTGAACATCAAGCTCGATGCCCAGGGCGGCCGAGTGCTGCGCGACGTGTCGCGCGAGAACATCGGCAAGCCGATGGGCATCGTGCTGTTCGAAAAGGGCAAGGGCGAAGTGCTGACCGTGGCGACGATCCAGTCCGAACTCGGTTCCAGCTTCCAGATCACCGGCTCGTATTCGACCGAAGCCGCCAATGACCTGGCCCTGCTGCTGCGCGCCGGTTCGCTGGCCGCCCCGATGGAAATCATCGAGGAACGCACCATTGGCCCGTCGCTGGGTGCCGACAACATCCAGAAGGGCTTCGACTCGGTGGCCTACGGCTTTGCCGCCATCGCCGCGTTCATGATCCTGTACTACATGCTGTTTGGCGTGTTCTCGGTGGCGGCGCTTGGCATCAACCTGCTGCTGCTGATCGCGGTGCTGTCGATGCTGCAGGCCACGCTGACGCTGCCCGGCATTGCCGCCATCGCGCTGGTGCTCGGCATGGCGATCGACGCAAACGTGCTGATCAACGAGCGGATCCGCGAGGAACTGCGCGCCGGCGCGTCGCCGCAGATGGCAATCGCCGTCGGCTTCGACCGCGCCTGGGCCACCATCCTGGACTCGAACGTGACCACGCTGATCGCCGGCCTGGCGCTGCTGGCATTTGGCTCTGGCCCGGTGCGCGGCTTCGCCGTGGTGCACTGCCTGGGCATTCTGACCTCGATGTTCTCGGCGGTCTTCTTCAACCGCGGCCTGGTCAACCTCTGGTATGGCCGCAAGAAGAAGCTCCAGAGCCTGGCTATCGGCCAGATCTGGAAGCCGGGCACCGACACCCCGGTCGCCAAGTAAGCCAGGACATATCAGGAACACATCATGGAATTTTTCCGCATCAAGCGCGACATTCCGTTCATGAAGCACGCGTTGGTCTTCAACGTGGTGTCCTTCCTGACGTTTGCCGCCGCTGTTTTCTTCCTCTGGCACAAGGGCCTGCACCTGTCGATCGAGTTCACGGGCGGCACGGTGATGGAGGTCAACTACTCGCAGACCGCCGATCTGGAAAAGATCCGCGGCCAGGTCAGCAAGCTTGGCTACACCGACGTGCAGGTGCAGAACTTCGGTACTTCGCGTGACGTGATGATCCGCCTGCCGCTGCAGAAGGGTCCGGACGGCAAGCAGGTGACGTCGGCACAGCAGAGCGAACAGGTGATGGGCGCCCTGACGGCGGCCACGCCTGACGTGAAGCTGCAGCGCGTGGAGTTCGTGGGTCCGCAGGTGGGCAAGGAACTGGCAACCGACGGCCTGCTGGCGCTGCTGTGCGTGGTGGCCGGTATCGTGATCTACCTGTCGTTCCGCTTCGAATGGAAGTTCGCGGTAGCCGGCATCATCGCCAACCTGCACGACGTGGTCATCATCCTGGGCTTCTTCGCGTTCTTCCAGTGGGAATTCTCGCTGTCGGTGCTGGCGGCCATTCTGGCGGTGCTAGGCTACTCGGTGAACGAGTCGGTGGTGATTTTCGACCGGATCCGCGAGGCCTTCCGCAAGTACCGCAAGATGACCACGCACGAGGTGATCGACCACGCGATTACCAGCACGATGTCGCGGACCATCATCACCCACGGCTCGACCGAAATGATGGTGCTGTCGATGTTCTTCTTCGGCGGCCCCACGCTGCACTACTTCGCACTGGCCCTGACCGTGGGTATCCTGTTCGGTATCTATTCGTCGGTGTTCGTGGCCGCGGCGCTGGCCATGTGGCTGGGCGTGAAGCGCGAAGACCTGATCAAGGGCGAGAAGAAAGGCGACGTCACTGATCGCAACGACCCGAACTTCGGGGCGCAGGCTTGATGGCCTGAGCAGGCAGAGACAAAAAAGGCACCTCCGGGTGCCTTTTTCTTTGTCCAGCTCCCTTCCCCCTTAGCAACGGGGAAGCGGCGCAACCCACGCCTAGGCTTCCGTCAGCTGTTCGATCCATACCGCGAGGCGGTCCGAGGCGAACGAATCTGCCCGGGTGCCGGCGCGTGCGGCAATCGCGTCGCCTTCGCGCACCAGTTGCAGCGCGCCACCGGCCTCTTCCAGCCACAGCAGCACGGCCAGCCATCCGGCATGCTCGGCCGATACCACTTCGGCCACGGGGCGGGACACAAATTCGTTCAGCGTGGCGGCCGACGTCCATGTGACAACATCGCCGTCGCGGCGTACCGAGGCGCCCAGCGTTTCGGCCAGCACCGCCGCGGCATCGCCAGCAGACCGGCCAGCGCCGCGCAGCCTGGACAGCGTGGTCGCCACGGCATGGCCGAACGATCCGCTGCGCTGGCTTTCCGCGCCCACCAGGTCGGCGTAGTCCAGGCGTTGCCAGTCGGGCTCGGCGTTCTGCGCCCCGGCCAGATAGGTGCCGGACAGATAGGTTTCCACAGGCTGGAAGCGGCCCGGACCGATCAGACTGGCGCACAGCGCATGGATCATGCCCACGCGCGACGCCACGGTCTGCTTCTGCAGCACCATCAGCTTCTCGCGCACCAGCTGGTCGCGCTCCTTGCGCAGGCCGGACAGTTCCAGCGCCTGCTTCAGTTCCATGCGCAGCGCGGTAATGTCCCACGGCTTCTTGATATAGCGATGGATCTGGCCCTGGTTCACGGCCTCGACGGTCTGGTCCAGCTCGGAATAAGCCGTGGTCAGGATCCGCACGATATGCGGATAGCGCTCGCGCGCGTACCGCAGCAGTTCGTTACCATACTCGCCCGGCATGCGCTGGTCGGACACCAGCACGGCCAGGCTGTCGGCGTGAGCGTCCAGCATGGCCTTGCCCTCTTCCACGGACTGGCCGGTCACCACCGGCGCCAGTTGGCCAATGGCCCGCTGGAAATACTTGACCGCAGTCGCTTCGTCGTCGACGAACAGAATCGCCGGGGGTGCCTGCGTGGTATTCAGTTCGCTCATCGATCACTCCTGTGCATACGATTCTTGAAATTGGGGAAATCGAGGGTTACGGTGGTGCCCGCTCCGGATGCCGAGGCAATCCGGATGCCGCCGCCAAACGACTGCATCACGCGATTGCAGAAAATCATGCCCATCCCGCTGCCGCCCGCCGATGCGTGCGTGGTCACGGGGTCCACCAGCAGGCGTCCCATGATCTCGGGCGGGATGCCCGGGCCGTTGTCGGCAATGCGGATCTCGGGACGGTCACCCGCCACCACCACGAAGCGCAGCGACGGGGCGCCAACATCGGCCAACGCGCGCAACGCGTTGCTCATGACCGAAGACAGCACCAGCGCCACGCAGTTGGGCAGCGTGGGCACCGGGAAGTCGCCCTCCAGCTCCACCTGTACCCAGCTACGCTGGTTATCGGCAAATGGATAGGTATCCAGCAGCGATGCCACCAGCGCACCCGCGCTGACTTCCTGCCCAATGCCCGGCTTCGGCGTGGCGCCACCAGCGCTGCTGCGCACCGATTGGAGAAACGACGACAGCACGGCCAGGCAATACTGGGCGTTGTCGTGCATCGCACTGGCCGCCCGGCCAATTTCCTGCTGGCGCTGCTCGCTGTACTCGCCGCCGACCCGCGACCCGATGCCGAGCGCGAAATTGGCGATGGCCGCCAGGGGCGTGTTCAGCTCGTGTGCCAGGAAGGCCAGGGTCTCGTCGATCGCCATCAGCCGCTGCTGGCGCACCGCGCGCTCGCGGAAACGGTCGCCCGCCAGCCGCAGGATCTCGCGCACATCGGCCACGCCAATCGGCTTTTCGAGGATGCGGAACACCTCGCCGGAATTGACGGTTTCCAGCAGCATGTCCTTGTCGGCATAGGCCGTGACCAGGATGCGCACAATCTGTGGATACTCCTGGGCCACCTGGCGCAGCAGATCGCCGCCGTCGCGGCCCGGCATGCGGAAATCGGTTACCAATACCGAAATCCGCGCATGGTGCGCGCGCAGGATGCCCACTGCCTCGTCGGCGCCGTTGGCCGACAGCACTTCGTATTCGCTACCGACCGCTCGCGCGAAATACTTGCAGGCCATCTCCTCGTCATCGACGTAGAGAATGGTGGGGCGCGTCTGCGTGGTATCGGTCATGACAGCATTACTCCGCACGCGGCAGGTCGAAGCTGAAGGCGGCCCAGTGGCCAACTTCGCTTTCGGCAAACAGCACGCCTTCGTGGCGCTCGATCACGGCATAGCTGATCGACAACCCGAGGCCCAGGCCCTGCCCCACCTCGCGTGTGGTGAAAAACGGTTCGAATACGCGCGCCAGATGCTCGGCGGCAATGCCGGGGCCGTTGTCCTTGACCGTCACGTGCAGGCGCTTGTCCTGCCAGCGCACGGTCGTATGGATGGCCGGGTCCTTGGTGCCGGCCTTGCGCATCGCCAGCGCAGCGTTCGAGAACAGGTTGATCAGGACGCCAATGATCGCCGCTTCGTCGCCCATTACAAGCGTATCGTCAGGCATTTCACGCGTCATCTTGACCCCGCGCAGTTCGTGCGCAGTCAGCCGTTGCGACGAATCGAGGGCCTTTTCGAACAGGAATGGCGTGCCTTCCACCTCGGCGCCAGGCTTGCGATAGGCGAAGGTCTTCAGGTCCGACACGATATGCTGGATGCGCTGCATGCCCTGCTTGGCGTCGACCAGGCATTCCTGCAGCATCGGCTCCGACTTGGCTGCCGGCTCTTCCATGGCCACTTCGATAGCCATCAGGCAGAAGTTCACCGGGTTGTTGACCTCGTGCAGCAGGCCGGCGGCCAGCGTACCGATGGCCGCCATCTTTTCCTGCTGCAGCATCTGGCCCTTGATGTCGACCAGCTTGCGGTTGATGACTTCCAGCTCGGTGTTCTTGTCCGCCACCTCGGCCTTCAGCCGGAACAGCATGAAGCGTGCACGTTCATTGAAGAACGTGTACACGCCGCTGGCCGCCGCCGCAAACAGCAGAAATAGCGAATTGACGATAAATGTGCCCATCGGCTCGACACCGCCCGGGTGCAGCAGGCATGCGGCCGCGTAGAGCACGTACGACAGGACGCCAAACACCAGGTTTTGCCAGAGCCCGAACGGCAGCGCGATGCCCGATGCGAAGATCGCCAGGTTCAGGCCCACATAGTACGGCGACTCGACGCCTTCGGTGCGCGAGATCATCCAGGCGATCATGATCTGCGGCAGCAGCAGCCAGGTCATGGTCAGCCACGGCGCGAAGCGCCGGCCGGCCTGGCTGTACAACGCCACGATGACACCGGCGATCATCAGCGAGACCACCACGCGCGCAATTGCGAACGGCAGCTGGAAATGCGGATACTGGCCGTAGTCCAGCCCCACGCCCAGCAGTACCAGTGCGATGGCCGTGTAGGCGCCGCCGCGGCTGAACGCCAGGCGAAAATCGGCCAGTTCGGACTGGTATCCGGCGTAAAGTTGATTCGAACTCATGACCTTGGCGGGGGGGGCCGCGTCTTCGGCGTCCGAAACCTCAGCGGACAGTGGCTTCGGCGAAGACATTGACGCCGGTTTCATCGACATAGAGTCGGTGGTCATGCGAGTTCTCCGGCAAGAGCGAGGACATCCCGGCCTCGTCGCGATAGATCAGATACCACTCAAGCAGGTGTTCCATCCCGAATTTTTCGGGATTGTCCGAGTGGACGTTGGTAACCAGCAGCTGGCCGTCCGGCTTCGAGCGCGAAGCAAAATACTGGAGCAGGCGCGCGCAGACCTTGTCGGACAGATAGTCGAACAGCCCGGCGCAGTAGACGGCATCGAACTCGCGTACGCTTGGGTCGTCCGCGGTAATGCGGCGCTTGAGCAGGTCGTGCACCGACTGGTGAACCATCTCGACCGACACCTTGTGGCCCGCGCCAGCGGCCGCACGCTCCACCGATGCCCGCGTGTAACCCAGCGTTTCCTCGCTGAAATCGACCAGCTGGAACGACAGCAGTTCGGGGTTCGGATACTCGCGGACAAAGCGCTGGATCTCGAATGCCGGCCCGCAACCCACGTTAAGCACGCGGAACTGCCGCCCTTCGGCCCGGGCCCGTTCGGCCTGGCGGGTCAGGTAATCCACCAGCAGGTCGATCCGGTTGCGGTGCGCCGTAGCCACCGCCGCCTTCAGGAATGCCGTGTTGACGATCTGGAAGTAGGTGGTGGGACCCTGCTGCGGATCGCTCAGGATCTGGTTCACCATCTCGTAGTCGCCCGCGTAGCCGAGCGGCTTCGTAAATGTGCGATACACGAACGGCGCGCGCAGCAGCAACGGGTGCAGCGCAGCCTGGGCATAGGTGCGGTGCACCGGCGCCAGTTCCTGATCCACGCGCTGGGCCTCGTCCTCGAGCCAGTCGAGGTAAGTCTTCACCTTCCCCATCAGCGGGGTGGCCAGTTCGTAGAACACATCCTCGCGCAGGCGCCCTTCCCGCTTGGGCAGAGACTCGGTCAGGTCCACCTGTTCCACCCAGCGTGACACTTCCGACAGATACGCGCGCATCTCGTTGACCACGATCTGGTAGTCGCGGCGGATATTGAAGCGCGTATCCCAGTCCTGCACGAACATCTCGGCTTCGCGTGCGACCGATTTCGGTGCATCGTTCACGTCGGTCAGTTCGCGCCACTCGTCGATCAGCGTCAGCGACACCACAGCCGTCAGGCCGGTGTTCACCAGGCTCATGACCACGGCCTTGCCCAGGTACGCGTTCTTCGCGCCCATGCGCACGCTCAGCTCGCTCAATACTTCGCTGACCTGGACAATCGAGTAGGGATTGTAGATTTCCATCACCAGCGACTTGCGCTGGAGATTGATGATCGTGCCCCGCACCTGCTCGCCCTGCGAGTTGCGGAAGCTAACTACCGGATCGATTTGCGTTTTGGAGTACACGGTATCGCGCCAGGGAAATCCGAGAAACGCTGCGGGACACGGCGCCCGCGGGCGTCGGCCGGGTACAGCTCAATGCAAGGGTCTTGCGGCGAAACAACCAATCAGGGAATGCAGCCAATGCTCATATCGATGCGCGTGACCTGTTGCGGGGACGAGCGCGCCAGCCGGCGGAGACCGGGGCGAACGCCGCCCCTGAGGGTGGGACTGCGGCAAACCATTGTACTGTGGCAATTCTGAACCGTACAACAATCCACTTGCTGAATGAAGGGGGGTATGCAAACCACAAAAAAAATGAGCCAGCAATGCTGCTGGCCCATTTTTCCATTATGTATTGGAGAAATGACAATTTCTCCACTGGCGCAACTTCCGCCAGAAGTGTGTCGTCACGTGATCAGTCGGCCTTGACGGCTTCCACCTGGATCGCCAGGTTCACGTCCTGCTTGAAGCCGTACTTGGCACCGTAGTCGATACCGAAGTCGGCACGGTTGAACTGGGCCACGGCGTCGGCGCCGCAAGCCTCACGCTTGAGCATCGGGTGCTGGATGCACTTGAATTCCTTGATCTCGAGCTTGACCGGCTTCGACACGCCGCGCAGCGTCAGCACGCCGTCCACTTCGGTCGGCACGTCGCCCTTGAACTTCGAGAACTTGCCCTTGTACGTGGCATCCGGGAAAGCCTGCACGTCGAACATTTCCGGGCTCTTGGCGTGCTCGTTCAGCTTGCTGTTGCCGAAGTCGATCGATGCGGCGTCGATCTTGATGTCGACCGTGCCGGCCTTGGCCGCGCGGTCCAGCGTCACAACACCGCTGGACTTGTCGAACTTGCCGCGCCACTTCGACAGGCCGCCCAGGTGGTCGGCTTCGAAGCTCGGGTAGGTATGGGTCGGGTCGATGTTGTACGTCGTGGCATTGGCCATGGCGGTGCCGGCAGCGAGGGCGGCGGAGGCTGCTGCAACGGCGGCGATCAGGGTGCGGATTTTCATTTTTGAGTTTCCCGTCAAGAAGTTGGAGAGGAAGGTCGATAAAAAACGGCCAAGGAGCTGTGAGCGCGGCAAAGCCTGCCTCAGCCCTTCTTTGCCGGGGTCACGAGGTGGAACTTGATCTGGACTTCATCGGCCACGACGGAAGTGTCCTTCCACTCGCCGTCACCGATGTTGAACGTGGTGCGCTTGATCGGCAGCACGCCATCGAACACCAGGCTGCCGTTTTCCTGCTTGTACGTGGCGGGCACGGTCACATCCACCGTCTTGCCCTTGATGGTCAGCTTGCCGGCCACGTCATACTTGCCGGCGGCGCCGGCCTTGATGCTGGTCGACTGGAACACGGCCTTCGGATACTTGCCGGCGTCGAACCAGTCCTTGCCTTTCACTTCCTTGGTGGTCTCGGCATCGCCGATCTCGAAGGTCGACACGTCGATCTCGACCTTGGCCGACGACGTGGCCAGCTTGGCCGGATCGAAGTCGACGGTGGCGTCGAACTTCCTGAACTTGCCTTCCATCGGCACGCCGATCTGCTTGGCGGTGGCCGTGACCGTGCTCTTTGCGGCATCGATCTGCGCCCATGCCAGATTGGCGGCCAGGCCAGCCGTTGCCAGGGCGGCCGCCACGAAGATCGTGCCGGGACGGGACATGCGTTTCATCTGGAACTCCAGTGGTGACTGGCCATCACGGCCGGTTGGTCAGGCAAAGCGTTCGAAGAACTACGGCAAATCAGCGCAGGAACGGGATCATGCGGGCCAGCGTGCCGTCGCGATCCACCACCTGGTGCTTGATGGCCGCGGCGGCATGCACCACCACGATCGCGGCCATAAGGTAATTCAGCCAGACATGGGCGAACTTCAGGATCGGCTTCAGCGTGTCGCTGGCCTCGATCAGCGACGGCAGCTTCCACAGGCCCAGGTACACCACCGGCACGCCGGCGGCCGAACTGTAGAGATAGCCCGTGATCGGCACGATCAGGATCAGCAGGTAGAGCAGATGGTGCGCCGCGGCGGCGGCCCTGGCCTGCCAGGCCGGCGTACCGGGTGCCACGGGCGGGGCAGCGTGGGTGGCGCGCCAGAGCACGCGCAGCACGGCCACCACGAAAATCGTCACGCCCAGCCATTTGTGCCACGAGAACAGCCTGAGCTTGGTCGGTGTCAGCCCGGGAATGCCCGTCATGTACAGGCCCAGCCCGAACGCGGCAAAGATGCCGAAGGCAATCAGCCAGTGCAGGCCGATGGCGGTCGCCGTGTACGTCGCCTGGCCCCCCGGCCCGGATGCTTTGAAACCCATGTCAGTCAATCCCTTCGATCTTTATTACTTATTCTGCTATGTCGGCGCCAAGACAGTCTGTTGCAGTAGCGGTCCAGTCATTCGCTGCCAATTCTCGCATTATTAGGTGACCGGCCCTGCGTTGGAAGCGCCGAACTTCATGAAGTTGTTCAAATCATTTGATGTGTCGAGATGTCGCACCCTGCGCCCGGGAACCGATCGTAACGCCACCGGGAGCCGTGCGGCATTGGCTGCTGGTATCAGCGAGGTAATTTCTTTCGAAACTTGCGCGCCAAACAAAAAGGGCCAACCCCTCGGGGTCAGCCCTTTGCTTCGGCCTTGCGGCGCCGCGGCATATCGCGACGCCCGTGACGGCGATCAGATACGGTTTGCCAGTTCCACGGCCTTGCCGATATAGCTGGCCGGAGTCATTTCCATCAGCAACTGCTTGGCGTCGTCGGGAATCGCCAGGCCCTGCACGAACGTCTGCAGGGCCTCGCGCGAGATGCCCTTGCCGCGCGTCAGTTCCTTCAGCTGCTCGTACGGGTTGGGCACGCCAAAGCGACGCATCACGGTCTGCACCGGCTCGGCCAGCACTTCCCAGCAGTTGTCCAGGTCTTCGTTCAGGCGCTCGGGATTGGTTTCCAGCTTGCCCAGGCCGCGCAGGCAGGCCTCGTAGGCCAGCAGGCTGTAGCCAAAGGCCACACCCATGTTGCGCAGCACGGTGGAATCGGTCAGGTCACGCTGCCAGCGCGAAACCGGCAGCTTTTCCGACAGGTGGCGCAGCACGGCGTTGGCCAGGCCCACGTTGCCTTCCGAATTCTCGAAGTCGATCGGGTTGACCTTGTGCGGCATCGTCGAAGAGCCAATTTCACCGGCCTTGGTCTTCTGCTTGAAGTAGCCCAGCGCAATATAGCCCCACACGTCGCGGTTCAGGTCCAGCAGGATCGTGTTGGCGCGTGCGATGGCATCGAACAGCTCGGCCATGTAGTCGTGCGGCTCGATCTGGATGGTGTACGGATTGAACGTCAGGCCCAGGCGCTGCTCGATCACCTGCTTCGAGAACGACTCCCAGTCGAACGACGGATAGGCCGACAGGTGCGCGTTGTAGTTGCCAACGGCGCCGTTCATCTTGCCCAGCAGTTCCACGCGCTCCACGCGCTCGATGGCACGTGCCAGGCGGGCTGCCACGTTGGCGATTTCCTTGCCCAGCGTGGTCGGGCTGGCCGGCTGGCCGTGCGTACGCGACAGCATCGGCTGCGTGGCGTTCAGCTTCGCCAGTTCCACCAGGCGGGCCAGCACGCGCTTGAGCGCCGGCACGATCACGCCGTCACGGGCGCCCTTGAGCATCATGCCGTGCGACGTGTTGTTGATGTCTTCCGAGGTGCAGGCGAAGTGGATGAACTCGCTGGCGGCTTCCAGCTCGGCGTTGCCCTTGACCTGCTCCTTGAGCCAGTATTCGACGGCCTTCACGTCGTGGTTCGTGACCGCTTCGATTTCCTTGATGCGGGCGGCGTCGGCCTCGGTGAAGTTGTCCACCAGCGACTGCAGCTTCGCTTCCGAAGCGGCCGAGAACTTCGGCACGTCGGGCAGGCCGGCCTGGGCCAGCGCGATCAGCCAGTTGACCTCGACCTTCACGCGGTTGCGCATGAAAGCCGCCTCGGACAGCCATTCGCGCAGTGCATCGGCCTTGGCGGCATAGCGGCCATCGATGGGAGACAGGGCGGAGAGCGGCGAGAGGGAAGACGTGGACATGCTGGCAACCGGGAGAAAAGAGGAATGTGGAGGTTCAAGCGGGGGCGCTGGGAACCACGCGACAAGGCCCTGATGCGGCGAATCCGCCGCATCGCCCTGCCGATGCAAGGGCCGGTTCGGCAGACGGCGCAAGCGCCGCGCCAAACGCGCAACGCGGGATTTTACCATCGCGCCATGGCGCTGTGCGGGTCGCCGTGGGGGCCAGCCATCCAAGCGTGCGCAAGGCCGCATTGATGGCGCATTCCCGACACTCCGCATGTATACTCGCGCTCGCCCATCCATTAGCCTGTTATGAAGTCCATCGGGCACGCCGCGGCGCCTGCCAGCGCACCCCGTGCCACCGAGCGCCGATGCACTTCATAACAAGCTCAAGGGGAGAACATGAAGCTGTATGCGTCCCAGACCAGCCCGTATGCGCGCAAGGTGCGCGTGGTGCTGGCGGAGAAGAAGATCGACTACCAGATGATCGAGGAGAACGTCTGGTCGCCCGACACCATCATTGGTCAGTTCAACCCGCTCGGCAAGGTGCCGTGCCTGATCATGGAAGACGGTGGCGCGATCTTCGATTCACGCGTGATTGCCGAGTACGCCGACACGCTGTCGCCCGTCAGCCGCCTGATTCCGCAGGGCAGCCGCGAGCGCATGGAAGTGCGCTGCTGGGAAGCGCTGGCCGATGGCCTGCTGGACGCCGCCCTGCTGGTTCGCCTGGAAGGCACCCAGCGCCAGCCCGCCGAACGCAGCGAAAGCTGGGTCGCGCGCCAGCGCGGCAAGATCGATGCCGCACTGGCCGCCATGTCGAAGGGCCTGGCCGACAAGCCGTGGTGCACCGGCATCCACTACACCCTGGCCGACGTGTCCGTGGGCTGCGCACTGGCCTACCTGGACTTCCGCTTCCCCGACATCGCCTGGCGTGACCAGTACGCCAACCTGGTGGCGTTCCAGGACAAGATCGAGAAACGCCAGTCGTTCATCGACACAGCGCCGCCGGCGGCGTGACCCTGCGGCAAAAAGTGCCGCATTTCTGACACACATCGTCAGCGCGATACAACGGTAGACGTATTTTTACTGTTCGCCGGAAATCTTCAAGATTTCTATGATTTCCGGCCATCGCGCTCCCCGCTAACGTCCCGCGCTGATCCGGCGCGTGGACGGTCAGTGGACGCAACGTCCACCACCCTTCCGACAAGCACACCCATCTTGCGCCGATCCAACGTCGGAGCGGGCTGTGGGGCATCAAAGAGTCACGAAAAGACATCTCGATACAGGTCACTCGCGTGCGCGATGGCGGCTGCGCGCACCCGGCGTGCTCACGGCGCTCGCGCCACTGGTCCAACTCATCGCACTCGGCCTGCCGACGGCCCTGCCCGGTCCTGTCCTGGCGCAGCCCGGCCCGCACCCAGCGGCAACATCGCCCGCTACCCCGGAACTGTTGCGCCAGCAGGATCGCGAGCGCGCCCTGCGCGAACGCATGGAGGCGGAGCCCGAAGCCCGGCTGGAGCGACCGGCAGCCACCGCCGCCGAAACGCTGCCCAGCGATGAAACGCCCTCGCCAGTGATCTCGATGGCACAGACCGCGCAGCAGATGTCGCGCGCGGCGAGCCAGACGTCCGATTCCCGCATGAAGGCGCTGGCAGGGGTCACCACCGCACTGGCCGCGACGAACGCCGCCGACGCGATCAAGGCCGACCCCAAGGCAGCCGGCGGCATCGGCGTTTCCGTGTCGCTCGGTACCAGCCAGAACGACAGCCGGACCACGACCCGCAGCGATAAGGCCGCCGGATCGACCATCGCAGCAGGCGGGGACGTACGCATTCGTGCGACCGGCGCGGGAGTCGATTCGACCCTGACGATTCGTGGCAGCGATGTCAGCGCAGGAGGCAATCTCGGCCTGAAAGCCGACGGCAAGGTGGCGCTGCTCGCGGCGAAGAACACCTCGGACATGGACCGCAAAAGCAGCGGCTCCAGCGCAGGGTTGGGCGTATCGGCGCAGATTGGCGCGAAGGGGCCGGCGCAGGTCGGCGTGACGGTCAGCGCGAGCGGATCACGGGGCAACGGATCCGGACAGGACGTGACATGGCGGAATACCCATGTCAACGCCGGCAAGACGCTGGTGATCGAATCCGGCGGCGACACGACGCTGGCCGGCGCGGTGGTGGGCGGAAACCGCGTCGTGGCCGGCATCGGCGGCAACCTCAATATCGAAAGCCTGCAGGACCTGCACGGCTACCGCAGCAAGGACCGGAGCCTGGGCGGCAGCCTGACATTCGGCGGCGGCGCCGTATCGGGCAGCCTGAATGTTGGCCAGCAGAAGATTGATAGCAATTTCGCGAGCGTGACAGAGCAGTCGGGCATCCGGGCTGGCGACGGGGGCTTCGACATACGGGTTGGCGGCAACACGGCGCTCAAGGGCGGCGTCATCACCTCGACGAAGCCAGCGGTAGCCGCCGGGCTCAATCGCTTCGATACAGGCACCCTGACCACCGCCGACATCGAGAACCGGGCTGACTACAAGGCCAGTGGCTTCAGCCTCGGCGCCGGCTTTTCATCGCGCGGCTCCAGCGAGGGCGCGGGCAGCACCGATGCCGGTGGCGGCAATACTGGCAATGGCAACGCCGTCGGGACGGACCAGCAGGGCCAGGCCGCCACCGGCGGCGAGAAGGTCCCCGGCAGCGGCCTGCCGTCTCTCGGCGGCATCAGCGCCGCGCCGCCGGTGGTGCTGGGCGCCAGCGGCAGTTCGCGCAGCACCACACGCAGCGGCATCAGCGGTGCGGCGGTGACGATCAAGAATGGCGACCAGCAACAGGCCCTGACCGGCCAATCGATCGACGAAGCCCTGGCCAGCTACGGGAGCCAATTGGAATTCTACAGAGAGGAGACCAGCTCCACTTGGATGGTTTGCACAAGAACCATCTCGAAGTCTTCGACAAACGAGGGAACGTGCGCGTTGTACTGAATTTGGACGGAACGGTGAATCGAGAAAAAACTGCTGCAGCGGAAAAATCCGGACGCAAACTAAGGAATTAACACCATGATCGACTTGAATGCACTGAGGGATTTGCTGATAGCTTTGGCAGGCGCGCACGGGGTGACGCGCGAGGACATGGCGGACGGGTGGAATGAGGAGGAGGGTACGTCCCAATGGCGCATGAGCTACAAGGCCGATCTGAATCAAGGCCTACGACGAGATATCCAGAAACTCGTGGGATTTTCAGGAGTGTGCGAGATGGCACGGAGGGATAACGATACCTTGGCTATGCGAGCAGCACTAATAGATATGCGTATTTACGCGATGAATGTGGGTTCGGCATTCGATGCACTGGCGGAGGATATCCGAAAAATCTCCAACTTAAAATACGATGAACCGGGCAGTCTGCGATTTCCGGACCCTTACTATTTTCCAGACCAGTATCGCGAGGCATTTCCCGATTTGGACTTGAATACGTAGGCAAGAGCTTCGGCTTTCCAACCTGAATCGAGACACTTTATGGTTAGTGTATTCGAACTTTTTATGAAAAGATTCCCCCAACATACCCTGGCTGGCGATGCTCCGTTGATGCATGTGGCCTCGAATGTCTGGCTGGCGAAACTTCAGAATGGCGAAACAGTAACATTGCGCTCTGTTTCAGGTTCCGCGTCGGTTACCGGGGCTCGCTGGACCATTGATTTGCGCGGCAATAAGGAGCTTGACCAACTCGCCCAAAAGAAAAAGCAATTTGAATTGAAGTTTAGGTAAAAAGATGATTTCCAAGACACGATACAATTTTATCATTTTCAATTCAACGGGAATGGGACTTGATGCCATTTGGTTTTATATAAGTCAGGATGCACAATCTTACGACGACCGAAAGGCATTGTTTCTTTGGGTGCTCAAAAAAATGCTAGAAGAGAAGAAAATTCTCCTCGCCAAACAAGGACATTTGCTCACATGGAGTATCGAGGAGACATTATCAAACTTCCAAATAGCATTCCCGCAGGACGACGAGAATCTTAATAATGGAGTTTGGTTCTTCACCGACGAATGCCCGGCGGGAATCGGGTGGCGTATGCCCGGTGGATTTATCGATTGGAATTAGCCCATTCGGCCACCAAGAGTCTCGATGAATACTGCAAACTGGGAGCGTGAGTTTGCCACAAAAAGATGGGCGCCAAGTCGAATCACTTCGGGTGCAATAATTCAGCTTGCTGGCGAATGGGCCCCAGCCGGCGGGGACATCTGGATGACCTGGCCCGGGACGCGGAGGCCCGCCGTACGCAGCAAGCGGGAATATTTCCACATAACTGAATTTTCGTGCTCCATACAGGACGGAAGGAAAACGAAAGCAAAAAGTAAGGTACGGCTCATGAAAAAATACGGCGCATTCCGTCACAATCTCCTTCCACGCTCGCCCCTCCGCTTTGACAGGCTCGAGGACATCAACGGAGATCTAATAGTAGAAATTTCGGATGGCGCCGATTATCGGCTTTCCATCCGATTTGATGGATATATTTTTTACTCCAAACAAGACGAGGGGGATGCACTTCGCACGCTGGAAGAAATTAACAATTTCAACTTGCTCGGCACACCAGTAATCAGAGCCCAAGACAGCAGTTTACTGAACTGGTTGTCAACCGAAACCTTTGCGATACGGAAAGTTGATGAAATGATCCATTTTATCATCCTGACTGATAACGACGTAATTAACGTACTGTGTTTTGACGAACCGCTCATTACTCGCCACCATTAAGACAACGGAAAATTCCAATAAATTTTCGATTATTTAATGGCGAGCCTGGATTCCAGAAGTTGAATCACGAAAAAACAGGCTATCCGAGACAACGCATCGATCATTCATATGGTCCCATTCACCGATTGTTAGCGTAATGGCAGCACGACTATCGCCAATCGAGTAAGGCAAGCAATGCAGCTGAGCCGTTCGAACAGCCGCTGGCGGACTTCTTGGACGCGCTTACCGATCGAAGTAAATTCCGAGTCCGAATCATTCATTGACTAATTGCCATGACCGAAGCATACGAGGTCGTACTTGGTGGAGTACCAGAAGTCCACCTGAATGAGATTCTTGAATTATTGTCCTTTCGAACTGCGAGAGTAATTTCTCCCTCTCCTCCCTGCCAATCTGCACATGACTTGTTAGCAACTGCCCTCAATGAAATACAGAAAAACGAGGGCAATGATTGCATGTCCATAAACTTGCATTCATTTCATCTAGCGAGAACTTCGCTCATCCCTATGATTCTTCTTCGGATCATAAAATTTGAAAATATCTACGACGTCGAACTATCGTTCGGTGAACCGTCAACTGCCAACGCAAATATGATTATGCGGGACATGTACAAATTCGCGAACGGGCTTAGGAAGAAATTCCATATACATGAGGTTTATGGCGGAATGGAACCAGCAATCGACATGAAAACCAGATTTTTCACGAACAGGGCGACTGGTCCGCTACCATTCGATTAACGAAACGTCGCCTGACTATTGAGATGGCATCAATCGAAGACTCGACGCTTACCGCCGGACCATTAGCGATAGTAGATATCCGAAATGCGATTAGGACGGATAATCGGCGGGAAACCGCCCACCAAATCCGTACCAATCGATAATTGCGAGGGCTGCTGGCGTGCCCAAACATCAGAAGGCGGTTGGATAACGTTCAGGCCCGCTGGGCAGGCTAGTAAGGATACATTGCCGACGACCGCTACGGTTGAAATTAACGACCTAAGTATCAACACTTTGAATTCATCGCCGAAAGGCAAGCCAAGTATATTGAAGCTTAAATTTCCACGCTAGGACCGGCTATGAAGATGTCATCAATCGAAGCCTCGACGCTTCAGGATTATCTGTACCGGACAACCTTGGATGCCTATTGTCCAGATGCATTCATTGGAGGGCGGCAGCCAGCCCCGATCAACGCTCACGAAATATGGCAATTCGCAGTGGAAATGATATATCGATGTCTGCGATGCAATTTTTTGCACCTTGACGAGAAATGGATTATCACCCACAAAATAGATGGCCATTATGGATTCGCACGCCACCTAGCAAATCACAACCCATTCGATGCCAAGGACTTTGAAAAATATGGTGCGCTATATTGGATCGAACCTGAATTGACCGCATCAGAAGAGACGAGGGATTTGATAGAAAATTTTCACATCGACTTGTCATCAAACGCCTGCGAACCCCTCATGGAGCGCATCGAAGGTTCATTTGAAAGACACGGGATGAAATTTGGGGAGATATTGATTCCCATCGACATGGAAAAGGGGAAACGGTAATCGTTCGATGAATCGTCAACTGCCAACGCAAATATTATTATGCAGGACATGTACAGATTCACGAACGCACTTAGGAAGAAACTTCACATACATGAAGTTTATGGCGGAATGGAACCAGCTATCGATATGAAGACCAGATTTTTCGCGGGGATTTTGCAAGTAGCAACCCTTATGGCTCATCGGAAGCACCTAGTATCAAAGGAAAAAAATAATCATGAACTATCTATTCAATTCCCCAATTTTACCACCCGGATTTATCTTTCCGAGAGAATATATAGAGCTCGTTACTTTCAATCGGCTTCCACACTTGCAGCCATGGAGATTCTTAGCGAAGGATTTTCCCGCCTCCCTATCCTATTACGGCAGGATGCTGCAAGGATTTCCGGAACGACCGCTAATCCCATTCGCCATGATCGACGATCAGACTGGCTTCTATAACGATGGGTGGGTGGTGCTGGCGTGTTTTGACGGGACGGACACGTCGGGTGAGCCGTCTGTCTTCGTATACGACTATGCCACGCCAAAGACGCTGCCGTGGGAAAACCTCTCTTATGATAATTTCCCCACCTGGATGGAAGCCGCTCAGGTCGAATCGCTCAACTATAAATCCGAACTGTCTTGATCAATAAATCTGGCAGCCACCCAATCCGTCAGCCAGACGTCATTCTCGGCTTGGAAGAACTTAATCCCCTCCAACCTCATCTTGGAAGCCGCGATTTTCAATATCACCGGACTACCATACCGCTTTCCCACGGCGATGGCAGTTTCCCGGTCGGCCGAAATATGGACGTGATGGCGAGATCCGGGGACCAGGCCATGCTCCATGATGGAAGGCAGGAAACGAGTCGCCGTCCCGTGGTAAAGAAAGTCGGGCGGCTCTTTTTCCGCATGTTTGAGCTGGACGCTGACCGTTGAATGTCCTTGAGGTCGCTAGAGTTCATGGTGCGATATTTGTCGTGGATACCCGGGGCTGAACGAACCAAGCAAGCCTTCTACAACAAAGAAAGTGCCTTGACCCTTTCCCCCTACCGAATAATCCCCCCACCCAGACAAACCTCCCCGTCATACAACACGGCGGACTGTCCAGGCGTCACCGCCCACTGCGGTTCGTCGAACGAAAGACGCAGTGCATCGCCTTCCGCCGTCACCACCGTGCAGGGGGCGTCGCTCTGCCGATACCGCGTCTTGGCGGCCATTGTTGCGCCGGCGAGCGGGGGTTCTCCGGCCACCCACGACAGGTCGGCCGCGTCGAGTTCGGGTTTCAGCAGCCACGGGTGGTCGTGGCCTTGCACCACGTACAGCGTGTTCGATGCCATGTCCTTGCGGGCCACGTACCACGCGTCGCCGCTGCCGTCCTTGCTGCCGCCCAGGCCGATGCCCTTGCGCTGGCCCAGGGTATAGAACGCCAGGCCGATGTGTTGGCCGACGACCTTGCCTTCATCTGTCACCATCGGGCCCGGCTTGGTCGGCAGGTAGCGGTTCAGGAAGTCGCGGAACGGGCGTTCGCCGATAAAGCAGATGCCCGTGGAATCCTTCTTCTTTGCGTTCGGCAGGCCGATTTCGGCGGCGATCTCGCGCACGCGGGTCTTCGGGATTTCGCCCAGCGGGAACATCGTGCGCGACAGTTGCGCCTGGTTCAGGCGGTGCAGGAAGTAGCTCTGGTCCTTGGTGTGGTCGAATGCCTTGAGCAATTCGAACTTGCCGTTGGATGCCTGGCGCACGCGCGCATAGTGGCCCGTGGCAATCAGTTCGGCGCCCAGCGACATCGCGTGGTCCAGGAAGGCCTTGAACTTGATTTCGGCGTTGCAGAGCACGTCCGGGTTCGGCGTACGGCCGGCCGAATATTCGCGCAGGAAATCGGCGAACACGCGGTCCTTGTATTCGGCGGCGAAGTTGACGGCCTCCACGTCCACGCCGATCACGTCGGCCACGGACGCCACGTCGAGCCAGTCCTGGCGCGTGGAGCAATACTCGCTGTCGTCATCGTCTTCCCAGTTCTTCATGAACAGGCCGATGACCTCGTACCCCTGCTGCTTGAGCAGCCATGCCGTGACCGACGAATCCACGCCGCCCGACATGCCCACCACCACTCGCTTGCCGCTCACAGTGCTGCCCCCGGTGACTGCCCCGCCGCTGCGGCCACGGCCACGTCGGTAGCGCTGGCGATGGCGGTGGGATGGGTGTGCAGCAGGTCCAGCGCAAAGCGCTTGCCGGCCAGGTAGTCGTCGACGCAGGCCATTACCAGCGGCGAGCGATGGCGGTCGGCGCAGGCACGCAGTTCCTCGGCGGTCATCCAGACGGTGCGGACGATGCCGGTGTCCAGCTGGCGGCCGGCGTCGAGCGAGCCCAGGTCGCCCGTGAACCCGAAGCGGATGTAGGTGGTATCGCCACCGTCGCGCGACGAGCGGCCGCGGCTCATGTAGCAGCCAAGCAGCGCGCGCGGTTCGAACGTGTGGGCGGTTTCTTCGAGCGTTTCGCGGACAACGGCGCGGATCAGGCTCTCGCCAGGCTCCAGGTGGCCCGCGGGCTGGTTCAGGCGCAGGCCATCGGCCGTTTCCTCTTCCACCAGCAGAAAGCGGCCGCCGCGTTCAATGACGGCGGCAACGGTGACGCTGGCAATCCATTCACGTGACATGATGCACATTTTTTAAGCAATCCGGCATTTTACCGGTTGCCGTTGGAACGTGCATTGCGCGCGGAGTTTCAGGCGGCCTCGGCCGTAAGCATCGGGGGCAGCAAGGCGATGGCCGCGTCGATGCGGGCCACAAGTGACTTCGACGCCGGTGTCAGCGGGCGGCGCACTTCTGCCGTGGTCATGCCGGCCAGCGCCAGCGCGGCCTTCACGGGTGCGGGATTGGGCTCGGCGAACATCAGCCCGATCAGCGGCGACAGCTGCCGGAACAGTGCCCGGGCGGCCTCGTCGCGGCCGGTGCGCGCCAGATGCAGCAGCCGCACGAACAGGTCGGGCCGCACGTGTGCCGCAGCCGGCACGATGCCTTGGCCGCCGCGCAGCAGGTGGTCGAGCATCGACGCATCGTCGCCGCAATACACGCCCATCAGGTCCTGCATGGCAAGCGTGCGCATGCCGGCGGAGTCGCATTCCTTGACGGCCACGATCTGCGGATGGGCGGCCAGACGCCACGCCAGTTCCGGGGAAATCGTGCAGCCGGTGCGCCGGGGCACGTTGTAGAGCATCAGCGGCTTGCCGGTCTGGGCCGCCACGCTGCGCATATGCCAGGCGATGCCTTCGTCCGATACGCGCAGGTAATACGGCGGGGGCACCAGGTAGCCGGCCAGTGGCAGGCGGTCGAGCCGGCGCACCTGCTCGCATACGGCGTGGGTAGCCACGCCGCCCACACCTGCCATCACTGGCAGCGTGCCGCCGACGGCTTCGAGCACGGCCGCCGTCAGCATGAATCGTTCGGCATCGGTCAGCAGGCCGCCCTCGCCTGTCGTGCCCAGCACGATCAGGCCATCGACACTGGCTGCGGCGTAGTGCGACGCCAGGCGCTGCGCTGCATCCAGATCCACCTGGTCATTGCGCAACGGCGTGACCATCGGCAGCCAGAGGCCGTCGGCAATCGCACCGCGCTGCGGGTCAATGCGTGCCATGGTCGTCTCCGAGCACCGTGGCCACGCCGAATTCGGCAGCGGGCAAGGCCGCCATGATGGCGTGCATGGCGGCGTCGCGGTCACCGCGTTCCACCTCCACGTGCAGCGTGGTCTCGCCGTTGCGATGGTCCACTTCCACCACGTAGATGCGCGCCATGTTGCCAATCGCGCGATGCAGTGTCTGGCGCAGCGCGAATACCTGTGACGACGAGACGGCCAGCCGCAGGCGAATCCATGGATCCTGGGCAATGACACGGCGTCGCGGAACCGATGCAAAGGCCATGGCGAGACTCGATGACTGTCGCATGAAGCGATGATCCGCGCGGGGCGGATCGTCTGTTGAACATGGCTCCATGCTAGGGAGAGCGGCCTCAATTTGATGCAGCGTTTGGCCGGCCCGCCATCAAGAACGCGTAAAGACGCAGGCGCTCCGGCGGGCCTGGGGCGCTCAGAACGTCTTCGTGATCGACGCGAAAGCCGTGGCCTTGCCCAGATAGCGCCCGCGCGTGTTCGTGTAGGCGGCCTTGCTGGCGTTCGTGTCGATATAGGCGACGGCCAGCGCGAAGCCGTTGCCCAGGTCCTTCGTCAGGCCGATCTTCCAGTCGGTGTACGACGCATCGCTGAAATGCTGCACGCCCTGGTAGCCGACATGCGCGTTCAGCGTGAGTCCCCACACGTTCAGCGGCAGGTTGGCCGTCAGGTCGACGTAGTAGCTGTTCTTGCTGTCGGCAAACCCGAACAGGTTGGTCACGGCGTGCGAGTACTTCAGGAAGACCGGCCCCCACCCGATGCCGGCATACAGCTCGGTGGTGTAGGGGCGCGTAGCCGTGTAGCCGCCCGGATAGTAGTACTCGAGCACGCCCAGGTCGTAATTGAATTCCTGGTCGGCCAGCTTGAACGTGTTCTTGAAGCCGCCATAGAAATCCATCTCGACGGGCGCGGACACAGACGCGTCGGCGTCGCCAAGCCAGCTGATACTCGAGTTCCAGTTGCCGACGTAGAAGCCGCTCTCGTGGGCATAGTCGAAGCCGCCCTGGATGGCCGGGCGCCGGTCGGTCTGGCTGATGCCGCGGTAGCGGTAATCGGATACCACGGACACGTTGGCCGTGAATGTATGCGGCGATGCCGGCTGGGCATTGTCGGGGGAAGCCTGTTGCGCGAATGCACTGCAAAACGGGGTGGCAAGCAGAATGGCGGCGGCCAGCGTGGCCGGCGCCGAGGTCATCAGGCGGGTTGCGATCATCGATGAAAAAACGTGGGCGTAGTGGGGAAAACGCCTCGAAAGAGACGTGAACGCCACGATACGCAGCCGCGCATCAAATCGGCATCAAGAATTCAGGTGATGCCGATGTCATTTCATCAATAGCAAATATTCAAGGTAATACGATGTGCATCAAACAAGCCATTTCATGAGCAGAAAAAATGAGTTTCGGTCAAAGCACATATACCCGACCGGTGAGTCACCACCGAACGTAAGTTTCGGGTAAGCTGCGCAAAAATTGACGCATTCTTTTGCAATGCATCAACGGGCGAGGACGTTGGCCCGGCCAGATTACGAACGACGCCAGACAGGAGAAATTGACGATGCATATCGGTATCCCGCTTGAGACGCGGGCAGGTGAGACGCGTGTCGCCGCCACCCCGGAGACCGTCAAGAAGTACATTGCGCAAGGCCATCAGGTGACGGTGCAAGCCGGCGCCGGCGTGCGTGCCAGCATTCCCGATGCCGCATTCGAGGCGGCCGGCGCCCGCGTGGGCTCCGCAGCCGACGCGCTGGGCGCCGAACTCGTGCTCAAGGTGCGTGCACCCGACGATGCCGAGCGCGGGCAGATGAAGCCCGGCTCGGTACTGGTCGGCATGCTCAATCCGTTCGACGTCGAGAACAACGCCCGCATGGCCACCGCGGCCGTCACGGCGTTCGCGCTCGAAGCCGCACCGCGCACCACGCGCGCGCAGAGCATGGACGTACTGTCGTCTCAAGCCAACATTGCCGGCTACAAGGCCGTGCTGGTGGCCGCGCACCACTACCAGCGCTTCATGCCGATGCTGATGACCGCCGCCGGCACCGTCAAGGCCGCCCGTGTGCTGATCCTCGGCGCCGGCGTGGCGGGCCTGCAGGCCATCGCCACCGCCAAGCGCCTGGGCGCCGTGATCGAAGCCTCCGACGTGCGCCCCGCCGTGAAGGAACAGATCGAATCGCTGGGCGCCAAGTTCCTGGACGTGCCGTTCGTGACCGACGAGGAGCGCGAGATCGCGCAGGGCGTGGGTGGCTACGCGCGCCCGATGCCGGCAGACTGGATGCGTCGGCAGGCCGAACTGGTGCACCAGCGCGCCACGCAGGCCGACATCATCATCACCACGGCCCTGATCCCCGGCCGCCGCGCCCCGGTGCTGCTGACCGAGGACACCGTCAAGCAGATGAAGCCCGGTTCGGTGGTGGTCGACCTGGCCGCCGCGCAAGGCGGCAACTGCCCGCTGACCGTGGCCGACGAAGTGGTGGAACGCCACGGCGTGGTCCTGATCGGCCATACCAACCTGGCCAGCATGGTGGCGGCCGACGCGTCCGCGCTCTACGCGCGCAACGTGCTCGACTTCCTGAAGTTGATCGTCGACAAGGACGGCCGCTACACGCTGAACCTGGAAGACGACATCGTTGCCGCCTGCCTGATGTGCAAGGACGGCCAGGTAGTCAGGCAACAGGCCGCCTGACATTCCCGTCTGAAGATGCCGCGGCGCTGAAAAGAGCCCAGCGCCACGGCCCGCCGCGTCCCCGGCAAGTTTGATCCTGCAGTTTCAGCCCGCCTGCGCGGACGCGACGCTCGGCAGTATTCAAAAGCAACGGAGGAGAAGTCGATGGAGATGGTGAACCACACGGTGATCAACCTGATCATCTTCGTGCTGGCAATTTACGTGGGTTACCACGTGGTGTGGACGGTCACGCCCGCGCTGCACACCCCGCTGATGGCCGTGACCAATGCAATCTCGGCCATCATCATCGTCGGTGCCATGCTGGCAGCCGGCCTGACCGAAGGCGGCGTGGGCCGCGTGATGGGCACGCTGGCCGTGGCACTGGCCGCGGTGAACGTGTTCGGTGGCTTCCTGGTGACCCAGCGCATGCTGGAGATGTTCAAGAAGAAGGAACCCCGCGCCAAGGCCGGTGCTGAAGCCGCCAAGGGAGGTGCGTGATGGAAGGCATCAGCATGAACCTTGTGACGCTGCTGTACCTGGTGGCGTCGGTCTGCTTCATCCAGGCCCTGAAGGGGCTGTCGCATCCGGCATCGGCCCGCAAGGGCAATGCGTTCGGCATGATCGGCATGGCGATTGCCGTGGTGACCACGCTGGTGCTGATCGTCAAGCTCAAGAACGAGTTCCTGGCAGTGGGCGCTGCACAATCGTCGGTGGGCACCGGTCTGGCGCTGATCTTCGGCGCGCTGGTGGTGGGCGGCGGTATTGGCGCCTACGTGGCACGCAAGGTCGAGATGACCAAGATGCCCGAGCTGGTGGCCGCAATGCACTCGCTGATCGGTCTCGCTGCGGTGTTCATCGCCGTGGCCGCCGTGGCGGAGCCCGCCGCGTTCGGCATCACGCCGGCCGGCACGCACCTGATTCCGCTGGGCAACCGTATCGAACTGTTCATCGGCTGCTTCGTGGGCGCGATCACGTTCTCGGGCTCGGTCATCGCGTTCGGCAAGCTGTCGGGCCGCTACAAGTTCCGCCTGTTCCAGGGCGCGCCGGTGGTGTTTCCCGGCCAGCACTGGCTGAACCTGCTGCTGGCCATCGCCATGATCGGCTTCGGCGTGATCTTCTTCATGTCGCAGTCGTGGCTGCCGTTCCTGATCATGCTGGCGATCGCCTTCGTGCTGGGCGTACTGATCATCATTCCGATCGGCGGCGCCGACATGCCCGTGGTGGTGTCGATGCTGAACTCGTACTCGGGCTGGGCGGCGGCGGGCATCGGCTTCTCGCTGAACAATCCGATGCTGATCATTGCCGGTTCGCTGGTGGGCTCCTCGGGTGCCATCCTCTCGTACATCATGTGCCGTGCGATGAACCGCTCGTTCTTCAACGTGATCCTGGGCGGCTTCGGTGCCGAGGCATCGTCGGCCGGCCCGGCTGGCGCGCAGGCGCAGCGCAACGTGAAGTCCGGCTCGGCCGACGACGCCGCGTTCGTGATGAGCAACGCCGAAACCGTGATCATCGTGCCGGGCTACGGCCTGGCGGTGGCCCGTGCGCAGCATGCACTTAAAGAATTGACCGAGAAGCTGACCGAGCACGGTGTGACGGTGAAGTACGCCATCCACCCCGTGGCGGGCCGCATGCCGGGCCATATGAACGTGCTGCTGGCCGAAGCCGAGGTGCCGTACGACCAGGTGTTCGAGATGGAGGACATCAACAGCGAATTCGGCCAGGCCGACGTGGTGCTGGTGCTGGGCGCCAACGACGTGGTCAACCCGTCCGCCAAGACCGATCCGAAATCGCCGATCGCCGGCATGCCGATCCTGGAAGCCTACAAGGCCAAGACCATCATCGTGAATAAACGCTCGATGGCCGCCGGCTACGCGGGCCTGGACAACGAGCTGTTCTACATGGACAAGACCATGATGGTGTTCGGCGACGCCAAGAAGGTGGTGGAGGACATGTTCAAGGCCGTGGAATAAGCTGCCGTTAATGTCCGGTAGTGGCCGTCAGGCCCGCAGTTCTGCCGAGTGAATAAAGCAACGCGCAGACCTGTAATCAATAAAATCGAAGTAGTGCGGCCAGCAACCAACGCTGGCCGTTTCCTTTTGCGTGGTCTGGTTGCGCATGCAGATGCAGGCGCTATACTGGCTTGCCCCGTTCTTTTTCCCCCTTGCGGCCGGCGGCCAGATTTGATCGCACCATGACATTCCCCGCGCACGACCGGAACCTGTCGGTTTTCCATCACCCCGTACTGACGGTACTGGTGGACGATAGCAAGTCGTTTATCGACAGCCTGGCTTTCCAGATGGATGCATCGCGCGCGGTGGTCAGCTTCACCGATCCGCGCGACGCGCTGACATGGATTCGCGAAGCATATGCCACGCGCCATCCTGCATTCCTGCCGGTGCGTGTCACGCACGACGACCTGACCTTCCTGTCCGAGCGCCGCACGGTGCAGCTCGATGTCGACCGCATCCATCGGCAGATCCACGACGTGCATCGCTTCCTGCAGCCGGGCGTGGTGGTGGTTGACTACTCCATGCCGCAGATGGACGGGCTCGAATTCTGCCAGGCGCTGGAAGACCTGCCGTGCAAGACCATCCTGCTGACCGGCACGGCCGATGAAAGCATCGCCGTTCAGGGCTTCAACCACGGGCTGATCGACCGCTACGTGAAGAAGCACGATCCGAACATGGTCGCGCGCCTGAACGACGAAATCGATGCGCTGCAGCAGCAGTACTTTGCGTCGATCTCCCGCACGCTGCGCGATCTGCTCACGCGCCATTCTTACTCGTTCCTGTCGGACCCGATCATGGCCGACCGCGTCCGCCAGACGGCCGCGCGCTATGGCTTCATCGAGTACTACCTGTTCCCGAACCCGGTGGGGATGCTGCTGCTGACCGCACAGGGCCATGCCACGCTGATGGTGATCGAAACCCGCGCCGGACTGATGAGCCAGGTGGAATCGGCCGAAGCCTACGAGGCGCCGGCGGCGTTGATCGAGGGGCTGCGCGAGGGCCGTATCGTGCCGTTCTTCTGGCCCGGCAACGGCATGTACACGCCGGCCTGCGTGGACTGGGAACAGTATTGCCTGCCCGCAGAGCGCTGCGAGGGCAACGAGGAATACTTCTACGCACTGTTCGACCTGCCGCGCCACATGCTGCAGGAACCGGTGGTCAGCCTGCAGAGTTTCCTGTCGGAATTCTCGCGCAACGGCACGGCGATGACTGGCCGCAACAAGCTCGCATAAGCCTGCACGCGGCTTGCTCCTTTCCGCCACAGCGTGCGGAAAAGGAGAAGCCGCTTCTCCTGCATCAATCCTTCTTCGGGTCTTCCTTCAGGCCGTCCTTCTGCCCTTCCCGATTTCCCCCGCGGACCATGTCGAAGCGGAACAGCCGGCATTCGATATTGCCGTTGTAGAGCGGCGTGCGGCGTGATTCCTTCAGACGCAACCGCTTGGGAATGGTCAGGTCACCGGTGAACACCCAGGCCTGCCATCCCGCGAAATTCTGCTTGAGCGTCGTGGCAAAGGCGCTGGCGAACTGGTTGGCGGCGGCCTCTTCCGCTTCGTCCGGCGGGGCGTCCTGCATGGCATCGCGCCGACTGCCGCGCACCGCGATACGCTCGCCGTACGGCGGATTCATCATCATCAGGCCCGGTTCGGCAAACGGCGGCTGCACGAAGCGGGCATCCACCTGTTTCAGCGCCACATCGTCGGGCAGCCCGGCGCGCCGCCAGTTGGCCTGCGCCATCGACAGCATGTCGGTCGAAATATCGGAACCCGCGATCTGCAGGCCTGCCGTGCGGCTGGCGGCGGATTCGCGCGCGCGTTGCGCATCGGCACGCAATGCCTGCCAAGCCCGGGTGTCCGCGCCCTTCAGCCATTCGAACGCAAACGTGCGGCCCACACCCGGCGCAATACCCAGCGCCACCTGAGCGGCCTCCACCAGGAACGTGCCGCTGCCGCACATCGGATCGAAGAACGGCCGGTTGGTCTGACCGGGCACCCAGCCGGCCAGGCGCAGAATGCCGGCGGCAAGGTTTTCCTTGAGCGGTGCCTCGCCCTTTTCCATGCGCCAGCCGCGCTTGAACAGCGGCTCGCCCGTGGTGTCCAGGTAGAGCGTGCAATCGGTCTCGGTCAGGTGCGCGTAGATGCGGACGTCGGGGCTGACCGTATCGACGCTGGGGCGAGCACCCAGGCGCTCGCGCATGGCATCGCAGACGCCGTCCTTGACACGCAGCGCCGTGAAATTGAGGCTGCGCAGCTGCGACTTGTGGGCGGTGATGTCCACACGCAGCGTCTCGTCGGGCGAGAACCACTGCTCCCAGCGCTGCTGGCGCGTCAGCGAATAGATATCGTCCTCATGGCGGTAGCCGCGCTGTGCCACGCGCAGCAGCACACGGCTGGCAATCCGCGAATGCAGGTTGACCGCATAGGCCGCGGCCATCTCGCCCGAAAACGTCACGCCGCCCGGCATTTCGCGATGCACCTCGAACGACGCCGCAGCCACCACGGCCGGGTACTGCGCAATCTCGCGCAGCTCCTCGGCCAGTGCCGGTTCAAGGCCACGCGGGCAAGGAGCAAAGAAGGCTTGGGTCATGGCGAGTCATTCCTGAAAACAAAAACGTCCGCAACGCGGACGGGTAAGGCGTGGATCCGGTTTGCCGATCAGCCTGCCGCCAGGGCGCGGTCGAGGAAGTCGAGCCGGTCCTGGCCCCAGTACGGTTGGCCGTCATGGACGAACCACGGGGCGCCGAACACGTTGGCGGAAATCGCATCCTGCGTGTTCTGCGCATAGGCGGCCTGCACGGCCTGCCCTTCGCTGGCCTTGAGCAGGCTGGTGCCGTCGAGGCCGTTCTCGTCGGCAATCTGCGCCAGCGTGGCCGCATCGGCAATATTGCGCTGCTCGGCCCAGACGGCCCGCGTGATGGCGCCGGTCAGCGCCAGCGCCCGGGCCGTGCCGTGCGCCAGCTGGGCCGCGATGATCAGCTTGGCCGCCGCATCGCCCGACACCGGGAAGTACGTCGGATGCAGGTTCAGGGGGATGCCCAGGAACCGGCTCCAGCGCTCCAGTTCGACCAGCCGGTACGCCTGGCGCTGCGGCGGACGCTGCGCCAGCGGCAAGCCGCCCGACACCGAGAAGACCTTGCCCAGATCGGCCGGCTTCAGCAGCACCTGCGCCTGGTGGCGGTTGGCGATTTCCACAAAGCGGGCATGGCCCAGGTAGACGAACGGCGATTGCGGCGCCAGAAAGTACTCGACCTGCTTGCTCATCACGACCTCATCGAAAACAGTAGGAACCCGACAGCTTAGAACGGCTTTACGACAACCAGAATCACGATCGCCAGCAACACCAGCACCGGCAGCTCGTTGAACCAGCGATAGAACGTGTGCGAGCGGGCATTGGCGCCGCGCTCGAACTTGCGCAGCAGCACGCCGCAGCCGTGGTGGTAGCCGATCAGCACCAGCACCAGCGCCAGCTTGGCATGCATCCAGCCCTGCCCCGTGCCGCGCCCGATGCCGTAGCCGAGGTAAAGCCACAGCCCGAATACCACGGCCGGCACCGCCAGCATGGTCATGAAGCGGAACAGCTTGCGCGCCATCAGCAGCAGACGGCGCACGCTGGCCGGATCGGTTTCCATCGCCAGGTTGACGAAGATGCGCGGCAGGTAGAACAGTCCCGCGAACCACGAGACGACGAAGAGGATATGGAAGGCCTTGACCCAGAGCATCTGCGTTCCCGTCTTCCCTTATGTACGCACTTCGCCGTGACCGAACACGACATACTTGAGCGACGTCAGCCCTTCCAGCCCCACCGGCCCACGGGCGTGCAGCTTGTCGTTCGAGATGCCGATTTCAGCGCCCAGGCCGTACTCGAAACCATCGGCAAAGCGCGTCGACGCGTTGATCATCACGCTGGCCGAGTCCACCTCGCGGATAAAGCGCATGCCGGTGCTGTAGTTCTCCGTCACGATCGAATCGGTGTGGGCCGAACCGTAGGTGTTGATGTGCGCGATCGCGGCGTCCAGGCCGTCGACGGTCCGGATGGCCAGCACGGGCGCCAGGTATTCCAGGCTCCAGTCTTCCTCGGTGGCGTCCACCAGCCCGCTGAAGCCGGCGGCTTCCAGCGTGGCGCGCGTGTCGGCGCAGACGCGCAGCTCCACGCCCTTTTCCTGGTAGATGCGGCACAGCGGCGGCAGCACGGAGGCGGCAATCTGGCGCGACACCAGCAGCGTTTCCATCGTGTTGCACGGCGCGTAACGCTGCGTCTTGGCGTTGTCGCAGATGCGCACGGCCTTTTCCACATCGGCGTCGTCGTCGATGTAGACGTGGCAGATGCCGTCCAGGTGCTTGATCATCGGCACGCGGCCTTCCTCGATCAGGCGCGCGATCAGGCTCTTGCCGCCGCGCGGCACGATCACGTCGACGTACTCGGTCATCGTGATCAGGCGGCCCACGGCCGCGCGGTCGGTGGTCTCGATGACCTGTACGGCCTCGGCCGGCAGTCCTGCGCCAGCCAGCCCCTCGGCCACCAGCGCGGCCAGTGCGGTGTTCGATTCGATCGCTTCCGAGCCGCCGCGCAGGATCGTGGCGTTGCCCGACTTCAGGCACAGCGCCGCGGCGTCGATGGTCACGTTGGGACGCGATTCGTAGATGATGCCGATCACGCCCAGCGGCACGCGCATCTGTCCCACCTGGATGCCCGTGGGACGGAACTTCATGTTGCTGATCTCGCCAATCGGGTCGGGCAGCGCGGCAATCTGTTCCAGACCGGCAGCCATGGTGTCGATGGCCTTGTCCGACAGCGTCAGGCGGTCGACGAAGGCGGCGTCCTGGCCGTTGGCGCGCGCGCGCTCCACATCGCGGGCGTTGACGGCCTTGAGCTTGCCGGCATCGCGCCGGATGGCCGCGGCAATCGTCAGCAGCGCACGGTTCTTGTCGGCCGTGGAGGCACGCGCCATGGCGCGCGATGCCGCGCGGGCCTGCTGGCCAACGCGGTTCATGTAAGCGTGGAGATCGAACTCGGTCATGATGGTGTCCGGGCCCAGCCCGGTCTACTGTGGGTGCCGCGATGTCGAGTCGCCGGCGCGGCTCGCCGGCAGTATTCTGGTTGGTGCGCTGCCTGGGTCCGGGACGTCAGGCTGGCCGCGCGATCAGCAGCGCCAGCTGCAGCAGGCCGTCCCATGGCTCGGCTGGCAGGCTGCCCGCCGCACCGCCCGCGCCTGGCAGGTCGGCCAGGCCCTTGACCTGGCGGTCCAGCCGCGCGGCCATGGCCAGCGCGGCCTCCAGTTGCGGCATCGACAGCCGTTGCGCAGCCTGTGGCACCAGGCGCTCGCGCGGGCCCCAGACGCGCAGTTCGCGCATCAGAACGCCCGCCGGCTTGCCGGCCGCCAGCCCTTGCCGGACCTTGGATAATACGCGAATTTCCTCGGTCAGCGCCCACAGCACCAGCACCGTGGCCTCGCCCTCGCCACGCAGCCCCTCGAGCATGCGCGTCAGGCGCGGCACATCGCCGCCGAGCATCGCCTCGGACAACTTGAATACGTCGTAACGGGCCACATTCAGCACCGCATCGTGAACCTGGTCGAACGTCAGTACGCCGGCCGGGTACAGCAGGCCGAGCTTCTGGATTTCCTGGTGCGCGGCAAGCAGGTTGCCCTCCACCTTGTCGGCGATGAACTGCAGCGAGCGCCGGCCAGGCTCGCCCGGTTCCACGCGCTGCTGCTGCAGGGCCAGGCGTTCGCCCACCCAGGCGGGCAGCCGCGTGCGGTCCACGGCATCCACCTTGACCGATACCCCGGCCGATTCCAGCGCCTGGAACCAGGCCGATTTCGACGTGGCGAAGTCGAGCCGCGGCAGCGTGACCAGCATCACGACATCGGGCGACGGCTGGGCCGCCACGGCGCGCAACGCCTCGCCGCCGTCCTTGCCGGGCTTGCCAGACGGCACACGCAGTTCCACGATCTTGCGATCACCGAACAGCGACATCGACTGCTGGGCCTCGGTGACCTGGCCCCACTGGAAACCGCGCTCGGCCACCAGCACCTCGCGCTCGGTGTAGCCCGATTCCCGCGCGGCGCGGCGCAGGCGGTCCACCGCCTCGAGCACCAGCAGGTGCTCGTCGCCATGCACCACGTAGAGCGGCGCCAGGCCCCTGGCCTGTGCCTGCTTCAGGTGTGCATCGAGTCCGTCGAGCTTGAGCTGCATCGTATTGCCCTGTGCCTGCGATCCGGTCTGCGCGAAGCCGCGCTCAGATCGCCTTGACCGACGCCAGACGGCGCATCAGCTGCTGCACGATGTCCTTCTGCATGTCGCGGTACAGCTGTTGCTCTTCGTAGTCCTTGGCCAGCGTATTGGCTTCGTTGTACGTCAGGTCGCGGGTCAGGACCAGCGTCGACGGAGCGATCAGTTCCTTGCCCGCAGCATCGCGCAGCCGGAAGCTGAAGCGCTGCGTTAGCCGGTATTCGCGCACCACGCCCTGCGCCGTGATCGACAGGATCGACTTGCCACGCGTATCGGCCAGCACGTCCAGCACCGCGTCCGCTTCCTCGCGCTCCTCCACGACCTTGGTGTCCGAGCCGTTGCGGATATTGCGGCGCAGGTCCGCACCCATCAGCGTACCGGCCGGAATGCCGATGTAGAGCCGCTTGAACGCGAAATCGGCGTTCCCGCGCATGTGAAAGCCGCAGCCGGCCAGCAAGCCGGCCGCCGCCATTGCAGCACCGATGGCGAGAAATCCGCGGCGTCCCATGTCCGGTCGATCCATTGCTTGTGTCTTCCTGGCTATGTGGCTCAGAGCACCACGTTGACGAGCCGGCCCGGCACCACCACGATCTTCTTGGGCGCGGCGCCATTGGCAAACTTCGCCACGGTTTCGCTGCCGGCGGCCACGGCCTCGATGGCGGCGCGGTCGGCATCGGCCGGCACCGTCAGGCTGCCACGGACCTTGCCGTTGATCTGCAGCACCAGTTCGATCTCCGTGCGGACCAGGGCGCCTTCGTCCACCTGGGGCCAGGCCGCGTCGAGGATGTCGCCGGCTTCGGTCGCGTAACCGAGTTCGGCCCACAGGCCGTGCGCGATATGCGGGACCACCGGATACAGCACCCGCAGCAGGATGCTGAAGCCTTCGCGGCGCGCGGCCGGCGACGCCGCCTTGGCGTCTTCCAGCGCATTCAGCATCTTCATCGTAGCCGACACGACGGTGTTGTACTGGATCCGCTCGTAGTCGTAGTTGGCCTGCTTGAGCACCGTGTACAGTTCGCGGCGCAGATCGGCATCGGCGGCCGTGGGCTGCGTGCCCGCGCCGTCACGAATCGCCTGGGCGTTGGCGTAGCCATAGTTCCACACGCGACGCAGGAAGCGCGACGCGCCCTCCACGCCCGAACCGCTCCACTCGAGCTGCTGCTCGGGCGGGGCGGCGAACATCACGAACAGGCGCGCGGTATCGGCGCCATGCAGGTCGATCAGCGCCTGCGGGTCGATGCCGTTGTTCTTCGACTTCGACATCTTTTCCACGCCGCCGATCACCACGGGCTGGCCGTCGGCCTTCAGCGTGGCGCCCAGCGGACGGCCGCGCTCGTCGGTCTGCACGTCGACCTCGGCCGGGTTGTACCAGGTCTTCTTGCCCGACGCGTCTTCACGGTAGAACGTCTCGTTCAGCACCATGCCCTGCGTGAGCAGGTTCGTGAACGGCTCGTCGAACTTGACCAGGCCCATGTCGCGCATGACCTTGGTCCAGAAACGCGCGTACAACAGGTGCAGGATCGCGTGCTCGATGCCGCCGATGTACTGGTCCATCGGCATCCAGTAGTCGTTGCGGCCATCCACCATCGTGCCGGCATCGGGGCACGTATAGCGCATGTAGTACCAGCACGAGTCGATGAACGTGTCCATCGTGTCGGTCTCGCGGCGGGCCGGCTTGCCGCACGACGGGCAGGAGCACTCAAGGAAGCGCGGGTCCTTGTTCAGCGGGTTGCCGGTGCCATCCGGCACCAGGTCTTCCGGCAGCACCACGGGCAGGTCCTTCTCGGGCACCGGCACCACGCCGCAGCTATCGCAATGAATCAGCGGAATCGGCGTGCCCCAGTAGCGCTGGCGAGAGATGCCCCAGTCGCGCAGGCGCCAGGTCACCTTCTTCTCGCCCACGCCCTTGGCGGCCAGATCGGCGGAGATCGCGTCGACGGCAGCCTGATAGCCCATGCCATCGTACTTGCCGCTGTTCACGCAGGTGCCATGTTCCTTGTCGCCGTACCATTCCTGCCAGGCGTCGGTCGAATAAGGCTGGCCCTTGACGTCGATGACCTGCCTGATCGGCAGGCTGTACTTCTTCGCGAATGCGAAGTCGCGCTCGTCATGCGACGGGACGCCCATCACGGCGCCATCGCCGTAGCTCATCAGCACGTAGTTGCCGACCCACACGTCCACCTGCTCGCCGGTCAGCGGATGCGTGACCTTCAGCCCGGTGGGCATGCCCTTCTTCTCCATGGTCGCCATGTCGGCTTCCATGACCGAACCGTGCTTGCATTCGTCGATGAACGCAGCCAGTTCCGGGTTGTTCGCGGCGGCGTGCGTGGCAAGCGGGTGCTCGGCGGCCACGGCGCAGAACGTGACACCCATGATGGTGTCGGCGCGCGTGGTGAACACGAACAGCTTGCCGTCATTGATCAGCTTGCCGTCGGCATCCTGGATCTGGTGCGGGAAGGCAAAGCGCACGCCCTCGCTGCGGCCGATCCAGTTCTGCTGCATGATCTTGACGCGCTCGGGCCAGCCCAGGCCGTCCAGGTCGCTCAGCAGTTCCTGCGCGTAGTCGGTGATGCGCAGGTAGTACATCGGGATTTCGCGCTTTTCGACCACCGCGCCCGAACGCCAGCCACGGCCATCGATCACCTGCTCGTTTGCCAGCACGGTCTGGTCCACGGGGTCCCAGTTCACGGTGCCGGTCTTGCGGTAGGCGATGCCCTTTTCAAGCATCTTCAGGAACAGCCACTGGTTCCAGCGGTAGTACTCGGGGCTGCAGGTGGCAACCTCGCGCGACCAGTCGATCGCCAGGCCCATCGACTGCATCTGCTTCTTCATGTAAGCAATGTTGTCGTAGGTCCAGGCGGCCGGCGCCACCTTGTTGTTCAGCGCGGCGTTTTCCGCCGGCATGCCAAACGCATCCCAGCCCATCGGCATCAGCACGTTGCGGCCGTTCATGCGCAGGTAGCGCGCCATCACGTCGTTGATGGTGTAGTTGCGCACGTGGCCCATGTGCAGCTTGCCCGACGGATACGGCAGCATCGAGCAGGCGTAGAACTTCTGCTTTTCCTTGCCGTCTGGCCCGACCGCGTGCTCCGATACCTTGTAGGCATCGATCGCTTGCCAGTGCTGCTGGGCGGCTTGTTCAACGGCGGACGGAAGATATTTGTCTTGCATGGTCGGGACGACGGTCAGGGCAACGGTCACGAGCGGCGACTGGCGCGCCGGACGGCCGGGGGGATCGGATAGGCGAAAGAGACGATTATAACCGTGGCCGACCATGATTCCGGCCCGCCACGGTGGCGCCAAAAGGCGCAAACGGCCCGCCAGGGCGAGCCGCGAAAAACTGCGCGTTACTTCAGGCCCAGCACATCCTGCATGTCGAACAGGCCGCTGGGCTTGTCGGCCAGGAAGCGGGCGGCGCGCACCGCCCCATCGGCATACGACTGGCGGCTCGACGACTTGTGGCTGATCTCGATCCGCTCGCCGATGCCGGCGAACAGCACGGTGTGGTCGCCCACGATGTCGCCGCCGCGGATGGTGGCGAAACCGATCGAGTTCGGATCGCGCGGGCCCGTGTGGCCTTCGCGGGCGTACACGGCGCAATCGTCGAGGTTGCGGCCAAGGGCACCGGCAATCACTTCACCCATCGTCAGCGCGGTGCCCGACGGGGCATCGACCTTGTGACGATGATGCGCTTCGATCACTTCGATGTCGTAGCCGGTCGAGAGCAGCTTGGCCGCCACTTCGAGCAGCTTGAACGTGGCGTTGACGCCTACGCTGAAGTTCGACGCGAACACCACGCCGATCAACTTGGCCGCATCGGCCAGGGCCTGCTTGCCGGCAGCGTCAAACCCCGTGGTACCAACCACGATCTTCTTGCCAAGGCGCTTTGCCACGTCGAGGTGGGCCAGCGTGCCTTCGGGGCGCGTGAAGTCGATCAGGCAATCGGCGGCGCCAAGCACGGCCTCGATATCGGACGAGATCTTGATGCCCGTCGCACGGCCCAGGAACATGGCGGCATCCTGGCCCAGCGCGGGCGACGATGCATGCTCCAGTGCGCCCGCGAGCGTGACGCCGTCGGTGTCCAGAACGGTTTCGATCAGCATGCGGCCCATGCGGCCGGAGGCACCTGCGATGGCGATTTTCATGGCGTGGCGTTGCGGTGTCGGAAAGACTGGGAAGACTGCAACCCGGCCAGACGGGCCGGGCGCACGAATGCGATTGGCGGCAACCGGCGGGAGCCGGTTCCGGGTCAGCTGGCCGGTTTGTCCGGGGTGGCGCTCGTGGCCGGCGCCTGGACGGCCGGCTCGGAGGCCGGAGGCGTCGATTCAGCCGCCGGTGCCGGCGCCGCCTCGGGTGCCGAGGCGGGAGCGGCGGCAGGTGCGGAAGCGTCCTTCGGCGCGCTGGCGCTGGTCGTCGCCACGCCGATCTTCTGGTTGCGCTGTGCAGCTTTCATGCCGTCAATTTCGGCAATCAGCTCGTATTCTGACGGCAAATCGTCGCCCTGCCACTTCACCAGCTTGTCCTCGTCAAAGAACACCGTGAACTTGCGCGACTGCACCACCGGCGTGCTGCCCCGGCGGAACGAGAAATAGTAATCCCAGCGATTGCCGTGGAACACGTCCTGCAGCAGCGGCGTGCCCAGCAGGAAGCGCACCTGGTCGCGCGTCATGCCTTCGCGCAGTTGCGAAGCCGCCTCGCGGGACACGAAGTTACCCTGAACGATGTTGATGCGATATGGCGTAATGGCCTCTGCCACCTTGCGCGACGTGCTGTCGTAGGCCGAGCAGGCGCCCGCCAGCAGTGCGGCGGCCAGCAGGGAAGACACCAGCGCCGGGCGCATGGCGGACGAACGGAATGAACGCATGTATCTCGCTTCCAGACGGGAATGGTTCTGTGCCGGACCCGACGCTCCGCAAAAAAGACGGGGCGGCCGGCACGGCCAGGCGCATCGCGGGTACGCCACCTTGCGGGTGGCGGCCGGGCGCCATGGCACCGGGGCGACTTTTGTCGCCAAAACCCTTATGATTCAACTATCCAGACATTGTACTCTAGGGAGTCACGCCCATGCCGAGTCCGGCGGACCTCAAAAATATCGGCCTCAAGGCGACCGTCCCCCGCCTGAAGATTCTTGAAATCTTCCAGACCAGCGAGCAGCGCCATCTGAGCGCGGAAGACGTCTACCGGATCCTGCTCAACGAGCACATGGATATCGGTCTCGCCACGGTCTATCGCGTTCTGACCCAGTTCGAACAGGCGGGCCTGCTGTCCCGCAACAACTTCGAATCGGGCAAGGCGATTTTCGAACTCAACGAAGGCAAGCACCACGATCACCTGGTGTGTCTGGACTGCGGTCGCGTCGAGGAATTCTTCGACGGCGATATCGAACAGCGCCAGCAAAGCATTGCGCGCGAGCGCGGCTTTGCCCTGCAGGAACATGCGTTGTCGCTGTATGGCAACTGCACCAAGAACGACTGTCCCCACAGACCCAAACGATAAGCCGCGCGGGGCTGGCATGTACCGGCTCCGACCATGCAGGCAACAAAAAACCGGCGCCCTGGCGCCGGTTTTTTGTTGGGCTCGCCGTTTTGCGAGCCGGTTATTCCTGAGGCAGATTGTCCTGTTCGGTCTCGGTCACCACACGGAGATTGCGGGCGGCGGCCACTTGCGGCAGGCCTACGAATTCTCCGACCACCTGACGAAACAGGTGGCGCGCCCAGACCAGCATCGGATGCGTATTGCGGCTGCGATGCCAGAACATGTTCAGGCCCAGCGTCGTGTTCAGCTCGGCCGGCAGCGGGAACGCCTTGAGACCGTAGGTTTCGCAAGCCATGTCCTTGGTCAGCGCATTGACCGTGAAGATCATGTCCGTCTGCGCGGCCAGTTCGGCCTGGGCGCGCCACGAATGCACCGTCAGCGTGGCATTGCGCTTCAGGCCGCGCTGCTGCAGCGCGTAGTCCAGCGGAATCAGCGCCGGCGCCGGACGGCCCGCGCCGCCCGAATGCGCCATGAAGATGTGGCTGCACTCCAGGTATTGCTCCAGGGTGCAATCGTTCTTCAGCAGCGGATGACTCTTGCGGGCGCAGACCCACAGGTTCAGCGACGTCACCATTTCCTCGACGATTTCCGGGTGGCGCGTCGGGAATGGAGAAAATGCCAGGTCCAGTTCGTTGGCGCGCATGGACGCCACATCACTTTCCCACGAATGCGATTCCACCAGCCGGATATGCAGGTCCGGCGCGAGTTGCTTGATGCGCAGCACGTAACGGTTGAACACGGTATCGCCCAACTCGGCCGCAAAGCCGATGCTCAGCGTGCCGGTGGCAACCGCCGGATCAAAATTGTCCGCATCGCCTTCATTGATGGACGACCACAGATCGAGCATGTCCCGAATCTTCGGACCCAGCTCCAGCGCACGAGGCGTCGGCGTGAGGCCGTGGGGCACACGGATAAAGAGGGGATCGTCGAAGATTTCGCGCAGGCGGCCAAGCGAGTGCGACACGGCGGGCGCCGTCATATGCATCTTCTCCGCCACATAAGTGGCGTTCCGCTTGCTCAGCAGCTCGGTAAAAATCACCAGCAGCTTGGTATCCACGTTCACCATGATCAGGCCCGGTTGTAATGTCTCGCGCTTCGATGGCCCCACCACTTTCACTGGCTGCACATCAGATATCAACAGATTCTTCCGAGTGTAAGAGAAAAAAACGGCAGGGAAAAGCAAATTCAGCATTTCTTGCACTACGCCGATTGGTAATCCGCGGATTTTTGACAACTTCGAGACAGATAATGTCAAAAACCCCGACCCTGACGCGTACGAACCCCGCTATATTCACCTGAAGGGGCTCGATCCTGCCTTGCGCCCACGCACATCATCTCGGAATTTTCGGATTCGCATCATGACCTCCCCTCGTCTCGGCGTTGATCTCGCCAAAGCCTATCGGCTGCTCAATCACGGCCCCACGGTACTGGTCAGTGCAGCCCACGACGGCCAGCGCAATATCATGGCGGCCGCCTGGGCCATGCCGCTCGATTTCGCGCCGCCCAAGGTGGCGGTGGTGCTGGACAAGGCCACCTGGACGCGCCAGCTGCTGGAAGCCAGCGGCGAGTTCGCGTTGCAGGTACCCACGGTCAGCCAGGTCGATATCACCCAGGCACTCGGTTCCAGCTCCGGCCTGACGATGCTCGAACAGCAAGGCATCGACAAGTTTGCCGCCTACGGACTGCAGACCTTTGCCGGCAGCGTGGTCGGCGCGCCGTTGCTGGAAGGCTGCGCCGCCTGGCTCGAATGCCGGCTGCTGCCCGAGCCCGCCATCCAGGCCGGCTACGACCTGTTCCTGGGCGAAGTGGTTGCGGCCCATGCCGACAGCCGCGTGTTCAGCGAAGGCCGCTGGCACTTTACCGGCCATGACAGCCTTCGCACCATCCACCATGTGGCGGGCGGACATTTCCTGGTGGATGGCGATGCCGTCGATGCGAAACCGCTGACGCCCTGAACCCGGCACCGGCCAGAAATAAAAAACGCGCCCGAAGGCGCGTTTTTCATGAGGCGATTGCCAATTACTTGGCAACGACACGTGCCATTTCCAGGCACTTGTTCGAATAACCCCATTCGTTGTCGTACCAGCTCACGACCTTGATGAACGTGCCGTCCAGCGCGATACCGGCTTCGGCGTCGAAAATCGAGGTGCGGGCATCGCCGCGGAAGTCCGTGGCAACAACCTTGTCTTCGGTGTAGCCCAGCACGCCCTTCAGCGCGCCCTGGCTCTGGGCCTTCATCTCGGCGCAGATTTCCTCGTACTTTGCCGGGTTTTCCAGTTCGACGGTCAGGTCGACCACCGAAACGTCCGACGTCGGCACGCGGAACGACATACCCGTCAGCTTCTTGTTCAGCTGCGGAATCACCACGCCCACGGCCTTGGCGGCGCCGGTCGACGACGGGATGATGTTTTCCAGGATGCCGCGGCCACCGCGCCAGTCCTTGTTCGACGGGCCGTCAACGGTTTTCTGCGTGGCCGTGGCGGCGTGCACGGTCGTCATCAGGCCGCGCTTGATGCCCCACTTGTCGTTCAGCACCTTGGCCACCGGGGCCAGGCAGTTCGTGGTGCAGCTGGCGTTCGAGATGATCGCTTCGCCCTTGTACGACTCGTGGTTCACGCCGTACACGAACATCGGGGTGTCGTCCTTCGACGGGGCCGACATGATCACCTTCTTGGCGCCGGCGTCGATGTGCTTCTGCGCGCCTTCCTTGGTCAGGAAGATGCCGGTCGATTCGATGACCACGTCCGCACCGACTTCGCCCCACTTCAGTTCCGACGGATCCTTCACGGCGGTCAGGCGGATCTTCTTGCCGTTCACGACCAGCGTGTTGCCTTCCACCGACACTTCGCCGTCGAAGCGGCCATGGACCGAGTCGTACTTCAGCATGTAGGCCAGGTAGTCCGGCTCCAGCAGGTCGTTGATGGCAACGACTTCAATGTCCTTGAAGTTCGCGGCGGCGGCGCGGAACACCATGCGTCCGATACGGCCAAAGCCGTTGATGCCGATCTTGATGGTCATGTCTATCTCCTAGAGTGCAATCGATAAAGCCGGTGGCCGGCGCCGGTCGCCGGCGCATCGCACCGGCTGACCGCGCGGGCGGAAATTACTGGGCGAGCGTGGCGCGAACCGTGTCCGCCACGTTGTCTACCGTGAAGCCGAAGTGCTTGAACAGCACGCCGGCCGGGGCCGATTCACCGAACGTGTCGATGCCGACAACCGCCTGGACCTGGTACTTCCACCAGAAATCGGTCACGCCGGCTTCCACGGCGATACGCGGCACGCCTGCCGGCAGCACGCTGGCCTTGTAGGCGGCGTCCTGCTTGTCGAACACCGTCGTGGCCGGCACCGATACCACGCGCACATGCACGCCTTCGGCGGCCAGCGCATCGGCGGCGCCCACGGCCAGGCCCACTTCCGAGCCCGTCGCCAGGATCACGGCGTCCGGACGCTTGGTGCGCGGGTTCTTCGCATCGCGCAGCACGTAGCCGCCGCGGGCGATGTTGGCACGCGTAACGTCGTCACGCTTCTGGAACGGCAGGTTCTGGCGGCTGAAGATCAGGCAGCTCGGGCCGTCCGTGCGGCGGATCGATTCTGCCCAGGCCACGGCCGTTTCGGTCGTGTCGGCGGTACGCCATACGTCCATGTTCGGAATCAGGCGCAGGCTGGCCACGTGCTCGATCGACTGGTGCGTCGGGCCGTCTTCGCCCAGGCCAATCGAATCGTGCGTGAACACGAACAGCGTGCGGATCTTCATCAGCGCGGCCATGCGCAGCGCATTGCGGCTGTAGTCCGAGAACGTCAGGAACGTGGCGCCGTAGGGCACGTAGCCGCCATGCAGCGTGATGCCGTTCATGATGGCACTCATGCCGAACTCGCGCACGCCGTAGTTGATGTGGTTGCCCCAGGCATCCACTCGCACGGCCTGGGTGCCCGACCAGTTCGTCAGGTTCGAGCCAGTCAGGTCGGCCGAGCCGCCCAGGAATTCCGGCAGCACCGGCGCGAACGCTTCGATCGTGTTCTGGCTGGCCTTGCGCGTGGCAATCGTTTCGGCCTTTTCCTCGCACTTGGCGATGAAGGCGTCGACGGCGGCATCGAACCCGCCCGGCAGTTCACCGCGCATGCGGCGCTTGAACTCGCCGGCTTCGTACGGATGCACTTCGGCGTAGGCGTCGAACAGCGCGTCCCAGGCCTTCTCCAGCGCGCCGCCGGTGGCCTTGGCGTTCCAGGCTTCGTAGACATCGGCCGGCAGTTCGAACGGTGCGTGGGCCCAGCCCAGCGCCTCGCGCGTGGCCAGCACTTCGGCGCCGCCCAGCGGCGCGCCGTGCACGTCGTGACCACCTTCCTTGTTCGGCGCGCCCTTGCCGATGATGGTGCGGCAGCAGATCAGCGTCGGCTTGTCGCTGGCCTTGGCCTGGGCGATGGCGTTGTCCACGGCCACCACGTCGTGGCCATCCACGCCGCGGATCACGTTCCAGCCGTAGGCCTCGAAGCGCTTGGGCGTGTCGTCGGCGAACCAGTGCACCACGTCGCCGTCGATCGAGATGCCGTTGTCATCCCACAGCGCGATCAGCTTGTTCAGCTTGAGCGTGCCGGCCAGCGAGCAGGCCTCGTGGCTGATGCCTTCCATCAGGCAGCCATCGCCCATGAACACATAGGTGTGATGGTTGACGATGTCGAAACCGGGGCGGTTGAATTCCTCGCCCAGCAGGCGCTCGGCCAGCGCCATGCCCACCGCGTTGGTGATGCCCTGGCCCAGCGGACCGGTGGTGGTTTCCACGCCCGGCGTGATGCCGTATTCGGGGTGGCCCGCGGTCTTGCTGTGCAGCTGGCGGAAGTTGCGCAGTTCCTCGACGGGCAGGTCGTAGCCGGTCAGGTGCAGCAAGGCATAAATCAACATCGACCCGTGGCCGTTAGACAGCACGAAGCGGTCGCGATCGGCCCAGTGCGGATTCACGGGGTTATGCTTCAGGTGCCGGCCCCACAACGCCACGGCGATATCCGCCATACCCATCGGCGCGCCGGGGTGACCGGAGTTGGCCTGCTGGACGGCGTCCATGGCAAGCACGCGGATGGCATCGGCCATCAGCTTGACGGGTTGATTGGCGAAAGGACTGGTTGCGGGATGGGCGAGGGCAGACATGCGAGAACCTGACGGCGGGAAAACCGCAATTTTAGCAGAAGCAGGCGGCATTTCCGGGCGCGCGGACGCGTCCCGAAGGGGGTGTCAAACCTGGACCGAATGGCTGGCGCCTGGCGCCGGTGCCACGCTGGCCGATATCAGCGTGCTGGCCGCCGTGCGCACCGCGCACCAGCAGGTGGAAATCGGCGAGAACGCGGCATTTGGACGCATCTTCCGGCTCGATGGCCGGGTGATGAGCACAGAGCGCGACGCCTTCATCCAGCATGAACTGATGACGGTGCCGATTGCCTGTGTGCACGGTTCGCCACGTACCGCCCTGGTGGTGGGCGGCGGCGACGGCGGATCGGCCTTCGAACTGCTGCGAATTCCCACCATGCGGGAAGTTGTGGTGGCCGAACTCGACGGCGATGTGGTGCGGCTGGCGCGCGAATGGCTGCGCGGGATTCACCAGGGGGCGCTCGACGAACCGGGCGATCCGCGGCTGCATCTGGCCATCGGCGACGGGCTGGGCCTGATGGAGGCCTTCGCGCGGGCCGGACGCCAGTTCGACCTGATCGTCTATGACCTGACCGAAGCCGACGACGGCAGCCCCGCCGCCGCCCTCTTCTCGCCGCACGGCCTGCAGACGGCGCGCCGATGCCTGGCGGCCGGCGGCGCGATGTCGCTGCACCTGGGCCCGCTCTGGCACCGGCCCGACACCGCGCGCCTGCTGCTGTCGCGCGTGCGGCAGGTGTTCGCGCACGTGGCGCCGCTAACCACCTTCGTGCCGGCCTACGGCGCGCTGCTTGGCATCGCGCTGGCCAGCGACGCCCTCGACATCGCCGCCTGTCCGGTGGAACGCATCGCCGCCCGGCTGCGGCAATGGAAGCTCGATACGGCGTTGCGCGCCTATCATGCCGCGCTGCATCCCACGCTGTTCACGCACCCGCGCCATCTTCAGGCGATCTTCGACAGCGCCTGCCGTCCCGCGTAACATGCACGAACGTCCCGCCGGCGCCTTGCCCGGCGGGCTTTCGAGCCATCCGGGAGACCCTCATGTCCAGACCGTCCAACACGCCCTGGCTGACGCCCTATCTCACGGTCGCCAGCGGTCGCGCCGCACTGGATTTCTATCAGCGGGCATTCGGCTTTGATGCCGGTCATGTCGTGGATGAGAACGGCGTGCCAACCCACGCCGAAATGCACTACCAGGGCCAGCTTGTGATCATGTTCGCGCCCGAAGGCGCGTGGGGCAGCACGGCCCGCACGCCACGCTCGCTGGGCGTGGAAGCGTCGCAAACTTTCTACCTGTATTGCGCCGACGTCGACGCGCTGTACGCACGGGCCGTTGGCGCCGGTGCCACCAGCGTGATGCCGCCGGCGGACCAGTTCTGGGGCGACCGGTACTGCATGGTCGAGGACCCCGATGGATACCGCTGGGGTTTTGCCACGCCGCTGGCCAAGCCGTCCGACGCGCCCGCCGACCCCGCTGCTCCCGCCTCTTCATAAGGCTTGACGCTTTTCCGATGCCACCCAGATTTTTTGTCGATGCGGCGCTGGCCGCCGATTCCGTACTCGATTTGCCCGAATCCATCGTGCGTCACGTGCAGGTGCTGCGCCTGGCCACGGGCGACGCGGTCACGCTGTTCAACGGCCAGGGCGGCAGCTACGCGGCCACGCTCGCCGAGATCGGCAAGCGCCATGCCGTAGCCCAGGTGGGCGCGCAGGATCCGGCCGAAGCCGAAACGCCGTTCGCCGTTACCCTGGCGCAGGGCCTGGCCGGCGGCGACAAGATGGACTGGCTGATCGAGAAGGCCGTGGAGCTGGGGGTGGCCGCCATCCAGCCGCTGCAGGCCAGCCGCTCGGTGGTGCGCCTGTCCGGCGAGCGCGCCACCAGGCGCCAGGCGCACTGGCAGGCGCTGATCGAAGCCGCCTGCGAGCAATGTGGCCGTAATCGCTTGCCGGCGCTGGCGCCAGTCGCTACTTTTGAAGGATGGCTGGCGGCGATGCCGGCCACCGGGGCCCGGCTGCTGCTCTCGCCACGAGCCACGGGATCGCTGCCAGAGCTGGCCGCCGCGCATCGCGACGCCTGGGTTGCACAGGGCGTTACGCTGCTGATCGGGCCAGAGGGCGGCCTGTCTCCGGACGAGGAGGCAGCCGCACGTCGCGCCGGCTTTATCGGCGTGTCACTGGGGCCGCGCATTCTGCGCACGGAAACGGCCGGGCTGGCATGCCTGGCCACGCTGAACGCCATCCTTGGCGGATTTTGAGAAAGGAGTCTGAGATGGGACTACTCGATAGCGTGCTCGGAGGCGTACTTGGCCAGATGGGGGGCCAGCAGCAAGCGGGCCAGCCGGGCGGCATGAATCCAAAGCTGATGATGGCGCTGGGCCTGCTGGCCATGCTGGCGATGCGGCACAAGAGCCAGGGCGCCGACGGCAGCGTGGCGCCTACCGAAGCCGGCGATGCTGGCGGGCTCGGTGGCCTGGGCGGCCTGGGCGGCATGCTCGGCGGCATGCTGGGCGGCGGCAGCGCGCCGGCACCGGGCGGGCTCGACCTCGGTTCGCTGCTCGGTGGCCTGCTCGGCGGTCAGGGCGACGCCGCGGGCTCCGCGCAGGCCATGGGTGCCGCGGCAGGCGGCATCGGCGCGCTGCGAGACATCCTCGGCCAGGCCGGCCTTGGCCAGCAGGTGGATTCCTGGATCGGCACGGGCACCAACGACGCGGTAAGCGCCGCAGACCTGTCCAGCGCGCTGGGCGGCACCGGCGCGCTGCAGTCGCTGGCCGAAACCACCGGCATGTCGTCGGACGATGTGGCGGCCAGCCTCAGCGAAGGCCTGCCCGAACTGATCGACCGGCTCACGCCGAACGGCCAGGTGCCGCCGGCAGCCTGACCGCGCCCGCACCGCTCCGCCCGGCGGCAGGCCAGCCACCGTGCACAAACAAAAAGCCCGCTGACACCAGCGGGCTTTTTCATCGGTACGGCAGGGAACCAGCCTGGACTGCGGCGTCCTCAGGCGAACGAGTAGAACACCCGGAACTGCACCTTGCGCTCGCTCCAGAATTCGGCGGCGTCGCGGAACACGTCCAGCAGCACCTCGCGCGCTTCCTTGTCGAACTTCTGCGCAATCGGCAGGCCTTCCAGCACGATCACGAAGCCGGGCTGCGGCCCCGCCTTGTGGATCATGTCGGTCAGGCAATCTGACAGCGCGTCGAAGTTCTTGCCAAAGTGCTTCGGGAACGTGAATTCAGTGGCGATGCGCTCCAGGATTTCCGCCTTGCTCGCGCAGTCGGCGCAATTGGCATACAGGAAATGCTGGTTCAGCGCGGCGGCCGCCTGGGCCAGCTCGGGCACGCGGAACGCGCGGATCGACTGGACGATGTTGGGGCGCACCGTCTTGAACAGATTCATGGCTCCCTCGTTGGTGCCGTCGTCCGCCCACGTGCCCATGACGGGCGTACAGGCGGGCGGAAGTCGGTGCGTCAGATCCTGGCGCGGCATCATCAGCACATTGTCGTAAAGGTTCTGGGCCTGATGCTGGGCCCGTTGCCAGCCATCTCCGGCGCCGCGCTCCTCGCGGGCGGCAAGGGCGTCGCCCAATCCGAAAATGTCAGTCATCATTTGGTTATCCGTTTGAAACTGTTGTAGTGGTCTTCCGTGTAATAGCAGTCGTTGGCGGCGCGTTGATCACCACCGCAAACAATCCGCTTGGCTCCCCGATTCCGGCTCTTGCTGTTCTTGACGGTGTATTCGCGGTAGTACCCGCGAGGTTGCTGCGGCAGGATGCGTTCGTAGTTGCCGAACCGCGAACCATCCTTGTCATACGGGAACGGCCCGCCAGACTCGATACGGTCCAGCGTCTGCCGCGCCTCGTTGGGCAACTGCTGCGCCGGGATGGTTCCCACCGCCCCGGCCATCTCTGGCGACTGCCTTGCGAACACGCCTTGCGGCGCCAGGGCCAGCGCCATGGACAGCGTCGCGCCCGCCAATACGCGGCCCAGGCTTCGGGCCAGGCTCAGGGACTGCCGATGTGACTGCCGCTGCGTCTGGCGATGTGAATTCCCGGAACCCACGTTATCGAAAAATGTTGGCGAAAGATGGAGGGCGGGACATTCCGGCCCCGCGCCAACACGTCGTGTCGACCCCGCACGGGCACCGGCACGCTTCAGGCGAGCGTCCGCATTCAAAGGCGTAAGGTTACGCGCAAGTCCATCATTAATCAATCCCCGCGCTTTTGCGAGCCGGATTTCCTCAATTGTTTCAATATGTTATCGATATGTGTGCGCATACTAACCGCGCAACTCCGATTTGACGCGGACATGAAAAAAGCCGGGCGAACCCGGCTTTTTCCGCACTTGGCACAACCGGCCGATTTTCCCGGCCCGGCGCCTCAGTCAATCAGCACTTCGCGGCGGCATCCACCACCACCAGCGCCGTCATGTTGACGATGCGGCGCACCGTGGCCGACGGCGTGAGGATGTGAACCGGCGCCTTCACGCCCAGCAGGATCGGGCCGATGGCCACGTTGTTGCCGGCCGCGACCTTGAGCAGGTTGTACGAAATGTTGGCCGCGTCGATGTTCGGGCAGACCAGCAGGTTGGCCTCGCCCTTGAGCGAGCCGTCCGGCACCAGGGAATCGCGCAGCTTCTGGTCCAGCGCGCTGTCGCCGTGCATTTCGCCATCCACTTCCAGTTCCGGAGCACGCTCGCGCAGAATCTTCAGCGTGTCGCGCATCTTGCGTGCCGACGGGGCCTCCGACGTGCCGAAGTTCGAGTGCGACAGCAGGCCAACCTTGGGCTCGATGCCGAAGCGCTTGAGCTCCTCGGCCGCCATCAGCGTGATCTCGGCCAGTTCCTCGGCGGTCGGGTCCACGTTGACGTGCGTGTCCACCAGGAAGATCTGACGGCCCGGCAGCACCAGCCCGTTCATCGCGGCGTACACGGTGTTCGTGCCGCCCAGCACCTGGTCGATGTAGCGCAGGTGCGCGGCCGTGGTGCTGACCGTGCCGCAGATCATGCCATCGGCCTCGCCCTTCTTGACCAGCATCGCGCCGATCAGCGTGGTGCGGCGGCGCATTTCCAGCTTGGCGTACTGCTGCGTCACGCCTTCGCGGGCCATCATGCGGTAGTACGCCTCCGAGTAATCGCGGAAACGCTCGTCATGCTCGGGGTTCACCACCGTGAAATCCACGCCCATGCGCAGGCGCAGGCCGAAGCGTTCGATGCGGTGCGCCAGCACGGCCGGGCGACCGATCAGAATCGGATTGGCCAGCTTTTCGTCGACGATCACCTGCACCGCGCGCAGCACGCGCTCTTCCTCGCCCTCGGCGAAGACGATGCGCTTCTTCTCCATCTCCACCTTGCGCGCCGCCGCGTAGATCGGCTTCATCAGCGTGCCCGAGTGGTAGACGAACTGCTGCAGCTGCAGGCGGTACGCGTCCATGTCTTCGATCGGGCGCGCGGCCACGCCGGACTTGGCAGCCGCCTCTGCCACCGCAGGCGCGATCTTGACGATCAGGCGCGGATCGAACGGCTTCGGAATCAGGTATTCCGGGCCGAACGAGAGATCCTGGATGCCATAGGCCGACGCCACGATGTCGCTCTGTTCCTGGCGCGCCAGTTCCGCCACGGCGTTGGCGGCGGCGATTTCCATTTCGCGCGTGATCGTGGTGGCGCCGCAGTCCAGCGCGCCACGGAAGATGAACGGGAAGCAGAGAACGTTGTTGACCTGGTTCGGATAGTCGGTACGGCCCGTGGCGATCACGGCGTCCGGACGCACTTCCTTGGCCAGCTCGGGCAGGATTTCCGGGTTCGGGTTGGCCAGCGCCAGCACCAGCGGCTTTTCGGCCATCTTCTGCACCATCTCCGGCTTCAGCACGCCGGCGGCGGACAGGCCCAGGAAGATGTCGGCGCCGTCGATCACTTCGGCCAGCTTGCGCTTGTCGGTTTTCTGCGAGAAGCGCGCCTTTTCCGGGTCCATCAGCTCGGTACGGCCTTCGTACACCACGCCGGCCAGATCGGTCACCCAGATGTTCTCGATGGGCAGGCCCATGTCGACGAGCAGGTCCAGGCAGGCCAGCGCGGCGGCGCCGGCGCCCGAGGCCACCAGCTTCACCTTGGTGATGTCCTTGCCCACCACTTGCAGGCCGTTGATCACGGCCGCGCCCACCACGATGGCGGTGCCATGCTGGTCATCGTGGAAGACGGGAATCTTCATCCGCTCGCGCAGCTTGCGCTCCACGTAGAAGCATTCCGGCGCCTTGATGTCTTCCAGGTTGATGCCGCCGAACGTGGGTTCCAGCGAGGCGATGATGTCGACGAGCTTCTCGGGGTCTTTCTCGTCGATTTCGATATCGAACACGTCGATACCGGCGAATTTCTTGAACAGGCCGCCCTTGCCTTCCATCACCGGCTTCGAGGCCGCGGCGCCGATGTCGCCCAGGCCCAGCACGGCAGTGCCGTTGGTGATCACGGCCACCAGGTTGCCACGCGCGGTATAGCGGAAGGAGTTGGCCTGGTCGGCCACGATTTCCTCGCAGGCGGCGGCCACGCCGGGCGAGTAGGCCAGCGCCAGGTCTCGCTGGTTCGAGAGCGGCTTGGTCGGGGTGACGGAGATCTTACCGGGGGTCGGAAACTCGTGGTATTCGAGTGCGGCCTTGCGCAGCGCCTCACGCTGCTGCTGTTTCAGATCGTCTTGGGACGGGGACTGCTGAGGGCTTGTCATCTGCGCATCTTCCGATCGGTGGAGCCGCATGAATAACGCTGGGGATGAGCACGGGCCGGCTCCACGAACCCGCTGTCTCCGCTTTATAGGCGCTGAGCGCTTCTCGGCGCTCAAGAATTGCGCATTTTATATTGTGAAAAACTATTTCACAATGGGCGTTTTGCGCGGGGCACCTTTGCGTTTCGGTACAATATGCCGCATGCCGATGGGCTTGACCAGCCGGTATGCCCCCATCCCCATGCCCGATCCCACGCCTGCCTCCCCCGCCCCCGTTTCCGAATTCGACCTGATTCGACGTTTCTTCACGCGCCCGGTACACAAGGCCGTGCTGGGCGTAGGCGACGACTGCGCGCTGATCGAGGCGCGTCCCGGTCACCAGCTGGCCATCAGCACCGACATGCTGGTCAGCGGTCGGCACTTTTTTCCGGACGTGCCTCCCCGCTCGCTGGGCCACAAGGCCCTGGCGGTTAACCTGTCGGACCTGGCGGCGATGGGCGCCGAGCCACGCGCCTTCACGCTGGCGCTGGCCCTGCCGGAAGCGGATCCGGTCTGGCTCGAAGCGTTTGCCGGCGGCCTGCTGGCCCTGGCCGATGACCACGGTTGCGAGCTGATCGGCGGCGATACCACCAAGGGGCCGCTGACACTGTCGATCACGGTATTCGGCGACGTGCCGGCGCGGCAGGCCCTGCGCCGCGATGCCGCGCGCCCCGGCGACGACATCTGGGTCTCGGGCACGCTCGGCGATGCCCGGCTGGCGCTGGGCGACTGCCGCGGCGAATGGCTGCTGCCGGAACCCGACTACACCGTGATCCGGCCGCGCATGGACACCCCCACGCCGCGCGTGGCGCTGGGCATGGCGCTGCGCGGCGTGGCGCACGCGGCGCTGGACGTGTCCGATGGCCTGATCGGCGACCTGGGCCACATCCTGGCCCGCTCCTCGGTGGGCGCGATCGTCGATGTGGACGCCCTGCCGCGTTCCGAGATCCTTGCCGCCCAGCCGCTGGCGCTGCAACGCGAGTGCGTGCTGGCCGGCGGCGACGACTACGAACTGTGCTTCACCGCCCCGGCCGGCCACCGCGAGGCCATCGCCGGCATCGGCCGGCAGCTTGGGCTGCCGCTCTCCCGCGTGGGCGCCATCACGCCCGAAGCCGGCCTGCGCATCGTGGATCGCCATGGCGACCCGTACACCTTCACGGGCAGCGCGTTCGATCATTTCGCCGCGCCGTGACACACCGCACGCAAGCCGTGTCATGATGCCGCTCATGCGCGCAACAGGGAGCGTCAGGCTTGCGCGCCATGCATAACTACACAGAGCCAGGTTTTTGATGTCCGCCTACCCCCCCGGGGCCGCGCCGCGCGACCCCGCTGCTTCCGCCGAACCCGTCACACTCGATGCCGGCCAGACCGCCAAGGTCACCCGGCCCACCGCGCGCTTCATGCTCGGGCACCCCGCCCGCCTGATCGCGCTGGGCTTCGGTTCGGGCCTTTCGCCGGTCAGCCCGGGTACCGTGGGTACGCTCTACGGCTGGCTGTCCTTCGTGGTGATCTCGATGTGGATCGAGCCCACCACGTGGCTGTGGATCATCGCCGCGGCGTTCGTCGTCGGCATCTGGGCCTGCCTGCGCACCGCGCGGGACATGGGCGTGTACGACCACGGCAGCATGGTGTGGGACGAAATCGTCGCGTTCTGGCTGGTGCTGGTGTTCGTCACGCCTACCGGCTTCTGGGGCCAGTTCGCCGCATTCGCCTGGTTCCGGTTCTTCGATATCGTCAAGCCGGCGCCAATCCGCTACTACGATCGCACGCTCAAGGGGCCCGGCTTCACGGGTGCCTTTGGCGTCATGTTTGACGATATCTTCGCGGCCTTCTACACGCTGCTCGTCTTTGCCCTGTGGCGCTCGATCTGAGCGCTGCCCATCCCTGCCTCTGACACTTCCCGGAAAACGTCGCCATGTCCGTCAGCCGCCTGCTTGACCAGCTCGCCATCCAGGCCGGAGTCGCCCTAGGGGAACGTTCGCTCATGCTTGCCACGGCGGAGTCGTGCACCGGCGGGCTGGTGGCGGCCGCGATCACCGACGTGTCGGGCTCGTCGGGCTGGTTCGAGCGCGGGTTCGTGACCTATTCGAACGAAGCCAAGACCACCATGATCGGCGTGCCGGCGAAGCTGATCCGGGACCATGGCGCGGTCAGCGAGGAAGTGGCTCACGCCATGGCCGAGGGCGCGCTGCTGAACAGCCGTGCGCAGGTGTCGCTTTCCATCACCGGCGTGGCCGGCCCCAATGGCGGCACGGCAGACAAGCCCGTGGGCATGGTGTGCTTCGGCTGGAGCAACCGCATCACCACGCGCACCGAGACCCAGCGGTTCAAGGGAGACCGCGCGCAGATCCGCCGCCAGGCTGCCGAGCACGCGATGCGCGGGCTGATCGAACTGATCCGCAACGAGGAATAGGCTTACGGGACGCGTGGAAAGGAAGGAGGGGAATTTCCGCCCCTCTCCCGCACGCGGAACAGGGGCGAAGCCGCGGCAATCAGCCGTGGCGGTAGCGGTTGATGGTTTCCCGCGTCTGCAGTGCCACGTTGCGGGCAGCCGCCGCGAAATCCTTGTCGCGGCTGGCGTACAGGATGGCGCGCGAGGAATTGATCATCATGCCGGTGCCGTCGGCCGTGCGGCCGGCCTTCACCGTGGCCTCGATATCGCCGCCCTGGGCACCGATGCCCGGAATCAGCAGCGGCATGTCGCCCACGATCTGGCGCACCTTGGCGATCTCGTTCGGGAAGGTCGCGCCCACCACCAGGCCCATCTGGCCGTTGGTATTCCATCGCTCGCGCGCGGCCTCGGCCACCACCTGGTACAGCGGCTTGCCATCGACCTGCAGGAACTGGACGTCCGACCCGCCCGGATTGGACGTGCGGCACAGCACGATCACGCCCTTGCCCGGATGCGCCAGGTACGGCGACATCGAATCGAACCCCATGTAGGGGCTGACCGTCACAGCGTCGGCCTTGTAGCGATCGAACGCCTCCACCGCGTAGTGCTCGGCCGTGGAGCCGATATCGCCGCGCTTGGCGTCGAGGATCACCGGAATCCCCGGGTGGGCGTCGTGGATGTATTCGATCAGCTGTTCCAGCTGGTCTTCGGCGCGCTGCGAGTGGAAATAGGCGATCTGCGGCTTGAAGGCGCAAACCAGGTCGGCCGTGGCATCGACGATCTCGCGGCAGAACGAAAAGATTGCGCCGCCCGTGCCGGTCAGGGACAGCGGCAGCTTGGCCGGGTCGGGATCAAGCCCGACGCACAGCAGGGAATCGTTGCGCTGCCACGCGCTGGACAGCAGCTCGGTGAAGTTCATGGAGGACTCGGTATTCGGGTGAGGCCGGGGGCCGGGGGCCGGGCCGCGTTAAACGGTACACACAGCATAACGCGGGGCGACGCCGGCCGGTTGGCTGCGCGCGAACGGTGGCGTCCCGCGCCGCAGCATATGGCGTAGGCGGCAATTCTACCTGTTGCCATGCTATTGTCTGGAGCTTCCGCTTAAAAAGAGCGACAGCCACGTCGCCACGCCCATGCAGCTCGACCGTCGCGGTCTCATCCTCCTCGTCTTCCTCACCGTTGCCTGGGGCCTCAACTGGCCCGTCATGAAACTCGGCGTGGCGCATTTCCCGGCCATGGGCTTCCGCCTGCTATGCATGGCCGGCGGCCTGGTGGCGCTGGGCCTGGCGCTCAAGGTTCGCGGCGAATCGCTGCGGGTGCCGCGCGGCACCTGGGCCACCGTGCTCAAGCTGGCCATCCCCAACATGGTGATCTGGCACCTGTTCGCGATCTGCGCGGTGAAGATGCTGTCGTCGGGCCGTGCGGCCATCCTCGGCTACACCATGCCGATCTGGGCCGTGGTCTGGGGCCTGGTCATCTTCCGCGAACGCATCGCGCTGTCGGCGTGGATCGGCATCGGCTGCGCGCTCGCCGGCACCGTCCTGCTGCTCTCCGGCGAAATTGCCGCGCTGACCGGCAGCCCGGCCGGCACGCTGCTGATGCTGGTGGCCGCCGCTGGCTGGGGGTTCGGCACGCAGTTGATGAAGCGCACCCAGCTGGACGTGCCGATCGGCACGCTGACGTTCTGGATGCTGGCTGTCACGCTGCCGTTCCTGGCCATTGGCTCGCTGCTGTTCGAATCGGGCTGGCGCATGCCCAACGCCATCGAATGGGCTGCCATTGCCTACAACGCCGTGGTGGTCTTCGCGTATTGCCACCTCGTGTGGTTTGCGCTGGCGCGCAGCCTGCCGCCGGTGGTGTCGAGCCTGTCGATCATGTTCATCCCCGTGGTGGGGGTGTTCTCGGGCATGTGGATACTGGGCGAGACGCCGCATTGGCAGGACTACGCGGCCATCGTACTGATGTTCGCGGCGCTGTCGTCGGTCATGCTGGCGCCGCTGCTGCGCCGGCGCCTGTGAGCAACACCGCGGCAGAGATTTCGCTTAACAAGCCCCCTCTCGTTGGATTACACTCGCGGCCATCAGAATCCCGGAGAAAGTACGTGGGCAGTAGCATCGGGTGTTCGGGTTGTTGCGGCTGCGCCGCGTCATCGCCGGATGCCATGTCACTGCGGGCTGCGTAACGTCGATCCGCGTGGGGCCATTGCCCTGCTCGTCGCCGTGCTTGCCCGCAGACACCTGCGGGTGAGTGTCTTTCCGTTTCCCCCAGCGGCCGTCGCCCCGACTGCCGTGTCGCGCTTCGGATCCTCCCTCCCCCGGCTTGCCAGCCAGAACCAGGCAACAGGCAAACGTCATCGCCTTGCAACGGATGCGCCCCGGGCCGTCCGCACGCAGCGCGATCACGCTTGCCGGCCGCCTCATGGTCGCTTCGCTGGCGATGCCTTGCCTGCGCCTGTCTCCGATGCATCGACAACGCGCCATCAGTAACAAGGAATCCAAGGGATGATCAACCTGTTCGTCCTGCAGAAAGGCCGGCTTGCCCAGGAGCAGGTCGACGAGCGCAACGAGCTGCTGCAGCACAAGCCCATCTGGATCGACGTGGTCAGCCCCGACGACGAGGAACTGGCCTGGATCAAGGAAGCCTACGGCGTGGTCCTGCCCGAGCTGGAAGACCTGGGCGACCTCGAGGCCTCGGCACGCTACTTCGAAGGCGAGGACGAGAACATCCACATCCGCACGGACTTCCTGCTGGCGGAAGACGAGTCCTCGCGCAACGTGCGCGTGGCGTTCGTGCTCACGCGCGACGTCCTGTTCTCGATCCACGACGAAGACCTGCCCGTGTTCCGCCTGGTGCGGCTGCGCGCCCGCATGCGTCCGGGGTCGGTGCGCAACGCCAAGGACGTGCTGATGGATCTCTACGCGACCGACGCCGAGTATTCGGCCGATTCGATCGAGGAGATCTACGAGCGCCTGGAAGAGGCCAGCCGCCGCGTGCTGGCCGAGAACGTGACCGATGCCGCCGCCGCCGACGTGCTGGAAACCATCGCGCGCGAGGAAGACTTGAACGGCCGCATCCGCCGCAACGTCATGGATACCCGCCGGGCGGTGTCATTCCTGATGCGCAGCCAGCTGCTGTCGGCCGAGCAGCAGGACGAGGCGCGCCAGATCCTGCGCGACATCGACTCGATCGAGAACCACACCGCGTTCCTGTTCGACAAGATCAACTTCCTGATGGACGCCACGGTCGGTTTCATCAACATCAACCAGAACAAGATCATCAAGCTGTTCTCGGTGGTGTCGGTGGCGCTGATGCCGCCAACGCTGATCGCCAGCATCTACGGCATGAACTTCAAGCTGATGCCGGAACTGGACTGGGCCATCGGCTACCCGTGGGCCATCGCGCTGATGGCCGTGTCGGCCGCGATCCCGCTGGTGTACTTCCGCCGCAAGGGCTGGCTGAGCTGAAGGACGTACCTCCTTCCAGTTCCCCTCTCCCGCCTGCGGGAGAGGGGATAGGGCGAAGCCTTTCCGGTACTAACCACGCCCATCGCAGAAAAAGCGCTCGCCCTCTCCCCCGCCCTCTCCCACAAGTGGGAGAGGGGAGAAAACAGATCCCTTAGTCTGGCAGCGTCGCCGCGCCCATGCGGCGGGCGATGATCGAGGCCTTGGTGCGGAAGTTCACGCGCACGTTGGCGCAGTACTGCTTCTTGTCGAAGCACTTGGGCGCCGGCAGCGCCGCCGCCAGCCGCGCGGCCTGGCCCACGGTCAGCTTCGACGCCGAGGTGTGGAAGTAATGCTGCGCGGCGGCTTCCACGCCGAACACGCCTTCGCCCCACTCCACCGAATTCAGGTAGATCTCGTAGATGCGCTGCTTGTCGAGCCAGAATTCCAGCATCCACGTGATGGCCAGCTCCTGGCCCTTGCGCACGTAGTATTGCTCCGAGGCCAGGAACAGGTTCTTGGCCAGCTGCTGGGTAATCGTCGATCCGCCACGAACGATGTGCCCGCGCTTCTTGTTGCGCTCCCACGCATCGAGCATGGCATCGAGTTCGTAGCCGGGATGGTTGACGAAGTCGGCATCTTCGCTGGCAATCACCGCGCGCTTGAGGTTGCGCGAGATCTCGTCGTAGCCCACCCACTTGCGGTCGATCGAGCAGCTCCAGACGTTGAACCCGCACAGCCGCCAGCGCTCGGCGCGCATGAACGACGTGGACGACGGGTTCAGGTATTGCCAGGCGGCGATCTGCAGGAAGAAATACACTTGCATCGCCAGCACGCCGATGATCAGGCATTCGCCGAAATAGCCGATCCAGCGCAGCGGGTTGGCTGCGCTGCCCGACCGGGCCGATGCGCCGGCCGATGCCCTGGCGGATTTCTGGCGGGCCAAGGGGGTCCGCTCGGGTTCAGCGCGCGGCTTCGGCCTGCAGCGCGGCGCGCAGCTCGGCCAGTACCGGGGCAGTGCTGGGTCGCACGCCACGCCAGTTGTAGAACGCTTCGGCCGCCTGCTCCACCAGCATGCCAAGGCCGTCGGACGCGCGCGCGCCGCACTTGGTCGCATAGGCCAGGAACACGGTCGGCCTGGCGCCATACATCATGTCGTAGGCCAGCACGCCGTCGCCCAGCAGGTGCTCGGGCACCGGCGGCAGCTCGCCCTGCAGGCTGCTGGCCGAGGCATTGATCACCACGTCGCACGCCTCTTCCTCGGACAGCGAGCCCAGCGAGTCGAGCCCGCCGGCCCACAGCTCCACGCCATACTGGTCGGCCGCTTCGACGAACTGCTCGACCATGTCGCTGGCCTTCTGCGCCGTGCGATTGGCCACCACGATCCGCGCCGGGTGGCACTCGATCAGCGGCAGCATCGCGCCCATCGCCGCACCGCCGGCGCCGAGCACCAGGATGCGCTTGTCTTCCAGCAGGACGTCGAGGTTGTCCTGGATGTCGCGCACCAGGCCGATGCCGTCGGTGTTGTCGCCGTGGATCAGGCCATCCTCGATCCACATCGTGTTGACCGCGCCGGCCGCCTCGGCGCGCGGCGTCAGCCGGTCTGCCAGGTCATAGGCTTCGAGCTTGAACGGCGTGGTCACGTTGAAGCCATGGCCGCCGTCGGCGAGGAACTGGCGCACGGTGTCGGCAAAGGCGTCGAGCGGCGCCTCCAGGCGGTCGTAGTGCACGGCCTCGCCGGTCTGGCGCGCAAACGCCGCGTGGATGGCCGGCGAGCGGCTGTGCGAAACGGGGTTGCCGACCACGACATAGCGGTCGACGGCATTCTGGTCTGCGGTCATCAGCGTCCTTGCAGCCGGACGTCGAGCCCGCTGCGCGTGAACTTGAAAGTGGAAATGACTTCGAGGATGTCCTGCTTTGCCTGCATCTCGGGCGTGAATGCGCCAAACGGTGCAGCGGCACGGACGATGGCCACGGCCTGGCGGTCGAGCGCGGGGTCGCCCGAGCTCTTTGCCACGTCGATGGACTCGATGTTGTAGCCGTCGCGGTTATAGCCGAGCTTGCCCTGGCGGTTCACGTTGATCACCAGGATCAGCTGGCCGTAGAGCGGCTTGCCGTTCTTCTGCGGGAAGTCGCTCGTCCCGCGCGATTCGATCTTGCGGCGCAGGCGGTCGTAGTACTGCGCGTAGTCCACGCCCTGCGCGCTGGTGGCGGTCAGCTGCATGCGTTTGGGCCGCTTCGCATACTGTTCGAGATTGCGGCCGATCTCCGCTTCGAGCTTGGCCATCTCGTCGGTGGTCGTGCGCTCGTCCTGGCCGCGCAGCGGGGTGTCGTTACGCTGCTCGCCGGGCTTCACCGGCTGGCTGCGCACCGACGGCGCGGCCTCGCGCGCCTGCGTCATCAGGCGCCGCTGTTCCTCTTCCAGCTCCTGCAGGCGGCGCTGCGTCAGCTTGATGAGGTCGCCCTCCTTCGATTCGGTCTGCGCGGGCAGCGGCGTGGTGGCGCGCTGCGCATCGTGATCGCCGCCGCCATCGAGGTTGGCCTGGGCCAGCACGGTGGGATTGCGCGGCTTCTCGGCCGACTTCGAGTTCACCAGCACCACGTCCAGCTGCGGGTCGGAGCGCTTGATCTCGAACACCTCGGGCGCGGCAATCCGCACCATCAGCAGCACCGCATGGATGGCGACGGACACGGCAAGCGCCTTGACCAGCGTGCTGCTGGATTGCCACCAGTCGCGCGGATGCATTGGGCGGGAAGCGGGGAGAACGGCGTTCACGTTGGGCAGAACCTGGGCGGTCGGAATGGGGCTCGCTCGAAAGCCGGCCACCCCACGGCAGAGGGGATGGCCGGAACGGACTTCGATTGTACGGGAGCGGCCCGGTTTACCGAAGGACTCAGGCGGGGGGGTGCGCGTCGGTGTCGCGTGGCGCCGACGCATCGTCGGCGGGCGGCGCGTCGGCCGGGGTGTCGACCGGTGCAGGCGCGCCCTCGGCGGCTTGCTCGGCGGCATCCTCGGCGGCGGCCTCGGCCGACACTTCCGCCATCTCGTCATCGGTGTCGCCGGAATCGCCTTCGAGCTCTTCCTCGGGCACCTCGCCCTCGCCGGCAAACACTTCCAGCACGCGGCACGACACGTCGAGCGTGATCTCGTCGGTGGACGCCAGCTCCAGCAGCACCTGCGTGCCGCGCGTGGCCTGGGCCAGTTCCGGCACGCGTGCCACCAGCGGAATCTCGGTAAAGCGCACGGCACCGTCCTTGAGCACGGTGGCCATCATCTTGTTGCGGCCTTCCTGCTTGATCCAGCGCAGGCACCAGTAGCGCTCCATGGTCGACTGGTGGTCGGCATAGGCAGCATAGGTGCCTTCGAAGTCGGCCACGGCGGCCAGCAGGTCGGCGTCCTTCGGCTTGAACGGCGCCACCAGCTTTGCCGTCACGCCGTGCTGGGCCACCGCCAGGATCTGCCACTGGTTGACCAGGTCCACATACCGGCGCAGCGGCGAGGTGCTCCACGCGTACTGCGCCACGCCCAGGCCCTCGTGCGGCGCCGGGTAGGTCTGCATGCGCGTGCGATGCATGCCCCACGCCTTCTGCGTACGGTAGATGCCCGGTACGCCGTGGTCCGCCAGCAGCTTGCCCCAGGTGCTGTTGGCCAGGATCATCAGCTCGGCCACGATCTTGTCCAGCGGCGAGCCCCGGCGGCGCTGCTCGATGCGCACGCGCTCGCCGCCGCCGTCCACCGGATCGATATAGAAGTTGAAGTCGGCCCGGTTGTGCGACTCCGGCCGCAGCCCGCTGGCCAGCCGCGCCTTCTGCCGCTCGTCATGCAGGTGGTTGGCCAGCCGGAACAGTTCGCCAAGTTGCTCGCGGAACGGATAGTCGCCGGTGCCATTGGCCAGCGCCGCCTCGGTCACCACATCCTCGAGCAGGTTGTGGCGCAGGTTGGCGGCAATCGGCACCAGTTCGGCACGCGTTTCGCTGCCGACGATGGCCAGGCCGTCCGGCGTATTGGGGTCGATCGTTACGTACAGCGACACCGCCGGGCAGGTGCGGCCTTCCTGCAGCGTGTAGCGATTGACCACGCTGTCGGGCAGCATCGTGATCTTGTCGCCCGGGAAGTACACCGTGGACAGGCGCTGGCGCGCGATGGCGTCCAGCGGCTCGCCCCGGTGCACGCCCAGCGCCGGCGCGGCGATGTGGATACCCACGCGCAGCTTGCCGTCGGCCGTGCGCGTGACAGACAGTGCGTCGTCGATTTCCGTCGTCGTGACATCGTCGATCGAGAAGGCCTCGACGTCCGCCACGGGCAGGTCGCCGGACGGCTCCGGCACACTCACGTCAGGGAAGCCGGTGCCCTTCGGGAAGCAGTCGGCCAGGAACTTGGCCTCGTGCAGCGCGCGCGGGCTTTCCACGCCGCCCACGGCCACCATCAGGCGCATCGGCGTCATGCCCAGCGCCGTGCAGGCGGCGTCCATGGCCTTGTATTCGAGGCTGTTCTTGTCGGGCTTGAACAGCAGCTGCAGCACCTTGCCGCGGAACGCATCGGGCAGCTTGTGCGCCTTGAGCTGTTCCTCGTATTCGGCCTGCACCAGCAGTTGCTGCTTCTTGCGCTCCACCGCGGCCAGCGCGGCCTTGAGCTGGTCTTCGGGCGCGCGCAGGTAGCGGCCCCGGCCCTTGCGCCGGAAATACACCGGATTGCCGTGCAGCGCCATGGCCAGTGCGGCCTGCTGCACCGCGCCGGCATCCGCGCCGTAGTATTCGGCGGCCAGCTCGGTGAAGCCGAATTCCTCGGCCGGTGCGCACTCCCACAGGAAGTCGAGGTCGATCTCGGCGGTCATCTCGCCGGTTTGCCGCACCATTTCGATTGCCGAAGGCTGGGCGAACTGCAGCAGCACGTCCTTTGCCTTGACCTTGGTCCGCTTGCCGGCAGGCAACTCGACCTGGTAGGCCTCGCCCTGTTGGGCGAGCACGGTGCCGGCGCGAATTTCGCCGCCTTCTTCGAACAGCAACTGCATGGATTGGTAACTTTCAGAAGTGCCCGGACCAGCCAGCGCGGTGCACGCTACAGCACGCGGCGCATGGCTTGTCCGGACGGATATTCGACCCGGGATGATACCGCACGGCGTTCCCGGTCATCAGGCTGAAACAGACGTCAGAGCGACATGCCGCCGCTGGCCTCGATCGTGGTGCCGTTCACGTAGCTGGCGTCGTCGCTGGCCAGGAACGCATAGATGGCGGCGATTTCCGAGGGCTCGGCCAGCCGGCGCATCCAGCAGTGCTCCTTCATGCCGTCGAGCACCTTGTCCGGCACGGTCTGCAGAATCTCGGTGTTGACGAAGCCCGGGCACACCGCGTTCACGCGCACGCCCTTGGGGCCCAGCTCGCGCGCCCAGGTCTTGGTGAAGCCGATCACCCCGAACTTGCTGGCCGCGTAGTTGGTCTGCCCGAAGTTGCCGTACAGGCCCACCACGCTCGACGCGTTCAGGATCACGCCCCGGCCCTGCTCGGTCATCACGGCGGCCACCGCCTGTGCGCAATGGAACACACCCTTCAGGTTGACGTCGATCACGGCGTCGAACTGGGCCTCGCTCATTTTCGCCAGTCGCGCGTCCTTGGTGATGCCGGCGTTGTTGACCAGGATGTCGATGCGGCCATGGCGCGCCAGCGTGGCCGCCACCACGGCATCCACCTCGGCACGGTTGGTCACGTCGACCTTGTGGGCGTCCACGCTGGCGCCGCCGGCGGCCAGGCGTGTGGCAGCCTCGCCCACGCGGGCTTCGTTCACGTCGCAGAGCACCAGCTTCGCGCCCTCGGCGGCAAAGCGTTCGGCGGTGGCAAACCCGATACCGGCGGCGGCACCGGTGATGATGGCAACCCGTCCTTCAAGTTTCATGTTCCTGGCCCTCTTTCTGGCTGTTTTGGCAGTGTGTGTTGTGAGTCGATGCGGCGGGGCAGTCTGGTGCCGCCCGCGCCGATATTGGCCGGCGCCGCGCGTGTGAGCAGGTCTGGCAGGAAGACCTCCGTCACCAGCATGGCGCCGCCGCCGCGCCGGAATACCGAGCGCCGCGCGGGCAGCATCGGCACCGACGCAAACGCCGGCAACACCCGCTGCAGCGCCTGGCGCAATGGGTGATGGGGAGAAAGCCGCGCGAACTGGAACGGCTCGCGCCGCACGCGCGGATCGACGAACAGCGCGCCGCCCAGCGGCCGGTTGCCCAGCCCGCGCAGGAACGGCCAGTCGCGCCGCGCGCGGTACGCGTCGACCACCGTGTGCGCGAACACCGCCGGCACGTCGTCGCAGATCAGCAGCACTTCGCGTGTGATGGCCGGCACCGGGCGCGTCAGACCAAGCGCCTGCCATTCGTCGGCAAACGGCAGTTGCGGTGCCTGGGCCAGGCGCGTCACGCGGAACCGCGCCGACGCCGACATCAGCCGCGCCGTGAGCGAGCCCTCGCCGGTAATCCAGCGCCGCTGGTTCAGCGGAATGGCCGCGTCGTGCGGCAGGTGCGCATGCCACGCGGCACGCAGGCCGCTCAGACCTGTCAGACCGCTCGGAC